>Ga0209061_1006033_pt1 | contig 10098 bp, 5 predicted proteins | sample Coa_R1_10_FD_187157 | JGI IMG/M metagenome (GOLD analysis project Ga0209061, IMG submission 187157) | Surface soil microbial communities from Centralia Pennsylvania, which are recovering from an underground coalmine fire - Coalmine... | ecosystem: Environmental > Terrestrial > Soil > Unclassified... | reverse complement strand
GGAGGCAACGAGCAGACCTCGCGTGAGGCCTGGGCCTTGAACCACATGGGCGACCGGACGAGCCTGGACCTGATTGGCAGGCAGGAAGAGCTGGTGAAGGCGATGCTTGCGACCGGCAAGCCGGTGATCGTGTTCCTCTTTAACGGACGGCCGTTATCCATTAATTATTTAGCGCAGAATGTGCCCGTCATCTACGAGTGCTGGTATCTGGGCCAGGAGACGGGCCGCGCGGTGGCCGATGTGCTGTTCGGCGACTATAACCCGGGCGGCAAGCTGCCCATCACGATTCCGCGCTCCGCCGGCCATTTGCCGGCGTTCTATAACTACAAGCCGTCGGCCCGCCGCGGCTATCTCTTCGACGACGTCTCACCGCTTTACGCGTTTGGCTACGGGCTCAGTTATACGAGTTTTTCGATTACGAATCCGCGGCTGACGAAAAAGAAAATTCCGCGCGATGGATCGGCAAGAGTGCTGGTGGAGGTGACCAATACGGGCAGCCGCGAAGGGACAGAAGTAGTGCAGCTCTACATCCGCGACGTGGTCAGCTCGGCGACCCGGCCGGTGAAGGAGCTGAAGGGATTTCGCCGAGTGACTCTGCAGCCGGGCGAAACGACAACTGTGGCGTTCGAGATCACGCCCGATCTGCTGAAGTTCTATGACGTGAATATGCAGTACGTAGTCGAGCCGGGCGATTTCGAACTGATGGTCGGGAATTCGTCGCGCGATGCCGATTTAACGAAGCTGAAGCTGCAAGTGACCGGCTGATGCCGCAACGATTGGGGCATGTATGACAGAGAAGCTCTCGTTTCGGGAAAAATTCGGTTACGCGCTGGGCGATATGGCCGCCAATTTCATCTTTCAGGCGATGCTGGCGCTGCAACTGGACTTCTACACGCATACGTTTGGATTAACAGCGGCGCAGGCGGGGCATCTTTTCCTGTTCGTCGGTCTCGGGGTCGCTTTTCTCAACCCGGTGATGGGGGTTATTGCCGATCGCACCAGCACGCGCTGGGGCAAGTTCCGGCCGTGGCTGCTGTGGACAGCGGTTCCATTCGGCGTTATAGGACTGCTCACATTCACGACGCCGAACCTGAGCGCCGGCGCCAGGGTTGCGTATGCGTGGACGACCTACATCCTGCTCCGCGTGATCTACACCGTCAACAATGTGCCCTATGCGTCGTTGAACGCGGTGATGACGCTCGATCCCGACGAGCGCACCAGCATCTCTTCGTACCGGCAGATCGCGGCCAACACTGCCGGCTTCATCGTGCAGAGCCTTGCGGTGCTGATGGTGGCATACCTGGGGCGCGGCAACGATGCGCGCGGCTATCAGCGCACCATGGGTCTGCTTTCTCTGTTGAGCGTGGTCTTTTTCGTCGTCGCGTTCTTCTCCACGAAGGAACGTGTTCAGCCGCCGCCTCAGCAGCGCTCCGCTCTTGGCCGGGACCTTGCCGATTTGCTCAGGAATCGGCCGTGGATCGTGCTCTTTCTCGCCACCCTTTTTTACTTTGCGGCCATTGTGATTCGCGGCAACGTGATGCTGCCTTATTTCCGCTATGTGGCCGGCAATGCAAACCTGTTCGCATGGTTCAACGGGTTTGGCCTGGCTTCGCTGCTCGTTGGCGTTGCGTGCTCTACCGCGGCCTCCAGCCGCATGGGCAAGCGGCCGCTCTTTATCGCCAGCATGGTTCTGTCGGGGGTCTTCAGCATGGCGCTGCTGATACTTCCTCCTGCAGGTACCTTCGCCATTATCGCAACCGAAGCAGTCCGTCAATTCGTTTTTGGTTTGTCGGGTCCGCTGATCTGGGCCATGATGGGCGACGTGGCCGATTACGGCGAGTGGAAGATCGGCCGGCGCGCCAGCGGTACTGTTACGGCTGCCGTAGTGTTTGCGCTGTGGGCCGGCCTCGCGCTGGGCGGAGCAGTCGCCGCCGGTCTGTTCTCGCTGTACGGCTTTGTCTCCGCAGCAGCGGTGCAGACGGCTCATGCGCAGGCGGGCATCGTGTTGACGGCGAGCGTCTGGGCCGGTCTGGCGTTCATTGCCTCCGCGGCCTGTTTCTTCTTCTACCCGATTGACCGCGAACTCAACCGGAAGATTGCCGGCGAACTTGCCGAGCGGCGCAGGAGCTTCGCCGCGCAGGCGATCTCGTAACGTGCGAATCAACCGAGGTTCCGAAAGGAGAAAAAATCCTTGAATATCGGCGCAGCGCGAAGGACAACAACAGCGGCAATGCTCATAGCGGCCTGGTTAACGGCGCGGGCGCATGCGCCCGGTACGCTGAAAGACGCCTACAGGGACGACTTTTATATCGGAGCCGCTATCAATGCGGGCGAGATTGACGGCCAGAATGCGCGCAACGACGCCATTATCGTGTCTCAATTCAACTCCATCTCGCCGGAAAATGCGCTCAAGTGGGAGAGCATTCATCCGCAGAGGGAGATCTACGACTTCCGCCTTCCTGATCTCTATGTCGATTTCGGCGAGAAGCACCACATGTATATCCATGGCCACACACTGGTATGGCACAACCAGACTCCGGCATGGGTCTTTCACGACGACAAGGGCAACCTGGTTTCCCGCGACATCCTGCTTGCGCGCCTGCACAATCACATCCAGACCGTGGTTGGCCGCTACAAGGGACGCATCCGGAGCTGGGATGTAGTGAACGAGGCGCTGAACGAAGATGGCACGCTGCGGCAATCGCTCTGGTACAGAATCATCGGGCCGGACTACATCGCCAGGGCTTTCGAGTACGCGCACGAGGCCGATCCGCAGGCGCTGCTCTGCTACAACGACTACAACCTCGAGAACGAGCCAAAGCGTAACGGCGCCATCGCGCTGGTCAGGCAGCTTAAGTCCGAAGGCGCGCCGATTGGCTGCGTGGGGCTGCAGGACCATGATCATCTTGACTGGCCGACGGCGGAACAGGAGGACGCTACGATCTCAGCCTTTGCTGCGCTGGGCGTCAAAGTCGCCATCTCCGAGCTCGACGTAGATGTGCTGCCGGCCGCGGGCCATCAACCTACGGCCGATATCTCTTATCACGCAGCGGAGGACCCAAAACTGAATCCGTACGTGAACGGACTGCCTGAGAGCGTGCGCAGGCAGCTTGCCGATCGCTATTCCGATCTGTTTCGCGTCTACCTCAGGCGCCGCAGCCAGATTGTCCGCGTCACGCTCTGGGGCGTCACCAATGACGAATCATGGCTGAATAACTTTCCTGTCCGCGGGCGCACCAATTATCCGCTGCTCTTCGACCGCACGGGTGAACCCACCGCAGCATTCGACGCCGTTTTGCGCCTGGGAATGAGCGGCAGGGAATGATAGCGGCGGAGGCCTTCAGAATGGAAGGATTCTGGCTGGTGAGCAGAGAAGACAAAGGCGGACCTTGCGGCCCGCCTTTGCTGTGTTCGCGTGAGTCCGGATTTATGCCTTTGCCAGAACCGGCTGGCCGAGCTTTTCGGCGAGCAGTTCGTGGGCGTGGTCGAGGAACTCCTTCAGCGGGAGCTTGCCGGAGTCGACCTCGGCGAGCAGCGCCTTCTGGGCCTCGTACTCGCGGTTCTTGATGCCGGCTCTCGACTGCAGCATGCGCCATGCCTTGCGGCGCTCGACGCAGAACATGACGAGCTGGCGCGAAAGCGCGCGGTACTCCTGCTTGCCGTTCTCTTCGAGCACGATGTAGACGCCGAAGTCGGGGATGAAGGCGCGGTGCGCCGGATCGAGATAACGCCGGTAGACCACATCCTGCTGCGTAATGCGCACCAGCATGTTTTCGAGCGGAATCATCTTTTCGGCCTGCTCGGGCTTGACCCTCCTGAGGTGGTTGCGGAAGCGGGCCTCGGTGGCGCACCAGTGCGCCACGGTGTAGCGCGTGGGCTCGCCAGTGATCTTCGACCTGGTTTCGTACCAGTCGAGATCGATGGAGGGGTTGCCCTTGATGTCGAGGCACTCGATGTAGCTCTCGCCCTTGCGCGGGTCGAAGACGAACTCGGGCACGCCGCGCGAGTCGCGCACGCGCTGCGCCTGGAAGAGGGCCATGTCGTCGGCGACGCCATGCTCGGGCTGGCAGGTGGTGAAGGCCTGCAGGAACATGGTGCCGCGGTATTCGAGGCCATCGAGAATCGCCCGGTAGAGCTTGGGCGCGTTGGCCATCGAGACCTGCGCGACGAACGGCGAGCCGTGGCCGGCAAGGAAAGTTTCGGCCACAGTCTTCTTCTCGGTGTTCTTGCCCTGCGTGGCCGAGCCGAAGACGTTCATGTCATTGCCGCCGAGCATGGGGGTCGAGTCGGAGTTCTGGCCGCCGGTGTTCGAGTAGACCTGCGTGTCGAGCATCAGGGCCTTCACGTTGGGGCGGTTCTGCAGGATGACCTTCGACATGTTCTGGTAGCCGATATCGCCCATGCCGCCGTCGCCGCCGACAACCCAGACCTTGGGCAGCTCGACGATCTCCTGGTCGGTCATCAGCGCGTCGGTGAAGTGCAGGAAGTTGTAGTACTCCTGCTCGGACAGAACGTTCTCGTCGCGGGTGAGGATCATGTCGGCGAGCCGCTCGGGAATGACCGAACGACGCGCGTGATCGACGATGAAGCTTTCGCCCATGAGCCAGCCCACGGTGATGCCGTCCTGGAAGAGCGAGTTCATCCAGGGATACGGGTGCGGATTGTTGGGCGAGGTCGAGCCGTAGACGGTGTTGCAGCCGGTGTGCGCAGCCATGGCCATGACGCTCATGCCGTTGGCCAGGCGGCCGTCGACGGGCTGCAGGTTCTTGTGGTTGAAGGCCTCGGTGAGCAGCACCGCGGCGATGGCCTCGATGAGCTGCGCGTCGGTGATGGGGCCGTGGGCCGCTTCGTAGGCCGCGATGCGGGCCTTGGTGTCCTTGTCGTCTTCGCCGCCCAGGCCCATCACCAGGTGGGCAATGGCCTGACGCAGGCGCGCGTACTCGGCGGGGTTGTTTTCCTTGAGAGCGGCCAGGCGCTCGGCGCCTTTCTTTTCAAGCTCGCCCGCCTTGGCGACAAAGCGGTCGCTCTTGGCGTGGTAAACCGGGCGCATGTAGGCCTCGGTGACGGCGGCGATGGAGCGCAGGACGCTCTTTTCGCCGCAGCCGGCGCAGGCGCCGTCGCCGGAGACGAGAGCATCGTAGTTGGTGCGCACCATGAGCATGTTGCGCAGCGTGGCGGTCTTCGAATCCGCCGGATTGGCTGCGTTGAACAGGCCCAGGTACTTCTGCTTGGTGTCGGGCAGCAGGTTGAGGAATGCGGTGCCGGTTTCATGTTCGGCGTTGACCGCCTCGGTTTCGGGCACCATCCTGAGGGCCTCGTGCTCGCCGCAGGCCGTGACGCAGGCTGCGCAGCCCTTGCAGAGGTCGCTCACGAAGATGGAGAAAACGCCGCCCGAGCCGGGGTTCTTGCGCTCCGGCGAGGAGAAGATGGCGTTGACTTTCTGGTAGGCCATCGGCACTTTCTCGATGATGCTGTAGAACTGCGCCTTGGCCTCGGCCGAGAAGCCGTCGACCGACTCGGTGACTTCGCGGATGATTTTGGGCAGCGGCGTGCCGGTCTTGATCTCGGCCAGCATGCGCTGGCGGACGAGCTTCTCGATCTCCGGCAGCTTGTCGATCATCTTGCGGCGCTCGACCGGGTCGCCGACGTAATGCAAAACGGCGGTCGAGAGAATGGTGCTGAGATCCTGCGAACAGTTGGGCAGCGCGGTATCCGGGCAGACGGAGATGCACTCCATGCACTGCGTGCAGTTCTCGGGGATGTAGAGCGGCGTTTCGCGGCGGGCGACGTACTTGGATGCGGTGTCGCCGGTGGCGGCGGCGATGACGCCCATGGCTGAGAGCGGCGTGGCCGGCTGATTGTAGCCCAGATGCGAGCGGAACTCGGCGTCGAAGGCTGTGATCGAAGCGATGGGCGCGCGCGCAGCCTGCTCAGCCGGCCTGGGGACGGAGCGAACGCCGGAGCCGCAGCCGGTGGAGCAGGAACTGCCCTCTGCAAGCGCCGGCACCGGTTCGAGGATGGGCAGCAGCGCTTCGCCGCGCAGGCTGGAGCGGTCGGGCGCGGTCATCTCCCCAATCTCGATTTCCTTGACGCGCTCGAAGCCCTGCAGCATGACTTCCATGTTCGACTGCACGACGGCTTCGCCCTGCTTGCCGAACTTCTTGACGTACTGCTTGTGGACGACATCGCGGAACTGCTCCTGGGTGATGCCGAAGTCCTGCAGCAGCGTGCTGACGGCAAAGAAAGCGCCGAGGAAGGCGTTGCCCTGCATGCGAAGCTGCAGATCGGCGCGATCGGTGGCCTTGCGGGCAATGTCAAAGCCGGGCAGCGTGAAGACGCGAATCTTTTTCTCGATAATCTGCTTGCGCGCCCACAGCGGCAGGTTCTGCCAGGCGCGTTCGCCGTCCACGTCGGACTCCCACACAAGCGAGCCGCCCTCCTGAATGCCATCGAGGGGATTGCAATGGGTGAACGCCTTGGGATCGCAGCAGAGCACGCAGGTGACATGGCGCAGATCGCAGTTGACGCGGATGCGCTCTTTGGCCGCGACCATGAAGTAGCTGGTAGGCGCGCCCTTCTTCTCCGAGCCGTACTTCGGGTTGGCGCTGACGTGGATGATTTCCTTGGGATTGCCCAGCTCGTCGACGACGTGATCGCGCTCGAAGAGCAGATCGTTCAGGTCGCCGAGGATGGCGCCGAGGTTTTTGCCGGTCGTAATGGCGCCCCAGCCGCCGATGGAGTGGAAGCGCACGGCGACTGCGCCCTCGGGCAGCAGCGAGGGCGTTTCGTCGGCGATGACCGCATAGGGATGGTCGATGCCGAGAACGAAGAAGTTCACGCCCTGGGCCGCGGTTTTGCCGTCCTTGCGGGCGCGGCCGGCGGCGGCGTACTCCCATGCGCCGATGATGTGCTCGGGGCGGAAGTCGCGCGAGCCGAGGCCATAGCTGCCGTTAAAGAACCGCGGCACCTCGGCCAGCTCAACCCGGGGCAGGCCGTCGGTTCCCTGCACCGCTTTCGAGAAGGCGGTGCGAATGTCGCGGCCCATGGGGTTGTCGCCGGCCATGGCTTCGTCGGTGCGCTCGAGAATAATAACGTTCTTCTTGCCCCTGAGGGCCTTGACGATGGCTGCCTCGGGGAACGGGCGGATGACGTTGATATGGATTGAGCCGACCGAGGCCCGGCGCGTGGCGCGCAGGTAGTCGACCGCAGCTTCGATGTTTTCCGCTGCCGAGCCGAGCGAAACGAAGACAGTCTCGGCGTCCTCGGTCTTGTATTCGCTGACCAGCCCGTAGCGGCGGCCGGTAAGCTCGGCGAATTTCTCGTAGGCCTCTTCGAGGAAGCCCAGAATCGGCTCGGTAAAGTTGTTGCGCCGCGCCACGACGCCCTGCATGTAGTGTTCCTGATTCTGGACCGGACCCAGCAGGATGGGGTTGGCGAGGTCCATCATCTTGGGCACGCGGCGGCGCGTGGGGCCGAAGAGCGCGCGCTGCGCCTCCGTGGGGCACTCGATAATGTCGTCGGGCGCGCCGAGATACTCGCGGATCAGCTCCGACTCGTGCTTATAGAAGGTGCGCTCGAGGTGCGTGGTCAGGAAGCCGTCCATGATGTTCATGCCCGGCGTGAGCGAAAGCTCGGTGACGCGGCGCAGAATGAGCGCCTGGTCGGCGGTCTGCTGCGCGTCCTTGCCGAAGAGCATGATCCAGCCGGTGTCGAGCGCGCCGTAGACATCGTCGTGGCCGCAGTGCACGTTGAGGGCGTGCTTGGTGAGCGCGCGGGCGCCCACTTCGAGCACCATCGTGGAGCCTTTGCCGGGCGCGTGATAATACTGCTCGACGCCGTAAACCACGCCCTGGCCGGAGGTGAAGTTTACAACGCGCTTGCCGCAGACCGAGTGGGCGATGGCGCCGCCCTGGGCCGCATGTTCGCCCTCGGTTTCAATGGCCAGAGTATTGCCGCCGAAGACGTTCAGCTTGCCTTCCGCAAAGGCCTGCTGGAACAGCTCGCCGCCCTCGGTTGAGGGCGTAATCGGGTAAAACACGCCGGCATCGGCGATGCGCGTCTCAGTGTGATAGGAGACGAGCTGATTGCCGTTGGCGGTAACTCGGATGCCTGGATAGCGAGCGGCAGCTTTCATAAATTCCTCTCTCGATGGCTCATTTGCCGGGTCGATAAAACGTCGCCATCCGCCCTGATGCTCTCTAAAACCTGCTGGCTGGCCAAGACCCGGTCTCAAGCTAAAACATGGGCCTCGAAAAACGGCCGCTGCCTGAGAGCTGCGGCGATTATCGATTTACCCTTGCCGGTCCCTGCGGTCCTTGATCTTTTCGGGAGAACCAGAAGACTCAACACGGCGGCGATTGCTCATTCTTAAGTATGCACCCGCAAACAAAGACGCGGTCCCATCTCTCGGGACAGAACGGGCCGCCTCATGCCGCGTCTCCGCGCCGGCTTCCGCCCGCATCGGCGCACCGTGGACCGCAGCGGACTGCGCCCGGCAGGAGCCGCCGCAGAAGTAAGCTACTATACAGGCAGGATTGAGGTTGGCCGATGTTTGTGATTGTCTGGCAGTTCGAGGTCGCCGAAGAGAAAATCGCCGCCTTCGAAGCTGCCTATGGCCCGGACGGCTCCTGGGCTAAGCTCTTTCGGACTTCGCCCCATTACAAGGGCACCGAGCTGCTGCGCGACGCCTATATTCCCGGCTGCTATCTGACCATCGACCGCTGGGCGAGCGAAGAGGATTTCCGCGCCTTCCGCAGGGAGCATGACAGAGAGTACGAAGCGCTGGACCGGGCCTGCGACGCGCTGACGGCGCGGGAGCAGCGGATCGGGGCCTATACGGTATGAGGCCTGCGCCTATTGAAGCACGAGAACGTTTCGCTCGTTCTCAGCTCCGGCCAGATGCCGAATTGCCTTATTCAGTGTGACCAGTACACCGCCTTCTTTCACCGCCAGTCCGAGCAGACAGGCATCGGTAATTTGCCGGTGCCCGTAAATCCTGTTCTCGAACGGAGCAGCCAGGCTGAACCACGGTGCAGAAGTGGGCCAGAATCGGTACCCCGGATGAGATGCGTGGCGTCGCAGTATCTCGGTAGCCTCCTCCATGGACAGAGCGCCGATTGCAGGACGGGTTACGACGCGCAGGAAGCCTGCCTATGTGAAAGCGCAGACGCCCCAGTTCCTGGAGCCTTCATCGTTGAACCATCCCGTAAGAGCGGAATGGTGAATATCGCGCAGGCCTCATCATCGATCGTAATTATGGTCCTGATAATAGAATTGTGCGTCAACTCTTTTATTTACATGGCTTTATTGTTGATGCGGTTTAAATTTACAGGCATCGATATTCGCATTGGTGACGGCTACGTGTTTCCCCCGCAACCCTTCCCTCTTTTTTCGCCTTTTTTTCCTGTTTTTCACCGGTCTTACCCTGCTACAATCCCTTCGAAATCCAATTTAAGCCCTCCGTTTTCTGCCTCATGATGATCGGCAGAGCGCGGGGCGAGCATTTTGGGGAGTCTCATGGCTATCGTCGATGACCGCGCCAAAGCGGTGGAACTTGCCCTTGCACAGATCGAAAAGCAGTTCGGGAAGGGGTCCATTGTACGGTTGGGCAGCCGTGAGGCGCTGATGCCGATCTCCGTAATTTCGACCGGATCGATCAGCTTTGACGCGGCCCTGGGGGTGGGCGGAGTGCCGCGCGGCCGCGTGACCGAGATCTTCGGGCCGGAGTCGTCGGGCAAGACGACGATTACACTGCAGGTGATCGCTGAGGCGCAGCGAGCCGGCGGCATGGCGGCCTTTGTCGATGCCGAGCACGCGCTCGATCCGGCCTATGCGAAGAAGCTTGGCGTGGATACCGATAACCTCCTGGTTTCGCAGCCGGACTCCGGCGAGCAGGCCCTCGAGATTACCGAGGCGCTGGTCCGCTCGGGCGCAATCGACGTGCTGGTGGTGGACTCGGTGGCGGCTCTGGTGCCGAAGGCGGAGCTGGACGGCGAGATGGGCGACAGCCATGTGGGTCTGCAGGCGCGGCTCATGTCGCAGGCGCTGCGCAAGCTGACGGGCACGGTTTCCAAGTCCCGGACGGCGCTGATTTTTATT
>Ga0209061_1006031_pt1 | contig 10100 bp, 8 predicted proteins | sample Coa_R1_10_FD_187157 | JGI IMG/M metagenome (GOLD analysis project Ga0209061, IMG submission 187157) | Surface soil microbial communities from Centralia Pennsylvania, which are recovering from an underground coalmine fire - Coalmine... | ecosystem: Environmental > Terrestrial > Soil > Unclassified... | reverse complement strand
CCAACGGACTGCGCAGCCTGGGCGTGAAAGCCGGCGACATCGTCACCATCTATATGCCGATGGTGCCCGAGGCGGTGATCGCGATGCTGGCGTGCGCGCGCATCGGCGCCACCCATTCGGTGGTGTTCGGCGGATTTTCGGCCGACGCCCTGCGCGACCGCATCAACGACGCTGAGGCCAAGGTCTGCATCACGGCCGACGGCGGATGGCGCCGCGGCCAGATCGTCGAACTCAAGCGCAACGCCGACGAGGCGCTCAAGCAGGCGCCGTCGGTCCAGAAGTGCGTGGTGCTCAGGCGCTGCGGCAACCACGTCGACATGCGTGCGGGGCGCGACGTGTGGTGGGATGAGCTGATGGCGGGGCAGAGGACGCTCTGCGAGGCGGTCTCGGTTGACTCCGAGCATCCCCTCTACACTTTGTATACATCGGGCACCACCGGCAAGCCCAAGGGCGTGGTGCATTCCACCGCGGGCTACCTGCTCCATACCCTGATGACGATGAAGTGGGTGTTCGACATCAAGGACGAGGACATCTTCTGGTGCACCGCCGACATCGGCTGGGTCACCGGGCACAGCTACACCGTGTACGGTCCGCTGGCGGCGGGCGCCACCGTGGTGATGTACGAGGGCGCACCCAACGCGCCGCAGAACGATCGCTTCTGGGAGATTATCGAGAAATACCGGGTCAACGTCTTTTACACTGCGCCCACCGCGATCCGGACGTTCATCAAATGGGGCGACGAGTGGGTCGCCAAACACGACCTCTCCAGCCTGCGCCTGCTCGGCACGGTCGGCGAGCCGATCAACCCCGAAGCCTGGATCTGGTATCACAAGGTAATCGGGCGCGAGAAATGTCCGATCGTCGATACCTGGTGGCAGACCGAAACCGGCGGCATCCTGATCAGCCCCATGCCCGGCGCCACTCCCACCAAGCCCGGCTCCGCCACCCGCCCGCTGCCCGGGATTGCCGCTGAGGTGGTGACCCGCGACGGGACGCCGGTGGGCGCAAATCAGGGCGGATTTTTGGTCATCAAGCGGCCGTGGCCGGGAATGCTGCGCACGATTTTCCGCGACCCCGACCGCTACAAGCGCCAGTACTTCGAGCAGATTCCCGGCGTCTATACCACCGGCGACGGCGCGCGCTGCGATGAAGACGGCTACTTCTGGATCATGGGACGCGTCGACGACGTGATCAACGTCTCGGGCCATCGGCTGGGTACGATGGAGGTCGAAAGCGCGCTGGTCTCGCATCCGGCGGTCGCCGAGGCTGCCGCCGTCGGCCGGCCCGACGAACTCAAGGGCCAGGCGCTGACCTGCTTCGTGACGCTGGAGGGACGGCGCAAGGGCGACGACCGCCTTCGCGAGGAGCTGCGCAATCACGTGGCCAAGGAAATCGGCGCGTTCGCCAAGCCCGATACGATTCGCTTCACCGACGCGCTGCCTAAAACGCGCAGCGGCAAGATCATGCGCCGCCTGCTGCGCCAGATCGCCGCCGGCGACCAGACCCTGGGCGACACCAGCACGCTGGAGGACCTGTCGGTGCTGGCCCGTCTGCGCGAAGACGAAGAGTAGGGTTGTGCCGCGGCGATGGATGAGGGACGCAAACGTGGGCTGCTGCTCGGCGTTTTGTTCCTCTCCAACTTTTTCGTCATCGGCTCCAGCTCCGCGATCACCGGCGTCTTTTTGACCCCGTTGGTGCGGCATTTTGGATGGAGCCGCACGCTGGCCGCCTCCCTCACCATGCTGATCGCAGTGACCGGTGCGCTGGCCGGTCCCGTGGTCGGGCGCCTGCTGGATTCGCTGGCGGCGCAGAAGGTGATGGCGGTGGGCGTGGCGCTGACCGCGCTGGCGCTAATTGCGGCCGGACGCGCCAATTCCTTCCGCGCGATGGCGGCGGCGCACGTCATGATTGGCGTCGGCACGGCGGCCTCCACCATTATCCCGGTGTCGCTGGTGACGTCGAACTGGTTCGGCGCGCGCCGCGGCGCCGCGTTGGGGGTGGCGATGTCCGGAATGTCGCTGGGTACGTCCGCGATGGCGTCGTTTGCCAGCTATCTGATCGCGGCCGCCGGATGGCGTCAGGCCTATACCATCCTCGCCATACCGTTGGTAGTGTTCATACTACCGATTGTGATGCTCGTGGTGCGGACCCGGCCCGCCGCCGCGGTGCAGGGCCCCGCCGCGGCGCCCGGCGAGGGCCTTGAACGGGGCGAAGCTGTGCGCGGCCGCTCCTTCTGGCTGATCGGCATCACCTATTTCACCTACCTGATGGGCGTCGGCATCGGGGTGGTCCATTTCGTGCCCTACCTGATCGGCCTTGGAATGAGCGCGCAGCGCGCCGCGGCGGTCTTCAGCCTCGCGATGCTGGTCAGCACGCTGGGCAAGCCTGTAATGGGGATCGTCGCGGATCGCGCCAACCCGCGCGCTGCGCTTGCCGCCGCGATCTTCGCGCTCGGATGCGCCTTCGTGCTGCTGATGCACGCGGCGCATCCGCTGGTGCTGATCCCGCTGGTGCTGCTTTACGGGATCGGGGTGGGCGCGCCGGTGGCGCTGGTGCCAATGCTGATGGCGGAATCGTTCGGGCTTAAGACTTTTGGCACACTAGCTGGTCTGATCGGTATTTTCGGGATGCTCGGAACGGCGACCGGTCCGCTGTTCGCGGGCCGGATCTTCGACGTTAGCGGCACCTATGGCGGCGCCTTCATCCTGATGAGCCTGTTGCTCATGGTCGCGGCGCTGCTGCCCTATGGATGCCTGCCGTTGGGCGCGTCCAGCCCCGCTTCGTCGCCGGCCCTGGCGCAGGCAGGCTCTTAGTCGCAACGGCCGACCCGGCCCAAGGAGCAGCGGATGAAAATTGCCATCTCATGCGTCATCACCGAGGAAACCGCCGGCCCCGACGTCATTGCCAGGACGGCGGAGGCGTTGGGCTTCGAAGGGTTGTTCCTGCCCGAACATCCGGTCATCCCGGTGGTTCATCGCACGCGTTATCCGGACCCCGGCGGCAGTGGCGAGATTCCCGAATTCTATTCGCACATGCCCGACCCCTTTATCCTGCTCGCGATGGCGGCGCAGGCGACCACTCACTTCAAGGTCGCCACCGCCATCTGCCTGGTTCCCGAGCGCAATCCCATCCTGCTGGCCAAGGAGGTCGCCACGCTCGACCATTTTTCCGGGGGCCGGCTGCTATTTGGAATCGGTGCTGGATGGCTGGCCGATGAGACGGAGGTAATGGGTGGGAACTTTGCCCGGCGCTGGCCGATGACGCGCGAATACGTCCGAGCGATGAAAGAGATTTGGACCAAGCCGCAGGCCGCCTTCGAGGGGGAGTTCGTGCGCTTCCCGCTGGTCAAGAGCTATCCCAAGCCGATGCAGAAGCCCCATCCGCCCATTTATATCGGCTCCAACGTCTTCGGCGCCAATTGCGAGCGGGCGCTCAAAAACGTGGTCGCAATCGGCGACGGGTGGATGCCCTACGGTATCAGCCCGGCACGGCTGAGCCGCGAATTGGTCACGCTCAAGCGCCTGTGCGCCGAGGCCGGCCGCGATTTCCGCAAAATGGAAATCACCGCCTATCCGCCGCCCAACCAACTGCCCAAATGCGGCGGCGATTATCGGCGGATGCTCGATGAATATCGCGATGCCGGCGCGCACCGGCTGGTCCTCGGTCCCGCCACGCTTGAGCCGGGCAAGGCCGAGCAGGCGCTGGAGGCGCTGGGGCGCGAAGTGCTCTGAAGCCGGGCACGGCGAATCGTGCGCACAGGCCGCGTCGGAAACCTACCCCAGGCCGTGGGCGGACCCACCTTGAGGGGGGGCCGGATAAGTGTTATGTTGATAGTTGTGGAAGTGGGCTTGTGCCCACTTTTTTATTGGTCCCGGCCCACTTGGAGTGAACCAAAGCGGGGACCGGCAACGGCGACTTGACAAATGGTCCTGCAGCTTCATCCGGTAGCCAGCAAAGTTATGGAATTGCTGGGACCGCATATCGAGCGGCAGGGCTTTGAGCTGGTTGCGGTGGAATACAAGGGTGGGGCGCGGGGCGGATTGTTGCGCATATATGTGGACCGGCCCGGGGGCGGAATCAAGCTGGACGACCTGGAGGGCTTAAGCCGCATCGTCGGCGACCTGCTCGACGTTTACGATCCGGTGGAGGGGCGCTATACGCTGGAGGTTTCCTCTCCGGGGATCAACCGGCCGCTGACCAAGCTGAGCCACTTCCAGCAGCATCGGGGGCGCCGGGTCCGCGTGCGGACCCATCATGCGCACGACGGCCAGAAGTCGTTCGTGGGGGTGCTGGCCGAGGTAAGCGCGTCGGGGATCGAGCTGGAGGACGAGATCAGCAAACGGCGATTGACGTTGGGCTTTGAAGAAATAAAGGAGGCCAATTACGAGCATCAGTTCTGACCAACGCGGCGCCGCGGTGACTGCGGCACATCCCGGCTCGCGCCGCGCGCTCCCGCACTCTGGCCGCCCTCGTAACGGGACCAGAGCAGAAAGATAGTTGTTCAGGCGGGGCACTGAAGCGAGCCTTTGCCGGCCCGACAGGCGGCCGCTTCAGAACCTTGCCGTAGGGCGCGCGTGCGCGCGTGCGAGGAGGCCAAATAAATGCAGCTCGATCTTAACCGGGTCATTGAGCAGGTATCCAAGGAAAAGGGGATAGACAAGAGCATCGTGATCAACGCGGTGGAGGAAATGATGCATTCCGCCGCCAAGCGCACTTTCGGCCCCGACCGCAGAATCGAATCGCGCTTCAACCAGGAATTGGGCGAAATCGAGCTGTTCGAAATCAAGACGGTGGTGGAGCATCCCACCAATCTGTGTGAAATCTCGCTGGAGGAAGCGCACGCCAAATACGATCCGGACGCCGAAATCGGCGATGAAATCCTGCTCAAGCTCGACACCGCCACGATGGGCCGCATCGCCGCGCAGGCCGCCAAACAAAACCTCATCCAGCATATCCGCGACGCCGAGCGCAAGCAGATTTACAGCGAGTTCAAGGACCGCAAGAACGAGATCGTGTCGGGCATCGTGCAGCGCTTCGAGCGCAAGAACATGATCGTCAACCTGGGGCGCACCGAGGCGATTTTGCCCGAAAAGGAGCAGATCCCGCACGAGCGCTACCGCCAGGGCGACCGCATCCGGGCGCTGATTGCGGAGGTCGACCTGTCCGAAAAAGGGCTGTCGATCGTGCTGTCGCGCACCTCCAACGATTTCCTGCGCAAGCTGTTCGAGCAGGAGGTGCCGGAGATCTACGAGGGGATTGTCGAGATTCGCCAATGCGCCCGCGAACCGGGCGGCCGCGCCAAGGTGGCGGTCTATTCCAACGACTCCGACGTCGATCCGGTGGGCGCCTGCGTGGGAATGAAAGGCACGCGCGTGCAGTCGGTCGTGCAGGAACTGCGCGGCGAGAAGATCGACATCGTGCCCTGGACCGAGGACCAGGCCGAACTGGTATGCCGCGCGCTGGCGCCGGCCAAGGTTTCCAAGGTGATCATCGATGAAGACGAGCACGCGATGGAAGTGATCGTGCCCGACGACCAGCTCTCGCTGGCGATCGGAAAGCGCGGCCAGAACGTGCGGCTGGCCCATCGGCTGACCGGATGGAAGCTGGACGTGCGCAGCGAAGCCGAGGCCGAGGAAGAGGCGCGCGCCGCGCGCGCGTCGCTCAACGCGATTCCGGGCGTGGGCGACATCAACGCTGAGCTGCTTTACCAATGGGGCTTCCGCTCCGCCGAACAGCTTGCCGAAACCGATGAGGAAGCCTTGGAGATCGACGGTATCAGTCCGGAGCGGGCGCGCCAATTGATCGCGGCCGCACAGGCCCATGTCGCCAACAAAAAGCGTCTGGCCGAAGAGGCAGCCGCCGCGGCCCAGGCCGCAGCCGCGGCCGAGGCGGCCGCCGCTGACGCATCCGGTGAGGAGGAGAAAAGCGGCGAAGTCGAATCATAAGCCGCAGCGCACCTGCATGGCTTGCCGTCAAGCGGACGCGAAGGATGCGATGGTCCGGCTGGCGGCGCTGCCCGGGGGCGTATGCGTGGACAGGCGCGGCACGCTGGGCGGGCGGGGCGGTTATCTGCACGTCCGGCGCGAATGCCTGGAGAAGTTTGTCAAGGCGAGGGTGAGTCGCTTCACTTCGCTGGGCCGCGGCTTGGATCGCACCGAGCGCGTCAATCTGGTAAACATGCTAGCGGGATGGCTAGCTCCAAACAGGGGGCTTCAATAGAATAGAGGGGATGGCTCGTAAACGCATAAAAACACTGGCTCATGAATGGAACGTCCCAGTCGAGGACGTCATCCATAGCTGCGAACGCCTGAAATTGGCTCATGGGCGGTTGGATTCGAGCCTGCTGACCAGCGACGAGGCCGAGCGCGTCAAGGCCGACCTCGAGGAGCAGGCCAATCGCGCTGCGATCTTGCGCCATGAGGTGGTGTTGGAAACGACGTCGGGCAAGGTGGTTGAAAAGCGCCTCAACGAAACCATCATGCGCCGCCGTCATGCGGCGGAGCCCGAGCCGATCCCGGCTGAACCATCCTCGCCCGTCGAGGGCGAGCCCTTCGTGTTCGAAGCAGAACCCGAAAGTCGCGACGATTTCGTGGCTCCTTTTCTGGAGGCACAGCCAGCGCCTGAACCCGAGGTCCCGATTGTTCTCGAACCTGAAATTGCCCCTCCCCAACTCGATCTTGAACCGCAGCCGCCATCTGAGTCGCAGCCGCATTTGGCCGACGGCCAACAGGCAGCATCCACTGTGAGCGCATCGGCGGCCGGTCCCGCGCCCGAGCAGCCTGCGCCGGAAGCCCAAGCCGAAATGCCGGCCGCGATTGCACCCGAACTGGCTACCGTCAACCGGCAGCCCGAAGCCTCTCCGACGGCGCCGACGGCGGAAATGGCGCAGGCCTCAGTGCAGGCGCCTCGCCGTTCCGCACCGCTGGCGGCCGCCCCGGTTAAACCGGCGGTGGTGGAACGGCCACGTGCGATGCCGCCCTCTGCGACGGGTAAAGAAGCGGCCAAGGTGGCGACCAAGGCACCCTCCGGTCCCACCGTGATCAGCCTGACGCGCGGACACACCGGTGCGCCCTCGCTCGACGACCAGCAACAGGGTCCCAAGGTCCTGGGTAAGATCGACCTGCGCAAGCCCGCGCCGCGACCCGGCGGCGCCGCGCCCGCGCGACCTACGGGAGCATTGGCGCGTCCCGCCGGTGCGGTCGCGCGTCCAGGTCAGCCGCCGCGGCCCGGTCGTCCGGCGCCCGGTCCGGTCGAAGCGCCGCCGATTCCGCCGGGAGCACAGGTTCCGGGCAAGCCCGGCGCCCGTCCCATCAAGAAAAAACGCGTCGTCAAGAAAGAAGGCGGCGATCTGCTGGCCGAGCGCGAGATGCGCGGTGCGCGCTTTCCCAAAAAGCGCCGCGCACTGCCCGGCAAGGAACAGAAGAAGACCGAAATCACTACGCCTAAAGCTTCCAAGCGTGTGGTACGGATTTCAGAGGGCGTGACGGTGGCGGACCTGGCGCGCAACATGGGTGTTAAGGCCGCCGAAGTGATCAAAAAGTTGATGGCGCTGGGCGTGATGTCCACTGTCAACCAGGTGCTCGATGTCGATACCGCCACCCTTGTCGCCAGCGAATTCGGTTACAACGTCGAGAACGTGGCGTTCGACGTCGAAGCGGCCATCGAGGCCGGCGGTGAGGAAGTCGCCAACGGCGAACTGATCCCGCGTCCACCGGTGGTCACCGTGATGGGCCACGTCGACCATGGCAAGACCTCGCTGCTCGACGCGATTCGCCATACCAACGTCACCGAAGAGGAATTCGGCGGTATCACCCAGCATATCGGCGCTTATACGGTCGACGTGGACGGGCGGCGCATCACCTTTGTCGATACGCCCGGCCACGAGGCGTTCACCGCGATGCGGGCGCGCGGGGCCAAGGTCACCGACATCGTAATCCTGGTGGTGGCGGCAGACGAAGGTGTGATGCCGCAGACCATTGAAGCGCTCAATCACGCGCGTGCGGCCAAGGTGCCGATTATCGTCGCCATCAACAAGATTGACCGCCCCGAGGCCAATGTCGAGCGCGTCAAGCAACAGCTCTCCGAGCATGGCCTGATTCCCGAGGACTACGGCGGCGACACGATTACGGTTGGCGTGTCGGCGCGCACGCGCGAGGGCCTGGATCGGCTGCTGGAGATGATCCTGCTGCAAGCCGAAATCCTCGACCTCAAGGCCAATCCCAAGCGCCTGGCGCGCGGCACGGTTATCGAATCCCAGCTGGATCGGGGACGCGGCGCCGTAGCGACGGTGCTGGTTCAGGACGGCACGCTGCATCAGGGCGACGCATTCGTAGCGGGGACCGTTTACGGCCGGGTGCGCGCGATGCTCAACCATCTGGGGCAGCGCGTCACCGAGGCCGGTCCGGCCACTCCGGTGGAGATCTTCGGCCTGTCCGGAGTGCCCGAGCCGGGCACGATGCTGGTTGCCGTCGCCGACGAATCCAAGGGCCGGCAGGTGGCTGAATTCCGTCAGGCCAAGGAGCGCGAGGGCGAATTGCAAAAGACTGCGCGCGTGTCGCTGGAAGACCTCAGCGAGCGGATGCGCGCGGGTGAGGTCAAGGAACTCAAGCTGATCGTTAAGGGCGACGTGCAGGGCTCGGTGGAGGCGCTGTCCGCCTATCTGCGCCGCCTGTCTACCGCCGAAGTCAAGGTTGACGTGATTCACGCGTCGGCCGGCGGCATCTCCGAGACCGACGTGTCGCTGGCGGCAGCTTCGGGGGCGATCGTCATCGGCTTCAACGTGCGGCCCGAACCCAAGGCGGCCGCGCTGGCCGAGTCGGAAAACGTCGATATCCGCCTGTACACCGTGATCTACGACGCGATCAACGAGATGCGCGAGGCGATGGAGGGGATGCTTGCCCCGACCTATCGCGAAAAGACCATCGGGCGTGCTGAAGTGCGCCAGATCTTCAACGTATCGGGCGGCACGATTGCCGGCTCGATGGTGCAGGATGGAAAAATCACCCGCGGTTCGCGGGTGCGGCTCATCCGCGACAGCCGGGTGGTTTGGGAAGGCAAGGTCGGCTCGCTGCGCCGCTTCAAGGACGACGTGCGCGAAGTGCTGTCGGGTTACGAATGCGGTATCGGGCTGGAGAACTACGGCGACATCAAGCCGGGTGACATCATCGAGGCCTTTGAGCTTGAGGCGGTGTCGCGCAAGCTGGGGATGCCCACGCCGGAGCCAATCCAGAGCCAGATGGCGGCCGAAAAGCAGCTCTAAATCCGCTTGCCGGCGCGCTTGTGTTGCGCGAAGCGGGCGTGTATCGCCCGGATTGTTATGGTGGTCGGAGTTCTGCGGCTGACGTTGTTCCTGCCCGAGAACCACTCGCTTAAGGGCAAACGCCAGGTCCTGCGTGCGATCAAGGACCGGGTGCGCAACAAGTTCAACGTGTCGATCACCGAGTCCGACGCACATGATTTGTGGCAGCGCGCCGAACTGGGCATCTGCCAGGTGGGCAGCGACCGGGCCTTCGTGGACGGCGCGCTGCGCGAGGTGGTCAATTTCATCGAGTCGCTGGGACTGGCGCCGCTGGGCGAAGAGAACCTCGAGATTTTGCATTATTGAAGACGCTGCGCAGTGGCGTTGTCTTACAGCGCCAGCCGTGGACAGTTGACATGAAGGATATGCCAGGTGATGGGCGGCGGCCCGAACGAGTGGCCGAGGCGTTGCTGCGCGAACTTTCGGCGCTGCTTTATCACGACTTGAAAGACCCCAGGGTGCGCGGCGTGACGTTGACCGGCGTCAAAGTCACGCCCGACCTGCGCCATGCGCGGGTCTTCTTCTCCCACCTCGAAGGTGCGGCGCGCGGTCAGGAAGCGGCGGACGGATTTCGCAGCGCAGCCGGCTTCATCCGCCAGAAGATCGGCCGCGGCCTGGGTCTGCGCTACTCGCCGGAGTTGGAGTTCGAGTACGACCCCAGCATCGAGCGCGCCGCCCGCATCGATGCCCTGCTGCGCAAGGAACACCACAAGTGAGCGCCGCCGCCCTGACATGAGGGCGCGGCAGCTTCGTTCAAACCCGGTACAGTTGACCGCATGGATGGAATTCTCTTGATCGACAA
>Ga0209061_1006029_pt1 | contig 10101 bp, 8 predicted proteins | sample Coa_R1_10_FD_187157 | JGI IMG/M metagenome (GOLD analysis project Ga0209061, IMG submission 187157) | Surface soil microbial communities from Centralia Pennsylvania, which are recovering from an underground coalmine fire - Coalmine... | ecosystem: Environmental > Terrestrial > Soil > Unclassified... | reverse complement strand
GCGCTCCGGAGCCGTCATCGGCCATATCCGAGGCGGGAACGGGCCGCACAACACGGTCGTCGGCGTCAGCGGCCGCTGGGTCTACCTCGGACCGCGCAACTCCCCGTATCTGTCGGTGGCGAGCACGGCCACCGATCGCGTCATCCGGCGCATCGGACCGCTGTACTCCGGGGTGCGTCCGTTCACCGTCAACGCCTCGGAGACCCTCGCCTACACGACGGCGACCGGCCTGCTCGGCTTCCAGGTGTCGAGCATCCGCACCGGCCATGTGCTGTACACGGTGCGGTTCGGTCCTCGCTTCAAATACGACCGCGGGACGTTCCCCTACAGCGCTCCCAGCCACGGAATCTCGCTGTCCCCGGAAGGGCGCCGGGTGTGGGTGATCGACTCGCCGAACTCCTTCGTGCACGTGTACGACGTCGCCGGCGTTCCCAGACACGCCCCTCGGCACCTCGTCGATATCAAGCTCACCCATGCCCTGTCCGGCGACCAGTCGGACTGCGCGCAGGACTGCGGCCGCGAAGGCTGGCTCCAGCCCAGCGTGGACGGCTGTCTCGTCTACGTCGGGGATGCGGGGGAGGTGCTGAGCGCGGTCACCTATCGGCCGGTCGCCTACCTGCCGGCGCTGCGCAACTCGCGGGAGATGCTCGAGATCGACTGGCGAGGCGGGATGCCGGTCGCCACCTCGACCCGCACCGGCCTCGGCTACCCGCGCCGGTCGCCACCGAACCGCGCCAGGTGCGCTGGGGGCTGATCGGCACCCGCGGCCTGGCGGCCCGGGCATGTGTCCCCGCGTTCGCGCAGACGCCGACGGCCGAGCTGGTCGCAGTCCTGAGCAGCGATGCGCGCCGAGCCCGCGCCTTCGCCGCCGAGCACGGCATCGAAGCGGCGACGTCTGATCTGACGGAGTTTCTGTCCGCGCCCGGGCTTGACGCTGTGTGGATCACCTCGCCGACGTTCCTGCACCATCGCCAGGCGCGAGCGGCTCTGCAGGCGGGTCTTCACGTGCTGTGCGAGAAGCCGTTGGCGATGAGCGCACGGGAGGGATGGGATCTGGTGCGCGCCGCCGCGCGCGCCGGAGCCGTGCTCGCCACCGGCTACCAGGCGCGGTACGTCCCGGCTCATGAGGAGATGCGGCGGCTGGTGGCGGGCGGCGCGATCGGTACGGTGACGCTCGCGCGGGCGCATTATGCGATGCATCGTCCCGCGCCCCCTCCCGAGTGGCGCCGACGGCGGGAGAGCGCGCGCTGGGGCGCGCTCGCCGACATCGGCACCCATCACGTCGACCTGCTGCGGATGCTCGTCGGCGAGATCGTCGAGGCGACGGGGCTCACCGAGCGCCAGCAGGGGTTCGAGACCGATGACGTCAGCGCCGCCGCGCTGCGGTTCGAATCGGGCGCGCTGGGGGCGCTCACGGTGACCACGAACGTGTGGCGGCGGCAGGCGCGGATCGAGATCATCGGCACCGAGGGGGCGATCGTCGCCGACGGGAAATCGGTCAACGACCCGGGTGTGCCGACGCTCCTGCGCGCCGACGCGGAGCCCGAGGAGCTCCGGTGCGCCGTGGTCGAGCCGTGGCCGCGGCAGCTGGAGGTCATCACGCGGGTGGCCGGCGGCGAGGATCTGGCGTACGCGAGCGGCAGGGACGGCGCGCGCAACCTCGAGGTCCTCGAGCAGATCGCCCCGTAGGACTCGCGCGGATTGATACGCTTGCCGGCACATGGGAGTTCGTTTCGATCTCGCACTGCTTCTCCTCCTCCCCCTTCGGGGGGAATAGCGCGCCGGCGGCCGCACGTAGCCGCGAACCAGCACGAGAAGCAGACCGAGAATCGAAACCGAAGGAGCCCTTGCGATGAACACCGCGCCCGACCCCGACCGGGTCATCCTGTTCGACACGACGTTGCGCGACGGCGAGCAGTCGCCCGGCATCTCGCTCAACCCGTCCGAGAAGCTGGAGATCGCCCAGCAGCTCACGCGGCTCGGGGTCGACGTGATCGAGGCGGGCTTCCCGATCGCCTCCCCCGGCGACTTCGAGGCGGTGCAGACGATCGCCCGCCGCCTCGACTCCGGGCCCGAGGGGCCGCCGGTGATCGCGGCGCTCGCCCGTGCACAGGCGCCCGACGTCGACGCCGCCTGGAACGCGATCAAGGACGCGGGGCGGCCGCGGATCCACACGTTCATCTCGACCTCGGACATCCACATCGTCCACCAGTTCAACTCCACGCGCGAGGACGTGAAGGGGCAGGCCCGCGCCGCCGTCGCCCAGGCCCGCGCGCTCTGCGAGGACGTCGAGTTCTCGCCGATGGACGCCACCCGCGCGGACGTCGAGTACACCGCCGAGGTGCTCCAGGCGGCGATCGACGAGGGCGCGAGCACGATCAACATCCCGGACACCGTCGGCTACGCGGTCCCCCACGAGTACGCGGCGTTCCTCACCCGCCTCTACGAGCTCGTGCCCGACCTGCACAGCGTCGTGCTCTCGGTCCACTGCCACGATGACCTCGGCCTGGCGGTCGCCAACTCGCTCGCCGGGCTGCGGGCCGGCGCGCGCCAGGTCGAGTGCGCGGTCAACGGGATCGGCGAGCGCGCGGGCAACACCTCCCTTGAGGAAATCATCATGCTGCTGCGCACCCGCGAGGCCGACCTCGGCCTGCGGACCGGCGCGGTGCCGCGGGAGATCGCCCGCACCTCGCGCCTCGTCTCCCGGCTCACCGGCTACGTCGTCCAGCCGAACAAGGCGATCGTCGGGCGCAACGCGTTCGCCCACGAGGCCGGCATCCACCAGGACGGCGTGCTCAAGGAGCGCTCGACGTACGAGATCATGGACGCGCGCGAGGTCGGCCTCGACGGCTCCGGCTCGCTCGTGCTCGGCAAGCACTCCGGCCGGCACGCGCTCGCGCAGGCGATGTCCGAGCTCGGCTTCGAGCTGAAGGGGCAGGCGCTCAACGTGGCGTTCCGCCGCTTCAAGGAGATCGCCGACCGCAAGAAGCAGGTGACCGCGATGGACCTCGAGGCGCTCGTCGCCGACGAGCTGCGCGAGCAGGTGGCCGGCTACGCGCTGCGGTGGTTCGAGGTCGAGGCCTCTTCGCGCCGCCCGCCGCATGCGACGGTCGCCGTCACCGGCCCCGACGGAGAGGAGCTCACCGGCTCGTTCACCGGCGACGGCCCGATCGACGCCGTGTTCCGCGCGGTCAACGCGGCCACCTCGGTCGACGCCCGGCTCCGTGACTTCCGGATCGAGGCGGTGACCGGCGGCCAGGACGCGCTCGGGGAGACCTCGGTCGTCGTCGAGGTCGGCGGCGTCGCCGGCTCCGGCCAGGGCGTCTCCACCGACATCCTCGAGGCGGCCGCGCAGGCGTACGTGCGCGCGCTCTCCAATGCCGTGCGCCGCCGGGCGCTCGCCGACGAGCGCGCCGCCCCCGAGCGGGAGATCGTGCGCGCCCCCTGAGGCCGCGTCGGGCGTCGCGGGCCGGGCTCTGCGCGCGCCCGGGTCATCCGCGCCCGCGGGGGCCCGTCCGACTCGCTGGTAGCGTTCGTCGGCGATGGCAGAAGCGACATCTCCGCCCCATACGATGACCGCCGAGGAGCTGTTCGCGATGCCCGGGCAGGGGCGCCGTGAGCTGATCGATGGGGTGTTGCGCGAGATGGAACCCGGCGGTGGACAGCATGGAGAGATCAGCGCGGTGAGCGCGTTTCTGCTCGTTCGGTACGCGCGGGAGCACGGAGGCAAGGCGTTCGGTGCGGAGACGGGCGCGCTGGTTCGCCACGACCCGGACACCGTGCGCGCGCCCGACGCCGCCTACCTCGGACCGGAGCGAGCCGCGACCATCGGCGAGACGGAGGGGTACCTGCCGGAGCCCCCGGACCTCGCGGTCGAGGTCCTCTCGCCACACGACACGTACTCCGAGGTCCAGGAGAAGGCGCTCGAGTGGCTCGCCGCCGGCTGCCGGGTCGTGCTCGTGATCGATCCGGGCGCCCGGCGCGTCACGCGCTACCGCGCGCCCGACGACGTCGTCGCGTTCGCCGGTGCGGACGCGGTCGACTGCGCCCCGGCGATGCCGGCGTTCGCGCCCACTGTGGCGGAGCTGCTCGGCGACGAAGGCTGAGCGCGCGACCGCTCAAACATACAGGCGTACGTGATAGCGTACGCGGGCGATGGCGGTCACCGACAGCCACCTCACCTCTCCGGTCGCGCTCGGCGCCCGCGTGCGCTCGCTGCGCGAGGCGATGGACATGTCGCTCAGGGAGCTCGCCGAGCGCTCGGGGGTGAGCGCCCCGATGCTCTCGCAGGTCGAGCGCGGTGAGACGAGCCCGACGCTGCAGACCGCCCACCGGATCGCGCACGGGCTGGAGCTCCGTCTCTCGCAGCTGCTGCGGCTCGACGAGGAGGGCGCGGTCGTGATCGTGCGTGCCGGCGAGCGGCGTGCCGGGCCGACCGCCCGGGCGGACAGCGGGCACCGCTACGAGATCCTCACGCCGCCGCTGCCCGGGCAGCGCGCCGAGCTCTCGCGCCACACGCTCGCGCCCGGCGCGATGACCGGCGGCCCGGGGGACCCGCCGATGCACGAGCCGGGCAGCCGCGAGTCCGCGCTCGTTCAGGAGGGGACGGTCGTGCTCCACTGCGACGGCGCCGCTCATGAGCTGCGCGCCGGCGACTGCGTGACGTTCGACGCGGACCTGCCCCACCACTTCGAGAACCCGTCCACCGACGCCGAGGCCGTGCTCCTCGCCGTCGTGAGCGCCGGACTGCGGCGCAGCTGAGGAGGCCAGCGATGCCCACGAGCCTGTTCGACAAGATCTGGGCCGCCCACGAGGTGGTCCCCGGACTGCTGTTCATCGACCTGCACCTCGTCCACGAGGTGACGAGCCCGCAGGCGTTCGACGGGCTGCGGCTCGCCGGCCGCCGCGTCCGCCGCCCGGATCGCACGCTCGCCACCGCCGACCACAACACGCCGACCGACGGGACGCCGACCGCCGCCCGGATCAGGGACGAGCTGAGTCGCGTCCAGGTCCAGACGCTCGAGCGCAACTGCGAGGAGTTCGGGATCCCGCTGTACTCGCTCGGGTCCGACCGTCAGGGGATCGTCCATGTGATCGGCCCGGAGCTCGGGGTCACCCAGCCGGGCATGACGATCGTCTGCGGCGACTCGCACACCGCCACCCACGGCGCGTTCGGCGCGCTCGCGTTCGGCATCGGCACGAGCGAGGTGGAGCACGTGCTCGCGACGCAGTGCCTCGTGCAGGCCAGGCCGAGATCGATGCGGATCTCCTACGAGGGGGAGCTCGGCTTCGGGGTCACCGCCAAGGACCTGATCCTCGCCACGATCGGCCAGATGGGCGTCGCCGGCGCGACCGGCCACGTCGTCGAGTACGCCGGGCCGGTGATCGAGCGCCTCTCGATGGAGGGCAGGATGACGATCTGCAACATGACGATCGAGGGCGGCGGCCGCGCCGGCATGATCGCCCCGGACGAGACGACGTTCGAGTACGTGATCGGCCGCCCCGGCGCGCCCGACGAGGTGCCCGCCGCGTGGCGCGAGCTCCGCACCGACCCGGGCGCGAGCTTCGACAGAGAGATCACCGTCGACGCCTCGGCGGTGAGCCCGATGGTCACCTGGGGAACGACCCCGGGGATGGTCGTCGGGGTCGGCGATAAGGTGCCGCACCCCGCCTCCGAGCAGGACGAGCGGGCGCTTCACTACATGGGTCTGCGCGGCGGCACGCCCGTGCAGGACATCGCGATCGACCGCGTGTTCATCGGGTCGTGTACGAACTCGCGGATCGGCGACCTGCGCGCGGCGGCGTCGATGGTCCGCGGCCGCAGGGTCGCCGACGGCGTCTACGCGATGGTCGTCCCCGGCTCCCAGCAGGTGAAGGCCCAGGCCGAGGCGGAGGGACTTGACGAGGTGTTCCGGGCGGCCGGCTTCGACTGGCGCGTCGCCGGCTGCTCGATGTGCCTTGGCATGAACCCGGACATCGCCGCCCCCGGCGAGCGCGTCGCCTCGACCTCGAACCGCAACTTCGAGGGACGCCAGGGCCGCGGCGCCCGCTCGCATCTCGTCTCACCCCAGATGGCCGCGGCGGCGGCGATCGAAGGACGTTTCGTCGACATCCGAGAGTGGGAGCCCGTCGGCCCGGTCGAGGTGGCCGCATGAGGGCGATCGAGACGATCACCGGCAAGGTCACGGTGCTCAACCGCGACGACGTCGACACCGATCAGATCATGCCCAAGCAGTTCCTCAAGCGGGTCGAGCGGACCGGCTTCGGCGAGTTCCTGTTCCACGACTGGGCCAAGGAGCCGGATTGGGACCTCCCAAAGAACCCGATCCTCGTCACCGGGCGCAATTTCGGGTGCGGATCGAGCCGGGAGCACGCGCCCTGGGGCCTCGAGGACTACGGCTTCCAGGCGATCATCGCGCCGAGCTTCGCCGACATCTTCCGCAACAACTGCACGAAGATCGGGCTGCTGCCGGTCGTCCTCGACGAGGAGTCGGTCGCCGCGATCCGCGAGGCGGGGGAGGCGCAGGTCGATCTCGCGCAGCAGACGGTCCGCTGGCCGGGCGGCTCGGCGTCGTTCGAGATCGATCCGGAGACCAAGCACCGCCTCCTGAACGGCCTCGACGACATCGCGCTCACGCTCCAGCAGGAGGAGGCGATCGCCGCCTACGAGGCCGAGCGGGAGCGTCCCGGGCCGGTGACGAGCGCACTGTGACCGTCCGCGGCCGCCGCCCATCCGCGGATCGGGCTCGGTAGGGTGCCGCGCCGATGAGCAAGCGCGTCATCCTGCTGCCGGGCGACGGCATCGGCCCGGAGATCATCGCCCCCGCCGTCGAGGTGCTCCGCGCCGTCGGCGCCGACTTCGACTACGAGGAGCATGCGTTCGGCGGTGCCTCGATCGACGCCCACGGCGTCGCGCTCACCGACGAGACGCTCGCCGCCTGCCGGAGCGCCGACGCCGTGCTCCTTGCCGCTGTCGGCGGCCCGAGGTGGGACACGACCGACCCGGGCGCGCCCCGTCCCGAGCAGGGGCTCCTCGGGTTGCGCCAGGGCCTTGGCCTGTTTGCGAACCTGCGGCCGGTCACGCCGTTGCCCTCGCTGTACGCCTCCAGCCCGCTGCGCCGCGAGGTGATCGAGGGCACCGACCTGCTCGTCGTGCGGGAGCTCACCGGCGGCATCTACTTCGGCGAGAAGATCCGCACCCCGGACGGCGCGAGCGACGTATGCGCCTACACCCGCGGGGAGATCGAGCGGATCGCCCGCGTCGCGTTCGGCGCCGCCACGCGACGCGTGACGAGCGTCGACAAGGCGAACGTGCTGGAGACGAGCCGCCTGTGGCGCGAGGTGGTGCGCGAACTGCACGTGCGGGAGTTCGGGGAGATCGAGTTGGAGCACGTGCTCGTCGACAACGCCGCGATGCAGCTCGTCTCGAACCCCTCCAGGTTCGACGTAATCGTCACCGAGAACATGTTCGGGGACATCCTCTCCGACGAGGCGGCGATGCTCACCGGGTCGCTCGGGATGCTGCCGAGCGCCTCGCTCGGGGCCGCCGGGAACGGCGAGCGGATCCCGGGCGTGTTCGAGCCGGTGCACGGCTCAGCGCCCGACATCGCCGGCCGCGGGATCGCCAATCCGCTCGCGATGTTCCTGTCCGCGGCGCTCATGCTCCGCCACGGTTTCGGCATGGAGCGAGAGGCCGCGGCGGTAGAATCCGCCGTCGATTCGGCGCTCGCCGACGGGCTCAGGACGCCCGATCTGGGTGGCGACGCGACCACCGCGCAGGCCACCCGGGCCGTGCTCGGTCACCTCTAGCGACATAGCGAAGGAGCGGACGTGGAACAAGCCGACCTCATCTGGCACAACGGAGAGCTCGTTGCCTGGGAGGACGCGAAGATCCACGTACTCACCCACGGACTGCACTACGGCACGAGCGTGTTCGAGGGCGAGCGCGCCTACGAGACGCCGCGCGGCACCGCGATCTTCCGCCACCTCGACCACCTGCGCCGGCTGCACGCCTCCGCCAAGCTCTACTACATGGACCTGCCCTACACGGTGGAGGAGCTGCGCGCCGCCACCCACGAGCTGATCGCCGCCAACGGCCTGCGCGAGTGCTACATCCGCCCGGTCGCGTTTCGCGGCTACGGCCAGATGGGGATCAACCCGCTCGACTGCGAGGTGGGCGTGTCGATCGCCGTGTGGCCGTGGGGCGCCTACCTCGGCGAGGCGGCCAAGCGCGAGGGCGTGCGCGCCAAGGTCTCGAGCTGGCGGCGGATCGACGGCGGCTCGCTGATCCCCCACGCGAAGGCCGGCGGCCAGTACCTCAACAGCGTGCTCGCGAAGATCGAGTCGCTCAAGGCCGGATACCAGGAGGCGATCCTGCTCGACTCGCGCGGCTTCGTGTGCGAGGGCACCGGCGAGAACGTCTACGTCGTGCGCGGCGGCGAGATCATCACCCCGCCGCAGACGGCCTCGATCCTCGACGGCATCAGCCGCCGCTCGGTGATCACGATCGCCCGCGACCTCGGCTATACGGTCCTCGAGCGCGACCTCGCGCGCGCCGAGCTGACGCTCGCCGACGAGGTGTTCCTCACCGGCACCGCGGCCGAGCTCGTCGCCGTCTCGGAGATCGACGACCACACGATCGGCGCCGGCGGCACCGGGCCGATCACCGCCGAGATCCAGCGTGTGTACGAGGACGCGCTGCACGGGCGCGACGAGCGCTACGCGGATTGGCTCGACGTCGTCCCCGCCCGCACGCCGTCCGCGGCCGCGAGCGCCGGCCCGACACCCACGCCGCCCGCCGCCGCGAGCGCCGGCTGACCGATGTCCCGGATCGAGCTGTACGACACGACCCTGCGGGACGGCATGCAGGGCGAGGGGATGTCGCTGTCCGCGGGCGAAAAGCTGCGCGTCGCTCACCGCCTCGATGAGCTTGGGATCGACCTGATCGAGGCCGGCTTCCCAAGCTCCAACCCGAAGGAGCTCGAGCTGTTCGGCCTGCTCGCCCACGAGACGTTCGAGCACGCGTCGCTCGCCGCGTTCGGGATGACCCGGCGGCGGGGGCTCCGCGCCGACGAGGATTCCGCGCTGCGCGTGCTCGCCGAGTGCGTCGCCCCCGTGTGCACGCTCGTCGGCAAGACCTGGTCGCTGCACCTCGAGAAGGTGGTCAAGGTCTCGCGTGAGGAGAACCTCGCGATGATCGGCGAGTCGGTCGCGTTCCTGCGTGAGCACGGCAAGCGCGTCGTCTACGACGCCGAGCATTTCTTCGACGGCTACGCCGAGGACCGTGACTACGCGCTCGAGTGCCTGCGCGCGGCCGTGGCCGCGGGCGCGGAGACCCTCGTCTGCTGCGACACGAACGGCGGCACGCTCCCGCACGTGGTCGGGGAGGCGATGGCGGACGTCGTCGCCGCGCTCGGGGCCGGCGATCGCGGCCCGGGGGCGGAGGCGGCCCGGGCGGGTGGGGTCGCCGGTGCCCGGATCGGGATCCACACCCACGACGACGCCGGTTGCGGGGTTGCGTGCGCGCTCGCCGCGGTGCTTGCCGGGGCGACGCACGTGCAGGGCACGATCAACGGCTACGGCGAGCGCTGCGGCAACGCGAACCTGACGACGATCATCCCGACCCTGCAGCTCAAGCTCGGCTACGAGTGCCTCACCGCCGAGCAGCTCGCCTCCCTGCACTCGGCCTCCGCGTACGTCGCGGAGCTGCTCAACCTGCCGCCCGACCCCGACGCCCCGTACGTCGGACGCAACGCGTTCGCCCACAAGGGCGGCATGCACGTCGCGGGGGTGAGTGCCGACCCGGCGACGTTCGAGCACGTCGCCCCGGAGATCGTCGGCAACCGCCGCGAGGTTCTCGTCTCCGAGCTCTCCGGCCGCGGCACCGTCCAGTCACGCGCGCGCGAGGCCGGGATCGAGCTCGACGACGCGGCCGCGACCCGCCTGATCGAGCGGGTCAAGGAGCTCGAGCACCGCGGCTACCACTTCGAGGCCGCCGATGGATCGTTCGAACTGCTCATGCGCCGGGAGACCGGCGCGCTGGAGGAGCTGTTCACCCTCGAGTCCTGGCGGGTGATCGTCGAGCGCCGGCCCGACGGGCAG
>Ga0209061_1006026_pt1 | contig 10102 bp, 9 predicted proteins | sample Coa_R1_10_FD_187157 | JGI IMG/M metagenome (GOLD analysis project Ga0209061, IMG submission 187157) | Surface soil microbial communities from Centralia Pennsylvania, which are recovering from an underground coalmine fire - Coalmine... | ecosystem: Environmental > Terrestrial > Soil > Unclassified... | reverse complement strand
TGTCACTCCTTTTGCCTCCGCTTTCTCACCTGTTGGGTGTTCTATTGGCTTGTTCTGGCTCTCCGCCAGCTCCGCCTCCTCCAAAATAGGAGAGAGGACGCAATGGCCGCTGTTCATCCGACCACCTCCGACGAATGCATGGGATGAGCGACCAGACGATGAACAGCCGCCTTAATGGCCTCGCAGCCGCTACTCTTGGTAACGAAACCGTCGGCCCCGGCATCGAGGACAGCCTGTTGCTGCGCCTCGAAAGTTCCCATCACCAAAATGCGGGTCTGTAACCCGTAATTTCGCAAACATCGCGCCAGTTCCAATCCGTTCATGCGCGGTAGCATGAAATCCACCACCGCCAAATCGGGCTTGAACTGCTGTATCTTATGGAGGGCTTCGAAACCGTCTTGAGCCTCCCACATCACTTTAATCTCTTGACCGCTTGCTTCGACGGCATAGCGCAGACATTTGCGCACGACCGGGTCGGTATCTGCTAGTAAAATGTTTACTGGTGCCATGCCTGCCTAAAGGCTCCTACCGTCTTCGTCGCTGGTTGCTCGTTGCTTCATGTCTCTATTATCTGCTATCCCAACACTGTTTAGCATCGGTCAAACGCCCCTTTTTTCATGGGGGAAATCCCTATACGATTTTTAGGGATTTCCCGCAAATGAAAGTTGACAAAACCATTCATTACTAAGGTATGCTAATTGTAGCCCAATCTGCCACTACAAACATAAAGCTACCGGAGGAGAAAAATACCATGGCCTATGCAAAAGTAGGAAAACCCGCACCCGATTTCACCATGCCCATCGCCAGAGCCACCGATACGCCCAAAACCGTGGGCACCAAAGTGAGCCTGAAAGACTATCGAGGCAAGTGGTTGATCCTCTTCTTCTACCCCCTCGACTTCACCTTTGTTTGCCCCACCGAGATCACCGCGCTCTCCGATCGCTACGACGAGTTCGCCGAGCTTGATGCCGATATTCTCGGCGTCTCCACCGACTCGGTCTACTCGCACCTCGCCTGGATGAACACCCCACGGGAACAACACGGCATCGGCAAGATCAATTTTCCTCTCGCCTCCGACATCACCAAAGAGGTTTCACGAGACTACGGCGTTCTCGTGGAAGAGGAGGGTGTGGCGCTGAGAGGGCTTTTCATCATTGACCCCGACGGCATTCTGCAATATGCCGTTATCAACAACCTCAACATCGGGCGCAGCACCGATGAGACCCTTCGTGTGCTTCAGGCCCTGCAAACCGGCGGTCTCTGCCCCTCCGATTGGAAACCGGGCAAAGAGCTGCTGAACGTTTAACCTCCCTCCTTATGCTACAAAGACCGGCCGCCTCTTCAAAGCGAGGGGCGGCCATTATGGTCTCTGTGCCTCCCCCTTCCAACCCTTTTTCTAGAAGAAAAACCCGTAAGAGCAAAATATCAGTTATCTGTTTTCTTCCAGCCATCGCGAGAAACCACCCTGCACTATAGGGGCAGGCCTTGTGCCTGCCAAATACAGGCAATCACTATAGGGTACCCCCTACTAAGCTCCTCACCCTAACCCCCTCCCCAATGGGAAGAGGGGAGATCAACAAGCTTACTTGTAGTTGCCTTTAATTCGCGTCCTTTCGGAAACTAATCACGACAGTCCCCTTCCTTCCGAATCGGGGGAAAGGCCGGGATAGGGGGCGAGTAAAGTCGGCTTGCTCTGTGAACTAGCTCTAGAATCGTGAGACTATCAGCCTCACCCCCTACCCCCCTCAGAGCTGGTGAGAAGTGAAACTCAAGATTTCTCGCCTTCGGCTCGAAATGACAGGCGTCTATTTCACGAGAAATGACAGTCGTAGCACCGGCTCTTCAAGGCCGATACAGAGGGGTCCCCAGAAAATCGCAAGATTTTCTGGGGCAGGGCGCCCTTCCCCTCAAGGCCGACGCCCTTCCCCTCCTCCGCTAAGACTATCGCCGTCAGATAAGACCGGCGTGTCAATCTGGGCGCGCACCAGCTCGCCGGCCTCGCTGTAGTTGATGTACACCGACTTCCACTCCGTGCAGTAGTCCATGGCCACCCAACCGGCCTCACGCGAGCCGTTTCCCGTCTGTTTTACACCACCGAATGGCAACTGAATCTCCGCTCCACTTGTGGGCAGATTCACGTAGACTAAACCGGCCTCCAACTGCTCGATAGCACGAAAGGCCTTGCGCACATCGCCGGTATAGACCGAAAGCGATAATCCGTAAGCAGTGGCATTGGCGGTGGTAAGAGCGTCGGCGAGATCGTCAACCTCCATGATGGCGGTCACCGGCCCGAAAATCTCCTCTTGGGCGATGCGCATCTTTGGGGTCACCCTATCGAGAACGGTGGGGGCATAGTAGCACCCCTTCGCATAGGCCCCCTCCGTCAATACGGTTCCGCCCATAACCACCTCGGCCCCCTCCGCCTTTCCTATTTGCACATACTCGTGGATGCGCTCTAGCTGGTGCCGGTTGATGACCGGCCCCACCTCTACGTTCGGATCGAGGCCAGAACCAACGCGTAAACGGGCAACGTGCTCCAAAAAGGCCTGCAGAAAGCGTGGTTTAATGCTTCGCTGAACCAGAATGCGACTCGCCGCAGTGCAACGCTGGCCGGAGGTGGCAAAGGCGCCCCATACAGCTCCCTTACACCCCAACTCCAGATCGGCATCCTCCAAAACGAGAATCGCGTTCTTGCCGCCCAGCTCGCAGCTTACCCGTTTCATCTGCTCGCCACAGCGCGAAGCGATCTGTTTTCCTACTGCAGTTGAGCCGGTAAACGAGATAACCCGTACCCCTTTCGCCTCCACCAGCGCCATGCCGGCCTCCGAACCGTAGCCCGTCACTAAATTGAGCACCCCATCAGGCAAGCCGGCTTCAATCAACAGCTCCACAAAGCGGCAGGCAAGCCCCGGCGTCTCTTCAGACGGTTTAAACACCACCGTGTTCCCCGCCAGCAGAGCCGGGAAAATCTTCCACGAGGGAATGGCGATGGGAAAGTTCCAAGGGGTGATCACGCCCACCACGCCTACCGGCACCCGTCGTGCGGCGCAATAGATGTCGGGTCGCTCGCTCGGCACCACATAGCCGTCGGGCATACGCCCGAAGCCGGCCATATAGTAGGCCATATCAATAGCCTCCTGCACATCGCCTCGAGCCTCCTCTAACACTTTGCCCATCTCCAACACCATGAGGCGTGCCAACCCCTCCTTGTTCTGCTCCAACAGTCGCCCCATTCGCAGCAACAAAGCGGCACGCGCCGGCTTTGGCACCCGGCTCCATTGCGGATAGGCCTGTTCGGCGGCCTCCACCGCACGGCGCACATCCTCCGCCCCCGAACGGGCAAAGATGCCGATCATCTGCTCGGTGTCGGCAGGGTTGAGGGAAGGGAAGGTGGCGCCGTTGCTTGCCGCACACCACTGTCCCCCAATGTAGTTGGTTCTTCCGTCATACATGGTTGTCATCCTCACTGCGCGAGCTTACGGGCATCCGTCTCGCGAATAATGGCGCTCACGCCGGCCTGGTTGAACCCCTTATAGCCCTCCCAGCGCTGAAGTATCTCCAGATGGCTGCCCGCCGCTCCCTGCCAGCGGAAGCGCTCGGCCTGCTTTTCGGTGATCTGCCCCCTCTGCAGTAAACGCTTGCAGCGCTCCTCGCGCACCGGCCACATCTCCGGCTCGGTGAAGGCCTGCTTCAACATGGGGAGATCGGTAAAAGGCTTCATCACCCCAAAGCCGTTTTCCATTAGCAAAGCCCGCACCTGCTCCCAATCGTATTCCGCTTCTAGGTGGTGCATTCCCGCCTCGCCGATGCTGTCGCCGTGCAGTGCGCACCACAACCCAATCGTACCTAGGCTGTCGCGTGGCTCAAGCGGCTGCTCGGCAAAATCTACAAAAAGCTCTTCAGGCGAGAGATCAACATCCGAAAAAATAACCACACGACTATCGGGATGCTCCAGAACCTGCGCGCCCCAACCGGCCTCGGCCCCGGCGTAGAATCGCTCCCGAAACTGAAAACCGGACGTGCGCCACAGCTCCATCAGATCGGCAAAACTCTCCCTAGACGAGCGGTAGGTATGGTGGTCGTGATTGGCCCAGCCAAGCCCTAGCTCCTGCTGGCGCGCATACTGCCAACGCGCCGCCCGGTTGCGTTTCATGTAGTATTCACGCTCTGCAGCAAAGAACTCGTCGGTCGCGCGTCCTGCCCCCAACACATCCATCAGCTCTTCGACCAACCGCCGAGCCTCCACAAGCGCTTCGTCATCGCGAGGCCGCACCCGCAGACGCCGACGGGCCTCCTCCAAAACCACGCGCATCTCCTCCGTAAGCCGACCCGGGCGAAATCCTCGGTATCCTCTGCGCACCACCACCGCCAATTCGCCCTGTGGCAACGTGCCTACCGCCTCCTGATAAGCCGAGTCGTAATCGCCTTCTACCCGATCCGGCTCCCAACGGTTTTGTTGTAAGAAAGGCTCCAAAGCCTCCACAGCAATGGCCAAGCGCCATTGTGCGCCAACCCGAAAGCGAGGCAACCGTGCCTGTGGATGGTGCCATACCGGCTCCCCCTCCACATCGCTCTCTATCATCCCCACACGCTCCAACTCCTCCACACTGAGGATCGAGCGCGGCACCACCCAGTGGTCTATGAGGTTCGCCAAGCGAACCCCCGCGTGAGCATGGAAACGATGAGCCATCTCTTGCACCATCGGGTTCTCATGCAAAAAGCGCTCCAAAAGGCCTTCGCATAGCGAGGCGGCCTCCGGGCAACGAGGCCAACTCTCTTCCAGTCTCATTCGCTTTTCCCTCTCTTCAAACGGACTCCGTGCAGTAGCGCGGGCATTGAATAACTTTCGGTATCGAAACTTTAAACCCTCTCTGCAGTCTAAAAGGTACACTATGCACAGCATACCCCCTTGAGATAGGATTTTATGCAACCGACTCGGCATCGCATCGCTCAATACGGAGAGGGAACCCGCCGCGTACGGCTTCTGCCTCCCCTCCTGATTCTTGCCCTCTGCCTTCAGCTCGTCCTTCATGCCTGTGCCGGGCCTCCTCAGCCCAAATGGCCCTCTGCAGCTTGGATACAGGTTGTTCAAAACGCCGTTCAGAAACACCAGATAGCCAGCCTACAGCCCTATACCGATGGCCCGCCGGCCCAAACGCTTGCTTGGCTCAGCCGCGGCCCTACAAGAACATGGAATGTCCAACTTCTTGTTCCGGCGAACCGACAGCCTTTGCCGCCCTTTATCGTCTTCTCCTGCTGGCATACCTGCCAGAGCGATGGTGACCATGTACATACGCTACTCGAAACGCCTCAGGGTTGGAAGATCGGGCCTGAAGTGAAAGAGGACGATTCGGGCGGCTATCAGATTTGCGACCATTGCCTCACCGTACGCCTACTGCCCGAAACACACAGCGTGCTTTGTAGCGACAAAGCGAGAGTGGAAGCTATCTGGCCCAAGCTACGCCCCTACTGCCTGTTTCGCCTGTCGCCCGACTACACGATCACTCGATTCTCCATCGAGGGTATGCCCGTGCCCTTCTCTCGGGCAGGAAGCGTGGTCGCTTTCATCCCTCCTCATGCGCCTCCGTTCACCATAGACATCGCCTATTCCGGTGCACCCGACCATCAAGACGGTGACTACGTGCTGCCCAACGAGGCCGTAATCGACTCCTATTGGTACCCTCAAATCGCCCGCCTGCCGGCCACCTCCACCATTCAGGTTACCGCACCACCTGCCTGGACGTCCATCGCCACGGGCGATCTGCAGTCCACCGTTCATCACCCCGATGGCTCCACAACGCTCACCTTTTACAACCGCATTCCGGTCTGCTATTTCACGGTAGACATGGGGCGCTATCACATCTACACTCGAACGGCACGGGGCATTCGGCTGGCCGTCTACCTGCTCGACGCCGATGCCCCCCTCGCGCAACGCGCATTGAACCTTTTGGAGCAGGCGCTTTTTTTCTATAGCGAGCGCTTTGCGCCGTTTCCATACCACCAATACACGGTGGTTGAGACCGACGGCCCCTTCGATGGGGCTTTAGAAGCCTATTCTTTCGCCACGTTCGAGCATGGCACGATCCTCGACCTGCTGCCGCACGAGCTGGCACATACCTGGTGGGGAGGCCTTCAGCCCTGCACCTATCTGCACTCCATGTGGGATGAGGCATTTGCCGACTACTCCGCCAACCTTTTCCAGAGAATCTGTCTCCCTAAAACGATTCCATCGCAAGACGGCGATTCCCTTCACTCCTCATGGGGAGATCGGTTTCAGATGGCCCCGGTGGCCTCTGTCTTCGACACCACCGACCCGGTGCAATGTGACATCGGCTACACAAAAGGGAGCCTGGTGTTGAAGGTGCTTGAGGACGAGTTAGGGCTGCCCACCATGCTCGCCTGCCTCCGCGCGTTTTTGGCGGAGCGCACGGCCGGTAAACCGGCGGAGTGGGGTGATTTTCAGCGTGCAGTGAGCCGTATAACAGGAAGGAACTATACGGCGTTCTTCCAGGAATGGCTTTACCGGGCCGGCCTGCCGGTGTTGCAACTGCAGGGTATACAGCTTTTACAGGCTGCAGATGGCTACAAGGTAACGGGCTGCATTGTCCAAAAAGCCCCAATCTATCATCTGCATGTGCTTATACAATTGACAACATGGGATCATGACATATATAAAAAGAAAATAGAAATCGTCCAGAAAAATACATTTTTCATCTTAAGAACGACATCTAAGCCACAGCGAATTGTCCTTGATCCGGAAAATACGCTGCCGTTGGCCACAGCTCAGGGAACTTTTTGGCGCTTTTGAGAGACAGAAAATCTTTTGAAATCGGGAACATTTTGCCAGATCAAATTTGTTAAATAGTTGTGGTATGCGAGAAGAGGCGCCAAATTCTCGTAGAACATTCAATAAAAACTATTTCCATACATTAGGGAAGCGTCTGTGTTAGGAGAGAGTATAACCGCCTAAAACGCTTCCAGTAGCTAGGAGGAGAAACAAACCTATGAAAAGAAAAGCCGCTTTTACATTAATTGAGCTGCTAGTCGTTATCGCTATTATTGCGATACTGGCAGCCATTCTGTTCCCCGTGTTTGCACAGGCCCGCGAGAAGGCACGCCAAGCGAGCTGTACCTCCAACATCAAACAGCTCACCACCGCGATGCTGATGTACACCCAGGACTACGATGAGGACTTCCCATTCTGGAGCTATGCCGATTCGGTGGCTTGTAACGGCCCTCTCGGCAACGTGGCCTGTCAACATTTTGAGTCGATCTGGTTCAACGCCATTTACCCCTATGACAAGAACGCCAATATCTACACCTGCCCCGATGCTTCCGACCATAGCACCATCACTCAAAACCAACTTTGGGGTTGGACGAAGGCCACCGATCTGACCACCGTGGGGATCAACTCTGGCTTGGTTAACGCTGAGGTGAGCTACGGTATGAACGAACCGCTCTCAACAGGAACACTCTGTGGTGCACCCAACTCAAGCGGGTGCTCTCAAGCAGCCCTTCAACAAGTAGCCCAGACGCTGCTCATCGGCGACTGTGTGATCGCGCTTACCGGGAACTTTCTCCCCGACCGTACCAACAACCCGCAGTCGGCCAACTACGTCCTCTCAAGGGTGGCCTACCCTAACTGCACCACCAACCCCTGCGGGGCCTATCTAAACGATAACGGCACCTACACGGCTCAGCCGCAATACGATAACCAGGCTCGCCATGCACAGGGCGATATCGTTGGCTTTGCCGACGGACATGCCAAATGGCTGCGCGATTCTCAAATCATTTGGGGGCTTATGGACGGCCTAGGGCCGGCTCAGTAACCGCCAGCTGACTTGACAGTGTAGCCTTCTTTGGCGTATACTAATTGCTAGTTTGGGGCGGAGGCGCTCTGCTTCCGCCTCTTCTCATGCCTGAACATAAGCTCAATTCGGAGATTCGGATACCCATGTATGCCATTATAAAAACCGGTGGAAAACAGTATCGTGTAACGGAAGGCGATAGGCTTGTGGTGGAAAAACTGCCCGGCGAACCACAAACCACCGTGGAGCTTTCAGAGGTGTTGCTCGTTCAAAGCGATAAAGCCCTTAAGGTGGGAACCCCCTTTGTAGAAGGAGCTACCGTCACCGCCACCATCCTCGAACAGACCAAAGGAAAGAAGATCAAGGGGCTTACCTACAAGCCGAAGAAAAACGAACGACGCCGCTACGGCCACCGGCAACAACAGACTATTTTGCGGGTAGATGCTATTCACGCGGAATGAATTCCGCATGACGAAGGAGATAGACGACTATGGCTCATAAAAAAGGTGTGGGAAGCTCGCGAAACGGCCGCGACAGCCACTCTAAGCGGCTTGGCGTGAAAGAGTTTGGAGGCGAGTTCGTACGCGCCGGCTTCGTGCTTGTGCGCCAACGTGGCACGAAGCTTCATCCAGGTAATAACGTTGGCATGGGCAGCGACTACACTCTTTTTGCGCTTACCGATGGCATCGTTAAGTTTGAAGGTGATAGAAAACGGCGTCGCGTAAGCGTTTACCCCGTTGCCACCGGCAACCCTGCTCAGGAGCCTGAACCCGTGCAGAGCGCCTAAGTTCTGCTGCGACGACCGCTTTGTTAAATAAACAAGGGGCTGTAGCACAGCTACAGCCCCTTATGCATTAAACCGCAACCTCTTCCACACCCAATACACGCTTAAGAATGGGTTCGATCATGCGTAAACCCGCATAGCCACCGGCCCGCCCCCGCATTACGCCCTCCGCGTCAAATACATAGTAGGCCGGCCAGAGCTGGTTCTCGAATCGGTCGCCTATAATGTGCAGATTGTCTATAGCACAAGGCTCCTTTATGCCCAAGGCCTCTATGTCCGCACGCACCGCACCTAAATCCGTGTCGGACTGCTCGCGCGGCATATGGATGGCCACCACCTTTAAGCCCAGAGCGGCATACCGGTCGCGCCATTCGGCCACAGTGGGCATGTTGTCGTGGCAAATAGGGCAGCTTTTGGCAAAGAAATGCACGAGAACAGGGCTTCCTAGCAACTGCTCTCGTGTCACCTCTCCATTGATCCATTCGGTAGCACCGGTAAGTTCGGGCAACGGGGTGCCCATACGTAATGGCATACAGCTCCTCCTTAACAAACGGTAACCTCTGCAGGCTTATTATACCTAATACGGGAATTCGTTTGAATATTTGGCAAAATTTGCTATTTATTGCACTATCTGCTATAGGTATAAAATTTTTCATAAAGCGCCTCTCGCCTAACAGGGGCGCATTTGCGCTAAAATATTATAGAAAGCATTGTGCCAAAAACCGGTTCGGTTAAATTTGACGGCGCGTGGGAGAGTTTTGAACCATGATGGTTTTGATGAGCGTTGACGCTACACAACAACAGATAGACGACGTTATCCGGTTGATTAAACAGCATAATCTGAAACCGCTTCACCTGCCAGGCGATGAACATGTGGCCATCGGCATTGCAAGCGCCATTCCCCCAGAACTTCGAGAGCCGCTTACTCTAGCCCTACAGGCGCTTCCGGGAGTGGACCACGTGGTTCAGATTAGCCGCCCCTACAAGCTGGCCTCCCGTGAGTTCTGGCGTACCGATACCGTTGTCCAGATCGGGGAGGTTAAAATTGGAGGAAATGCGCCCTGTGTGATAATGGCCGGCCCCTGCTCGGTCGAGAGTAGGGAGCAGATATTCACCACAGCCCAAGCGGTGAAAGCCGCCGGTGCGAAGATTTTGCGAGGCGGCGCCTATAAACCGCGCACCTCACCCTACTCTTTCCAAGGGCTGGGTCTCGAAGGGCTGAAGCTGCTTAAGGAGGTAAGCGATCAACTCGGTATCCTCACCGTTTCCGAAGTGATGTCGCCTGAAGATGTGGAGAAGGTGGCCGAGCACGTGGACATTCTGCAGATCGGCGCGCGCAACATGCAAAACTACGCCCTGCTTGTTGCCGTTGGGCGTTCCGGGCGCCCTACCCTACTGAAGCGCGGTATCGCCGCCACCATTGATGAGTTCCTTCTCGCGGCTGAGTACCTACTGCATCACGGCACAAAAGATGTGATCCTTTGCGAGCGCGGCATTCACCCCCTCGATC
>Ga0209061_1006025_pt1 | contig 10104 bp, 7 predicted proteins | sample Coa_R1_10_FD_187157 | JGI IMG/M metagenome (GOLD analysis project Ga0209061, IMG submission 187157) | Surface soil microbial communities from Centralia Pennsylvania, which are recovering from an underground coalmine fire - Coalmine... | ecosystem: Environmental > Terrestrial > Soil > Unclassified... | reverse complement strand
CCGGCCTTGCATACGGTGTAGCGGCCGTAGTCGTAGGCGAGCGGCGGCTCGACGCGCGCCTGCCAGGCGGCCATGTCGGCGCCGGTAAGAAAGCCGCGATGCGGCACGCCGGAGACGTCCATCACCTCCTGCGTGCGGCAGAACCGGTCGATCGCCTCGGCGACGAAGCCCTGCGACCACGTCCTGCGCGCGCGCTCGATCTGCCTCACGCGGTCGCCACCCGCGCTCTCGGCCTCGCGCAGGATGCGGGCATACGTCTCGGCGAGCACGATATTGGCGAACAGCGCGCCCGGCTCAGGCACGTCGTTGCCCTTGAGATAGACCGCCGCCGAGCTCGGCCAGTGCTCGCGGAAGAGATCGGCGACCGCCGCAATGGTCGCGCTCGCGCGCTCGGCGAGCGGATGACCGTTGCGCGCATAGGCAATCGCCGGGGTGAGCACGTCGGCGACGCGCATGGTGCCGTAATCCCGCAGCAGCAGCATCCAGGCATCGAACATGCCCGGCACGCAGGCTGCGGTGAGGCCGGTGCCCGGCACCATGTCGAGGCCGAGCTTGCGGAACTGCGCGATGGTGGCGGCCATGGGGGCCGGGCCCTGGCCGCAGATCACCTCCGGCTTCCCGCGCGCGACGTCATACACGATGATCGGCACGTCGCCTCCCGGTCCGTTGAGATGCGGTTCGACCACCTGCAGCGTGAACGCGGTGGCGGCGGCGGCATCAAAGGCATTCCCGCCCTTTTCCAGCGTCGCCATGCCGACCGCGGTCGCAATCCAGTGGGTGGAGGCGACCGCGCCGAAAGTTCCTTCGATCTCGGGCCGCGTGGTGAAGGGATTGGGATTGATCTTGGAGATGTCCGTTCGTGTCATGCGATGGTTCGGCGGTTCATCGGGCCCGGCGCCCGGCCCGGCCGTCGGTCGTTCTGCGCCTCGCGCATTAAGCAGGCCGCGCCGACCCGCGGCAAGCCGGGCGCCGAGCGACCCTCCTATCGCAAATGGCAAGCCACCATCTGCCCCGGCCTCGCCTCGCGCAGGACGGGGGCTTCGATGCGGCAGCGTTCGACGGCATAGGGACAGCGGGTGTGGAAGTGACAGCCGGCGGGCGGATTGATCGGGCTCGGGACGTCGCCCTGCAAGACCGGCTTGCGTCGTTTGACGCGGGGATCCGGTACCGGCACGGCCAGCAGGAGCTGCTCGGTGTAGGGATGCAACGGTCGGGTGAAAAGCGTGCGCTTGTCGGTATATTCGACGATGCGGCCGAGATACATCACGGCGATGCGATGGCTGATGTGCTCGACCACGGCCAGATTGTGCGAGATGAAAAGATATGAGAGGCCCATCTCCTGCTGCAGGTCGTGCATGAGGTTGAGCACCTGCGCCTGGATCGACACGTCGAGCGCGGAAACGGGCTCGTCCGCGACGATGAGCTTCGGCCGCAGGGCGAGCGCGCGGGCAATGCCGACGCGTTGGCGCTGTCCGCCCGAGAACTGATGCGGATAATAGTCCATCTGTGCCGGCCGCAGGCCGACGCGCTCGAACAGTTGCGCCACCCGCTCCCGCACCTCGCGGCCCGCGGCGAGTCCGTGCACGCGCAGGGGTTCGGCAACGATGTCGCCCGCCGACATGCGCGGGTCGAGCGAGGAGAACGGATCCTGGAAGATGATCTGCATCTGCCGGCGGTGGGGCCGCAGCGCCGATCGGTCGAGATGCGTGATGTCGGTTCCGGCAAGGACGATGCGGCCGGCGGTGGGCTCGATCAGACGCAGCACCGTGCGGCCGACCGTGGTCTTGCCGCTGCCCGTTTCACCCACGAGGCCGAGGGTCTCGCCCTCGCCGATCGAGAAGCTCACGCCGTCGACCGCGAACACCTTTCCGGTGGCGCGCTGCAACAGGCCGGTCCGAATCGGGAAGTGCTTCTTGAGATCGTGCACGGCGAGCACCGGCACGCCGTTTCCGCGCGGTTCAGCCTGCATTGCCGTTCCCGTAGAGCTCGCGCGCGCGCCAGCAGGCAGCCCGGTGACCTGGGCGTTTTTCCTCATAGGGAGGATAGGCGGAAAGGCAGATATCCGCCGCATGGGCGCAGCGCGGCGCGAACACGCAACCGGGCGGCAGACGGGTCAGGGGCGGCACCATGCCGGGTATCTCCTGCAGACGCTCGGTACGCCCCGCATCTTCTCCGCGCATCAGCGCAAGACGCGGAATGGAGGCCATCAGCCCGTGCGTGTAGGGATGCTGCGGGCGCGCGAACAGGTCCTCGACGCCTGCTTCCTCCACTTTGCGGCCGGCATACATCACGATGACGCGCTGCGCCGTTTCCGCGACCACGCCGAGATCGTGCGTGATCAGTATCAATGCGGTGCCCAGCTTGCGCTGCAAGTCGAGGATAAGATCGAGAATCTGCGCCTGGATGGTGACGTCGAGTGCGGTCGTCGGTTCGTCGGCGATCAGTACCTTCGGGTTGCAGGCGAGCGCCATGGCAATCATGGCACGCTGGCGCATGCCGCCGGAGAGCTGATGCGGATACTCCCGCGCCCGCTGCGCCGGCGCGGGAATGCGGGTGAGGCGCAGCATCTCGATCGCCTTGTCCCATGCTTCCGTTCGGCTCACCCGCTCGTGCAGCAATATCGCTTCCGCGATCTGGCTGCCGATCGTGAGCACCGGGTTGAGCGACGTCATCGGCTCCTGAAAGATCATGGCAATGTCCTTGCCGCGCACGGCTCGCATCTCCTCCTCATCGAGCGCGAGCAGTTCGGTTCCGGCGAGCCTGACGGAGCCGCCGACGATGCGGCCGGGAGGATCGGGTACCAACCGCATGAGCGAGAGCGCCGTCATGCTCTTGCCGCATCCCGATTCGCCGACGATCGCCAACGTCTCACCCTGCGCAAGCGAGAAGCTCACCCCGTCGACTGCCTTCACGATGCCATGCCGCAGTTCGAAGTAGGTGCGCAGGTCCTCGACCACGAGCAAGGGCTCGCTCGATCGGCTCTTGGAGGCAACGCCGGCGTCGGTGTGGGCGAAATTCATCAATCACGCAGGCGCGGATCGAGGATGTCGCGCAATGCGTCCCCGAATAGATTGGTGCCGAATACCGCGAGGCTGATGGCAAGGCCGGGAAAGATGACCAGCCACGGCGCGACGCGCACATATTCCGCCGCCGACTCCGAGAGCATGCGACCCCACGACGGATGCGGCTCGGGCACCCCAAGGCCGAGGAAGGAAAGCGAGGCTTCCGTCAGGATCGCGGCGCCGAGCTGCGCGGTCGCGATTACGATCAGCGGCGCAAGCGTATTGGGCAGGACATGGCGCACCGCGATGCGAAACTCGCTCATGCCGACCGCGCGTGCGGCTTCCACGAACGGCTGTTCGCGCAGCGCGAGCGTATTCGAGCGGATGACACGCGCGGTATAAGGGATGAGCGGAATCGCAATCGCGACGATGGTATTGCCGAGCGCCGGTCCAAGCGAGGCGGCCATCACCAGCGCAAGCACCAGGAGTGGCATCGCCTGCAGGATGTCGACGATGCGCTGGATCACGAGATCGATCCAGCCGCCGATATAGCCCGAGGCAAGCCCGAGGATCACGCCGAAGACGCTGCCGAGCGCGGTGGAACCCAGCCCGACGGCGAGCGAAATGCGCGCGCCGTAGACGATGCGACTGTAGATGTCGCGTCCCATCGCGTCGGTGCCGAGCGGATGAGCCTGATCCGGGGACAGCAGCGAAATGGCAGCGTTGGTGGCGACGGGATCATAGGCGGTGATGAAGTCGGCAAAAACCGCGGCAAAGACGAATACCAGCATGATGACGGCCCCCGCGAGGCCGAGCGGATGCGCCGCGGCGTGGTAGCGAAGCCTCGACCATAGCGTCTCGGAGGGGGCGAGTTCAGCGGCCGGTGTCGGAGTGACGTCGAGAATCGCCATGGGTCAGCTCGAGTAGCGGATGCGCGGATCGAGTACCGCGTAGAGCAGGTCGATGAGAAAGTTGACGGTGACGGCAACCGCCGCGATGAACATCACGAGGTTCTGCACGATGGGATAGTCGCGCCAGCGGATCGCCTCGACCAGGAAGCGCGCGACGCCCGGGATATTGAAGACGGTCTCGGTCACGATCAGCCCGCCCATCAGAAAGGCCGCCTCGATGCCGATCACGGTCACGACCGGAAGGAGCGCGTTGCGCAAGGCGTGGCGATAATTCACCATCCACTCGGCCGCGCCTTTGGCGCGCGCGGTACGAATGTAGTCCTGCCGCAGCACTTCGAGCATGGAGGAGCGGGTCAGCCGCATCACCAGCGCCGAGGAGCGGAAACCGACGGCGGCGGCCGGCACGCTGTAAAGCCAGAGTGTGTTCCAGAATCCTTTCGGCGGATCGGTGTAGATGGGAATCGAACCAAAAGAGCTTACGAACACCATCAGGATCAATAGACCGAGCCAAAATGCCGGCATCGACAGTCCGCTGAGACTGACGACGCGCAATATGTAGTCGAGCGTGGAATTCTGCTTGACCGCGCTCAACACGCCCAGCGGAACGCCGAATACGATGGAGAAGGCGAGCGCCAGCCCCGCAAGCTTGGCCGTGATCGGGATTCGCGGCGCGATTTCGTCCAACGCCGGCTTTTCGGAAACATAGGAGTAGCCGAGGTCGCCGCGCGCCAGTCCGCCGATCCATTCGACGTATTGCACGACGATCGGCTTGTCGAGACCGAGTTCATGCTCGAGCTTCGCCTTTTCCGACACGTCGATCATGCCGGCGGCGTCAAACAGAATGTCCGCGATATTGCCCGGCACCATCCGCAGCATGACGAAGATCAGCACGGAGATACCGAACAGCGTCAGGAGCATCAGCGCAAAGCGCCTGACGAGATAAGTCCCCACGCTCTCCTCCCCTCATTGGCGGGGACGGCGCGCGATCGTCCCACCTCGCGCGCGCCGCTGCGTTAGTTCCACTTCACTTGTCCAGCCAGATATCCTCGAACCGGTAGCCGTTATAGGCGCTGTTGCTCATGATGGTCAGGTTCTTGACGTAAGGCTTCCAGCACGTCCCGGTGCGGGCATGGAACAGGATCGGCCGTGCAACGTCCTCCTGCAGCTTCTTGTCGATCTCCCATACCAGCTTTTTCCGCTTGGCAAGGTCTGTTTCGGCCGACTGCGCGTCGAACAGCTTTTCCAGATCCTTGTTGCAGTAATGCGTATAGTTGCGCTCCGACGTGCAGGCATAGTTCTCGTAGAACGCCTGGTCGGGATCATCGATCCCGTTACCGGTGAGGTTGAGGCCGACGGTGTAGTCCTTGCGCGCAACCTTGGCGAACCAAGCGCTCGATTCGACGGGCTCGAGCTCGCCATCGATATAGATCTGCTTGAGCTGATCGATCAGCACCACCGCCGGGTCGCGATAGGTGGCGAGATTGCGGGTCGATACCTTGATCTTGAGCGGCTTGTCGGGACCATAGCCCAACTTTTTCATGATGGCGCGGGCTTCCTCACGATCCTTGTTGACGTCGCCGTAGCCCGACACGGTCTTGAGAATGTCCGGCGGCATGCCCCAGACCCCCTCCGGGGGCGGCAACAGGGTGCCGCCGATGTCGCCCTCGCCTTGGAGAATGATGTCGATGAACGCCTTCCGGTCGAGCGCGAGCGCCATCGCCCGGCGCAACTGCGGATCATTGAACGGCGGCGAGTCCCGATTCACGATAAGGTTCGTGTTGACGTTGATGGGTTTGATCTCGCAGATCGCGGTCGGATCCTGCTTCTTGATATCCGCGATCAGCGCCTTGGTCATCTCGGTGGGGAATGTCACGTCCACTTTGCCGGCCACGAAAGCCAGCACGGCGGTCGCACGATTGCGGATGATCGTGTACTCGATGCCGTCGAGATAAGGCAGGCCTTTCTTCCAGTAATTCTCGTTCCTTACCAGCTTGATCGATTCGTTCTGCTTCATCTCGACGAACTTGAACGGGCCGGTTCCGATCGGATGCGTGCGCATCTGCGCAGGCGAGACGTGGCATGGATAGATCGGCGTGTATCCCGACGCGAGCATCGCGAGCAGCGAAGGTTGCGGTCGCCTGAGGTGAAACGTCACCTCGTCTTCGCCATTGATCGTGACGTCGGCAACGTTGGCGTACCAGTCCTTGCGGGGATTCTTGCGGAACTTGTCAGAGGCCTTGTCCTGCAGAAGATCGAAGGTGCACTTCACGTCCTTGGCAGAGAAAGGCTTGCCGTCATGCCAAGTCACGCCGTGGCGCAGCTTGAACGTCAGCGAGAGATTATCCTTGCTCCACGCCCAGCTCGTTGCCAGCTCCGGGCGGATGGTTTGCAGGCTGTTCTGCGGTACGTGCTGATCGTAAATCACAAGGTTGTTGAAGATGCCCATCGCCGGCACGTTCACCGAGAAGGTCGCTTCCTCGTGGATGGAGAGGCTGGGCGGCGTCTCACGGTGATAGATGTGCAGAATGCCGCCGTGCTTCGGTTCGGCGGCCCGGGCCCCAGCGACCGACGCTGCGGCAAGCATGGCCGCCGCCAAGGCGGTGAGCTTTGCTGTCATGATGCTTCCTCCCCAGATTATCCCGCGGCTTGCGACGCCTGCCCCCATCCGGCGCCGCCGCGCTTTGTTTGTCGTTCACGCTAGCCGGTGTGATCTGCCCGATCAACCCGGCTGTCGCGCACCTGCGGCGTGCCCGCTTGCCAATGCGGCGACTTGGCCTCACCATGGGGCGCAGTTGCGAGCAGAAACGGGTCAGTGACCGAGCGTGGCGGGCGAAAGCGACCATATCGTCGCCGAAACAGCGGCACGCATCTTCGCGGACCTCGCCGATCCCCAGACCGTCAACCGCGCACCGGACGGGACGTGGCGGGCGCCGCTCTGGCGGGCGCTCGCGGAATCCGGACTCGCGCTGGCCTGGGTGCCCGAGACTCTGGGCGGCGCGGGCGCCGGCATCGCCGATGGTTTCGAAATCCTGAGGATGGCCGGACGCTACGCCGTGCCGGTGCCGCTTGCCGAGACGCTTGCGGCCGGATGGCTGTTGTCTCAGGCCGGGATCGAGTCGCCCGCCGGCGCCATGAGCGTCGTGCCCGCTCTGCCCCAGGATCGCATCAGCGTCGGACCCGACGGCACGCTGAGCGGCCGCGCGCGCCGGATCCCTTATGCAGAGGAGGCCGCGCATCTCGCCGTGCTCGCGGAAGGGGCGCAGCCAATGATCGCGCTGGTGCATGCGAGCCAATGTCGTCTCGACGACGGTCGCAACCTCGCGGGCGAGCCGACCAATGCGGTACGCTTCGAGCAGGTCAAGCCGCTGAAAAGCGCACCGGCTCCCGCGCGCTTCGATACGACCGCTCTCATGCTGATGGGATCGGTGATCCGCGCGATGCAGACGGCAGGCGCGCTCGAGGCGGTGCTGTCGCTGAGCGTCGCCTATGCCAATGAGCGGGTCGCGTTCGAACGGCCGATCGGAAAATTCCAGGCGGTGCAGCAGAACCTCGCGCGGCTCGCCGGCGAGACCGCCGCGGCGCTCGCGGTCGCCGCTTCGGCTGCCGACACGATGGCGCACGCGTCGCCTTGCGACGACGCCGTCCGGCTCGAGTCCGCCTCGGCCAAGATCCGCTGCGCGGAGGCCGCGACCGAGGGCGCGGCGATCGCGCACCAGGTCTTCGGCGCCATCGGCTTCACGCGCGAACACGTGCTGCACCGCTTCACCTTGCGCATGCTCGCCTGGCGCGACGATTTCGGCAACGAAAGCTGGTGGGCGGCCGAGCTCGGACGGCAGGTCGCGCGGCGCGGCGCCGACGATTTCTGGCCGCTGGTGGCGTCGCGATGATGCTGCAATTCGATCCGATCCGCCTGCCGCCGGAGTGCGAGGCGCTGCGCCGGGAAGTCCGCGCGTTTCTCGCCGAGGAAATCGCTGCCGGCACCTTCGACCCGCACCGACCCGGGCACGGCGACTCGCACAACCGCGAGTTCAGCCGCCGCATCGGCGCCCGCGGCTGGATCGGCATGACGTGGCCGAAGAAATATGGCGGCCACGAGCGCAGCCAACTCGAGCGCTATGTCGTCACGGAAGAGTTCCGCGTCGCCAATGCACCGGTACGGCTGCATTTCGTGGCGGACCGGCAGAGCGGACCGATTCTTTTGAAATATGCGCCCGAGCACATCAAGATGGACATCCTTCCCCGCATCTGTCGCGGCGAGCTGTGCTTCGTCATCGGCATGAGCGAACCCGGCTCGGGCTCCGATCTGTTCGCGGCCAGGACCAAGGCGACCAAGGTCGACGGCGGCTGGCGCATCAACGGCACCAAGACCTGGACCAGCAACGCGCACATCGCCGACTACATGCTCGGCCTGTTCCGTACCTCGCCGCCCACCAAAGAGAACCGCCGTCATGGTCTGACGCAGTTTCTCGTCGACATGAAGTCTCCCGGCATCACGGTGAATCCGATCATCCAGATGACCGGCCAGCACGACTTCAACGAGGTCGTGTTCGAGGACGTGTTCGTTCCCGACGACCACGTACTCGGCGAGGTTGACGGCGCCTGGAAACAGGCGACGAGCGAGCTCGCTTACGAGCGCAGCGGACCGGAGCGGTTCCTGGAGACATTCTATGTTCTCGTCGAGCTCATCCGTGCGCTGGGGCCCGACCCCGACCGACGCAGCGCCGAGGGACTCGGGCGGCTGGTCGCGCAGCTTCATACGCTGCGCCGCATGTCGGTCTCGGTGGCCGGCATGCTGCAGGCCGGCAAGGAGCCGGTCGTCGAAGGATCGATCGTCAAGGATCTCGGCACCCTGTGGGAGCAAAAACTGCCGCACCGCGTGCGCGAGCTCGCCGCCTTCCTCGAGCCGGAAGCCGCCAACCGCACGGGCCTCGAGGAGCAGCTCGCCTTCGCCACCGCCGTCGCCCCCAAGCTGACCATCCAGGGCGGCACGACCGAGATTCTGCGCGGCATCATCGCGCGCGGGCTCGGGCTGCGTTAGGAGCGCCCCGTGCCGGACGTGGCAAAATTGCTCTGGCCGAAGTCGCTCGCGGTGATCGGCGCCTCCTCCGACACGCGCGGCCTGCGCGGCCGCCTGCTCGAGGTGATCCTCAGTCATCCCTATGCCGGCCGGGTCTATCCGGTGAGCCGCAGCGCGAGCGAGGTGCAGGGCCGCAAGGCCTATGCATCCGTCACGGACCTGCCGGAGCCGGCCGATCTCGCGCTCATCATCATTCCCGCCCGATACGTGCCCGCCGAACTCGAACGCTGCGGCAGCGCGGGCATAAAGGCCGCCGTCATCTTTTCCTCCGGCTTTGCGGAGGAACAGGGCGCTCCCGGCGAAGGTCTGCAGGCTGAGATCGCGCGCATTGCGCGGCACTTCGACATGGCCGTGGTCGGCCCGAATTCCGAAGGTTTCGCCAATGTTGCGGCCTCGCTCTGCGCCACGTTCAGCCCGGCGATGGACCGGCACGCCGGCGCGTTGCGACCTCGGCGTCCGCTGGGCACCGGCCAGGTTTCGGTGATCTCGCAAAGCGGCGGGCTGGGATTTGCCTTCTTCGACCGGGCGCGGTCGCGCCATGTCGCCTTCCGTCACGTGGTGACGACGGGAAACGAAGCGGCGCTAGAGGTCGCGGACGTGCTCGACTACGCGCTCGACGAAGGCGGCACCGACGTCTTCCTGCTGCTGATCGAGGACGTGAAGTCGCCGGAGAAATTCAAGCGCGTCGCGCGGAAGGCGCTGAGGCTCCGCAAGCCCCTCATCGTCGGCAAGATCGGGCAGTCGGAGGCCGGCCGCCGCGCGGCGATGTCGCATACCGCGGCACTCGCCGGATCGCATGCGGCCTACCGGGCAATCTTCGAGCACTACGGCCTGTTCGAGGGTCGCGACCTCGACGACATGCTCGACATGGCGGTGGCCTTCCTCACCTGCGGTGACCGGCTGCCGACAGGTCGGCGCATGGCGGTGTGCACCTCGTCGGGTGGCGCCGGCGTATGGATGGCCGACGCCTGCGCCGCGGCAGGGCTGGACGTGCCCATGCTCGATGCCGCGACGCGCCGGGCGATCGACGCGCACATCCCCGCCTACGGTACCTCGCAGAATCCGATCGACTCGACCGCGCAGGGCGTGCACGAACTCGGCTATGCGGCCTTCG
>Ga0209061_1006022_pt1 | contig 10107 bp, 12 predicted proteins | sample Coa_R1_10_FD_187157 | JGI IMG/M metagenome (GOLD analysis project Ga0209061, IMG submission 187157) | Surface soil microbial communities from Centralia Pennsylvania, which are recovering from an underground coalmine fire - Coalmine... | ecosystem: Environmental > Terrestrial > Soil >... | reverse complement strand
CTGCAATGAGAGAAAAGAGACATGTACATGGCGTTATTTAAGAAAACCGGTGATGCAACTCGTAACCAGAGTACGCCCTGAGAGGAAAGCTGTCAAGTCTTCTCTTGACAATCCCTCTTGAGAAGTCAGATACTGTTTTTACTGAGAGTGTATCTGAAATTGGCATACTTGCTTCCTCGCGCCTGCGGCGCTCGCCGGATCTGGGGGATGGTGTGGGCCAATGCGCGCCGCACATTGGCCCACACCATCCCTGAGATCCCCGGGTACGGCTCTGAAATAGACACAGTTGCTTGCTCGCGCCTGCGACGCTTGCCAGAGATATTTTATTCTGGGAACAATGCGCGGAGCGCATTGTTCCCAGAATAAAATATCTCCTCTGTGCGGCGGAGCCGCGCGAACGCGCGACGAGAGAGGGTGCAGACGCTGAGAATCAAGAGAGGCTCGTGTATTTGAAGAAGTAAAGGGAGAAGAGCATGTTTGACAAAAGCAAAATTGGTCACAGCTTTGCCCCGTTTTCCATTGAGGTTGAGCGCTGCAAAATCCACGAACTGGCCCTCGCTATCGGTGATGATAACCCTGTTTACCACAGCCGCGAAGCTGCGCAGGCGGCGGGCTACAGGGATGTCCCCATGTTTCCGACGGCTCCCACTATGTTCTCATTCTGGGGGAATACGCACAACCTGAGTCAGATGACCGAACTGGGCATAAATGTTATGCGCATCCTGCATGGCGAAGAGGAATACGAATATCTGGCCCCTATCTATCCCGGCGACGTGCTCACCGGCGTGACAACCCTTATCGATGGCAAATCGCGCCAGGGGAAAGACGGCTCCTCGATGGATATCCTCACCACCGAAACCCGCTATACCAACCAGAATAACCAGCCGGTATTGAATGCCAGGACAACCTTTGTCGTGCGCGGATAACGGCTTTAGTTTGACAAGGAGGTAGATCGATGGCAACTAATATACAGGCTCCGGCGAAGCTCTATTTTGAGGATGTGCAGGTTGGAGACGAAATACCCAGGCTGGTGAAAGAGCCGATGACGCATCTGCGCCTGGTGCGCTATGCAGGTGCATCGGGGGACTTCAACCCGTTACATACCGATCCGAAGATCGGCGAAGCGGTAGGCGTCGGGGGTATCATCGCTCACGGCATGCTGATTATGGGCTTCGTGGGCCAGATGCTGAGCGACTACGTAGGACCGACGGCGCTGCGCAAATTCAATGTGCGCTTCAAGGGCATGACGCGCCTGGGAGATGCTATTACCTGCACCGGTACAATTACCGACAAATATGAGGCCGGTGGCGAGGCGCGCATCAAGGGCAAAGTGCAGGCCACGGACCAGAACGGGGACGTTAAAGTTACCGGCACGTTCGAGGCCGCGCTGCCGCACCATGCCTGAATGAACCGGGAAAGGGGGCCGGGCGCATGGTCCTCTTCAACCTGCCTATGATTATTGATGAGGAGAAGCCTTTATGGGCATGCTTGATGGCAAAGTTGCTGTTATCACCGGATCCGGGCGCGGCATTGGCGCTGCTGCCGCCAGATTATTTGCATCCGAGGGCGCCTCGGTTGTGGTAAGTGATCTCGATGCCGCGCCCGCCGAGGAGACCGCCGCCGCCATTCGCCAGGCGGGCGGAAGGGCGCTCGTGGTGCCGGGCGACGTTACCGATGCCGACTTCCCCGCGCGGCTGATTAAAGAGACGCTCGACGCCTTCGACGGCCTCGATATTATCGTCAACAACGCCGGCTATACCTGGGATGGCGTCATTCAGAAGATGACCGATAAGCAGTGGTACGCCATGATCGATATTCACCTGACGGCGCCGTTCCGCATTTTGCGTGAAGCGTCGCAATATATTCGCGAGGCCGCCAAAAAGGAGCAGGAGACGCTGGGTCGTCCCAAAGCGCGAAAAGTAATCAATGTCTCGTCGGTCTCCGGCGTCTACGGCAATGCCGGGCAGGTTAACTACGCTGCCGGCAAGGCGGGCATTACGGGCGTGACGAAAACGCTGGCGAAAGAATGGGGCCGCTACAATGTGCAGGTGAACTGTGTGTGCTATGGCTTCATCGATACGCGCCTGACGGCCTCCAAAGAGAAGGGTGAGACCATAGAGCGCGGCGGAGAGCAGGTTTCCCTCGGCGTGCCCGACCAGATGCGCCAGATCGGCACGATGATGATCCCCCTGGGGCGTCCCGGCACGCCAGAGGAGGCGGCGGGGCCGATGCTCTTCCTGGCCTCCCCGCTCTCGGATTACGTCTCCGGCCACGTACTGGAAGTTACAGGCGGGCGCGTAGGATAACTCGCGCGGCGGAGGCGCGCCTGGAATAGAGCTGTATAGCCCGGGCGCGAAGCGCCCGGGCTATACAGCTCTATTCGGCGAGCGCCGCAGGCGCTCGCAAGAACCTGTGTCGGAAATCAGACAGACACTTGAAAACCACGTTTGATGAAGGAAAGGTAAAGGTCCAGGTAACGGTGAAAGAAGCTGCGCTCGCTGCATTGAAGGCGCTGCTCCCGAAGGGGCAGGTATTTACCGACAGGACATCGCTCATTACCTATGAGGCCGATGGCGGCATAGATAAGGGCATGCCGGAGGCTGTCGTATTTCCCCGCAACGCCGAAGAGGTGAGCCGCCTTGTGCACTGGGCCGCCGAATATCGTATCCCCCTGGTCGCTCGCGGAGCAGGCACCGGCCTCTCCGGCGGAGCGGTGCCTGATCGGGGCGGCGTCATCGTCGAATTTGAGCGTATGAATCGCATCCTCGACGTTGATACGCAGGGCCGCAGCGCCGTGGTCGAGCCTGCGTTGATTAACCTGCGCCTGGATGAGCGTGTGAAGCCGCTGGGACTATATTTCCCACCCGATCCGGCCAGCCAGCGTGCATCAACCATCGGCGGTAATGTCGCGGAGAACGCGGGCGGGCCGCACTGCTTCAAATATGGCGTCACCACAAACTACATCACCGGCCTGCAAGTCGTTCTGGCAAACGGCGAACGCATACGCGTCGGCGGGCGTGCTCTCGACTATCCTGAATACGATCTCTGTGGCCTCATTACGGGAAGCGAGGGCATGCTCTGCCTGATCACTGCCATCACTGTGCGACTGCTGCGCAACCCGCCAGGGGTGAAGACAATGCTGGCGATCTTCGATTCGCTGGAGCAGGCCGGCAACGCCGTTTCGGCGGTGATCGCCTCTGGTCTCGTGCCGGCGACGATGGAGATGATGGAGCAGCGCATTACCCGCATCATCGAACCTTTCGCGCATGCCGGCCTCCCGCTGGATGCGGGCGCTATTCTCCTCATCGAAGTAGACGGCTATCCTGAGAGCCTGGATGCGCAGATAGACGAGATCGTCAAGATCCTGCAAGAGCACGGCGGCCATGATTTCCGCATTGCCAGCAACGAAGAGGAGCGCGCCCGGATCTGGCTGGCGCGCAAGAGCGCGGGCGGCGCCGTCGCGCGTCTCTCTCCTGCTTACGTCACGATAGATGTTACCGTGCCGCGCAGCCAGTTGACCGGGGCGCTGCTGGAGGTCAATCGCGTCTGTGAACGTCACGGACTGAGCGTAGGACAGCTTATGCACGCCGGAGATGGCAATCTGCATCCCATGATTCTGGTGCCCGACCCGGAGAATCGCGATCTGCTGGAGCGGGTGCATCGCGTCGGAGCTGAGATCGTCAAGATGAGCGTGGAGATGGGAGGTAGTCTGAGTGGCGAGCATGGCGTGGGCATCGAGAAGCGTGCATTCATGTCACTGATGCACACGCCGGACGAACTCATGACGATGTGGGATGTGAAGCAGGCGTTTGATCCCGATAATCTCTTCAACCCCGGCAAGGTCTTCCCACCGCCTGCCAGTGATGAGACGGGGCCGTTCGCGGGATACGCTCACCGCTCCGCCGGTGCCGGGCGCAACGAACCGGCACTGAGCGGGGAGACGTTCACACCAGCAACGGCGGAGGAGGCAGCTCAGGGCTTGCTGGCGCTGGCAAAGGCCGGCAAGCGCGTCTATATCGGCAATGCCTGGAGCGAGGCAGGTCATCCCCAGGCGGGAGTGAGGCTGGACACGGAAGCTCTGCGCGGCATTAAAACATACGCACCCGACGATCTCTATATTACCGTCGGGGCCGGAACGCCGCTCGCCGAGATCCATGAATTTCTGTCTGCACGCAACAAGCGCGTTGCCCTGGCGTGGCCGTGGCCCGAAAGCACTATCGGTGGCCTCGTCTCGGCGAACATCAATGCGCCGCTGCGCATGCGCTTCGGCGCGCTGCGCGATCTCACGCTCTGTGCTACCGCAGCCCTGCCCGATGGCCGCGTAATTCGCACCGGGCGTCCCATCGTCAAGAACGTCGCCGGCTACGATTTAACCAAAGCCTTCATCGGCTCATACGGTACCCTGGGCCTGCTCACCGACATCACGCTCAAGCTGACCGTGCCCCGCGCCTGGCGCACCCTGCTCGTGCCGGTCGATGATCTGCGCTATGGGCTGATGTGGGCGCGCAGGATGCTGCCGCTCGCGCTCACCGCCTCGGCCATTGTGCTCTGCAAGGGCTATCAGGCTGTAGGCGTGCCGCAGAGCAGCTATCTGCTGGCCTACACCGCCGAGGGAATATTAGAGGATGTGCTGGCCGAGCTTGACCAGGTAGAACAGGCATTGCGTGCGGCGGGCGCTCCTGAACCAGCTATGGTAGAATATCCCACCGGCACGGATATCTGGGCTGATCTGCTGCGACAGAACGATGGCTTGCAGGTGCGCGTCGCGCTACCCGTCAGGGATCTCCCTGTCTATGTGCAGGACCACGCTGCGACGCTGACCGGGGGGCCGTTTATCGCCGATATCGGCAGTGGCTTTGTCTATGCCATCAAACAAGATGCGGCGCCCGGCGAGGCTCGCGCGTGGCTGGATGCGCTCCGGCAGCCTGCGCTGGCCGCCGAAGGCTATGCGGTGGCACTGACGGTGCCGCAGGCGTTGCGCGGAAAGATCGACCGCTGGGGCTACCAACCCGAAGGGCTATCGATCATGAAGCGCCTGAAGGCTCGCTGGGATCCGCAGGGGATACTCAATCCCGGGGTGTTCGTGGTGGATATGTAAAACTTTCGGTTTTGGGTTATGCCGGAGAGTATAAAAAGTGGGCGACTAGGGACTCGAACCCCAGACCTACTGCGTGTAAATTAGCGGTTAAGAAATACCCCACAAATCAGCCTCTCAAGGCAATCCATACACCCTAGAACCACTGATTACTTTGAGTACTTAGCAGCTTACAGAACAAAAATCAGTTGTTCACAGCCCGACTAACATGCTCTAACGCCGTTCGCCGACCACCCTGTAAATACTGCTGGAACTCTTCAGTCCACTCCCATTTATTCGCATAGATATCACTACCACAATAGATATTACGCCGCCTGAACTCTTCCGGCGTTGAACGAAGTAGCCAGGACTTCACCGGCTCACGGAGATCGAAGAACCAGGGTTCAGATAGTTGATACTTCTGGTCATATACCCACTCTGGACAAGGCACCTGATACTTATTGCAAAACCACTCAACCGAAGCGGCACAAAAAACCGCCCATCGATGCTGACAAAGGGAGTGTTCATCATAGGCAGGCAGAGGGTCAGCCACCAGTTCTCTACGCCGATCCTTAGCATAATCATACCAATAGTTCATAAAATTGCCTAACGCCGTCCAATCCCGTTCACCGGCGCATATCTGCTGGAAAGCAATACTCATAGTTTGCAGCTTTCCTCTTCTCACAGAAATCACCCCCTGTTCCTTGCATTTTTCTCGATCCTAATTATACCAGATTAGCGGGACAAGAGCAGGGAGCAAACCCGATCTACCTCACTCCCTGCCCGCACCATCACACAAAGTACCTATCTAACTTTTCAGCGACATGACTAATCCTCTGAATTTCTCGACTGATATACTTATCTACTACCTGCTGCGCCCTGTCCCTCGAATTGATACGAAGCTGCGCACAGAGGACAGCAATATCATCCATATCCTTCCTTCGACTAGCCACAAGCTTATGAGCAAGAATAAAATCCTTTGGAGGAAGACAGATATGCAACGGACCAAACTTCTTCCAGAGCCGCATCTTTGGCAATGGGCCAGCTTCACGCACAAAATCACTACCGGCAACATTCAACCAAGTCGGCTCTAAAGCTTCTCGATCCCCAACGGCCCGAACAGCCGCCTCAAAAGACCAATAAACCTCCGAATCCATACTAAACTCTGGATACACCCACACCATATCTACATCTCCAGTTGTAGACCTATTCTTAATCTGTGTGAGCATATACCCACCTCCAATCATAAGCAGCCGCACAGGTCCCCGTATCCCCATATCCTTTAACTCCCTACCAACCAGCGACAGGTAACGCTGAATATCTCTTGCATCCATGTCTACTCCTATCCCACTACTCATTCCAGTAGCCAGTACCAAAGGTCTCATCAGTAGACGGCTTGCCATTATCCCGCAAGGGCGAGAACCGTTCATGAGACTTCCGTAAATGCTCCACAGTAAGCGAGGCATAATAGTTAGTCATTGTCAGAGTAGTATGCCCCATCTGACGCTGAACATCCAGAGGACTACGCCCCATCGCTAGCTGAGTTGTCGCCATATAGCGGCGGCACTGGTGAGGAGACACCTTTTTACCCTCAATCGCCGTCCTCTTTTGCAACCGCTTGAAAAGCATCGACACCCCCCACTGAGTGAGAGGTTGACCATCATCGGCCAAGAACACAGGATCATCCCTACGCGCTACCTCACTGCGCGCCAGCACTGCACGATGACCGCTCAGGTATTGATGCAAGGGCCGAAAGCCATCACGGGAAACCGGCACCTGTTGCCATTTATTACCCTTCCGATGCACCAAGATCACACGCGAACTCCTATCAACATCACCTAAGCGCAAGCCAACCAGCTCGCTAAGCCGTATACCTGTATCAATAAACAACGACACAATTGCCCTATTACGAGCAGTCAGCGCCCGCCGAAGATCAGGCTTATTCATATCACCTTCCTCACAGGCAAGCAGCAACCGTTGTACATCATCGGCGGTATAAGTCGGCACGAATTTCTTTTCGACACGAGGCAGCTTAAAGCGTGGAGCGATAGGCTTTCCTATCTTCTCCTCTTGCTCCAACCAGTGGCAGAAAGCAAGCATAGATTGACCATAGCTATGAATAGATTCATCGCTAAGTTGCTTACCCCGATACGTGGGGGTCTTCTTCAGGTAGGCCATCCACCCGCGCAGATGTTCAAGCCGCAACTGTTCAACCTCAACCACACCATGAGCAGAGCGCAGCCAGGAAGAGAAGTAGCGTAAACGCTGCTCATATGTCCTAAGAGTCTTAGGCGTGCAGTTATCCAGTTCACGCACTTCGAGAAAATCGCTTATAGCCTTCTGAATATCCATAGAACACCTCCATCTAGCGCCAACTAGCACCAACCTAACCCAAGCATAGCACCGCAAAAACAGCCATCATCCTGAAACACTGCTGCACTTTCTTCACACCCCACAACCACTGCCAGTTCATAAAGACAACGCGCCGCAGTTCGCCCGCACCAATACGCCCCCCGATCCAACCCTTCCACCTCAAACACCGCTAAAAGCCGCTGAACATCGGCCTCCACCTTCGCCTGCACCTCTCGATCTTGCTACCTCACCCATGCAAAAAACGGCCCGTATTCAGGGTTCAGATCCTCTAACCCATCCAAAGGGCTTCCCCTTTCGGCGCTTATGGCTTGCCATTGACTCACTCACTACTCAATCACTCACGCTACTAACCGCCACCGTCTTTGTTTGCGCTGATAATCCCACATGTTTATTACTCCATGCGAGATAAAGTATCTCCCTTCATCTACCCCCTTCAATGCTTCCAATAACCGCTCACGCGCTAACCTGCGATACTCCCCACGCCTCACCGCCTCGATTTCCTCTTCCACTGCTCGTACCGCCTCTTTCCGTAGACGCTCATAGCCCTCCGCACTCACCTCCACCAGCATACTTAGCTCACCCTTTACCTCTGCTAACCGCTCCCGTCGATACTCCCTCAACTCCTCCTCTGTAATGCCACCACGCTCCATCAACCGCCAGGGCGAGCACTGTGCGCTCATCTCCTCCTCCCCATCAACCACAGCAGACAAAACCGCTTGCCCTTCCTCTTCCGTCTCCACCGCCGCAAAGAGCCGCTTGCGCAGATCGGCTACCGACTCCGGGAAGAACCGGCGAGAATACGCAATCCGGTGTGGCCTGGCCGTCACTTCCTCCACCATCACCTGCTTCTCAATCCTGACCACGCCATCCTCACTCACGACCTTGACCAACCGCTCCCGCTGCACCTGTTTCGTGCCTTGCTGCTGCAAGGAGACTGCTTTTAAGAGGTACTTGGTCACATAGCCCGCGCCACGCTTGCCATCCCGCACCCGCTTGATATGCACAATCTTGGCCCCTGCTCCCGTTGCCTCGTCGTAGTGCGTGGCTGACTTCCACAGTCCACGCAGCATGTCATGGGGAAGATAATCCACACCACTAATAAGCAGATGCCAGTGAAAGCCGTTGCGCTCAAAATCCTTATGCGGTTCCGCCACGGCAAAGTACTCCACTGCATAGGCCGGACGCGCCCCCACATGGTTACGCCCGCGTCCCTTTGAACCACGCCGAAGAGCCTGCATAAAGGTCGTGAGCGCCCGTCTGGCCTCCACCATCGTCTTCCCCGCCTTCGAGAGCGTCAAAAACAACGTCGGCTGCGCCTCACACACCAGACTCCGCCACAGCATCACCTTACGCGGCCCACAGTAGGGACAGGTCCACTTGTTGCAGCGTGCGTTCTGCACTTCCCCTGTCTGCGTGTTCGTCCACGAATGCCGCACCGCCCAGGCATCCGGGCAGTAGTAGAGCGTGTGCGCTCCATACCTCACCGCTCGATCCGCCCGCTCTTCCAGTGAGAGCACCGGCCATCCTCCTTGCATCCTTCCTTGCACCCTTCCTTGCATGCCTGCACCCCTTTCCACCTGGGCGGCCCTCTCAGCCCCCGCTACTTGTGTGACTTATTCTTTTACCTATCAAGGGAAGGGCGGCGGATTGTACGTCGTCCGCCCGGCACGGCGTGAGCCTACGGCCACGCCAGGCCGGGACGGCGCGTACAACCGCCAGCCCCCCCCCACCACCAGGACGACCACCACCACCACCCCTCCCATAAGGAACGCTGCGCGCCCCGGAAAACTGGCACACACCGGCGGGAACGTCGAGCCACACGGCGAGGGACGGGCGCGCCCTTGACGCTGGCGGCTCTCCGGCAGGGTGCCGAAAGCGACCTCGTACTGCATCGTCCCCGCACCACCCCGCGAGGTCGCTTTCGTCGCACCCAGCCTAGCCGCCGCGTCAAGGGTATACAGAGCGCGCCCGTCTCCTCCTCGCCGGTGGCATGCGCAAGCTGGTCAGACACCAGCGCGTAGCCTCAGCTCCCAACGATGCTCGTCACCCGCTGCGGCGGGTGCCCCTCCCCACTCCGGCGCCGTGGGAACCCTGCACCCACGACGCCGCTCCACCCCCCACGACGGCCACCACCCCTCACACCACCAGCACCACTAGACATACACCCACACCTCCCCCGACACCCGGCTCAGGTAGTCCTCCATGAGCGGCCTCACCACTTCCCAATCCAGGCCGCCCGCGCCACATCCCAGCTTCGGCACTGCCAGACGCTCGACGCCTCGCCGCTCGCACAGGCCCACCAATCCAACCAGACCTGCCTCGATATCCACCAACATCGCAGGCTGCCGCCAATCGCCCTTTGTGGGGGAACTGATGATCCAGGGATCAATCCCCCAATGCAACAGCGGATGCCCCAGCCAAAGTGCACCATCCCGACAGCACGCCCAATACATGTGGAACCATTCCGGGTAGCGCTGCTTGCATTGCAGCGCCACTCCACAACCAGCCACCCCTCGGCAATTGACCGGAATAACGGCTAACCGGAATTCTGAGGGGAAATGACGTTCAGTCATCGCCTTCTCATTCTTCCCTCTCATGACGCCTCCTTCATCAACACAGGCAGAGGTAAAGGCCCAACAAGATCAGGTTCCCGCTCGCTG
>Ga0209061_1006021_pt1 | contig 10113 bp, 9 predicted proteins | sample Coa_R1_10_FD_187157 | JGI IMG/M metagenome (GOLD analysis project Ga0209061, IMG submission 187157) | Surface soil microbial communities from Centralia Pennsylvania, which are recovering from an underground coalmine fire - Coalmine... | ecosystem: Environmental > Terrestrial > Soil > Unclassified... | reverse complement strand
GGCCGGGGTACCCGTCGCGTGCGCGCAGATGTAGTCAAGGCCGGCCGGGGCGATCCCGGCCCGCTGCAGCGCCTGGCGGATCGCCGCGGCCGCGTAGACCGCGTCCGGGCGGGGATGGCTGACGTGGAACGCGTCGCAGCTGAGCGCGCCGCCGGCCACGACCGCGTAGGGGACGGCGCCGCGCCGGGCCGCGTGGGCGGCCGACTCGACGACGGCGGCCACCGCCCCCTCGCCGAACACGAAGCCGTCCCGCTCGGCGTCGAACGGCCGGGACGCCCCGGCCGGGTCGTCGTTGCGCCGGGACAGCGCCCCCATCGGCGACAGCCCGGCGAAGATCACCGGCGTGATCGCCGCGTCGGTGCCGCCGCACACCACGACGTCGGCCTCGCCGCTCACGATCAGCTGCCGGGCCTGCAGGAATGCGGCGTTGCCGCTGGCGCAGGCCAGCGCGCTGGCCAGCACCGGGCCATGCGCGCCGAGGTCGATGGCCACCTCGCAGGCGGGCATGTTGGTCAGCGAGGAGGACACGAAGTACGGGCTCAGCTTCTGCTCACCGCCGACGAGCTGCCGGGTGGCCGCCTCCACGGTGTCGAAGCCGGCCACGGTCGCGTTGATCACCACCCCCACCCCCTCCGCGCTGCCCGGCCCGACCGCGAGCCCGGCGTCGGCGACCGCCTCGCGGGCGGCGGCGATGGCGAGCTGGGAGAACCGCGCCGTGCGCCGCAGCCGCCGGCGGTCCAGCAGCCGGGCGGGATCGAAGCCGCGCACCTCGGCGGCGATCCGCACCGGGAGCGCGCTGGCGTCGAACGCGGTGATCGGCCCGACGGCCGAGTTGCCGGCGACGAGGTTGCGCCAGGTCGTCTCGCGGTCGGCGCCCGCCGGGGTGACGGCGCCGAACCCGGTGACCACGACCTCGCCGCGCCCGTCAGCTGCCATGCCGCCGTCCCCAGCCGTCGTCGGCCGCGGCGCGCACCAGGTCGCGGACCGCGGCAAGCCGCTCGTACTGGCCGAGCGTATCCCCCGACGCCGGCATCAGCACGAACTCGCTCACCCCCGCCTGCACGTACTCGCCCAGCATGTCCGCGACGGCGCGCGGGGGCCCGCAGGCCGTCCACCGCTCGACCGCCCGCAGCGGCATCCGGTACTGGCCCTGCACCAGCTCCGCGGCACCGCGGCGGGCGGCCGCGGCGTCGCAGTCCACGTTGACCAGCACCAGCATCGCCACCGACGGGACCGGCCGCCCGTACTCGGCCGCCAGCGCGGCCAGCCGCCGCGCGCAGCCGCGGACCGTCCCGGGGCTCAGCCAGATGCCCATCCACTGGTCGCCGTACCGGGCGGCCCGGCGCAGCGCGGCGTCGCTGCGGCCGCCCACCGAGACCGGGGGCGCCGAGCTGACCGCGGGCCGCAGGCCCGGCACCCGCACCGGCGCCAGCGGCCCGGCGTGGTCGACCGGCTCGCCGCGCAGCAGCGCGGGCAGCACCTGCAGCATCTCGTCCAGGCGCCGGCCCCGGGTGCGACGGGACACGCCGGCCGCCACGAACTCATCCGGGTACTCCCCGCCGGCCCCCACCCCGAGCCGGAGCCGGCCCGGCGCCAGCGCCTCGACGGTGGCAAGCTGCTTGGCCGCCCAGGCGGGCTGGCGCAGCGCGAGCTGCAGCACGCTGACGCCCAGCTCGATCCGGCTGGTCACCGCCGCCGCGGCGGCCAGGGCGCACAGCGAGTCCAGCACCGGCGGGTGGCTGATGAGGTGATCGCCGGCCCACAGCGCGTCGAAGCCGAGCCGCTCGGCGCACCGTGCCGCCGCGACAACCGGCGGGGTGCCCCGGTCCAGCGCGTCGAACGTCGGCAGCAGCACCCCCCACCTGACCCGCCGCGGGCCGCCGTCACGGCGGCCCGCGGCGCGATCAGCGGCGCAGATAGCGCACCTCCCCGGAGCTGTGCAGGTGGGCGGGGCCGCACAGCGCCTCCACCGCCACCGCCACGTCGTCGGGTTCGAGCGCCTTGTCCTCGGGCACCTCCGGCGCCACCCGTGCCAGCAGCTCGGTTCGCACGTAGCCGGGGGCGACCGCGTACACCCTGATCCCGGCCTTGCGCCCCTCCGCCGCCAGCGCCGCCGTGAACGTGTTCACGAACCCCTTCGTCGCCCCGTACACGGCGAAGCCCGGGGTGAACGCCACGGCCGACAGCGACGACACGTTGACGATCACCCCCTCGCCCTGGCTGCGCATCTGCTCCCAGACGGCGCGGCAGCAGTACACGACCGAGCTCACGTTGCTGGCGATCATCGTGTCGCAGTCCTCGGCCGGCAGCTCGGCCACGCCGCCGCGCAGGCAGGCCGCCGCGTTGTTGACCAGCACGTCGATGCTGCCGAGCTGGCCCGCGACCTCGGCGACCGCCTTGTCGACCTCCTCCGGGCGGGTGACGTCGACCACCCGCGGCCAGAACGCGCCCCCGTCCGCCGCCACCAGCGCCCGGGTCCGCTCGAGCTGGGCGGCGTCCCGCCCGAAACCGGCCACCAGGGCGCCGCGGGCGGCCAGGCGGCGGGCCACCGCCCGCCCGATGCCCCGGCTCGCGCCGGTGACAATGACGGCCCTGCCCGCCAGCCAGCCCCGTTCGTTACCAGGATCTGCCACAGCCGCTCAACACCTCCGCCTGTTGTCCGCGGGCGCCCGGCGCTCACCGGCCGCCAAGGATGTCCCGTGCGATCACGGTCTTGTGGATCTCGTTCGTTCCCTCCTCGAACCGCTGCGCGCGAGCGTCGCGGTAGATCCGCTCGATCGGGTGCGGCTCCCAGTAGCCGATGCCGCCGTGGACCTGGAGGGCCTTGTCGGTGACCCGGGTCAGCATGTCGGCGGCGGTCAGCTTGGCCATGGACGCCAGCGTGGCCGCCGCCGGGTCGCCGGCCTCCCAGCGCCGTGCCGCGTGCAGGGTGAGCTGCCTGGCGGCCTCGATGTCGGCGGCGTTCTCGGCGAGCCAGAACGCGACGGCCTGGCGTGCCGCCAGCGGCTTCCCGAACGTTTCGCGCGCCTTGGCGTGCCCGATCGCCAGTTCCTGGGCTCGCCGGGCCAGTCCCACGCAGCTGGCGGCCAGCGAGATCCGGCTCGGCGTGAGGAACCCGCCGAACGCGACCTGCAGGCCCTGGCCCTCGTCGCCCAGCCGGCTCGTTACCGGCACCGGCGTGGCCCGGAAGGTCAGCCGGGCGTGGTCGGTGCCGCGGACTCCCATGGGGTGGGGCATCGGCTCCACCGTCACGCCGGGGGCGCGGCGGTCCACCATCAGCGCGACCGTGCCGTCGCCGCCGCGCGTGCCCGCCAGCCGGGCGATCGTCAGCCAGTAGTCGCAGCTGCACCCGAACGTGATCAGGTGCTTCTCCCCGGACAGGTAGTACGTGCCGTCCTCGCGTTCCACGGTGGCGCGCAGGTCGGCACCGGTGCCCGCCGCCGGCTCGGTGAGCGCGAACGCGACCTTGATGTCGCCGGCCACCTGCGGCAGCACGAACTGCGTGCGCTGCTGCTGCGTCGCGAACTGGTCGATCGCCCGCCAGATGCCGTTGCACACGTGCACGATCATCCGCAGCGACGCGTGGCCGAGCGAGAACAGCTCCATCAGCTCCAGGTAACGGGGGAACTCCAGGCCGCGCCCGCCGTACTGGCGGGGGGCGGCCAGCCTCAGGTAGCCCCGCTGCCGCAGGTCCTGCCAGAGCCCGGCCGGCACGGAGTGGGCGCGCTCGATCTGGCCTGCGTACCGCTCGCCGGGGCCGCGGACGAACGCCTCCACCTCCCGTGCCAGCTCGCCGAACGCCGGCTCGTCGATGCTCACGCTGCCTCCTGGTCCTTCCCAGCACACAAGGTTAGAGCACTAAGAATCGGTGAGAGAGTGTGCATATGACTGCTGGCCAGGTGATGGTGACCGGGATCGGGATGACGTGCCCTGTCGGCCCGGACGCCGCGTCCGCGTGGGCGGCGTTCCTGCAGGGCCGCTCCGGGGTCCGGAAGATGACGGGTCCGTCATACGCGAGCCTCCCGGTGCGGATCGCCGCGCCGGTCGCGCGGGAGCCCGCCGAGGTGATCGGCCGGCCCGAGCGGCGCCGCTGGGACCGCGGCCAGCAACTCGCGGTGGTGGCCGCGAGGCAGGCCTGGGCCGATGCCGGGTTCCGCGGCACGGCGGCCGACTGCGGGCTCGATCCCGACCGGGTCGCGGTCGTGGTGGGCAGCGGGATCGGCGGCCTGATGAGCACGCTGTCCCACTATGACCTCTTCCGCGACCAGGGCTGGACCCACCTGTCGCCCTACACGGTCACCATGTCCATGCCGAACGGGCCGGCCGCCGCGGTCGGGCTGGACGTGGGCGCCCGCGGCGGCTCGCACGCGCCCACCAGCGCGTGCGCGACGGGCTCGGAAGCGATCGGCCAGGCCATGCACATCATCCGCTCGGGCCGCGCGGACGTGGCGGTGGCCGGCGGCACCGAGGCCGCCATCCACCCGTTCACGGTCGCCGGGTTCGCGGCGATGCGCGCGCTGTCGCTGCGCAACGACGACCCGGCTGCGGCCTCGCGCCCGTTCGACGCCGCCAGGGACGGCTTCGTGCTGGGCGAGGGCGCGGGCATCGTGATCCTGGAGTCCGCCGCGCACGCGGCGGCACGGGGCGCCCGGGCGTACGCGGAGGCAGCCGGCGCAGGATTCTCCGGCGACACCTACCACCTGGCGCGCCCCGACCCGGAAGCGCCGGGAGCCCGGCTGGCGATGCGGCGCGCCCTGGCCGATGCCGCGGCCGCCCTCGGGCAGGACCCGGCCGCCGTCGCCGCCCGCGTGGTGCACGTGAACGCGCACGCCACCTCGACGCCGGCCGGGGACGTCGCCGAGGCGCGGGCGATCCGGGCCGTGCTGGGCGACCGGCCCGTGGTGACCTCGACGAAGTCGATGACCGGCCACCTGCTCGGCGCCGCCGGGGCGGTCGAGGCGATCGCGGCCATTCTCGCCATGCGCGAGGGCGTGATCCCGCCCACGATCAACCTCGACAAGCAGGACCCGGACATCGAACTCGACATCGCCGCGGGCGGGCCCAGGCAGCTGCCGGCCGCGGCAGGCGGTCGGCCCCTCGTGCTCAGCAACTCGTTCGGCTTCGGCGGCCACAACGTCACGCTCGCGTTCTCGCCGCCCATCTCGCTCCGGTAGCCTGGATCCCAGATACGTCGTATTACGACCTTAACGCACCGGTGTCATCGTTGTCCGGCAGGCCGCCGATCCGCGCACCGGCGGGACCGCCGGGAGGGAGGTGCCTCGTGACGGGATCCGGCGTGACCTCCACCATTCTGCCCATCATCATCGTGCCGACGCTGCTGCTGTTCGCCTGGCTGGGCACGGTCATGTACATGGGCAGCCACCGCGCGCAGCGCCGCCGCGAGCAGGAGGCTGCCTGGGGCGCCGTGCGGGCGTCCCGCGGCGCGGCGGCCGCCGCGGATGCCGGGCCGGCCGGCCGCGGCGAGCGCGAGGCCACCAGCGGCCGCGACCCCGGGAGGCAGCGCCGTGGCCTGGCAGGCGAGCCCGCGCCCGTTCGGCATCGGTGACGGCCGGTCACCCGGCGGCCCGCGGGACCGCGGCCGCCGGCGCCAGCAGGCTGACCCGGTCCCCTGGCCGCAGCGTCATGCTGCCGTCCGGGGCCCGGTAACCGTGTCCGCGCAGCACGGCGACCGGCGCGGTCCCGGCCGGCCAGCGGACCGCGCCCAGCCTGGTGCCGGCCGCCGGCGAGTCGGCGCCGATGGCGACCTCGACCAGCCGGTAGCCGCGCAGCGGCGCCGGCGGCTCGCGCGGCGCCGGCGCGCGGTCGGCGTGCCCCCAGCCGGCGGCAAGCTGCGCCTGCGCGGCCTCGGCGGCCGATCCGCTGACCTGGCGGCCGATGGCCCGCAGCACGCTCGCGCTGCTGACCCATCCCTCGACCCGGCCCCCGTCCGCGGACAGCACCGGCAGCCCGTCCCGGCCGTAGACCGCTAGCTGCGCCAGCGCCTGCGCCACGGATCCGGTGGCGGACAGCGACTGCGGCTCGCGCAGCGCGGTGACCGGCCCGGCCACCGCGGCCCAATCCGCCGCGGCCTGATCCGGCCCGGTCCTGCCCGCCGCGGCGTCCGCCGCGGCCTGATCCGGCCCGGCCCTGCCCGCCGCGGCGTCCGCCGCGGCCGCGCCTGCCGCGCCTGCCGCGCCTGCCGTGCCGGCCGTGCCGGCCGCCCGGGCGTCCCGGTGCGGCGGGGGCACCGCGAGCGGCACCCGCAACGGCCGCATGACGTCGGCAACCTTCAGGTCCTGCAGCGCCCGCCACGGCACCGACCGGTCGACGTCGCTGCCGCGGCGCAGCAGCTTGGTGGTGTAGATGGTGCCGTAGCTGAGCGCGCGCGAGATCACCGAGGCGATGGCGACCGCGAGCATCACCGGCAGGGTCAGCACGTAGTCGCCGGTCATCTCCACCACGCTCGCCACCGAGGTCAGCGGCGCGCGAGCGGCGGAGCCGAACACCGCGCCCATTGCCACCACCGCATACAGCGCCGGCTGCCCGGCGGCCGCCCCGAAGACATGCTGCACGATGTCGCCGAACGCGTAGCCGGACATGACCCCGATGAACAGAGACGGGGCAAAGATGCCGCCGGAGCCGCCGATGCCCAGGGTCAGGCTGCACGCGGCGATCTTGGCCAGCGCGAGGACCGCCAGGAACCATAGCGGGTACCCGCCGGCCACCGCCTTGTACATCACCGGGTAGCCCACTCCGTACATCTGCGGCACGGCCAGCAGCAGCAGGCCGAGGGCGATCCCGCCGACACCGGGCCGCGCCCACTCCGGCCGGTTCCGCCACAGCGCGTCCCAGGCGTCCTCGGCCAGGTACACCGCCTTGGCGAAGCCGAGCCCGATCAGCCCGGCGATCACGGCCAGCACCGCGACCAGCAGGTAGGTGGTGACATGGCGCAGTTCGATGCCCCCCGGGAACCCGGACAGGAACGGCGCGCCGCCGAGGAAGGCGCGGCCGACCACGTCGGCGAGCATGGCCGACAGCATCACGGTGAACAGGGAGTCGATGGCGAACTCGCGCAGGATGAGCTCCACGCCGAAGAACAGCCCGGTGATCGGTGCGTTGAACGTCGCGGAGATACCGCCGGCCGCGCCGCAGGCCACCAGGATCCGCAGCCGGTTCTCCGGCAGCCTGGTCCACTGGCCGAACGTCGATGCCAGCGCCGAGCCGATCTGCACGATAGGCCCCTCCCGGCCCACCGAGCCGCCGACCCCCATGCACAGCGCGGATGCCGCCGCCTTGACCACGCTGACCTGGGGCCTGATCCGGCCGCCGTTCTCGGCGACCGCGATCATCACCTCGGGCACCCCGTGCCCCCTGGCCTCGCGCGCCCACCTGTAGATCACCGGGCCGTACAGGAACCCGCCCGCGGCCGGGACCAGCACGAAGAACGCCAGGCCGAGGAACGGCAGGTGCGCGCTGGCGACGCGGCCCTGCTGCCCGAACTGGCTGTGCCCGGTGGCCAGCCAGGTGAAGAAGTAGATCAGGTACCGGAACGCCACCGCGCCCAGCCCGGAGCCGGCGCCCACCGCCACCGCGAGGGCGAACAGGCCGCCCCGGGAGGCGCGCAGCCAGGCGGCGAACCGGCCCGTCCACGGCACCCGGCGAGGATGCGTCGTCATGGCGCGGGTACGGCCTCGGCCGGCCACTGGCTGTCCGGGATCTCGCCGGCCGCGGCGGCGAACGCGTGCAGCGCCCCGGCCACCTCGCGCTGCGCCGCGGCCGGCATCCGCCGCAGGATCTCCGCGATCAGCTCACGGCGCCGCGCAGTGGCCTGGTCGACCACCGCGCGGCCCGCCGCGGTGATCGAGACCAGCACGGCGCGGCGGTCCGCCCGCGCCCGGTGCCGCCGGATCAGCCCCTTGCGCACCAGCCGGTCGCCGGTGCGCCCCGCGGTGGACGGCGCCACCTCCAGCGCGGCCGCCAGGTCCACCAGCCGCTGCGGGCCGCGCGACGCCAGCACCACCAGCGCCCGGTACTGCGCGATCGTCGTCTCCTCCGCCGCGGCGCCCAGCGACCGGGTCGCCACCGCGATCAGTGCCCTGCTCGCAGTCAGCACCGCGTCGACCGCCGCCTCGTCTGCCGCCTCGTCCGCCGGCTCCGCATCCGGCATCCCGGCCCTCCATTCCTGCAAGTACCTATCATTGCATTATGCAACTATATGCGGAGAGCCGGCGGCGTGCTGCGGTATGCGCGGAGAGCCGGCGAGGGCAGCCGGGGCGAAGCCGCGACCGCAGCCGGCCGGCATCGTGCCCGTGCCGGCATCGTGCCCGTGCCGGCATCGTGCCCGGGCCGGCATCGTGCCCGTGCCGGCATCGTGCCCGGGCGAGCACGGCTGCCTGCCTCGCGGCACGACGCTCCGCGCCGGGGGTCCCGGCTCAATGAGTCCCCGGCGCCAGGCATCTTATATCGTTGTACGATAGATGTTATTCCTTCGTTCCCGTATGGAGGGAGCATCCGATGTCCGCACACGACATCTCGGCCAGGGCCGGCGCCGAGCCCGCCGCCCCGCCCGCAGCCCGCAGGCCGGCCATCGCCGACCCGGTTCCGGTGGGGATCGCCGGCTTCGCGATGACCACGTTCATCCTGTCCTGCGTCAACGCCGGGTTCTTCGGCGGCGCCAAGGCGGCGCCCATGGTCCTGGGCCTGGCCATCTTCTACGGCGGCATCGTGCAACTGCTGGCCGGCCTGTGGGCCTTCAGCAGGGGGGAGACGTTCGTCGCGGTGGCATTCTGCTCCTACGGCGGCGGCTTCTGGCTGTCGTACTACTTCCTCACCTACGTCATCGCGCCGAAGCTGGCCCCGTCCGTCGCCGGCGACGCGGTGGGCCTGTACCTGATCGGATGGGCGATCTTCACCTTCTACATGACGATCGCCGCGCTGCGGACCAACGCCGCGGTGCTGTGGGTGTTCATCACGCTGACGGCGACCTACGTGCTGCTGGTCTTCGCCGAACTCGGCTACGCGACATCCTCGCTGCAGAACATCGCCGGCTACGTCGGCATCACCTGCGGCGTCACCGCGTGGTACGTCGCCTTCGCCCACGTCACCAACGCCACCTTCGGCCGGGAACTCGTCCCGACCTGGTCGCTCAGCCGCGCGTAACCGGCGCCTGCCGCGGCTCCGGCACCGGTTTCCGCCGGAGCCGCGGCAGTTCGCGGCGCGCGTCCCGGCCGCCGCGGCAGCCCGTCCCCGGCCGCCGCGGCAGGTCACAGCGGCAGCGTGTACTTGAAGATGGCGTTGAGGACGTCGGCGAACATCAGGTAGAACAGCCAGAACCCGGTGCCGAGGTGGAAGAAGCCGAGTGCCTTCTCGCCGAGGAAGGTGAGCCGCTTGCCCTCCGGCCCCAGGCAGGCGAAGAAGTCGCTGACGTAGATGCAGGTCAGGCCGATGAACAGGCCGCCGACCGGAGGGTCGGCGGCTTTGAAGAAGACGATGATGCCCAGGATCGAGATCAGCGTGAACGCGACGGTCATGCCCTGGTTCGCCCGCGGGTCGGCCCGGCGCAGCCGGTTCCAGCCGATCGAGAACCAGTGCACGCCGTACGCGGTGAACGCCAGTGCCGCCATGTACAGCGCGGGCGTTTTGAAGCTGCCGAGCCAGGTGAGCCCGACGAACAGGTACACGCCGGTGATGAACTGCATGAATCCCGGCATCCAGATCCCCCACATGCCGGTGGCGAAGTCGACGCGCTCATCGCGCTTCGGGTACCCGAACAGCTCCTGCGGGCCGTAGATCAGGTACCCCGTGCCCAGGCCCATGAAGCCCACGGCCAAGGGCGGGAAAGGAGAGGTAGGCAGGCTGACGACGGACTGAACCAGGGACATCACGGCCCTCCTTTAGCCGCGTGGGTATGCGCGGTCATCGTAACAGATACAAATTCACAATGGTGGCCAAGCGGCGCAGCGCGCCGCCATAGCGCGGGCCTTGCCTGGAATGTCAGCGGACCGGCCCCATCGTTGGACGATATTCCCTGGTAGCTCTCGCAGCCGTAACTGGATAGGTTGGCAAACGTCTGTGCAGGATCGCTCACGCTGAGTGACCGATTTTGGGCAGGAG
>Ga0209061_1006020_pt1 | contig 10116 bp, 9 predicted proteins | sample Coa_R1_10_FD_187157 | JGI IMG/M metagenome (GOLD analysis project Ga0209061, IMG submission 187157) | Surface soil microbial communities from Centralia Pennsylvania, which are recovering from an underground coalmine fire - Coalmine... | ecosystem: Environmental > Terrestrial > Soil > Unclassified... | reverse complement strand
GAAGTTGCTCTTTCGAATCCCGAGGTAGCTTGCGGCCGTCAAAAATCTTTCTGCATTGCATGCCCAACATTATAGATCATGAGGCTTTGTTTGTGAACGGCTTAGTACACCCGATGTTGCCGACCTGTGGAAGGCTCAGAATGAGCGCCGGGAGGCTGAAAAAAATCGCCGGCCACCGCAGCGGATCGATGATCCACAAAATTACGCCTTCTTTGGTTCACTCACTGGCAAACCTCGCGTGTGGTACTGGCGCGGCCCGAACGGAGAATATGAATTCTACGACAACCCCGGGTTTCATCCGCGTACTGGCGAAGCGCTCGCCGTCATTACTTCGGAAGCGATTGCATCGTGGAAGGAGTCCATGAAACAGAGCCAGCTTGAAGAGGCCAAACGGCGAGCTGCCCTAGAACGAGAGCAACGGGCGCGCCAAGAGCAGCAAGAGATCGAAGAACAGCGACGAGCAGCTGAGCAGGAGCGTGAGCAGCAGGCGATAGCTTCATGTGATCAGATGGCGGCGAATCCTGCTGACGTTCGAAAACCCGCCGATGTACCTGGCGCTCCCTATGATGCTCTGAAAGCCAATTCAAAAGCGGCAGCGGAAGCCTGTGCATTAGCAATGAAGGTCAATCCCGGAGAGATTCGCTATCGCTATCAATACGCACGGTCTCTAGAAATTGATGATCCAAGAAGGGCATTTAAGATTCACGAGCAACTCGTTCGTGAGGGCTATCTCGCATCTTACGATAACGCGGGCTCCATTTTGATTGACACTTATAAGAATATTCCTGAAGAAATTAAGTATTTCAAGGAAGGTACACGGCGAGGTGACCCCGACTCGATGGTGAGCCTTGCGGGTTTAATTGAAAGGCACTACGTGATCGAAAACAATCCAGAAGCTGTCCGGTACGCGCTCCTTTCGAGAGCGGCCGAACTCGGGCATCCGGGCGCGCAGCTCGCCCTTGAAAAAGAGCGCGAAAAATTCCAAGAACTTCAACAGCAACGTCAATTTCAACAGCAGCAGCAGCAATTGATACTTCAATTACTTGGAACCATTGTGCAAGGTATACCCCATCGTTAACCGGCGATGTGATCGGCCCCCTCACACATAAAGCTTGCCGCCCTTCTCCAAAAACTCGGCGCTCTTTTCCGCCATCCCCCTTTCGCGCTGTTCCATTAACGCCGCCTCTTCCCGCAAATCCTGCGTGATCTTCATCGAGCAGAACTGCGGTCCGCACATCGAGCAGAAATGCGCGCTCTTATGCGCCGCCTTGGGAAGCGTCTCGTCGTGGAAGAGCCGCGCCGTCTCCGGGTCGAGCCCGAGATTGAACTGATCCTGCCAGCGGAAATCGAACCGCGCGCGGGACATCGCATCATCCCTGATCTGCGCCGCCGGATGCCCCTTCGCGAGATCTCCCGCATGCGCCGCAATTCTGTAAGTGATGACTCCCGTCTTCACATCGTCGCGGTCCGGCAGGCCGAGATGCTCCTTCGGCGTCACATAGCAGAGCATGGCGCAGCCGAACCAGCCGATCATCGCGGCGCCAATACCTGAGGTGATGTGGTCGTAGCCCGGCGCAATATCGGTCGTCAGCGGACCAAGCGTATAGAAGGGCGCCTCGCCGCATTCCTCGAGCTGCTTCTCCATATTGACCTTGATCTTGTGCATCGGGATATGGCCCGGCCCTTCGATCATCACCTGGCAGCCCTTGTCCCAGGCGATCTTCGTCAGCTCGCCCAGCGTTTCGAGCTCGGCGAATTGGGCGCGGTCATTGGCGTCCGCGATCGAACCTGGCCTCAGACCATCGCCAAGCGAGAAGGAGACATCATAAGCCCGCATGATGTCGCAAATCTCATCGAAGCGCTCATAAAGAAAGCTCTCCTTGTGATGCGCAAGGCACCAGCGCGCCATGATCGAGCCGCCGCGCGAGACAATGCCGGTGGTGCGCTTGGCGGTTAGCGGCACATAGGCGAGGCGCACGCCGGCATGGATCGTGAAATAATCGACGCCCTGCTCGGCCTGCTCGATCAATGTATCCCGGAACACCTCCCAGGTGAGCTTGACCGGATCGCCATCGACCTTTTCAAGCGCCTGATAGATCGGCACCGTGCCAATCGGCACCGGCGAATTGCGCAAGATCCAGTCCCGGATATTATGAATATTGCGGCCAGTCGAAAGATCCATGACCGTATCGGCGCCCCAGCGGATCGCCCAAACCATTTTCTCGACTTCCTCGGCAACGGAGGAGGTCACAGCCGAATTGCCGATATTGGCATTGACCTTGACGAGGAAGTTGCGGCCGATGATCATCGGCTCAAGTTCCGGATGATTGATATTGGCCGGGATAATCGCGCGCCCCCGGGCAATCTCGTCGCGCACGAACTCCGGCGTGACGAAAGCGGGAATCGAAGCGCCAAAACTCTCGCCATCCTTGAGCCGCGCCTCGGCGCCCTCGCACATTTGCTCGCGCCCCAGATTCTCCCGCGCGGCGGCGAAAATCATTTCTTCCGTGATGATTCCGGCGCGGGCAAATTCATATTGAGTGACAGGCGCACTGCCAGAGCCCTTGCGCGGAGATCTGTTGGCTGGGCAGGGCGGCACGAGACGTTCTTGCGCAACGCGGCCATTGTCTTCCGGACGCAGGGTGCGGCCTTGGTAGAATTCGAGCTGCGGCCGCGCCTTGAGCCACGGTTCGCGAATGGGGGGAAGCCCCTTCGAAAGATCGATAGAAACCCCTTCCCCGGTATAAGGCCCGGAAGGATCGTAAACCCGCACCGCCGGCTCATTCGCGGAAGGATCGAGCGCGATTTCCCGGAAAGGCACGGCGATATCGGCCCTTCCTTGCGGATGGTAATAGATCTTCTTCGAGCCGGGTAAAGGTCCGCAGGTGACGCTCTGCGGAACGATGTTCTGCGGCTTCTCTCGGATATTCATCGCGATCCTCCGCTCGGGGCGTCCAGTGGAAGGAGGCGGATGCGAAGCGGCGAGAGTGTGGCTCGTCCCCGGCTGCCTTGTCCCTTCGCTGGCATTACCCAGATTCAGGTTCTATGGGTGTGATCTCAGCCGCCGTCTCCGGCAGCACCCCATGGCAAATTAACAATTATAGGGCCAGATGCCCAGTGGCAAGCGGTGCCGCAACCGGGGATAACCCGGTTTGAATCCCGGCTCTGCCAAAAGCACCCCTTCTACACCGTGCGGCTACACGCTCGATCGGGGGCATCGCCGAAGCCGCTTCTGGCTATATTCCACACCAGCCTGCCAGATGATAAATAGAAAGAAGGCCTCTCTCCGGGAGACAAGACAGAAGGGCACAGACCGGCCTGTGTGTAGAAATGCGGCTGGAAAAACTGCCCCAGGCGGTGCCTTGATATTTCTTACCGGCATCATAACGAACAGGCGAGATGGAGAGCTACAATGAAGAAACAGCAGCTCAGACCGCCGCCGGCAGACAAGTCATTGGCGCACGCAGGCCGGACGGCCTATTCTTTGCGGACGGGCTTGGACCGAGTATTCCGAGTGTGGATAGCAACACTGCTTGTTGAAGCTATTACGGTATTTCCAGCCTCTATAAGCGCTTCGGTCCTGGAGACGGCTAGCGCAGCTTATGCCCCGCCCTCACCGGAAGAGGCAATGAAACCTGCTTCAGTTATCCCGCCGCTTTCATCTTCCCCGGAACCTGTATATCCTCTCAAAGTAAGTGCCAACAATCGCTATCTCGTAGACCAAAATAATATCCCATTCTTGATGACCGGCGATGCCCCCCAAACGTTGATCACCGCCTTGCCGGAAGCGGATGCTGCCATATACATGGCCAACCGCCGGAAGTACGGCATTAACACGCTATGGATCAACATTTTGTGCAACTTTTCTGACGGTTGCAATAAAGACGCGACAACCTTTGACGGAATTAGACCGTTCACCATAGCTGGTGATCTGTCGACACCAAACCCTGCCTATTTCCAGCGCGCGGACGGCATGATCAATATGGCTGCCGCTAACGGCATGACAGTGCTGCTGGATCCCATCGAGACCAGTAGCTGGCTAGACGTACTGCGGACAAACGGCGTTGCAAAAGCGTTTGCATACGGACAATTCCTAGGAAATCGCTATAAAAATTTTCCGAATATCATTTGGATGCACGGAAACGACTTCCAATCGTGGCAAAATACGGCCGACGATGCTTTGGTACAAGCTGTCGCACGCGGTATCCGGAGCGCGGACACAAATCATATTCATACTGTCGAGCTCAATTACTTGACGAGCGGATCTTTGGATGATCCAACATGGGCGCCATTTATCGAGCTTGATGCGGCGTACACCTATTTTCCGACATATGCGCAAGTCCTTACCGAGTACAATCGGCCTGCCTTCAAACCTGTTTTCATGGTGGAAGCAAACTATGAGTTTGAACACATTAGCAATACCGATGGCGGGTCGGCGCAAAATCTGCGGCGGCAAGAATATTGGACGATGCTCAGCGGCGCGGCTGGGCAAGTCTATGGAAGCTTCTACACTTGGCGGTTTGCAAAGGGATGGGAAGCAAATCTTGATACTCCCGGTGCGATTCAACTCGGTTATATGAAAAGCCTGTTCGCCTCACGAAAATGGTATGATCTCATTCCCGATCAAACACATTCCGCCGTTATTGCCGGTTATGATAGCATTTCAGGCTTGATCGGAAAGACTTTTGCAGCTCTTGGCAAGCCTTCGAGCTTGGCATTGAGAATTTTAACGCACATCCGGAAGCTGTCGGGCTTCGGATCCATATCAACTAACAATTATGTTACCGCGGCCCGTACTTCAGACGGATCGCTGGTGATTGCCTATACGCCGTCGATCCGCACGATCACGGTGGACATGTCCAAACTTTCCGGGCCTGCCATAGCACGCTGGTATGATCCAACAAATGGAACATATATCGAGGCGAGCAGCTCACCGCTCGCAAACTCGGGCCAGAAAGAATTCGTCCCTCCGGCGCAGAACGCCGAGGGTGATGGTGATTGGGTCTTGGTGCTTGAATGCCCCGGCGCTTCCTGATGCGGCGGCAGATCCGGTCTCCGGGCACGCAGCCAACGAACCCGCTTATCATGCAAAGGAGATATGCGGGCGGCTGACCGTATATCGCCTTTTCGGCATGCGGAAATTCGATCCAGGATGTCACTGAATTTACTCGTGACCGTCCGCACTCTCACGCCAGCGGCCGGGCAGAAGGAATGTGAGCGCGGAAAGCGCGGCGTAGATTGCGATGCCCGCTGCCGAGATCAAAACCAGCGCCGCGAACATGCGCGGGATGTTCAGCCGGTAGCCCGCCTCCGCGATCCGGAAGGCAAGACCCGCCCCCTTCCCCGCATTGCCTGCCGCGAGTTCGGCGGCGATCGCACCGATCAGCGCGAGGCCGCCGCCAATGCGCAAGCCCGCGAGAAAATAAGGCAGGGCCGCTGGCAGACGGAGATAAACCAGTGTCTGCCAGCGCGTCGCGCGATATAGCCTGAAGAGATCGGCGAGATTGCGCTCGGCCGAAGCAAGCCCCACGGCGGTGTTTGCCAGAACCGGAAAAAAGGCGGCAAGAAAGGCACAGACGAGCACCGCCATGGGCGCATCGAGATAGATCAAAAGCAAGGGAGCGATAGCGATGATCGGAGTCACCTGCAGCACGATCGCAAAGGGGAGAAAAGAACGCTCCACCCATTTCCATTGTGCGAAAAGAATAGCAAGGCCGGTGCCGCCAAGAACAGCCGCCGCGAGCGCCGCAAGGGCTGTCTCAAGGGTGACGAGCAAGGCCGGTAACAGAATGCCGCGATCCGCCACAAGCGTCTCGATCACAAGCGAGGGTGAAGGCAGAATATAGGGTGGCACATTGCGCAGCCTCACATAGCATTCCCACGCTGCGAGCAGGGCCATGAAGACCAGGACTGGCGGTCCGTACCGCACAAACCATTGCGGAAGGTGCAAGGGCCTGCCAAAAGCGTTCATTTCGAGGCCTCACCGCTTGGCTCTTGCATCGCGTCCTGCAAGGCATGAGAGGCTAGCGCGCAAAGCTTCGCATAAGCGGAACTCGTGCGGAACTCCTTATCGCGCGGGGCAGCGGTGCCGAATGCAATCTCCTTGATGACGCGTCCCGGCCGCGCCGCCATCACCGCGATCCGGCTTGAAAGGTAGACGCTCTCGTAAACCGAATGGGTGACGAAAATGATTGTCGTCCCAAGCTCGCCTTGCAGCCGCAGCAGATCATCGTTGAGCTTGAATCTCGTGATCTCGTCGAGCGCGGCGAAAGGCTCGTCCATCAACAGCAGCTTTGGATGCAAGACGAGCGCGCGGGCGATGGAAACACGCATGCGCATTCCGCCAGATAGCTCGCGCGGGTAAGCCGCGGCCTCGCCCGCAAGGCCAACGAGAGCCAGCATCTCGCGCACGGAAGGCGCCGCCTCGCGGCGCGAGCGCCCCTGCAGCTTGAGAGGCAGAAACACGTTATCGAAGACGCTCGCCCAGGGCATGAGAGCCGGCTCCTGGAACACGAAGCCGATGCTCGTACGGCCGGGCTCGAAACTGCGCATGAGGGTGCCAGAAGAGACGCTGTCAAGACCGGCGATCAGCCGCAACACCGTCGATTTCCCGCAGCCGGACGGGCCGAGCAAGGTCAGAAACTCGCCGCTGTGCACCTCAAGATCGAGGCCCGCGAGCGCGGCCGTTCCGGTGTCATATGTTTTGCCGGCGTTTCGCAGGGAGACGAGGGGTTTTGTCTGAGACACGATCATCGAGGGCGCATCATAAGCGTCCATCAGGCTCTGGCTAGCCCTCGCGGGCCTCGCCGCCCATTTTATTGGTGCGGGCGCAGCTCCAGTCCAACGCCGCGCCCAATGAATTGCAAGGTATAGGCCCGCTTATAATCGAGATAGGGCTTGAAGAGCCCCGCATCGACCATCTTGCCAAAAAAGCTTTTGACCCGCGCGTCGCGCATGGCGCCAATGCCGAGGGTCAGGGCATCGCCCGAATCGACAATGCCATATTCCTTCATCTTGGCGCGCGAATAGGCAAGCTGATCATCGCTGATATCGGGATTGTCCCGTTTAATGAGTTCATTGGCCGCGCGATTGTCACCATAGATATAATTGTACCAGCCGATGATCGAGGCATCGACGAACCGCTGAACGAGATCCGGATTTTTTTCGATGATATCGCGCGTGGTCTCGATCGTGGTCGAATAGGAATCATAACCGTAATCTGCGGCGAGAAATACATTCGGTTTGAAACCGCCTTGCCGCTCGACTTCAAAAGGCTCGGAAGTTACGTAGCCTTGCTCGATCGAATTTTTATCCGTGATAAAAGGCGCCGAATTGAATGTGTAGGGTCTCACCTTCTCATCCTTGAACCCGTAGGCGAGCTTCAGCCATTGGTACACGGAGACAAAGCCATCTTTGCCAATATAGGCAGTGGCGGCTTTTGGCAGATCCTCCATGCGATCGAGGCCAACACCCGGGTGCGACATCAAGATGAAAGGATCTTTTTGAAAAAGCGAAGCGACCGCGACGATGGGAACATCTCCAGCAACCGAATCGAAGGCCTGGATCAAATTGGCGCCGAGATCGAATTCGACTTTCCCAGCTGCGAGCAGGAGCCTGTTGTTGGCATTGGGACCGCCTTGCAGGATCGTCACATCAAGACCGTATTTCTCATAAGTGCCATCGGCCTTGGCCTGATAGAAACCGCCATGCTCGGCTTCGGCGAGCCAATTCGTCGCAAAGGTCACTTTGTCGAGGGCCCCGGCGGGCGTGGCGGCTGGCAGTAAGATAAGAAGACATGAGAAGAGAAAGCCAAAAAACTTCAAAGTGAATCCCCGATCAGCCAATGTCCGGTCCGGCGGGACGCACCGATGCGCCCAACAATTGAGGGAAATATGGCGAGCAGGTCCTTGAGGGCCGCATTTTGACAGACGCGAGGCGGTCCGAAGAGGGGGTCCGAAGAGGTAGAGACCCGTCCCTTCCGCCAGCGATCCCCCGAAAGTTAAAACTGTGTTGTGCTGCAGCAAAAAAGTGAAGACGCCTGTTAATCCGGCGGCGACTCGAATCATTGCGAATGAATACTTCTTGATGTATTCTTGTCAAAGAGGAGAAAAGCCATGGCCGCGCTTTTGTCTCTTTTTCTTTGCGGATTCTGCATCGGGGCCATCTATTACAGTACCCCGTCCCGTGGCGTGAATCCAGATGTCTATGGGGTCGCGCTGTGGGTCTTGTCGAGCGGCGCGCTGGCGGGGTCGGCCATAATTTTGCTGGTCAGCCTTGTGCCGCCGGTTGGGATTCATCCGCCAAATTACTGGTAATCCTTCGCGTGAGATAGCACGCAAAAGGGGATTGGCCAGGCAGCCCCCGCCTGATTCACGAGGTGATAAAGTTTGGGCCGGTAACATCCGGCCCAAATATCATGTCCATCAGCGAAGAGCTCATTAGGCGGTGTTCAGGGCGCCGGACGGAGCGACAGCGCCTCAACGCCGGCAGCAAGTGAAAAGCCAGTCTGGGCCTGTACCGACAAGGGCTGCAATGCAATCGAGCGGTTTGAGCCGCCGACAAGCACATTTGCGCCAAGCCCTACCCCAAAGGTTGCCGAGGCATCGACCCCGCCATAATCCCCGGCAAGGGCCCAATGCCGCGGTCCCGACGTTGGCGCGAACACGGCCCAGGCGAGAATGCCCTGGTCGGTTTCACCGATATCGAGGCCAAACTGACGGACCGTCCCATAATAGCGCTCCCGGTATCCGCGAACCGAGGTGAAAACGCAGGCCATCTCCTTTGTCGAAGTGACGATCAGGCCAAGGCCTCCGGAGACATTGCAGCGCAACCTGCCGACCTTGACTCCTTGCTGGGCAACTGCGGTTTGAGCGGTTGCCGCCAGGACGGCGAGAGACGCCGCGCATAGAAAGGCGCGAATCTTCATTGGCTTTCCTTTTCGTTGAGGGCTGACGCCGATGGGGCGAATCAGACCCAGCCGATACGGACCCTAACCACCAAAGGGATTAGGACAGGCGTGTCAATAGCGTCCTTTGAGGAGGCCGGAATCAACGCACAGATATATTCAGTTTTTCGCACCTCACCGGCTTGATACACCTCAATTGCAGGTATGTTTTTTTCAGCAGATCTTACACAGGAATGCCCGGCGGTCACAAGATGAAAGATGATCAGCAAAGCCGGTTTCATCACGCAATTGATCTCATAAGAGACTTCCCTGCGTACGTAATAGGAGTCGAATCATGGCAGCCACGAACTCACACGCACATGTCCTGCTCATCGGGGCGATCGTGATTCCCGCGCTGATGGCGCTTGTACCCAACGCCTTGGCTGCAGATGCGGCAAAAGGAGAAGTCATCGCGAAGCGCTGGTGCGCCGCCTGCCATCTGGTCTCGCCAGAGCAGAAAGAGGCCAATCCCGATGTGCCGAGTTTTGCTGCGGTGGCGCATAAAGTGAAATCCCCGCAAGCGCTCGCCGCTTTCCTCATGGATCCGCATCCCAAAATGCCGGACATGAGTCTGACGCGCGAGGAGATCGCGGACCTCGTCGCTTATATCAAGAGCCTCGGACGGTGAGCTGCAAACCAACGCCCATTTTCTCCAGCAATAATTGAAAGCCGCGCTTTGCGCATCCCGCCCGAATATGCAAGCTTTTGTGCTTAGCTGCACAAGGACTCTCCCATGCCGGACACAAGATTTTGGGCCGAGATGATTTGGACCGATTTCGAGACCCGAGACATGGCGCGCACCATCGCGGTCCTGCCCTTCGCCGCGACCGAGCAGCATGGCCCGCACCTGCCGCTCGGCACCGATTGTTTCATCATGGAAGGCTATATCGAGAGAGTCGTTGAACGCCTTCCAGATGAGCTCTCCGTTCTGTTTCTCCCCGTGCAGAATTGCGGCTATTCGGCCGAGCACATCGATTTTCCCGGCACGCTCAGCCTCTCCGCCGAAACGCTCCTTCGCGCATGGACGGAGCTTGCCGAATGTGTCATTCGCGCGGGCTGCCGCAAGCTGGTTTTGCTCAATTCGCATGGCGGCAACAGCCCGCTCCTTAATCTCATTGCCCATGATCTGCGGGCAAGGCTCGGCGTGCTCGCCGTGCTCGCGTCCTGGCGGC
>Ga0209061_1006019_pt1 | contig 10118 bp, 6 predicted proteins | sample Coa_R1_10_FD_187157 | JGI IMG/M metagenome (GOLD analysis project Ga0209061, IMG submission 187157) | Surface soil microbial communities from Centralia Pennsylvania, which are recovering from an underground coalmine fire - Coalmine... | ecosystem: Environmental > Terrestrial > Soil > Unclassified... | reverse complement strand
GTCGGCGCTGCTCCTCAGCGCGAGCGGCAAGCGCTCGTTCGGCTCGCTCGATCGCGGCGCGGCGCGTCTGCTGGAGACGCTGCAAGGTGCGCTGCTGTTGCTCGAACGCCTGGCGCGCGCCGGTCGCCGCCGCTAGCTCGGCGCGGGCCACGTCGAGCGCGTTGCGCGCGCGTTCGGCGGCGCGGCGGGCGTTTTCGACGGCCAGCTGCGCCGAGCGCACCAGATGCTGAGCGCGGGCGCGCTCGCTCTCCAGTTCGCGTCCCTCTTCGTGGAGGCGAGCGCGGCGGGTTTCGTGACCGCGCAGCCGGTTGTGGAGCGCCGCCGCTTCGCCGCGCAGGGCTGTGATCTGTGCGCGCGCGGCCGCCAGATCGCCTTCGAGCCGCCGTCGCGTCGCGTGCAGCGCATCGAGCCGTGCCTCGATCTCGCGTTGCTGCGTCTCTGCCTGCCGCGCATGCGCTCTCGCGCGTTCGACATCGGCGGCTTTCTGCGCGTGCGTCTGCTGCAGCGCCGCGATCTCGCGCGGAAGCTCGTCCAGTTCGCGGGCGAATTCGAGCGCCATGCCCGTGGCGGCGCCGGCCCCCGCTGTCACGACACCTGTCGGCCGCAGCAACGTGCCATCGACGGTGACGGCAGCGCCAAGGCCGCGGCGCAAGATGGCTTGACCCGTGGCGAGGTCCTCGACGACGACGACGCGGCCGAGCAGCGTGTCGACGAGCGGACGGTAGCGGCTGTCGCACTTGACGAACTTCGAGGCGACACCGAGCACGCCCCGTTCGCTGCTCAGGCTGATCGGGTGGACCGGTTTGAAATCTCGGAGCGGTAGCAGCGTGGCGCGGCCGGCACGCGCCTCGTTCAGCACGCGCACCGCGACGGCGATATCGACGTTTTCGGGCACGAGCACGGCATCGAGCGCACCATCGAGCGCGGCTTCGATCGCCGCTTCCAGGCCACGCTGTACGCGGATCACGCCGCTAAGCAGGTCGATCAGCCGCGGCGGGTTCTCCGGTCCGACGCGGCGCGCCGCTTCGACGAGGGCGCGGATGGCCCCGTCCGCCGTCCGATGTTCGATCGCCAGGCGCTGCAGCGTGTCGTGGCGGGCGCGGAGCGCGTCGAGGTCGCGCTGGACGGCGGCGGCCGCCTCTACGGCCCGTTCGACAGCCTCGCGGGCGAGCGCCAGCGTGCGGCGCGCCTCGGCGGCTTCCTGCTCCAGCGCGCGCTCCTCCGCCAGCGGCGTGTCGAGGTCGCGCAGTGCCCGCAGCACCTGCTGACCACCGCGCCGCAGGCGAGCGAGCAGCGCCTGGCGGCGCTCGAGCGCCTCTTCGCGTTCGCGCTCGAGCGCGTGGAGCGCACGTTCAACGCGTGCGATCTGATCTTCGATCTGTCCGGCGCGGCCGCGCGCGAGGCGCAGTTCGTCGTCGGCGGCGGTCAGGGCACGCATCGCCGCTGTATGTTCGTCGCGGGCCAGCGCCTCCTGCTGCTGTAGTTCGGCCAGCAGGCCGTCGTCGGGCGCGGCGTGTTCGGGGCCCTCGTGCGTAGGTGCGTCGCGCATCTCGGCCAGCTCGGCTTCGAGCGCGGCGATATCGCGCGCGATCTCCTCACGACGGCGGACGAGCATCGCGCGCCGCTCGTCGAGCACCTGCAACCGCGCTTCCGCCCGGCGCACGGCATCGTCGAGGTCGCGCAATCGCGCCTCGCCCGCGCTGGTCTTTTCGCGCTGTGCGCGCACTTCCGCGGCCAGACGTTCGCAGGCGGCGGCGGTGCGCTCGGCTTCCGTTTGCGCTGCCATCAGCTCGCGGGTGCGGCGGTCGTACTCCTCGCGCGCCGCGGCGAGCGCATCCGCGCGTTCACGCCACTGCACGGCGTATAGCGCACGCAGGGTAAGCGCCAGTTCGCTGGAGAGACGAAGGTGCTCGGCGGCGCGGCGGGCCTGCTCTTCGAGCTGCGCGACACGCGGTGCCAGCTCCCCCGCGAGCAGCGAGACGCGGTCCAGATTGCCGCGCGTGGCGGCGAGCCGCTCGGTGGCGTCCTGGATACTCAAGCGATGGCGGCGCACGTCGGCCGCCTCTTCGATCAGGGCGCGGCGCTCTTCAGGACGCAGGTTCAGCACCTGATCCACCAGCCCCTGGCCGATGATCGCGTAGCTGTTCTGGCCAACACGGCCGCGAGCGAGCAGCTCCTGCACGTCCTTCAGTCGCACACGCGCGCGGTTGATCAGATACTCGCTTTCGCCCGAACGATGCAGCCGCCGTGTGAGCACCACCTCCGCGAAATCGAGCGGCAGCCAGCGCGCGCTGTTGTCGAACGTCAGGCTCACCTCGGCGAAGCCGGCAGGCGGGCGTTTGCGGTCGCCTGCGAAGATCACGTCTTCGGCGCGCCGCGCACGCAGCAGGCGCGGGTTCTGTTCGCCCAGCACCCAGCGAATCGCATCGGCGAGGTTGCTCTTGCCGCTGCCATTGGGGCCGACGATCGCCGTGATGCCCGGCTCCAGCTCGAAGGCGGAGCGGTTGGCGAAGCTCTTGAACCCTTGGACTTCCAGGCGCCTGAGGTACACGTTCGCTCCTCGGTCGCGTGGCGTTCTGTTTGGTGTTATAGCATTACAACAACGATAGCCGTCGCGTCAGTATGGCAAGTGCGCTCACCGCGATCGCCGGCCGCCCCGGGGAAGCTCGGTGTTGCGTTCAAGGCGCGGCAAAATAGCAAGCGCGCGTTCGGCGGCCTGCTGCTCCGCTGCCTGTTTCGTCGGCCCTTCGCCGCGACCGAGCACACGATCGGCCACCAGCACCTCGACGTGGAAGGTCCGCGCGTGCGGTGGTCCTTCGGCCAGCACGGTGCGGTAAACAGGTTGGAGGCCGAATTCGGACTGCACCTGCTGCAACAGGAGCGATTTGGGATCGAGAGCCAGGCGCTCGGGCGAGGCAGCTGCCAACTCCGGCTGCAGCACGCGCAGCAGCCAGCGTTCCGCGCGCCAGTAAGCGCTATCGACGAAGACGGCGCCAACGATCGCCTCGAAGGCGCGGGCCAGGATCGTCGGGCTGTGCTGTCGCCCGGAGAGCAGCTCGCCGCGGCTCATCTGCAGATACGGCGCGATGCCCAGCCGCTCAGCCACCTTCGCCAGCGTCGGTGCCTGCACGATCTGCGCTCGCACCTGGGTGAGCTGGCCCTCCAGGGCGCGGGGGTAGCGGTCGTAGAGATAACGCGTGACGGCCAATTCGAGGACGGCATCGCCGAGGAACTCCAGCCGTTCGTTCGACGCCCACGTTGGCATCCCCGTCTCGTTAAGCGAGGAGCGATGCACCAGCGCTTGCCGCAGATATGCGACGTTGCGAAAGCGGTAGCCAAGCCGCTGCTGCAGCGCGTCGAGGTCGGCGGGAGGCGAGGCCGGTGCTCCCGGACCAACGGTGCGTTTTCTACGGCGACCGCGGCTCACTGCCCGTAGCAACGTAGATCGGCCGGTCCGACCTCCTGTCCGCGCAGAAAGCCGATATGCGTCGTCCAGATGGCCAGGGCGCGCGTTCCGCCCGATCCGACAAATTTGGCGTAGACGTTGTCGCTCTCGTTCGGCGTGATATCGCGCCAGACCTCACCGAGCGCCATACCCGCCGGCCTGCGCACAACGAAGGTACCAGTGGCCACGATCTGCCAGGTTTCGCCCTCATACTCGAACAGCGTGGGGTTGAGCGCGCTGGTCCCTTCCCGCACTCGCTGCTCGAAGACGCGCAACAGGCCATCGCGGTCGCCAACGAGCCGCACGAAATCGACCGATCCCTGACGGATGATCGTCCAGCGGTCGAAGTAGGTCGTACGGCCGTCGCTTAGCACTTCGAGCACGGTATCACCATCGAGCAACAGCCAGCGCCAGTCGGTCTCGCGGCCATTGAGGTGCTCGGCACAATCGAGCGTGCTCTGCACGATGCGGTCGTCGCCGTTCCAGAGCATGATCGCGTCGCCGGGCTTGAGCGTCAGCGGCGTCGTCTCCTGCGGCGGCGGATGGCCCGCCTCCTTGCGGCGCTGACGCATCCGTTCCCAGCGGCCGAGCAACCCTTCTGCACCGGTAGCGGCCAGCGCCAGCACCAGCGCCAGCGCGCCCCATCGTGTCGCCGTTGTCACTCTTCGCATGCGCCGCTCCTGCGCTAGAGATACGATCGTCTTCGTGCGATCAGTATCCCATGGCCTGGCCCTCTCCGCGCAGATCCGCCGCTCCGCAGCGTGCGTCGGTGTCCGGATCTAACGCGATCGCCGTCACGCGCCCCATGGCCGGCTCCCACGCACCCAGGTAGCGCACCTGGTGACCGCGTCGCTCCAGCTCTGCGGCGACGCCCGCCGGGATGCGGCTTTCGAGCGCCAGGCCGTTGACAGCGTGGCCATCCTCGATGAAGGCGTCGCCGTGGCCCCATCGCGGCAGATCGACTGCCGTTTGAATATCGTAGCCGCCGTCGATCACCGCGCAAAGGATTTGCGCGTTCGTCTGGATCTGCTGGTGGCCACCTGGCGTACAGCCGACGAGCAGGGGCTTGCCGCGCCGCGTCACGATGTAAGCGTTCAGCGTATGCATCGGCCGCTTTCCCGGTTCGAGCACGTTGGGATGACCCGCTTCCAGCGTGAAGCCGAGCATGCGGTTGTTCATCAGCACGCCTGTACCGGGCACGATCACGCCGCTGCCCCAGGGGTGGAAAATGCTCTGGATCGCGGCGACGGCGTTGCCCGCTCCATCCACGACGCAAAAGCTGGTCGTATCGCACGCGGCGCTTTCAGACGCGGGCGCGGCTTCGCCTAGCGCACGGCGCGGGTCGATGCGGGCGCGGCGCTCAGCGATCGCCGGCTCTGCTAGCAGCGTTTGCGGATCGAACGCGCAACGATCCGGGTCGCCAGCGTCGCGCGCGGCATCGGTGTAGGCGATCTTCTTCGCCTCGACCATCAGATGGATCACGTCGGGATCGAGCGGATCGCGGCCGGCCAGCTCGAAGCCATCGAGGATGCGCAGCATTTCAAGCAGAGCGAAGCCGCGCGAGACCGGCGGCTGCTCGTAGACCGTGAGGCCCCGATAGGATGCGGACACGGGTTCGCGCACGATCGTTGCGTGGTGAGCGAGATCGTCGGGCGTGAAGCCCGCCCCTGCTCGCTCCGATACAGCGACGAGAGCGCGCGCAAACGGGCCTTCGTAAAAACCATCGCGGCCCTGTTCGGCGATAGCCGTCAGCGTAGCGGCGAGATCGAGCTGGCGAATGGCCGCTGCCAGCGCGGGTGGATGGCCGCCGGGCAGGAAGACCGCTGCGGCGGAAGGATCGGCGCGCAGCAGGTCGGCATGCGCTTCGATGAGCTGCACCAGCCGCAGCGAGGCGGGGAAGCCATCGCGTGCAGCCGCGATCGCCGGCGCGAGCAGCTCCTGCCGCGAACGGGTACCGAAGCGCTCCAGCGCGACAAGCGCACCGTCCACGAAGCCGGGCACAGTTGCCGCGCGCAGCCCTCGCTGCGGGATGCCCGCGGCGTAGCGTTCGCGGGCCGCGCGGGCGGGAGCCGCGCCGCTGCCGTTGATCGCCGTCACCTGGCCATCGGCTGCGGTATAGACGAGCATGAAAAGATCGCCGCCGAGGCTGCAGCGTGCCGGCTTGAGCACGGTCAGCAGGAACGCGATCGCAACAGCCGCGTCGATCGCGTTGCCGCCCGTGCGTAAAATGTCAACTCCGACGAGCGTGGCCTGGGGATGCGAGGCGACGACCATGGCGTGCGGCGCGAGCACGGGGCCGCGGCGCGGCGCGAGTGGATCGGGATGCATGGCTCTGTCTCCAGTGGCGCGCGTGGGAACTGCGCCGTCTCCCACTGAGCAAGAGCAGGCCCCTCCCTGCCTGCAAGGCTATGAGGGAGGGGCCTCTCTGCACCGCGCTTACGATTTCCAGACCATGTAGATCTGCGTGAACGCCGAAGGGCCAAGCTGCCAGTTCTGCACGTTCTTGCGGCTGGTCTGCGAGAAAACACCCCAGTCGAAGATGATAAACGGCTGCAGATCGATCAGCTTATCGATGATCTGGTTGTAGATCTGCACGCGCTGCGCCGGATCCAGCGTCTGCTGACCCTTATCGAGCAGCGCATCCAGCTCTGGATCGCTGATCTTCGAGAGGTTGAAGCCCGCGCCGGTCTTGAACAGCGGGTAGACGAAGCCATCCGGATCGGCCGAGCCGTTCCAGCCGAGCAATCCCGCCTGATAATCGCCCTTATCCGCGTTGGAGACGAGCGTGGCGAACTCGATCGGCTGCAATTTAACGTCGATCCCGGCCGGCTTCACCTGCTGCTGGATTAGCTGAGCCTCCGCTTCGATTACCGGCGAATTCGACGAGTACTGCATCGAGAAGGAGACGTTGGGCGTTCCTGCCTGCTGCAGCAGACTCTTCGCCTTCTCGATATCTTGTTTCATGTACGGACCGAGCTTGCTGCCAGGCAGGATTCCGGGGATCTCGGTATCGGCCGGAACGGCAACACCGAACAGCACCGTATCGACGATCTCCTGGCGATTGATCGCGTAGGAGAACGCCTGACGCACTTCTTTCTTGTCAAACGGCGGTTTCTGCGTGTTCAGCGTGATGAAGGCGAAATTCAGCCCCGGAACCTGCCGGTAAGTAATATCCGGGTTGCTTTGCAGGCTCTTGATATCTTTCGGCGGTGGCGCCTCGATGAAGTCGATGTCACCGGTCTTGAGGTTCGCCTCGCGCGTGTTCTCGTCCGGAATCGGCTTGAGGATGACCTTATCGAGGTACGGGTACTGTAGCCCGTTCGGGTCCTTGCGCCAGTAGTTCGGGTTCTTGTTGACGACGATCTGGACATTCTTCTGCCATGAGCCAAAGGTGAACGCGCCCGTGCCCAATCCGGTAAGGTCGCTGCCAACGGCATCGGCGCCAACCTTCTGGAATTGCGTTGGCGAGTACATGTAGCCCGCGCCAGCCGTGAGTTTGGAGTAGAACGGCGCGTTGGGCGCGCTCAGCTTGACCTGCAGCGTCAGCGGGTCGACGACCGTCATGCCGGTGACGATCGTCACGTCCTGGTGCCGCACGGAGGACTTGTCGTCGATGTGCCGTTGCAGGTTCCAGCGCACGGCGTCGGCGTTGAAATCGGTGCCATCCTGGAACTTGATGCCCGGATGGAGGTGCCAGATCAGCGTTGTCGGATCGGGCGTCTCGATCTTGTCGATCAGGTTGCCGACCACGTCGTAACCACCCTGGCTGTTGGGTGCTGTCGTAAAGAGACCCTCCAACACCAGGCCCTCGACGTAGCCGCTGTAGACGTCCTGCGATTTAGCGCTATCGTACACGGTTGCATCGCGAGCGATGCCGAGCGTGAGCGTACCGCCGGTCTTGACCTTGGCGGCCGCGGCGGCTGGCGTAGCGTTGATGCTCTTCGGCACGCTTGGCGATGGTGTGCCGGCGGCGCTGGTACTGGTGCTCGCTGTCGTTGCGGCCGAGGTCGCGGCGTTCTTCGTGCCGCTCGTGTTCTTGTTGTTGTTGCTGCCGCAGCCGGCCATCACCAGCCCGCCGAGAGCGGCGACGCCGAGGCTGCTGCGCAGGAAGCGCCGACGATTGAGGCGCTGCGTCCAGTAATTGCGCTCGTCGTTCATGAATCTCCTCGTTTCGATCCGCGCCCGCGGCCGTGCTGGCGAAGATCGCGGGCCGGCGTTCTCGGTCGCGCCGGTAGGCGCTCTGTCTGGCTCGCTCTGTTCGCTCGTGCTCAAACCATTTATTTTATCGGGCCTCCTTTCGCTGCGCAGGTCGTTGCCGGTTGCGGGGTACTAGCGGGAGGACGGGCGCGGAGCCTGCGGCGCGCGCGTCGTACGCTTTATTGCGTCTTGAGACGTGGATCGAGGTAGTCGCGCAGCGCGTCGCCAAGCATGAAGTAGCTGAAGACGGTGATGATGATGGCGATGCCAGGCCCGATCGCCATCCAGGCGTTGTTCTGCAGGTAGTCGGTGCCGTGTCGGATCATTGCACCCCAGTCGGGCGTGGGCGGCTGTGCGCCAAGACCGAGGTAGCTCAGCGCCGCCTCGGCGAGAATCGCGTTGCCGGCCGCGATCGAGGCGAAGATGATCAGCGGGTTGGCGACATTGGGCAGGATATGGCGGAACATGATCCGCCAGCGCGAAGCACCGATCACTTCGGCGGCGCGCACGTACTCCTGCGCACGCGCCTGCAGTACCTGCCCGCGCGTCAGGCGGAAACAGGCTGGTACGGACAGGATGCCGACGGCGATCATCGCGTTCTTCAGCCCCGGTCCCAGCACGGCAACGATGATCAGCGCGAGCAAGATACCGGGAAACGAGAGTTGCGCATCGATCATACGGCCCAGGATCCAGTCGATCGCGCCGCCGCTATAGCCTGCCAGCAGGCCAAGCGAAACGCCCAGAACCAGGCCGATCGCCACCGAGATCACCGCCACGCGGAGCGAGACCTGCGCGCCTTTGATGACGCGGCTGTAGGTGTCGCGTCCGAGGTCATCGGTGCCCAGCCAGTGCGCCGCCGATGGCCCTTGCAGCGCGTCGCGGGGATGAGTCGTCAGCGGGTTGTGCGTCACCAGCGCATCCGCGGTGAAGGCGAGGATCAACAGTAGCACGAAGATCGTCGCGAAGATCGCCAGCGCCGGGTGGCGGGCAAGCCACGTTCGCACCGATCGCCGACGTGGCGTGATCTCTTCTTCGAGGAGTGGGGCGGCCGTAACGGCCTGTTGCTCACCGGCGACCATAGCTGATCCTCGGGTCGAGATAGGCGTAGAGGATGTCAACGACCAGGTTGGCGAACATGAATGTGAACGCCCCGATCAGGACGACCGCCTCGATGATTGGATAGTCGCGCGAGGCGAACGAGTCGATCGAGAGCCGCCCCACACCCGGCCAGCTGAAGACCGTTTCGGTGATCACGGCCCCTTCCCACAGGGAGCCGATCGTCAAGCCTGAAAGCGTGACCACGGGGAGGAGCGCATTGCGCAGTGCGTGCCGCAACACCACAGCGCGGCGGCCCAGCCCCTTCGCGCGTGCGGTGCGAATGTAATCCTGGTACAGCGTTTCGAGCAGACTCGAGCGGATGAAGCGCGACAGAAACGCCGCGTGGAAGAGCGCGCCAACCAGCGCCGGCAAGATCAGGTAGTGGATGTTCTTGCCGGGGTCCTTGACGAACGGTGTGTAGCCGCCCGGCGGAAAGATGCGCCAGTGGACGGCAAAGAGCAAGATGCCCAGCGTTCCAAGAAGGAAGCCGGGCACGGAGACGAAAAGCAGCGAGAAGGCTGTTGCGCACTTGGCGAAGAAGCTCTCGCGGAAGACGGCCGCGGTGATGCCGATCGCCAGCGCGCCGATGAGGCCGACGATCAGACCGGTCACCTGCAACTCCAGCGTCGCGGGCAGGCGGTCCTTGATCCGTCCTGCGACCGAATCGCCACTGCTGAGCGAGCGGCCAAAATCGAGATGTGCAACGCGCACAATCCAGCGTGCGTACTGGACCGGGTACGGCTGGTCGAGACCTAGCTTGTGCCGCAACGCCTGATACGTCTCGGGGGTGATCTGTTCGCCCAGGATCACGCGCACCGGGTCGCCAGGGATGCTGCGCACCAGCACGAACAGCACGACCGTCACGAGAAACGCCACCGGGATCATCGAGAGGATCCGGCGAACGATGTATCCCGTCATGTGCGACCTCCGCCTCGCCCGCTATGCCTTCCATACTGCCGCAAAACGCATGATCGTGTCAGCGATATTCACGTAGCCGTGCACCTGCTTGGAGTGCAGCTCGATTGAAAGACCGTGGTTGATAAATACCTGCGGCACGTCGAGCGCGATCAGGCGGTTGGCCTGCCGGTACAGCTGATTGCGCTTCTCCTGATCGTACGTTTGCCGCGCCTGGTCGAGCAGATCGTCCACCTGCGGATTGCTGTACTGGCCGTAGTTGAGGCCACCACCGGTGTGGAACTGCGTGTACATATTGCCGTCGGGATCGATCCGGCCGCTCCAGCCCTGCAAGCTGGCCTGGAACTTGTGCTGGGCAGCATCATCGATGAGCTTTGTGAACTCCTCCGCGACAATATTCATCGTGATGCCAACCTTCGACAGCTCATCTTTGATCAGCTCGGCTTCCTGCTCGGTCGCGGGC
>Ga0209061_1006018_pt1 | contig 10118 bp, 9 predicted proteins | sample Coa_R1_10_FD_187157 | JGI IMG/M metagenome (GOLD analysis project Ga0209061, IMG submission 187157) | Surface soil microbial communities from Centralia Pennsylvania, which are recovering from an underground coalmine fire - Coalmine... | ecosystem: Environmental > Terrestrial > Soil > Unclassified... | reverse complement strand
AACCGCTCGCCGTCGAGAACCGGACCCCGCGCATACCTGAGCCGGTCATCGGCGCGCTGCTGCGTTGGTCGCTCAAGTATATCGACCTGTTCGCCTCCGATATCTTCGCCGCGCGCGACGACCTGGCAGTGGTCAGGAGAGCACGTTCCGATAAGCCTCTTCTCGGCGGCGCACTGACCGACAGGCTCGATCTCTACATCGGCCGCCGTTGCGCGACCGGACGGGGGGTTCCGATACGCCTGGCGAACACGGGGGGCTATTCCGAACCCCCTCCGCAAGAACGCATGAACTTCGACCTGATCGCGATGCAGCTCGGCGGCAAGACCGCACACCTTCTAGAACCCGTGCGGCGTCAACGGCTCGATCGTGCCTTCTCACTGCTTGGCGGAGAAGTCGGCGGCATGGACAGCAGGGTCACGATCGACCCGGATACTGGGCAGCCGTGGCGGGAACGATTCGATCAGGACAGCATCGCACGGGAGGAACGCATGCTCCAGGCGGCCGCCTATGTCGTCTGCGCCTATCTCACCGGCATGCGCGACAGCGAGTTGCAGGCCATGCGCGTCGGGTGCTGCACCACAGGGCCAAGCGCCGACGGTCTCGTCGAGCGCCATCGGATCAGGAGCACGGTCTACAAGATGCGCGAGCCCGCCGGCGAAGAGGCGGAATGGATCGCGGTCGCTCCCGTCACGCGGGCGGTCGCCGTGGCCGAGCGGATCAGTGAAGGCCAGCGTGCAGCCCGAGGCGTGGAGACGATCTGGCAGAGCCTGCCAATGGCGAACCCAGCCTCCGGCGAACTGCGCCTTGGCGTCGGATCGCTTATCAACGATTTCCGCGCCGGCCTCGACGGCATGGCAGACGATGGCCAGGTGATCCCGCAGGTCGATGGCGCTCCATGGCGATTCACGACCCGACAGTTCCGCCGCACGCTCGCATGGCATATCGCCAATCGCCCGTTCGGAACCGTGGCCGGCAAGATCCAATATAAGCACGCCTCCGTCGCGATGTTCGAGGGATATTCCGGCAGCAGTGCGTCGGGTTTCCGCCAGGAGGTCGAACAGGAACGCGCACTCGGCCAGCTCGATGACGTGGTGGAATATTACGAACAGGCGGTGAAGGCGAACCTGCCTGCCTCCGGCCCCGCAGCGGCGCGGCTGCGCGCCGAGTTCACACGGATCAGGGATGAACTGGGCGATCTGCCGGGCCGGATCGTCGATCCTCAAAGGCTGCGCGCCATGCTCGCCCATCTCGGCCGTACCCTGCATGTCGGGGTTCTGGCGGATTGCTTCTTCGATCCCGACACGGCGCTCTGTCTCGATCAGGACAATGACGATCTCGATCATTTCATGCCGGCGCTGGCGCAATGCCGCCCCGACCGATGTCCCAACGCCTGCATCGTCCGTCGTCATCTTCCACCATGGCAGGCGTCCATCGCCGAAGCCGAACGATTGCTCGCTGACCATCGAATGTCGCCCCTCCAGCGCACTGCACTCACCAGGGATATCGAGCGCATGCGTCGCCTGATCGCCCCTTTGCTGGAAGGAACGGCTCCATGAAGCCGATCAGCAGCGTCTCGGCCCAGGCCATCGAGAAGGCGCTCGCCCGCCTAGCGGAGAACCCCGGAAGCGGCAAGCTCTCCGCCGCGCTCCTTGCCGCCGAAGCAGTCGTGTCCCGCGCCACGCTTTACCGTGCGCCCGAACTCCTGCGACGGCTCCGCGGACTGAATGCCGCCGATCGCGAGGCGCCGTTGACCCGGACAGACCGGGTCCATGAACTGGAAGCCCTGGTGGCGCAGTTGAAGGGGCATGAAGCCGATGAACTGCGCTCGCTCAGAGCGGCAAACCGGAATATGGCGCAGCACATCCAGGCCCTCAGCCTTCTCGTGCGAGACCTGAACCGCAGGATCGGACAGCTTCAGGCCGAAGCGTCGCCATCTGAACCGCTGCGGGCCGTGCCACTGGCCGGAAGGGACACTCCGCGCTGACGCGCGCCGCCGGCCTTGGCCCTCCTGCTGCGCCAGCCGCGATCCGAGCGGAGGAACGCTTCCAGCCGACAGACGTGATTGTCGGCCTTCGGACAGACGCCATTCTGCAAGCAAACGAGCCAGTGTACTCAGCCTCCGCCAGGAGCAATTCGCTCGGTCTCCAGTTCATCAGTCACGCTCCAGACATTCATATTGATGGCTTTGACATCGCTATGGATGTCGGACATATTGATTTTCATGATTACTGCCGCCCAAATGCGTGCTGCCCGCGCGTTGCTCGGGATCGACCAGAAGCGGCTCGCGGAGTTGTCCGGCGTGTCGCTGCCCACCATCCAGCGAATGGAAGCGAGCGACGGCACCGTGCGCGGCGTCGTGGATACGCTCACCAAGGTGGTCGAGGCATTCGACCGCGCCGACGTGGTGCTCATCGGCGACAATGTCCCAAGCATGGGCGGTGGACGCGGTGTGCGTTTCAAGGAGCCACGACCACCCGGCACCTGACGATTTCACGCTTCAGCAACGCGACGGCGACCGCCGACCCCGAGCTCCCAACCCGCGGCCAGACGATCCCGCCACATCAGCGGCACAAGAAGGATCACCATGGCCGCCGCCAGCACCATCGAGCCAAGCTTCGTCCAGCTCTTCACGCCCAAGCTCATCACCGTCCTCAGGGAGCGTTATCGAGTCGCCGACTTGCGCGCCGATGCCATATCGGGCCTCACCGTCGCCATCGTGGCGCTGCCGCTGTCTATGGCGATCGCCATCGCTTCGGGCGTCACACCGGATCGCGGACTTTACACGGCCATCGTTGGCGGCTTCCTCGTGTCGGCGCTCGGTGGCAGTCGCTTCCACTTCATCGTGCTTGTCGCGGCGACGGTCGCAACGCACGGTGTGGACGGCTTGCTGCTCGCGACACTGCTCTCCGGCCTCATCCTTCTTGCCGCCGGATTCCTGAGGCTCGGCACGTTCATCAAATACAATTCCCTATCCGGTAACGGTGGGCTTCACAGCGGGCATCGCAGTCATCATCTTCGCGAGCCAGATCAAGGATCTTCTGGGCCTGACGCTTGCGGGCAGCGAGCCTGGACCACTTATGCCCAAGCTCCAGGCGCTGGGCGCTGCCCTTCCCACGATCAGCATCCCCGCGGTGGCGATGTCACTTCTCTCCGTCGCCGTCATCCTGGTCTTGAGGCGCTACCGCCCGCATTGGCCAGGGCTCCTCATCGCCGTGACTCTCGCATCTGTGGCCGCCTGGGCAATTGGCCTGCCGGTCGAGACGATTGGCACGCGTTTCGGCGGCATTCCAGAAGCATTGCCTGCGCCGCATCTGCCGCCCCTCTCCATGGACAAGGTGATGGCAGTCCTCCCGGCCGCGCTTTCCTTCGCGCTGCTCGGCAGTATCGAAAGCCTGCTCTCCGCCGTTGTCGCCGACAGCATGACGGGACGCCGGCATCGCTCGAATTGCGAACTCGTCGCTCAGGGGATCGCCAATGTCGGTTCAGCCCTTTTCGGGGGTATTTGCGTTACCGGCACGATTGCGCGCACGGCGACGAATGTGCGCGCAGGCGCACGCGGACCGGTCTCTGGGATGCTGCACTCGCTGTTCCTGCTGGTCTTCATGGCGGTGGCAGCACCGCTCGCCTCCTATATCCCGTTGGCGGCCCTCGCTGGGGTTCTTGCCACTGTCGCGTGGAACATGGCGGAGAAACATGCCTTTGCCGCTCTCATTCGCGCTTCCTGGGGAGATGCGATCGTGCTGCTCGCAACCTTCCTCCTCACGGTGTTCCGCGACCTCACCGAAGGCATCCTCACGGGGTTCGGCTTAAGCGCACTTCTCTTCCTGCATCGCATGGCGCAGGCCATCGAGGTCGAGAATGCGCGGCCCATCGTGGAGGAGGACAAGCCCGATACCGTCAACGGCAATGGACGCAAGCCCTATGACGTTGCTCTGGCAACCGACCCCGACGTCGTCGTATATCGCATCTCAGGTGCATTCTTCTTTGGAGCCGCGGCTGGCGTCGGCGCAGCACTTGACCGGATCGCCGAGCAACCCAGGGCCTATGTGATCGACTTCTCCGCCGTGCCCATGGTCGATTCAACCGCGGCGGCGACAATGGAAGGCTTCATCCGCAAGACGCAGCGGCATGGAACGCTTATCTACATCGCGGGTGCAAAACCCACGGTGCGTCGCACTCTTCTGACGCATGGAATCAAGCCGCCGCTGGTGCGCTACAAGGCAAAACTTGACGATGCTGTCGCCGTGGCGCATCAGGCGGTCAACGTATCGGCGTCAGCTTTCGGAGCCCGTTAACCTGCCCCTCCGAAATACACGCCAATTGATCAAACGGCCTGCGGAAACGCAGGCCTGAAGCGACACGCTGCCCGACTCCGTGAGGAACCCGCGAATGCGGGCTCGACGGCCTCATCCTGCAGAGGTAGCCATTTTCGCGCGCCGTCTGTAACAAGGCCGAACATGAGTTGCAGCGCCGGCGCACGTCCAAGAATTGGTGAACACCGCCGATGCGTTGGTGGCGGGCGAGAGATACGTGCCGGTTCTCATTCCCGCTTCGATGTTCCTCACACCTGATCCCCTTTCTGACCGAGCGGCTGTAGGAACATCGTAACCATCCGGTGAGGACCGCGGTTAGGCTGCTTTGGCGGTAAGGGCGTTGGGGCGCCAGTTCCACGGCAGGAGCTCGGCGAGCCGGCTCTGCGGCGTATCGGCGATCCTCGCGAGGACATCAGCGAGCCATGCCTGGGGATCGACGTCGTTGAGTTTTGCGGTTCCGATGAGCGTGTACATGACGGCGGCGCGATCCGCGCCGCGCTCCGAACCTGCGAACAGCCACGACTTCCTGCCGAGAGCCAGACCGCGGAGGGCCCGCTCGGCAGCGTTGTTAGTCAGGCAGATCCGACCGTCGTCGAGGAATCGCGTAAAGCCGCTCCAGCGCTTCAGCATGTAGTCGATCGCCTGCGCGACCGGTGCATGACGGGAGAGTCTGGACCGTTCACCACGCATCCAGGCTTCAAGTTCGGCGACGAGCGATGCGCTCCGCTCGGCTCTGATGGCAAGGCGCCGCATGTCGGCCAGCCCGTTGATGTCGCGCTCGATGTCGAACAGGAGATCAATGCGTTTGACGGCCTCGAGAGCGATTGGCGAGATCGGCAGCGCGGACTTTCCCCGACGGGCATTGGCAGCGATGTCGGCAAGCACGAAGAACTTGCGCCGCGCATGGCTCCAGCAGAGCGCCTCCGTCACCGCGGCGGGCTTCCGGTCAGGGAGATAAAGCCGATTGTAGCCGGCATAGGCGTCGGCCTGCAGGATGCCGGTGAACTGCTTCAGATGCCGCTCGGGATGATCGCTCGACCGATCCCGTGAGGCATGGAACAGCGCCGCCGGCGGATCGGTCCCACCGAAGGGCCGGTCATCGCGCACATAAACCCAGGTCCGGCCGATGTCGGTCTTGCCCTTCGCCAGGATCGGCACCGTCGTGTCGTCGCCGTGAAGACGCTCCGCCGAGAGCACATGCGCTTCGATCAGCGCATGCAGCGGTCGCAGCACCGCCGCGCACGCGCCGACCTGGTCGGCCAGCGTCGACAGACTGAGCTCGACGCCTTCGCGGCCGTAGCGTTCGCTCTGCCGGTTCAGCGGCTGGTGCTGCCCGAACTTCTCGAACATCACCATGGCGAGCAGGTTCGGGCCGGCAAAGCCGCGCGGCGTCACATGGAACGGCGCCGGCGGCTGGGTGACCGCCTCGCACTGCCGGCACGAGAACCTCTCGCGTACCGTCTGGATCACCTTCCACCGGCGCGGGATCACCTCCAGCGTCTCGGTCACGTCCTCGCCCAGCTTCGATAGCCGGGTCGAGCCGCAGCACGGACAGCTCTCCGGGGTCGCGATGACGATACGCTCGCGTGGCAGGTGCCCGGGGAACGGCTTCCGCGATGGCCGCCTGCGCTCGAACGAGCGAACCTCACCAGTCCGGACGGGTGCCTTCGCCGCTGCCAGCTCGTCCTCGGTTGCGTCCGCCTCCAGGTCCCCGAGCTGCAGCTCCATCTGCTCGAGCAGCCGGGCCTTGCGTTCCGAGCGGCTGCCATAGAGTTCGCGCCGGAGCTTCTCGATCTCCAGCCTCAGTCGGGCGATCAGCACATCCGTGCTGCTGCTTGTGGCCCGTTCCCGGGCAGCAGCCGCCTCGGCCTCGATGCGCGCCGCACGCTCCGCGAGGATCATCGCGTGCGCGGCGCCGAGGTCGAAGGGGAGCGATTCAATGTCGGACACACGACGATGGAATCACATCCACCGCCATGTGCAAGGCCAGAAGCAGTTATCCTGTCGCCGTCGGACGCCAGGTCTTCCGCGGCATGCGCCAGTCGATGCCTTCGAGCAGATAGCCGAGCTGCGCCGGGGTGATCGTGACCGCGCCGTCGACCGGGGACGGCCATATGAAACGGCCGCGCTCGAGCTTCTTCGAGAACAGGCAGGCGCTCTGGCCGTCGTGCCACAGAACCTTGATCAGATCACCGCGGCGGCCGCGGAAGACGAACAGGTGACCGCCGTGCGGATCACGCTTGAGCGTCTCCTGAACCACCAGCGCCAGGCCCGGAAAGCCCTTCCTCATGTCGGTGTGGCCCGTCGCCAGCCACACCCGTACGCCACTCGGCACCGGGATCATCGGGAACCGAGCGCCTCCAGGACACGCCGCAGCGCATCGGCATCCACGTCACGATCCACCCGGACGCGGCGCCCGCCGCCAAGCTCGATCTCGATAATGCCACCCTTGCGGCGGCGGCGACCGGGAGACCCCGACAAGATGGGCCCCTCAACAGCGGCCGGCATGGAAGTAGCGGGAGCGATCTCGACCGGAACCAGTTGCGTGGAACTGGGATCGACCCGATCGCACAAGTCCTTCCGCCACCGGAAAAGCTGGCTGACGTGAATGCCCGCCGAGCGCGCCACCTCAGACGCCGTCACGTTGGGCTCGAACGATGCAGCGACCAGGCGCTCCTTCTCGTCCCGAGACCACCGACGGCGTCTCTCGACCGATGTGATCACCTCCAACCGCGGCATCGTCATAGGCTTACTCCTAGGATTACCCCTAGGACTTCCAACGTTCCGCATTACCCCGCAAGGCGGTCCTCACCGGAGGGATACTCGGCGCGCGCGGGTCGTGCGATGGCGATCTGGATTCAGGTGATGAGTGAGTGTCGGGCATGCGTACTGGCTCCACTTTCAGCTTGAAATGCTGAGGCGGATGTAGCGCGTCGCATGTCAGGGTGGTGCTGAGTTTTTACGCGAGCGCGTAAGGACGGTATAAAGATCTCAGAAAAGGCGAGAGTTGGCCGCGTTGCTCCAAGGAGTCGATCAGCGCCTTACGGCATTTTTACATCAGCAGATAAAACCCTACGCCGAATTTACATGCGATCGCCTAAGCTTCGTTCTTTCGTTGGAGGTCTAAGCGGTTGATAATCAACTGATATTAGGAGCGATATCAGAATGAACTCTGACTATGGCGTGGTGACCTCATCCTAAGTCGCCGACGAACCGATCGTGTCCATGCCGAAATCCAACGTCGAGGTTCGGCATCTTCGCTTTGTCGTGACGGCCGCCGAGGAAGGGAGCTTCAGAAGAGCTTCCACCAAGCTCGGCGTGCGGGAATCGACGATCAGCCGGCAAATCAGGGATTTGGAAGACGCGCTCGGTTCCAGCCTTTTCATCCGGCGGCGCACCGGCGTTTTTCCCACGCAGGCCGGAGAGAATTTCGTCCAGCGGGCGCGATGTGCGCTGACGCAAATTGAATATGCCGTCCGAGATGTTGGCGTGATCGGATGCGGCGGTAACGGCATCGTCCGCATCGGGCTTTTTCCTTCTGTCGCAACCGGCTTCGTTGCGGAGCTTATTTCCCGATTCGGTGAGCACCACAGCGAGGTTCGACTCGAGTTTGTCGAGGGCGGCCCTATCGAACTCATCCCGGCGATTCGTAGGCATGAGCTTGATATTGCATTCATTTCTGAGCCGGAGGAAAGTGGCGGCTTTAATTGCATTCGTTGCTGGACCGAGCAGGTATACGTTGTTCTAGCGCAACGTGACCCGCTCGCACGTCAATCGGAGATCTCTTTCGATGACATACGCCATAGACGGTTCATAGTAACCGAAGTTGCGCCGGGGAGGGATATAGAAAGCTTCCTTTTTCGTAATCTCTCCGCACCTGGCCACCGCCCCGACACCCTGCGTGACAGCGTGTCTCGTCAAACCTTGATGCAGCTCGTAGCTTGCGGTCGCGGAATTACCTTGGCGAGCGCCTCCGTTGTAGAAGCGCGATTTGCCGGTGTTGTGTACCGGCCGTTAACCGGATGTTCTCTCCCGTTCTGCGGGATATGGTCGGATGAGAACAACAATCCTGCTTTCCGGCAGCTTTTGAGCGCGGCAATGACCCTATCCAAGGCCCGCGAGGGCTTTGCAACGAGTGAAGCCCGTGCTTTGCGGCCCATTGCAGAATCAACTGCCACTACTCTCCCGTAGGAGCGCAGTCCTTATACGATCCTTACTGATCGGCGGAAGATAAGGCGCCGATTTTACGTTGCTCCTCCTACTTCTCGCGTGCATCGACCTTCAAGCAAGGGGAATGCACCTAATGACGATTCCGCTATCACCATCATCGCCTGTTCCGAGTGTTCCTCTGCGTTCGGGATGTCCGCCGCTTCGGCGGCCATCCTTGCGAGCGCTCCTTTTGCTCGGCAGCTGCGGCGCCCTGTCTTGGGCTGGCGCGGCCAACGCGGATCAGCGACGTGCGCCGGCTGCGCCATGACCAGCGGCGGAATTGGTGCGAGGTGGAGCTGGCTGACGGCTGTCGCGCGGCGTTCAGCTTCCACCTCTTCTCGACCGACGAGCTGGACTCCCTCTTCAAGGGCATCTTCGAGATCGAGGCGCTTGAAGGACTGGATTTCTTTCATGGCCGCTTCGCAGCCGACCCTCGATGGAATCCGCCTGGCCAAGACTTTCCCCAGGCGCTCGCGCTGGAGCTCGCTAAGATGGAGAGGCACCTCTCAGCCAATCCCGAATACAGCGATCACGCCAATCAACTGCTGCTGATCGGCCGCAAGCTGGCGACCGACTATCAATCGAACAAGCAACGGCCTCGACCCACGTTCACGCCGCGCTCGGCGCGACAGCCTAGCTCTTATGCTCCCGGTCAAGGGTGAAGAGTGTAAGGGACCGATCTGAGCGTTTATGGAGGAGATTGGTGAGCAACAGAGGCGGAGCTGAGACGACGGGCGCTCAGTCTCATATGCGCCAATTGGGTCCGCCTTCCGTGTTTTTCCTCCCGGGGGACTCTGTCTAAAGAACGGGCGGCGGGCGGCGAGCTGGCCACATGGCTAGCGATGGCAATTCCTCTGCGTTGCTCCGCCCCCGGCCTGTCCAGGCGGGTTTGGTCGCGCCGCTTACGCCGGTGCGACCTCGCGACCGATCGCCCACATGAAAACGGCGATCTCGCACACGATTGTGGCGACGACCAGCAGCAGCGTCTTGCCCGCGGCGCTCAGGCGACGGTAGCGGGCGCACAATCGAATCGTGTTCTCGATCCACCCACGAACTGGACCTCGCGCCGGGACTCTCGGCGACTGCCATCGGGTGCTTCGTCCTCGCCACTGTTACCTGCCGGATCGCACGCTCTCGATGATCTCAGACGCCGCGTCCAGTGCGACGGCCAAATCGATCTAGCCCCGCCGCGCCAAAGCTGCTTTTCTTTCCTCGCGTGCTTCAACGATAAGGTCGTGCAACGATTTGTCGTCTATGTCATCTGCGTGCGTCAGTAAAACATGGCGCATTGCCTTACCATGGCCTTTCAGGCGTCCGCAGGAGTCTTTTAGGAATGCGCCACGGTAGAATCCGAGATTGACGTGATCGCGATAAGGTGAAGCGTAGGCATACGCTTCACTCATTTTCTTTGGCCCCCAGCCCCAACTTACCGCGCGCTCGCCGAGCCTAGCACCTCGATTAACTCCGGATGCAATTCCAGAAGTTTTGCCCTTAAAGCTCTCAGGATCGGTGCATGCTGGGGTTCGAGAGCAACTATGTCGTCAAATGTCGCAAGACCATCAGTCGTTTTCTAATTCGCCCCGTCGCAAAATTCCA
>Ga0209061_1006014_pt1 | contig 10122 bp, 8 predicted proteins | sample Coa_R1_10_FD_187157 | JGI IMG/M metagenome (GOLD analysis project Ga0209061, IMG submission 187157) | Surface soil microbial communities from Centralia Pennsylvania, which are recovering from an underground coalmine fire - Coalmine... | ecosystem: Environmental > Terrestrial > Soil > Unclassified... | reverse complement strand
AAGGGAACCCTGGCCTGCGCCGGCGATTTCCAGGGGCTGCCAGAGGCCAGGATTTGTGAGTGAGGTAACGGTATTGGGCGGCTGATATTTCGTATAGTCAGAGTAGCTCCCAGGATGCAGGTCGCCAAGCTGGTTTGAGCCATCGTGTTCGCGAAAGGCCAGCACTGCTTGCGACGCGAGATTGCCTATGCCGGTAGGCGTGCTTCTCTTCGTCGAAGAGTCGGAGGGGTTATAGCCCAGGTTGAGCATGATCTGGCGAAAACGGGCGTGTTCCGTGGGAAAAAGGGCCAGCAGGGCGCGATAGGCCGCGTAGCTGATGGCCTGAGCTTTATTGGCCTGCGTATGCTCCGTCGCAGGGCGTCTCAGTTGCGCGCCAAGTCGGGTACCCAGGGCCACAGGATCATACGCGGCCCAGGCATCGAACATACAGGTATGGACAATTGCCAGAGCGCGAGCTGCTATCGGCATAGCCGGTTGAAGGTCACGAATCGCCTGCAAGGCCGCCTCATTCCATTGGACGACCAGTTGATCGCTGACGGGCTGGCTGCTGCTGCCCCTTCCGCCGCTGGTAAGACGTTCTTCGGCCCAGAGGCCCGCTCCAAAAAGCGCAGCGGTAGCTGCCGCGCCAGCGCCGGCTATCAAGAACTGGCGGCGCCGTATGTTCTGAGGCACCGTGTCCTGCTCTGGTGAAGCGCCTTGCTCAATGCTGGCATCTTCTAGCGTTGACGGGGGGGTCGTTCTCACTGCCGTTCTGGCCGCAGCCCATCTCCGCCAGATCGGTGAATCGGCCTTTGGTTTCTGCTCTTCTTGTTCTGCCATGTGGAATCTACCTTGCGTATCAATACCATGTGTTTGTCAATCAGGTCCATATTACCTGGAATATACCAGCGTCCTGGCAAACACATATATCGATATCTCTGGTGGCCACATTTCCAGAGAGCCAGCGCTTTTCGAGGGTCGCGATGTACCTGATATTAATCACCGTGAGATAGGTGTGCCACGCTATCAAATCCCTCTAAGTGACGCAGGGCTGCCTGGGCCGCGAAGTAGCCGCACATGCCATGCACGGCTCCGCCGGGCGGAGTGGAGGACGAGCAGATGTAGAGACCTCTGTCGGGTGTGGAGTAAGGGGCAGGCGAGATGGCCGGGCGGGTGAACATCTGGGCGAGGTCCTGCACTCCTCCGTTGATATCGCCTCCTATATAATTGGCATTGTAGCGTTCCATTTCTGCGGCGTTGCTGGTGTGGCGGGCCAGGATCCGCTCACGGAATCCAGGGGCGAAGCGCTCAATCTGCGCCTCGATCCGCTCGCTCATATCGAAGTTTGAGCCGGCGGGCACGTGGCAATAGGCCCAGACTGTCTGTTTGCCGGCGGGGGCGCGGGTGCAATCGAAGAGGCTTTGCTGGGCGAGCAGCACGTATGGCCGTTCGGGATGCTGGCCTTGCCAGACCTCGCGTTCAGCCCTGGTGATTTCCCGCAGCGTCCCGCCTACGTGGACGGTTCCGGCTCGCCTGCACGCTTCTGCCCGCCAGGGAATGGGACCATCGAGTGCGAGGTCGAGCTTGAAGACGCCTGGGCCGTAGCGGTAGCGCTGCAACTGGCGTTTGTAGAGGCCGCTCAGGCGATTGCCGGCTATCTGCAAAAGCTGGCGCGGCGTGATATCGCAGAGCACGACCTGCGCGGGCGGCAGCGCGTCGAGCGTTTTCACCTCGAAGCCGGTCACAATTTCGCCGCCCAGGTCGTGCAGGTGGGCGGCGAGCGCGTTGGTGATCTTTTGTGATCCGCCACGCGGGATTGGCCAGCCCACTGCGTGCGCCAGCAGGCCGAGCATGAGGCCGGCAGCCGCACTGGAGGGAGTGTCGAGCGGGAGCATCGAGTGGCCGCTCGAACCTGCAAAGACCGCGCGAGCAGCCTGCCCTTTGAACTGCGAACGCGCTAATCCGCAGGCCGAGCGCAGGGCGAGCAGCCCGAATTGCGCCATCTTGAACGGGTGCAGCATTACCTGTGGGCGCAAGGGTCCGAGGAAATTTTCGATGATCGTTTCCCAATTCTCCACCAGCGGTCGCATGAGCTTCTTGTAAGCTGCGGCGTCCGGCCCCAGGCTTTCGCAGGTGGTTTCCAGCGAACGGTCGATAATGGCCGCTGTGCCGTCGTCGAGCGGATGAGCCAGCGCGATTTCCGGTTGAATCCATTCAAGGCCGTAGCGTTCAAGAGGAAGCGAGCGAAAGAATGGCGAGGCCAGCGCCATCGGGTGGATGGCCGAGCATACATCGTGAGTAAAGCCGGGCAGCGTCAGTTCAGCCGAGCGGCAGCCCCCCCCGATCTGCTCTTTTGCCTCAAAAACCAGCACAGAACGGCCTGTGCGTGCAATAGTGATCGCCGCCGCAAGGCCGTTGGGACCGGAACCAACTACGATGGCGTCATAGGACGATTTCTCCGTAGACATGAATGTATTCTTTCATCCATTTTTCTTTCTCTGATTCTATTCTATTGTACTACTTCGTGCGTTTGCGGAACCAGCGCGATGGCGTCATGAGCGTATACATTGAGGTACGAATAGCCGAGTTGTGCCAGATATTCCTGGCCTGTGACCACTGGCGTTTCTTGTCCACGCAAACGTACTCGACCGTGACCGGAGCTTCGACATGGAAGTATTTTGCTAGCTGGCTCAGCGTATGCTGCCAGAAAACATCCTCCTGCTTGTGCCCGCCAAAGTGCAGACCGAGCTCGTAGATGGGATCGCTGGCGCGCATCAGGACCTGAGCCTGCGCCTCTGTTCCATCTTCGCCTGCATATGCGCTGAACGTAATCCAGCCAGCGAACATATGGCCCTGCGGAGTCATTAAGGTAAAGCTCTCTTCATCGGCGTAGAGAACAAGTACGCCGGTGGAGAGTGGCATTCCTCCGACTGCCAGGTTGAGAAGCGCGACCTCGCCGGGGGCAATGCCGGTGATCGGGCCGAAAAAGCGCGAATTCGCGGGCCAGAATTCGGCGAAGTGCTCTTTCCAGGTCGAGATGACGGTCGCTGGCTCGACGTTCGCGCCTTTCAGAGAGACGCGATAGGTCTTCTGCCACATCTGACCGAAGCCCTGGAGCGGGCCGGTAATCTGGCGGCCATCGATGTTCAGATTAAGCGCTCCGGTGGGGGCGCGCTCTACTCTCAGTGTACGGGTAGTCTGGGGTGCCCAGCTTGCTGCGTCGCGCGGTCGTTTCTCCTCTGCCGGTGACGCGCTCGTGGATTTATCCTCTGCTGGCGTTGGTGAAGTAGTCATGGGATTATTCCTTTCGTGTAAGATGGCGTGCGGGTCACTGCTTCAACGGGCCTGAAACGTTTTCGTGGACAGGAGAGCCTTCTTCCAGATACATAATAAGCTCGATGGTGTGAGTTTGCTTGTCTCTGAGGATATGGATCTCGTCAACCATATTCTGAATGAGGAACAGGCCCCAGCCGCGCGGCGATTGGAGTCCGGCCAGCTTGGCCTCGATATCGGGCGCTGTGTAATCCTCCGGCTCCGGTAGGGCGCCACTGCCGCCTTCGTCGCTGATGCGAACCGCGATAGCCTTCTCCGATGAGAGCACCTGGAGCGTCACCGGGCGTTCGGAATTATAGTGGTTGCCGTGTTCCATAGCGTTCATCGTTGCCTCCGCTACCGCCGTACCAAGCTGATCGACACGATTTGCAGGAAGCTGAAAATTTTTCACAGCCTCAGTGACATACGACATGGCCAGACGTTCATTGCCCATCTCGCTGGGTATCTGCCGCGAGTCCAGAACTTGCCACCTGCCAGCCTCATCGGTGATGATCCGGTTTCCTTCTCTGGCTGAAACGTTCGTCAAGGTATCGCGGTCCGCGCCTTTTTTGTTGGGACCAGGCTTGCCGCGCTTTTTTCGCTGCCAGCGCTTGAGAAATGCTGTCATCTCGAACTCCACGGTGCTGTATTTCTGCTCTTCTGCCAGTTGCCCTCTCATACGTTATGAAAACGAGATTGCAATGTGGCTTGTTTCTTCATTTCTCTTGTTGATGATTGATAGGATTGCCTCAATTATAGGACTTGATTTGTCTATGAGCAATAGGAGCGAATATTCTATCTCCGTGCTTAGTTAGCACAATACCGGAGAGAAATTGCCTGGTCATTACGTATATGGTATGGAAAAATCGGTCGCGTAACGAACGCTTTTTTCGCGATAAACATGTATAATACAGGAAGACTTTCCAGATGACCTGCCTGACAGACTGTATGCCTCTCTTTCCTGGAGCAGCAGGCAGAGCTGGCGGGCAAGCTATCTATAGCTATTTATTTATAAGGAGGAAAGGTATGCCCCAGGCTAAAGTTGTGATGAATGTACGGAAGGTGAGTCCGGCTGCCAGTGTGATTGATATTCAGGGCGAAGTTACAGCGTTCGCAGAGCAGGTGCTGATGGATGCGTATGCGCAAGCTTCCTCGCCCACCACACGTGTAATTATCCTGAATTTCGGGGAATTGGAGTATATGAATAGTAGCGGGATCGGCCTGCTAGTAACGTTACTCATCCGCGTGAATCGCCAGAAACAGCGCCTGTTCTCGTATGGATTGAGCGAGCACTATCGGCATATTTTCACCCTGACGCGCCTGAGTGACGCAATCCACATCTACGACAGCGAAGCTGAGGCGCTGGCAGCCGCAGGCTAACATCGCGTGATAAGCGGCGAATGCTCCAGCAAGCTCTCGATGAATGCAGGGTGTACGTTTCACTGAAAATCTGTTATAGTTTAACTGGAAACTCTCGCCTGCTTACGTAGAAAAAGGAATAGCATTGAGCAACAAAGGGTCATCAGAGGAGCATGAAGATATTGCCAGGGTCCAGGGTGGATACCTGGGTGAAACTCCTCCACGGGGGCAACTCCCCCCGAAAGGTCAACGCGTGTGGGTTGATCACCCCGAACAGTTATTAAAGGCCGTTGAAGTTCTCAAGCAAGCGCCCGTTGTGGCAATCGACGCGGAATTTGCCCAGGCTCATTCGCATGCACAGAGCGACGCGGCGGGTCCGCGCCTGGCCTTGCTGCAGCTGGCGATTGATGGGCAATGTTTTGTAGTGGACGCCCTGCGCCTGCGCGATCTCGCGCCTCTCAATGCAGTTGTAGCGAATCCCGCGTCTCTGGTGCTCTTACACGGCGCGGGGGCTGATCTACGCGTCATGTCTGAGCGCGGGCTGGACGTTGCCCATTACTATGATCTGGAAGCTACCTGCCGCTCGATCTTTGGCCAGCACGAATCTTCGCTGGCAGCGATGCTGCTGCGGGCGTTCAACGTGCGGCTAGATAAAAGCTTGCAGCGCACCGATTGGACACGGCGTCCCTTGCCGCCTGCTATGGTGGCCTATGCAGCCCGCGATGCCGAGATGACACTAGCGCTTTATTATTGGCTGCAAGAGCACTTTGCCTGGGCCTTGCGGCTGCACGAGAGCACCAACTTGCAAGAGCCAGTAGCTGCCTGGATTGAGCCTTTTCTGCGTGGCTCTATGCCGTTACCGGCCGAGGTGGTCGTGGCCGAAGCAATCAAGCAGGGGAGCATTCGCAGTGAGGAGCAGGTTTACGAGGATTGCTGCGCAGCGCTCCTGACTCTGACTCATCCGCTGCGTAAGAGCCGCCTTTTGCGACTAATTACCGATCTTTCCTTGATTCAGCTTGTGCCTGAAATCAAACCGCTGCTCCAGGCTCCCACCGCTGACGAGCGGGCGGCGGCGATCCGCTCGCTGAGCCGGCTGGGCGCTGCGGGGGTGAAAGAATGGATTATGCCACTTCTGCGGGACCCGGTCAGCGATGTGCGCAAGGCGGCGCAGACCGCCCTGCATTTTACGGGGCCTAAAGAGCCGCGCGGCCATTGGGCTACACCCGAACGGCGTGCAGATGGTACGCGCAGTTGGACGGTTGGAGAAGCTGCTCCGTCCGGTACCGCCGAAGGCGGAGAGGATGACTGGCGCGCTCGCCTGCGTTCCTTCTTAAAGGAGTGAACACCAGTCAGGCTTTGTTGGGCAGGTGGCGCGGCAAACGTGTGCCAATCCAGATCAGCAGCAGCAGCGTAGCAATAATCCCGGCCTGGCGCAAGCGCCGCACCCATAGCTCTTCCAGGAAGGGGTTCTGGCGACTCAAGCCCAGGCGGCGAACCAGCCGGTGTAACAAGGTAGGTGGGGTCGGCATATTCATGCTCTGCAATGGCTCGCCGATCTCCTCACTCAAAAAGGGCGATTCGTACATCTCTTCCAGCGTCGTGACGTAGGTGAAGCCCTCTTTAGAGGAGCGCAGTTGATCGGTCAGGTTGGCAAAAAATTGCTGCAACAGGACCCTGATCGTCGCTTTAACCAGCGGAGCCGGAATCAACACATTGCCGCGACCAAGCTGCAGGTTTCCCTGGTAGCTCACCACAGTATTCTCGTTCTGGGAACTGAGCCGGATAGCGCACTCGCCCTGGAACTTGTTGGATGGTCCTTCTCCTTCGAGCTTGAGGTTGTAGGCTGAGGGGTAAGTTGGTTCAAGAATGTAAGCGTGGCCGGAGTAGTTTCCCCGCAGGGGCGCGTGGCGTATGTGCAGGGCAAACGTGTAGGTGTGTTCATCGACAGGTGATAAACTCTCAAGCCCGGGAACGGCGTGCTCGATGGTTTGTCGGTCCATTAAACAGTTCCAGACCTCTTCCGCGCTAGCTTGGAGCGTGTATGTTCCTTCAATTTCCATAAAAATAAAATATCCTTTGAGTACGTAGGATAAGATGCACCAATTATAAGTGACTTCGCTTTTTCTGGCAATGGGTAGCGCTGTTTGCCAGCCGCGAGTCTCAGCTACTTGCCAAAAGCCGCCGCTTCTGCTACAGTACGCATACATTCAGGAGCAATCCCCGTACGTGTAGAGATAACGTTACCGAGAGAAAAGGAGAGGCGGTATTTCTCCCGCAGTGTTGAGACGCGGGTATCCTGCCACACAAACTATGAAAGTAATTCTGTTGCAAGATGTAGAGGGCCTGGGAAAGGCCGGAGATTTAAAGGAAGTGGCCAATGGCTACGCGCGCAATTATTTGTTGCGTCGCCGTCTGGCCGCTGGAGCTACTCCTACCCTGCTGGCGAATCACAAACAACAAATAGCCGCTCAGCAGCGCAAGCAAGAGAAGCTGGCCGCTGAGCAGAATCGGCTGGCCGAGCGCCTGGCGCAGGTAACGCTGACCTTTAAAGCGCGCGTAGGTCGGCAAGGCCGGCTCTATGGCTCGATCACCAGCCAGGATATCGCCGCTGGCCTGCGCGATGCCGAGGGACTGACCATTGATCGCCGCCTGATCGATCTGCCCAGCCCCATCCGTTCTATTGGCAGCTATCCCATTCCTGTGAAGGTGGCGGCGAAGCTGGAGCCAAAGATCACCGTCAACGTCGTTTCCCAGGCCGAGGAGGAAGCGAAGAAAGCCGAAGAGACTGAGAAAGCTGAAGAGGCCGAAGAGACTGAGGAAACCGAAGAAGAGAGTTCGGCTGAGGAAGAGGGCAAGTAGGAAATACCACAGAAGCCGAATGCCATAGAGAGGACGCTGAGGCGGCTCTCTATGGCGTTTTTCGAGTTTGTAAAGTAAGCATCTCTGAGAATAAGGTAGCCATGCCATGGGCTTGCCTTCGTTTTTAACAAATACGCTTCCCATTCTACGGGAAGCGTATCGTACAGCGTCTCGCCCTTATCGGGCTATAACCCAGGGTAAGCAGAAGACAGATTTGCCAGCGCGCGCGGAATTTCCGGCAGCAGATCGGTTGCCAGCAGGCCGGCCTGACCGATCTCGCGGCTAACGCGTTCGCCGGCGGTTGCGTGCAGGTAAACGGCGGCGCTGGCGGCATCAAAGGGCGAGAGGTTTTGAGCCAGAAGGCCAACGATCATGCCGGCCAGTACGTCGCCGGTGCCGGCCGTGGCCATCGCGGCGTTGGCCTTCCAGTTGATGCGTGTGCGCATGCTTTCGGTGGACTGGCCCTGGGCGATGATGGTGCAAGCCCCTTTCAAAACCAGTGTGACTTTCCATTCCTGGGCCTTCTGGCGGGCAAGGTCCAGGCGATCGATTGAGCCGCCGGAAACTTTCAGCCCGTTGCAGAGGCGGCCCATCTCGCCGGGATGCGGTGTGATGACGGTGCCTCGCGGCAGCAGCATCCACCAGTGTTCCAGGGCCGAGAGATTATTCAAGCCGTCGGCGTCGATGACCAGGTGCGGCCGCTGTTCCTGAGGGAGCGCGCGCAGGCGTTCCAGCACGTGCAGGATGGTCTCGCGCGTCGCAGGAGATTGTCCCAGACCAGGCCCGATGAGTAGGGAACGATACCCATGCAGGCTCTCCATCAGAAGATCAACGCGTTCCAGGCTCTTTTCCTCCGAGGAAGGCAGGAGCAGGAAGGTGGCTTCGTGGAACGCGCCGGCATAGATGGGCAGCATCTGTTCGGTGACGGCCAGCGTAATCAGGCCGGCTCCAATTCTGGCCGCGGCCTGACCGGCCATGAAGGCCGAGCCGGGATAGGGCGGTGAGCCGCACAGGAGCATGACTTTGCCAAACGTGCCCTTGTTGCTTTCCAGCGGGCGACCCGGCACAAGCTGCTTCACGAGCGCGTCTGTGAGCATTTCTGTGCGCAAATTCCGCTCTAAGGCCGCGGGCAGGCCGATATTCCCGATGAGAAGCTGGCCAATATAGCTGCGTCCAGGGAAGAAGAAAAAGCCCTGCTTGGGGCAGGCCAGGGTGATAGTCAGATCCGCCGGAATGGCCCCCGGATCGACCTCGCCGGTGTCGGAGTTCAGGCCGGTGGGCAGATCGATAGCTATAATGCGCAGCGTTTCGCGCCTTTCGCGTTCTTCGCGCACGCGCCGCAGGAGGGCGCGCATATCGTCGGGCAATGGGCGCGAACGTCCCGTGCCCAGCAGCGCATCCAGGATATAATCGGCGCTGCATATTGCCTGTTCCAGCATGGCCTCCGTCTGGTCTCCGGGCGCGTCCTCGCCGCGGATGCTCAGACGCTGCTCTTTCCAGCGGTAGAGGCTAACCTGGCCGCCCCACTGCTCCAGGTAGCGGGCCACGACCAGGCCATCGCCGCCATTGTTGCCCGGCCCGATGAGCAGTAGAAACTTCTGGCCGCTGACCGACTGCTTTTGCTGCGTTATCTCGCGAGCCAGCAGTTCAGCCGCGCTTTTGCCCGCGTTCTCCATCAGAATCGCCGAAGTGAGGCCGTATTCTCGCTCGGCCCTGGTCTCCAGTTCTCGCATTTCCTCAACAGTAACGATATGCATGGTCCTGTTCCCTGCCTTCTCTTTGTATAGCGATGAGTGTGCGCGCTCTTTTTTCTTCCTATTGTAATATGCTGGCGCGCGGGTGAGAAGAGGCGAATTTTTATGCTATACTACGAGCCATGAAATTAGCGCTCAAAATCACTCCGCAGCGGAGCACGCAATACGCCAATATGGCCGAAGTGCTGGCCATTCCAGAATTACAGGCCAGCCCGTTAGGCAAGTATATAACCAGTATTGAGCCTGCGCGGCTGGCCGGTCAGGCATACGTACTGGCTGAGTTTGTGGAAACGCAGGACAGAGGGACTTTGCTCTCTGATCTGGCCGCGATCCTGCCACGGCTGGGCGCGACCAGCGAAGGATATGAGTACTTCGCGCGGCTGGGCGAGATCGATGGCCCACTGCTGCGCCCGCTTGAGCCGCGCTTCACACCGTTTGTGCCTCTGGAAATGGCTGAGGTACGCCGCTACAAAGGAAAGACCAATGAACTGTTTACACAAGTGTTGCTCAATATGGCGATCTTTGCCGGGGCCTATCGCGAGCAATTCACCGGACGCCTGCGCATTCTTGACCCGCTGGCCGGCGGATGTACGACGCTCTTCCTGGCCCTGGCGGCGGGCTACGATGCCTTTGGCATCGAACTAAACAGGCACGATGTAGAGACCAGCGAGGTCTTTGTGCGCCAGTATTTTCATAGCGAGCACATCTCGTATAAAGAGCGAGATGAGAAGGGGCGCAAGGCCGGGCGGCGCTATCAATTCGAGGTTGGGCGCAAGGGCGACACCCGCCACCTGGTGCTCGTGCATGGCGAGACCGCGCAAGCTGTGCAGCACTTGCAGGAGGTTCCAGGCGGACCACG
>Ga0209061_1006013_pt1 | contig 10123 bp, 10 predicted proteins | sample Coa_R1_10_FD_187157 | JGI IMG/M metagenome (GOLD analysis project Ga0209061, IMG submission 187157) | Surface soil microbial communities from Centralia Pennsylvania, which are recovering from an underground coalmine fire - Coalmine... | ecosystem: Environmental > Terrestrial > Soil >... | reverse complement strand
GAAATGCTAACACCCTCGCCGATAATCAGTCCCCCCGTGGTGTAGAGCAGGCAGCCTTGATTAATGATCGTACCCTTGCCAATTCGCACCTTGCGCCCGCTGCTCCTGGCGCCAGCCATCTGGACGTACTGCCCCATAAGAATGTAGACATCTGGCCCGATTGTCCAACCCAGAACATGGCGATACCAGGCACGTCGAAGCGTATAGGATGGTATATGACCGATAATATGATTTGTTGCATACTTGATAAGTGCTGCGGCAAATTTTCTCATTGTTCGTTTCAGGCCCTTCTTCATTGAAACATTATTTTATGGAAGCCTTTTTTGTGCTTTATTGCGGGCAAACGCAAGGTTGCCTCATCATCCTCCTCTTCTCCCATTTCGCTCTCAACGTGATTCCTTTTATCTCTGCCCAAGCGACGCAAGGTCGCTTCATCCTCCTCTTCTTCTCCTAACTCTTCGCCTCTGATAGAGGCCAGAGAAAGTGTAGCGACCTCATCGATTGACGGCAATAGATAAGTTGCCACCTTATCGATAGGCACTAGCGTCAGCGTAACCTCGTCGTCTTCCGGCGTTCCGTCAGGCGCAACAGGCACATCGACGGGCACACGAGCAAGCTTCACCGTTGGCAGACGCGGATCGGTAAACTGAGAGAACACATTTTCCTCAGCGATGGTGGTCAACATTTCGACAGAAGGCTTCCTGTCCCTGATTGCTTTAAGCAGCGCCTGTATATCTTCGCGCGGAAGCGTCCGAAAAAGAATGGTCAGGCTGGTATAGGTGAGCATCCCAACCGGCAAAAGCAAGAGAACGGAGAGGCGATTCAGATAGAAAATAATGGCACCCATGACAAGAGCTGCGATGAACGTTTTCACCGCTGTTTTGATGCTTTTACGTGGAAAGAGATACTTGGGCACAAAGAACGAAGAGATACAAAGCAAAAGCAGCTCTGTCAGGGAGGTTACGGCGGCTGCGGCAATCTGTTGATAACGAGGGATTAAAAGCAGATTCAAGCCCAGGTTAAATACCAGGGCGGCGGCAGCCATGATTGGGATTTTCTTCTCTCCTTTGGTACTGATGATCACACTGTTAAAGAGCGTATTAATATAGAGGAAAATCAGTCCCGGTGCCAGGGCCTGAACAACGGGGATTGTATTGATAAAATCAGAACTATGATAGAGAAAGCCAATAATGCTGGGAGCACCAGCGATCATAAAGAAAGCAATAGGAAAAGAGCAAATGAGTAAGAGATTCATGCACTTCTCGACTGATACCCTCAGCGTTTCGCGGGACGTGCCTTCGTGGGATTTGCCTGCCAATTTGGAGAAGACCGGGTACATAACCGCGTTGAGAATTAGATTGGGAATGAAGAGGAGCGTGTCGAAAAGGCGATAGCCCGCGCCATACCAGCCAACCACGACCGTACTGGCCATTAACGAGAGCAGGATGGTATCGATACGGTAGTAGATTACTCCCAACACGCCATAGACAATAAAGGGAATGCTGGTGCGCAACAGTTGACGAAGCGTCACCATGTCAAAAATAATCCGTCTACCGATGCGGCGAAAGAACCAGAATGCCACCCAGAGCGCATCAATCAGTGATCCCCCCAGCAGGATCAAAGCCATTACTTCGACCGACGCGCCCATTTTCAACACAATAAAGCCGATGAGCGCAGAGAGACCCTTTTCGAGCATCAATCCTACTGAAGGATAAACTGTCTGTTCAAAGGCATAATGGAGAGCAGCGAAAGCATTGACGATTGATCCACTGAGCAATCCCAGGCCGCAGATAGCCACCAATGTTCGCTGTTCCTGGTCATAGCCAAGCACCCAGGCAGTCAAGAGAATAATACCATAGGAGAGAATCCAGAGAGTTGTTTTGATGAGCAGGGTATTCCAGAGATGAGACTCAGCTTTTTTCGGTTCCTGCGCAACATCACGCGTGAGCTGCTGGTTGAAACCAAACTCGACCGGGAAGCCGATGAGTGAAACCAGGCTCAGGGCAAGGTAAAGCTCTCCTAATTTAAGATCTCCTAGAAATCTTCCATAGGCAATAGTCAAAAGCAGGGTTGACGACCACGTTACCAATTGACCGAAAAGAGAGATAAAGGTATTGCCCAGTATTTTGCGCAATCCACTCATAAGAAGCAGCGCTTTCTTTCATTCTATTATACAATTATAGAAGTCATCAAATGTAAAAACTCTCAGGAAGATAGTATCGATCCCAGGTCGCGCTCATTATTCACCATCGATTCATACCATATGGACGTAGCGGTGATATATTTATACAGGTGAAAAATAAGTAGTGTCTCCGGGGAAAAAGTGTACAGAATATACCACGCCATTCCTTCCGATGGAGATAGGGGACTGCTTGTTCGTTAAGAGGCGGGGATGCCGGAAGAGTTGATCTCGCTTACGTGGCGCAGGCGGCGGTCAGCGTGCTGAATCAGGAAGGATTTAAAGGCTTTGGCCGTCGCGGAAAGGTGCTTATCTTTCACATGGACCAGGCGCCAGTGACGCACCACCGGAAAACCCTCTACGTCCAGGATCACCAGACGCCCGGTTTCGAGTTCCATATCGATAGCCACGCGCGAGATGAGCGCAATACCCAGGCCGGCCGCGACGCCCTGCTTAATTGCGCTATTGTTGCCTACCTGCATACTCACCTGCAAAGGCACATTTGCCTCCTGAAAGACGCTCTCCAGGGCCGCGCGGGTTCCTGAGCCGGGTTCGCGCATCAGAAAATGTTCGCGCCCCAGCTCTTCTATAGGTACGCGCTTCAGCCCGGCCAGCCGATGGGTAGGTGCCGCCACCAGAACCAGCTCGTTAAAGGCGAACGGTTCGATCTCCACTGGCATATCCGAAGGAACTTTGCCCATAATGGCCATATCCACGCGGTTACTGGCCAGTGCATCAACCAGCGAGGCCCTGTTGAGCACTTCCAGCGAGATTTCGACCTGTGGATAGATCTGGTGAAAGTTTCCGAGCAGACGCGGGATAACATAGGTGCCTACAGTCGTATCGGCTCCTACGCTCAGGCGGCCATAATGAGGACTGCGCAAAGCTTCCATACTATCCAGGGTCTCATCGATCAAAGAAAAGATCTTCTGGCTATAAAGGTAGAGTTCCTCTCCAGCTTGCGTCAGATGCGTCCTGCGGCCAATCTGGTCGAAGAGCTTGACTCCAAGTGAGTTCTCCAGGTGGCGAATTTGTGCAGAAACAGCGGGCTGGCTAAAGTGCAATTCCTCTGCTGCGCGCACAAAGCTGCAATGTTTCGCCACTACTTGAAAAGTGGCTAGCTGGTGTAGATTCAGTATGCGCATACGTGACCCCCAGAGACAGGACTAACCCACGCATATATTACTTATCTTACAGCAAAGTGTCAACGTGACCCGGTAGCTGTCAATATATTTATTTAAGTATATATGCGTATTCACACGATAAAACTCCTCTGCTATACTGTCAATAGGATTCCTTTCAGAACGAAAGTAACCGGCAAATATAGAAAATTGATTTAAGTGGACTTTTATGTGGAGAGAAGTGGAATGCAAGGATTACAACCCCCTGCCGACCAACCAGCAGCAGACGTCGATCTGCACAAAGATAGATCGTCTCTTCAAGAACCATCGCAGCTTCCCAGGATTCAAGCGCGGGCGAACTTTGATCGCGTGACGCTCCCCGAAATATGGCGAAATGCTTTTCTTCCTTATCTGGGAACTCGCCTGATCATCTTCGTTATCGGCATACTCGCGACTTATTACGTGATGCCTCTCATGACTAGCAATCCCCGGCTGCCGAGCTTCTCCACGTGGGGGGCTTTTCCACAGTCCTTCCTGCTCATGTGGCAGCACTTTGATAGCGGTTTTTACCTGGATATTGCCAGACATGGATACTGGCCGGCCAGCACGCTGCATAGTCGTTCCGACTGGGTCTTTTATCCTCTTTATCCCCTGCTTATCGCCGGCCTGGGAAGGCTCTTTGGTGGCAACGCCACTGCATTCAATCTTGCCGGAGTGCTACTCTCCAATATAGCCGGCGTGGTAATGATCGGGTATTTTTATCTGCTGGTGCGCAGGGATTTTGGCGAAAAGATTGCTCCGCGCGCTATTCTCTACCTGGCGCTCTTTCCCCTGGCTTTCTTTCTTTCAGCTGTTTACACCGAGTCTCTGCTCCTCTGTCTCTCGATAGCCTGCATCTACTATGCGCGCAAACAGGCGTGGTGGTTAGCTGGCCTGTGCGGCGGGCTGGCGGCTTTTACCCGTTTACAGGGGGTGGCGCTGGCCGTCCCGCTGGCCTGGGAATACCTGCGTGCCGTCAGTGCGCGCTCCATGCCTCTTCCAGGTGAAGCGCCGCAGAGGCTCTCCGAGCGCCTGAGACTCTGGTTTTCTTACTATTTTCGCGGCTTGGGCCTGGCCGCACGGCAGGTGAAAAACTGGCTGAACGCTCTGTCGATTGGTCTGGTTCCCTGCGGTCTGCTGGCTTTTATGACCTACGGGTTCCTTGATATCGGCGATTTCCTCGCGACGTTTCACACGAGTGACTGGGGCTGGGGCCGCCGGATCTCGCCCCCCTGGCGCCTGCTTCTTTATTCTTTAAAGCACCCTATCCTGGGGCAACCGCTGAACTGGAATTTCTGGGTGCTCAATATAGTGGCAGCTTTCGCCTTCCTCGCAGTAATTATCTGGGCTTTTCGCCGCCTGCCGATGATATATACACTTTACACAGCAGTAACCGTCCTGCTACCGCTCTCATCAAACAGCCTCAACAGCCTTGCACGCTACTATTTGCTGGTCTTCCCGGCCTTTATTCTTCTCGCTTTGCTGACTGGCAAAGACGAGAAGCAGCACTTGCACAATTTCATTGTTGCAGGCTTCGCCGCCCTCCAGGCTATTCTAATGGTCTTCTTCGTACTAGGGATCTTTGCTATCGCCTGAGCTGTGATTTTCCAGAGCACTACACGGAGAGAGAAGCTGGTTCACCCCGCACGGACAAACCGGCCTCTCTCTTCGTGTAGGAGAGAGGGAAGAGAGCGTTAGCTCCAGACCAGCTTGCGACGTTAACAAGCGACGTTGTAGCATACATAAAGGCAGCGCTTTCTAATCGCTAGAGATGGCAAGGATAAACTCGATGGCAATCTTTCGTGGACGAGGGCAGCGTGAGCATTCAAGGGCCACGGATACGTTGATCACCAGGCGTCTTCCCGAAACGGGCGAGCGGCTTAACAGTGTACCTGCCGGCGTCCCGGAAGGAGAAGCTATTGTGGTGACGATTGCCCGCCAGTGTGGAAGCGGCGGAGCTGAGGTTGGGCGTATTCTGGCTCGCCAGACGGGCCTGCACTATCTCGACCACGAAATTATCGATGAGGTCGCGCGGCGCTCAGGCGTAGCGGTCGAGCAGATTGAGCGCCAGGATGAACAGACCAGCGGCCCGCTTGGCTATATGCTGGAGGCTCTTAATACCAGTGCTCTATTTAACCTGAACTATAGCAAACTTCTCTCGCACCAGACCTCCAGCGCGCCAACGCTGACCCACGAGCAAGCCTATTTTCACCTGACGCAGCGCGTAGTGCTTGAAATGGCCAGCGCCGGCAATGCTGTGATCATCGGGCGCGGCTCACAATTTCTCCTGCGCGGGCTGCCTCGTGTTCTGCACGTCTATATTTTCGCGCCTCTGCCACGGCGTATTGAGAATGTACGAGAGCATTTTCACCTGAGCCGTCAACAGGCAATCGATTTTATTGAGCGTCGTGATGACGAGACTGAGAACTATCTCCGCCACTACTATGGCTCAAATGGCACCCGGCCCGAACTTTATCATCTCTTGATTAACACAGGGCTCTTCTCCTTTGAAACAGCCGCGGACCTCATCGCACAGGCCCTCCCATTCGCCAAAGAGATCAAATAGCCCGCTTGCACCGGGAGTTATCTTCAAGTATACTATCGGTAGGGCGCTGGCGTCCCCTGACCCCTCCCAACCAACAATGGCGTTGGTCGGCAAGGGTCGGCTTCCCAAGCCCATTCTTTTTGTACGTTCCTTCTTTGAATACCTCCTCTTCTCAGCGTTTCCGCTTCTACTCACCAGGCTTCGCGCGGCTTCTCTACGCATAACCCCTCACCTCTGGCGAGCGCCGCAGGAGCGAGTACATAATCGCGGCAGAATTCATACACACTCTTCCTCTCATTGTGAGAAAATAGAGAAAAGAGACTGTGAACAATTTGCAAGGAGCCAGAGATGATCATTCAATCACGCAATCCAGCTACCGAAGAGGTTTTAGCGACGTTTGAGATGTTTAGCGACGTGCAGATCGACGAAGCTTTAGCAGCGGCATATACGGCTTTCCAATCCTGGCGTGAGGTCAGTTTTGCTGAGCGGAGCGCTCACTTCCATCGCGTCGCCAACTACCTGCGCGAGCATAAGGCTGAACTGGCCCGCACGGCAACGCAAGAAATGGGCAAGCCCATCACTGAATCAGAAGCCGAGATAGAAAAATGCGCGTGGAACTGCGAGTACTACGCCGACAACGCGGAAAAGTTTCTGGCCGATGAGCCTGTCGCTACGAATGCGAGCGAGAGCTATGTCGCCTTCCGCCCGTTAGGAGTCGTGCTGGCGCTTATGCCCTGGAACTTTCCCTACTGGCAGGTCTTCCGCTTTGCTGCTCCCGCCTTAATGGCCGGCAATACGGCGGTCCTTAAACATGCTTCCAATGTTTCACGCTGCGCTCTGGAAATTGAGCGGATCTTTCGCGAGTGCTCCTTTCCTGAAGGCATCTTCCGCACAGTGCTGGTGCCAGGAGCGGAAACCGGCAAACTGATCGCTGATCCTCGTATCGCAGCTGTCACACTGACCGGCAGCGAGGAGGCGGGTATATCCGTAGCCTCTGCCAGTGGCCAGCACCTCAAGAAACATGTGCTGGAACTGGGTGGCTCAGATGCCTTTATTGTGCTTGCTGATGCAGACCTGGACGCCGCCGTTCAAACTGCTGTCCGCTCCCGCTTCCAGAATACCGGGCAAAGTTGTATCGCCGCCAAACGCTTTATTGTGGTAGAGTCGATTGCAGAAGCATTCGAGCATAAATTTGTGGAGGAGACCAGAAAACTGCGCGTAGGCGATCCTCTTCAATACGAAACCCAGATCGGGCCGATAGCTCGCGATGATCTCCGCGCGGCCCTAGATAAACAGGTGAAGAGTTCCATCAGGATGGGGGCCAGGCTCCTTCTAGGCGGCCATCCACTGGAAGGGCGGGGCTACTTCTATGCCCCGACTATCGTGACTCACGTCACTCCTGAGATGCCAATGTTCTACGAAGAAACGTTCGGGCCAGCAGCAGCAGTCATTCGCGCACGCGACCCAGAACACGCGCTGGAACTGGCAAACAACTCCAGGTTTGGTCTCGGAGGCAACCTCTGGACGCGCGATATCGAACAAGGTCGCAAATTAGCTCGCCGCTTAGAGAGCGGTGGAGTATTCCTCAACGGCATGACCGCCAGCGACCCACGTTTGCCCTTTGGAGGAATCAAACATAGTGGCTACGGGCGTGAACTCTCAGTGTTTGGTATCCGCGAGTTTGTGAATATCCAGACGGTCTGGATCGGGCCAGCGCCGAATACAGATCCGGCAATACCAGGCAAATAAAAACGCCTTGTTGTCGTACGGGTGATACCCGCGCGACAACAAGCACAACAGTTATGTTGTCCTGAGCGAGTTCTCGGCTGAGTTTTCCGAACAGGCTACAACTAATCAGCTTAAATGGCGATGGCTATGCTGAGATTGCAGCCCACTTCGTAGATTTCCCGCATTCAGACGCCCCTCAGTAACCCCATCAATCACCCAGCCGACCACATTACCAGAGAGGGCAATGACGGCGCAGATAAGCGCAGGTCCGACGCCAAGAGTCATCCATACTACGCCAAAGGCGAAGCCAATCAATGCGCCCATGGATTTTGCTGAGAGATACACAGCTATCTCCTCCCTTTCTTTGCATAGAAACGGTTATCACTCGACAGGATCATTCCTGCTTAGCGCACTCGCCGACGAGAGTGGCGATTAAGCGGCGCGAACTGGGTTTCAACCGCGACATTGGCGACCGGCACCCCGACCCGTTGTTGCAATGAGGAGCGCAGCTTCTCCTGGAGCTCTCGTCCCACCCGGTTTGCATCTGTTCCTGGCGCAAGCGAGGAGCGTACATGCACGTGGAGTCCATCTCGCCTCATCTTTACATCCTGGTGGGTCTCAATCACATCCGGCATCGAGGCAACCTCGTACTGGACGAGATCCCGCACGCTTGAGCGGTCCATCGTCACCTTTCCCTGGGAATCATGACGCACGACTAACACTGACGATTCGCGCTTGCGTGGCAGGGCCTGGAAAATGAAACCCACCAGCCCTGCAAAAGCACAAACGCCTCCAACGATGATGCCGAGCAGTGGATTAAAGACACGCGACTGCGCAAAGAAGTTCCACTGGTCGAACATGATCGTGCCATTCGGGCTGACCTCGGCGGGTGAGATCCACCGTCCCAGGAGCAGCAGCACAACAATCCCGAAACCAAACGAGACGAAACTGAGCACAAGCATAAACAATCGATTAAAGCCGTTGCGAAACGTTTGCAACGCTTGCATAGAGATCCTCCTCACCGCTGAGTATGCCCTCCCTGCTCCTGGCTGCTCACGATAGCCCGCCAGTCGCGCGGGTATTAGCAGACATCATCGAGCGTCACATTCACCGTGAGCGAGGTCGAGAGGCCAAGTTGCGCAATAGTCCGGGCTGCCGTCTCTCTGATTTGTTGACCCAGGACTAGCAGCCTCGGCATCTGCTCTGCTACAGCCTCGTGCGCATTCCCCCGACAAGGGGGAGCTCTGAGTTCGCTTCTGGCAGCGACCACGTAGAGATCAACCATAAGTTCATCAGGGAGACGACGCTGCAGCACGACGCCATCGATATGTCCTCCGGGTCCATAGGTTGCATGAATAGAGGAAAATCCCGGACTCATTTCCGCGACGCCAGGCAGCTTACATACCGCGTGGGCAATGGCTCTGGCAAGCGCGAGATCATTGAGTGGAAAAAACTCATGCGAGACTGCCAGCTTTTGCCTCTCCTCTGCCCCATCCTTTGGGGAAAATGCCACCATGTTTCCTCCTTTCTCCTATGTAAGCGTGATGGAACTCTCATGGAACACTCCGGCAGCACTCCACTCGGAATCATTGCACACGCGCTTGCTGCGAGGATTGCTCCATCTGCGGAAAGTAGATGTCCGTCACCCCGATGTTGACCTCTTTGACCTTGAGGCCGGTCATCTCCCAGACACGGTTTGTGATGTTGTGCCGGATGGCTGAAGCAATCTGGGGGATGCTGACACCATAATCCACCACCATATTCATATCGACCGCCGCTTCGCGTTCTCCAACCTCGACGCGTACTCCTGATGCGCGTGTATCTCCGCCAGTGACGCGCGCCAGGCCGCTCATCGCCTTGCCGGCCGCGCCTGGTGAGACTAATTCATGCACGCCGTCGATTTCGCTTGCTGCGATGCCGGCAACTTTCGCAACGACCCCATCGGAAATCGTGGTTTTCCCCTGGGCATCCATAAGCGTCTCCTCAGCACGACCTTGTCTTGAGGTAGGTGGGAGGCCATAGACGCCCGCCTGCGCCTGCTGTCTCGACGAAATAGCAGGCTGCTGCTCATTCTCAAAATCAGCCATAGAAAAACCCCTCTGTAGAGTTACATCTGATATTGAATACAAAAGCCTATGAGACCTGGTGGCTCTTCCATGCTCTGCAACAAAACGTTTGCTCTCCTTTCCTGGATACGTTTCAAACAGGCAAACCGTTTTACAGACAGATGAGCTTCTGGTAGGCAGGGATTACCAGCTACTTCTCCTTTCCTGGCACTGACGCTTGCTATCTGAACCACAGCCATGTTACCATGCATCAGATAGATGAACTTGATTTCTTTCTGGAGGCAATTGTGCAAACGAGCACGGAACAAAACTGGTGGGCTGAAGGCGATATGCCGGTACGCACCGATTCGCAGGTCACCTTTTTGATAGATGGTCGCCACACTATGTGGACGATGTGCCTGCATTTCTTGACCGCGCGTCGGTCAATTTATCTGGCAAACTGGGG
>Ga0209061_1006012_pt1 | contig 10125 bp, 11 predicted proteins | sample Coa_R1_10_FD_187157 | JGI IMG/M metagenome (GOLD analysis project Ga0209061, IMG submission 187157) | Surface soil microbial communities from Centralia Pennsylvania, which are recovering from an underground coalmine fire - Coalmine... | ecosystem: Environmental > Terrestrial > Soil >... | reverse complement strand
CGACGCTGGTGCGCTCTTACCGCACCTTTTCACCCTTGCCTGCGCGCGCTGCGCGCATCGGCGGTTTGGTTTCTGTGGCACTTTCCCGCGGGTTTCCCCGGGTCGCTTTCGCGACCACCCTGCCCTGTGGTGTCCGGACTTTCCTCAGCGGCCAAAAGGCCGCCGCGGCTGCTCGGCCTGCGGCGATTACCTTAGCGCAGCGGCTGCTTCACCCCAACCCTCCTGGGCGGCCGCCTGACCGGCTCCGGGTTGCAGCAGGCGTCGCTGCCGGCGCTGCGGCGAGCGCCGCGCAGCGTGCGCAACGCAACGGGACCGAGGGCCACCGCGGCGATCGCAGCCACAAACCCGCCGCCGAAGACCGCTCCCGCCGCCGTTGCACCGGCCAGCGCAACCAACGCCGGCAGCAGGCAGCAACCGACCGCGGCAAAGCCGGCCACCACCATCAGCGCCCGCTCCAGGGCCCCGCCCTGCCGCCGCTGCCCCCTCTCCGCTCCCTCGCCCATCTTCACCTCCTTTCCTCCTGGAGAAGCGGGACAAGGAACCAGGCAAACGCAAAAACCCCGACCAGACAGGCGATCGCGCCGACGATCGCAAGCCGCTGACCGCCGGAGAGGCAAACGGTGGCAACCAGCCCACCGCCGAGCGCAACCAGCAGCGCGACCACAACGGTCCGCCCCACCAGGCCGCCCCGCTGACCAAGGCGCAGCAGCCTTCTGCGCACCTCCTCATCGTCGCCAAGCCGCTCCAGGGCCTGGGCAACCGGCTGACCGTCGCCCAGCTCCCTTGCGGCAACCCGGTCGGCGTGGACCTCAAGCTCCGCCTGCAGGAGGTCGGCCGCCCGCCGCGCTGGAGGCAAACCGAAAAGGCCGGCGCGCAAGGTCGCGGCAAACGCGGCAAGCCGACCGTGGCGTGCCCGCAGGTGGGCCCGCTCGTGGAAAAGAACCGCTTCCTCTTGGTCGCCGCCAAGGGCCGCCAGCAGCCCCTCGCTGACGAAGGTGCGGTTGGCGACGGTGAAGGCAAGCGGCTCGGCGCAGGGAAGCACGCCAACCCCGTCGCCGCGCACCCGCGCAAGCGCGCTGGCGGCAAGCCCGATTTGGCGCAGCCGTCGCCGGGCGGCAGTTGCCCGGGCGACGGCCCGACCGCAGACAAGCGCAAGGACCAGCAGCGCAACCGACTCCGGGACAGCGCCCGCCCTTGCTCCGCTTGCCAACCAGAGCGCCAGGGCAACCGGGATCGCCGCCAGCCCAAGCAGGGCAAGGAGGGCAACGGCAAGGACCGCCACCGGCGAGGCGCCAAACCGCAGGGCAAGCCGGTCGGCGATCGCCGGGAGCAGGGCAAGGGCGACGGCCAGCAGGCCGATCCCGACTGCCGCGCTCATCGCTCCTCCCCCCTCTTGCCCTTTCTGCGCAGAAAGCCGAGGATGACCGCCTCCGGATCGGAGACGCTTTCCAGCAGCCGGTCGAGCGCCAGTTCGGCAAGCCGCCGCTCGTCGCCAACCGGCCGGTACCGATAGAGGCGACCGCTGCGCTCGCCGACCACAAGACCCCGTTCGACAAGGCGACCGATGATCGTCGCCACCGTGGTGTAGGCGCGGGAGGGGCCGGGCAGCGACGCCTGGACCTCGGCGACGCTAAGCGGTCTGCCCGCCCGCAGCAGCAGCTCCAGGACATCCGCCTCGAAGGCGGGCAGGAGGTGGCCGGAGACGTACCGCCTGCTGCCCTTCTCCCGGCCCTTAGACATGTTCAAGCAGCTCCCCCATCGTCGAGGCCGGCGAGGAGTTGCTGTAGGTGATCCGACCGGAGGGATCGATCACGTAGTAGATGTCGAGGTAGGCTTCCGGGTCGTAGCTGTGGGTGAGGGTTGCGCTCGCCAACCCGAACCGCCAGTTTGGGTTTGCGGCGGCGGGACCGGCGTAGCGCCGGGCGAATTCAGCGATCGAGGGGCCCGGCTGCCCGAGGTCTTCGTAAAGCTCCAGCTCCACCACCTTCACGCCCTTGCCCGTCAGCCGGGAGAGGTTTTCCGCCATCGCCGCCGTCCCAGCCTGGCAGCTCGAGCACCAGGTGGAGACGAACCACAGCAACGTCGTCTGGCCGCGCAGCGAGGCGATCGTCCGCCTCGCCCCGTCTGCTTCAACAAAGGTCCCTTCAGGGGCGGGCGCACCTTCCTTTGCTTCCCCTGCCGGCTTCGGCGCCCCGCTGCCGACGGCGATCGCCGCGACGACAGCCGCAACCAGCACCAGACCGCCGGCAAGCCAGCCGATCGCCCACCGCCGCGCCGGGCCGCCGCGCCGCGGCAAGCCGCCCCCCCGGCGGGCTTTGCCGCTGCCGGCGCTCCGCCTAGCCATCGACAACCTCCCTTCCCCGAGGGCCGCAGCTCTCACAGCAGCCGGCCTTGGCAAGCTTGCGCAGCGACCAAAGGGAAGCGAGCGCCACCACGGCCAGGCCGAGGCCAAGCAGCAGGTTCTCCTCCCCTGCGAAGAAGCGTTGGATCGAGCCGCTGGTCTGAACCCTGGCGGCGGCGGAAAGGCCGAACAGGGCTACAACCGTCGGCACCAAAGGGCTGCAGCAGAGCAGGCTGGGCAACAACCCGACCAGGGCGCCAACCATCGAGAGGAAGCCGCCTAGGCCGCTGCCGACCTGCGCTCCGCGGTCGGCGAGCAGGCGCCTGGTGGCGTGGGCCTGGATCGCGAAGATCCAGCCGATCCCGAGGCCAAAGGCGAGGCTGAACAGCAGGAAGCGGGGGTTGAGGTACCGCCAGTTGGCAAAGCCAAGCCGCTGGGTGTAGGTGTAGGGAAGGAGGAGGGTGTAAAGCAGCGCGAAGCCGGCGCCGACGCCGAGGAACACCGCCCGGTTCAAGCGGCTTACCAGCACCGCCCTGGCCGCCTCGCCAAGCGTGCGGAGCTCCTCGCGGAGCCGACCGCCCGCTGAGGCGGCCGCCGCAAGCGGCTCCCCCGCCCGCTGCGGGCCTGCCTTCCAGCCTGCTCTCCTACCGGCTCGAGCCGTGCTCACCTGTACCCCTTTCAGCGCCAAGCATATCTTCTACAACTCTGTAGTATATACGCCACCGGAGATCTCCGCAGAGATCGGGGAACGCAAACGAGCGAGAAAGGAGCAAGTCGATGGCAATCGCCAAACGGCGGGTGGTCCCAGCTGTGGTTGTCGTTGCGCTGGCGCTTGGTGCCGCCGGCCCGGCCGCTGCCAGGGAGCGCCTTCAGCACGGCCCGGCCAGGCACCCCGCCCACCTTTGGCGGCAAGCCTCCCGCAGCCGCTTCCCGCGGCGCTGTTGCCCGCCGCTCCGCCGCCGTTAGCGGCCGCCAAGGCCGGCCTCCGCCAGGGCGGCTGCAAGGGCTTGGGCGGTTGGGTTCGCCAGCCGGGCGACGATCGTCCCCTTTGCGTTGAAGACGGTGGTTGCGCCAAGGGCGGGCAGACGGTCGACCGGCGGAACCCCCCAGCGGGCAACGCCAACGGTGAAGGGGAGCCTGCCGACCACTCCTTCCACAAGGGCAAGTTCGGCCGGGGATTGGCTGCGCTGCAGACCAACCAGCGCCAGCTCGATCCGTGAGCCGTAGCGGTGCCCCACCGCCACAAGGGCGTGGGCTGCGCGCAGACAGCCGGCGCAGGAGGAGGGGACGAAAAGGACCGCTGCCGGTCTGCCGGCGGGCCCGACAAGGCGGCTGCCCTCAGCCGTCGACACGGCAAACGGAGCAAACCGGGGCGGCCGCGCGGCCGGTCGGTCGGCAACGGCCAGGGCGGCGGCTGCCCCGATCAAGGCCGGGAGGGCAACAGCTGGAGAGAGCTTGAACCGAAGGGCAAGGCGACTGATGGAGGCGGACCCAGGGCTCTGCCCTCCAATAATACTACAATATTGTAGTAGCCATTCAGTCCACCAAAGCCAAGAAGAGAGGTGCAGAGATGGCGATCAAGCTGCTTGTCAGCGGGATGTACTGCGACCGTTGCGTGGACCACGTGCGGGAGGCCCTGCTTGCCGCAGGGGCAACGGAGGCGGAGGTGAGCCTGGCCGAGGGTCGGGCCGAGGTGGAGGGTCCCCTCGACCTGGAAAAGGCGAGGGAGCTGCTTGCCACAAGCCGCTATCGGCTCCACCCGCTGGGCAGCGATGGCAGCGGTGCCGAGGATCCCGAGTGGGGCAGGCGGGAGTTCAACCTGATCGTGCTCGGCTCCGGCAGCGCCGCCTTTGCAGCGGCGATCCGCGCCCGGGACAACGGCTTCTCGGTCGCCCTGGTGGAGCGCGACGTTGTGGGCGGGACCTGCGTGAACATCGGCTGCGTCCCCTCGAAAGCGCTGCTTGCCGCCTCCCGACGCCACCCCCAACCGACCCTTGCCGAGGCCGTCGCGCAGAAGGACGAACTGGTCAGCCTGCTGCGCCAGGCGAAGTACCTCGACCTGCTCGACCACTACGGCATCCAGCTGATCGAGGGCGAGGGCAGGATCGTCGACGGCCACACCGTTTCGGTTGGCGATCGCCTCCTCTCAGCCGACGTGATCTTGATCGCAACTGGCGCGGAGCCGGCGATCCCGCCGATCGAAGGCCTCAACCAGGTCGATTACCTGACCTCGACGACTGCCCTTGAACTGCGCGAGCCGCCCCGCCGGCTGGCCGTGATCGGCGCAAACGCCGTCGGCCTTGAGCTTGGCCAGCTTTTCGGCAACTTCGGTTCCCAGGTGACCTTCATCGAGCTCGACCGTCTCGCCCCCTACGAGGAGCCGGAGCTTGCAAGCCGGCTGAAGGGGGTGCTGCAGGGGGAAGGACACCAGGTGCTCGAGCGCGCGTCGGTGCGCGAGGCGCGCGCGGTCGGCGGCGAGGTGGTGCTGCGCGGCGAGGGGCCCGAGGGGTCCTTCGAGCTTGCAACCGATGCCGTGCTCGTTGCAACCGGCCGGCGACCGCGGACGGCCGGCCTTGGGCTGGAGGAGGCCGGGGTGATCACCGACGAGCGGGGGACCGTTGTCGTCGATCCCCATCAGCGCACCTCCGTTCCCTCGATCTACGCGGCTGGGGACGTCGCCAACCAGCCCCAGTTCGTCTACGTCGCCGCCGCTGCAGGGGCGATCGCAGCCGAAAACGGCCTCCTCCACACCAGCCAAAGCCTCGACCTCGCAACCTTGCCAAGGGTTACCTTCACCAACCCCCAGCTGGCCGGCGCCGGCCTCACCGAGCAGGCCGCCAAGGCGAGGGGGCTTGCGGTGAGGGCGACGGTGCTTGGCCTCGACGCTGTGCCCCGCGCCCTTGTCGAGGGGCGGACCGAGGGGGCGGTGAAGCTTGTCTGCGAGAGCGGCTCCGGCAGGCTGCTTGGCGGCTCGCTGCTTGCAGAGGGGGCCGGCGAGGTCGCTCAGGCCCTTGTCTACGCGCTGCGCTCGGGGATGACCGTCGAGCAGATCGCGGCCAGCTGGTCCCCCTACCTGACGATTGCCGAAGCGGTGAAGCTTGCCGCCCAGAGCTTCAGCCGGGACGTCGCCGCCCTTTCCTGCTGCGCCGCCTAGGGCAGCTCGCGCAGCAGGCCGACGACGCGGCCAACCACCGCAACCTCCCGGGCGACGATCGGCCGGTAGCGGGGGTTGGCCGGCTCAAGCCGCACCGCGTCCCGCTCCCGGAAGAACCGCTTGACGGTCGCCTCCTCGCCAAGCAGGGCGACGACTATTTGACCGTTGTCGGCCGCCTGCTGATGCTTGACGACCACCAGGTCGCCGTCGAGGATTCCCGCCCCCTCCATCGAGTCGCCGCGGACGCGCAGCAGGTAGTCCCCCCGCCCGCCGCCGCAGGCAGCAGGCACCTCCAGGTACTCCTCGACGTTCTCCTCGGCAAGGATCGGCTGACCGGCGGCAACGGAGCCGATCAGCGGCAGCCTCCTCCCCCGTCGCTGCGGTCCCTCCTCCAAAAGCTCGATAGCCCGCGGCTTGGTCGGGTCGCGGCGGAGCAGGCCAAGCCTTTCCAGGTTGGCCAGGTGGGCGTGGACGGTCGAGGGGGAGGCGAGGCCAACGGCCCTGCCGATGTCGCGGACGGTGGGCGGATAGCCGAACCGCTCGAGGTGGTCCTTGATGAACCGGTAGACCTCGGCCTGGCGGGGGGTCAGCTCCATCTCCTCTGGGGGGCTCCGCCGACGAACATCCGTTCGTAAGATAGCCGCCGCCCCGGATGTTTTGCGCGGTCGTTCTATACTCGCCGATCGAACAGGCGCCCGTGGCGGAATTGGTAGACGCGCAAGGTTGAGGGCCTTGTGGACTGTATAGTCCGTGGTGGTTCGAGTCCACTCGGGCGCATCGCAGATCCGGCCGCCCGGCGGGGGCTCGGCGGCCGTTCGTTTGCCTGAGGACGCAACAAGCCGCCCCGCAGCGAGGTAGGCAGAGGAGGTAGGCGGCGTCCCCAACCGCTCGCCCCGGCCGATCGCCGTTGGGCGGTGCAGCGGAGCGTCCGGCCGCCCCGCTGAGCTTCACCTGAAGAGGGCCCGCGCCCGCGCGGAGAACCGGGCTGAGCGCGGCCCTTTGCCAAATAGGCTTGAGCGGTGGCCGCCCAACGCCCCTTGCAAGCGCAGCTCCACCGCCTCCGGGCGGGGCTTGCCGTTGGCGGCCGCGACGCCTTGCTGCTGCTTGCCGCCCGCGTGCTGATGAGCGGCCAGCGGGCCCTTGTCGGCGTCCTCGTCCCGATCTACCTGGCCCAGCGGGGGCTCTCCGGCACCGAAGTGGGCATCCTCTTCTCCGTCGTCGGCCTCTGCAACGCGGCGATCAGCGCCCTGGTCGGCTTCGGTGCCGACCGGATCGGCCGCAAGCCCTTTGTCGTCTCCGTCCCCCTGCTTTCCGCCGCGGCGGCAGTTGCCTTCGCCTTCGTCGGGCAGACGGCCGGGCTCTTCGTCGCGGCGGCCGTCGGCTCCTTTGGCCGCGGCGCCGGGGCGGGGGCGGCAATCGTCGGCCCCTACCAACCGGCGGAGCAGGCGCTGCTTGCCGGCCTTGTCGACGATCGCCGCCGACCGCGGCTGTTTGCAAACGTCGCCTCGGCCTCCGCGCTGGGCGGCCTGGTCGGCTCGATCCTTGCCGCCACCCCGCTCACCCACGCCCACGCCGGCGCCGTGGGGCCGGCCACCTATCGGGCCGCCTTCCTGGTCTGCGCGCTGCTTGCCCTCCTCCCGGCGCTGCTGGCCCTGCCGGTCCGGGAGCCGCGTCAGGCCGCCAGGCGCAAGGGGGCCGGCAGAGGGCGGGGGCGGGCGGGCGGAAGGCTCTCCCGCCAGGCGCGCTCCCTTGTCCTGCGGCTTGGCGCGACGAACAGCATCAACGGGGTGGCGGTTGGCCTGTTCGGCCCGTTCCTCAGCTACTGGCTCTACCGCCGGTTCGGCGCCGGCCCGGGAACGGTTGGGCTCCTCTACATCGCTGCAAATGTGGTGACGATCGTGACAAACCAGGCGGCGGGGCTGCTTGCCCGCCGCCACGGGATGGTCCGCACCGTCGTGCTGGCCCGGACGCTCCAATCGCTTTTGCTGATCCCCCTTGCGCTCTCCCCGACGCTGGCCGTCGCCGGGGCGATCTACTCCCTGCGCTTGGTCGCCCAGCGGATCGGCCTCGCCCTCCGCCAGTCCTTTGTGATGACCGCCGCCCCCGCCGCGGAGCGGGCGAAGGTGGCCGCCCTCTCCCAGCTTCCCTCCCAGGTCGCATCGGCAACGGCCCCAACCCTTGCCGGCTACCTCTTCGACTCGGTCGGCCTTGCCGTCCCCTTCGAGATCGCCGGCGTCCTCCAGCTGCTGAACGCCGGCCTCTTCCAGCTCTTCTTCGGCCGCGCCCCCCAGGGCGCCGCCCCCGACGGGCAGCTGCCGGGCCGGGATGGCGCGGAGCGGACGGTGCCGACGGCGCTGGAGGAGGAAACGGGCGAAACGGTGCTTCCCGCCGACAACCGCTAGCGCGTCGGCTGCCGGCAGGGCCGGCCCCCGCCGGAGAAGCGGCGGCCGGTTGCGGCAGCGGCGGCGCCTAGTGGCCGGCGCTAAAGCTGGAGCGCCTTCAGCTCGGTGAACTCCTCGACCCCGTGGCGGCCCAGCTCCCGGCCGTTGCCGGACTGCTTGTAGCCGCCAAACGGCGCCAGCGGGTTGAACGCCCCGCCGTTGATCTCCACCTGGCCGGTGCGCAGCCTCCTGGCAACGGCCTTCGCCCGCTCGACGTCGCCGGACCAGACCCCCCCGGCAAGGCCGTAGATGGTGCCGTTGGCGATCTCCACCGCCTCCTCCTCGCTGTCGTAGGGGATGATCGCCAGCACCGGTCCGAAGATCTCCTCCTGGGCGATCGTCATCCCCGGCGCGACCTCGGAGAAGACCGTTGGCTTGACGAAGAAGCCGTGAGGCTGGTCCTCCGGCTGCTCGGCGCCGCCGCAAAGGAGCTTTGCCCCCTCCGCAACCCCCTTTTCGATGTAGCCGCGGACGATCTGCCGCTGGTCGGCGGAGACGACGGGCCCCATCCTCGTCTGGGGGTCGAATGGGTCGCCCAGCCGGTAGGTTGCCGCCGCCTGGACGGCCAGCTCCTCGACCTCGCCAAGGAGCTTGCGGGGCACCAACATCCGCGTCAGCGCCGAGCAGGTCTGGCCGGAGTTGAGGAAGCACTTGGCAACGCCGTCCGGGACGGCCTTGCCGAGGTCTGCGTCGTGAAGGATCACGTTCGCCGACTTGCCGCCAAGCTCCATCGCCACCCGCTTGACGGTCCCAGCCGCCAGCTCGCTCACCCGCCTGCCCACCGCCGTCGAGCCGGTGAAGGAGACCATGTCCACGTCGGGGTGGGCGGCAAGCGCCTCCCCCACCTCCCTGCCGCCGCCGGAGACGAGGTTGAAAACCCCCTTGGGCAGGCCGGCCTGCTCGATCAGCTCGGCGAGGACGAAGGCGTTCAGGGGCGCGACCCCCGAGGGCTTGAGGACGACGGTGCAGCCGGCCGCCAGCGCGGGGGCGACCTTGGCCGCGATCTGGTGGAGCGGGTAGTTCCAGGGGGTGATCGCCGCCACCACTCCCGCCGGCTCCCGGAGGACCAGCGAGTTGCCGACCTGCTCCTCCCAGGCGACCTGGGGCGCCACCTGGGCCATCGAGCGGAAGGTGGTGGTTGGCAGGCCAACCTGGATCAGCTCGCAAAGGCGCAGCGGCATTCCCAGCTCGGCGCAGATCACCGCGGCGATCTCACCGCTTTGCGCGGCCATCAGCTCCCCGACCTTTGAGAGGAGGGCAAGCCGCTCCTGAAGGGGCGTCTGCGCCCAGGCGGGGAAGGCGGCCTTGGCCGCCGCAACGGCCCGCTCGACGTCCCGCTCGCCGCCGCTTGGCACCGTCCCAACCGGCTCCTCGGTGTAGGGGTTGAGGACCTGGATCTGCCGGTCGCCCTGCGGATCGACCCAGCTGCCGCCGATGAACAGGCGGCTGTAGGAACGGTTCAGCTGTGCGGTTGTCGTTGCCATCTACCTGCTCCTTCGCTGCGCTTTGGCCAAATCGAGACGGACGCCTCCAGTCTACGCCCCCCTGCCGCCCACCCCGCGCAAACCGCCGGATCGGGGGGTTAGCGCCGGGCGCCGCTGCGCACCCCGATCCCCAGGGCAAGGAGGGCGAGGGCGGGGACAAGCGGCCAGGCGTTTACGCCCAGCTGAACGAGGAGCAGGGCAAGGCAGACGGCGACCAGGACAAGCGCCGCGCCAAGCGGATCGTCGCCGATCAGGAACTCGACGATTGCCGCCGCCGCCCTGCGCAACCTCCTCACCGCTCCCCCCTGCCGACGGCGGCAAGCCCCAGCGGCGCCCCCTTCAGCCACCAGCCAAGGCCAAGGCCGGCGACCAGAAAGAGCGGGATCAGGTAAAGCAGCGCGGCGTCCCCGCCGGGCCAGTGGGCCCCCACCCCCTCCGCGCTCCAAAAGGAGCCGAAGGCGCAGAGCATCACGCCGACTCCAAACTTCAGCCGGTTCTCGGGGACCCGGGAGAGCGGTCCCCGGACCGCCCCCGCCGCCGCGCAGACCAAGAGGACGGCAGCCCCCGCCGCCGCGGCTGCAAGGCCAAGGCGGTGCTGGTTGGCGGCAAAGCCGATCACCACCAGCGCCACCTCAAGCCCCTCCAGCAGCACCCCCTTGAAGCTGACGGTGAAGGCAAGCCTGTCAAAGCTTGCCGCCTGCTCCG
>Ga0209061_1006011_pt1 | contig 10126 bp, 10 predicted proteins | sample Coa_R1_10_FD_187157 | JGI IMG/M metagenome (GOLD analysis project Ga0209061, IMG submission 187157) | Surface soil microbial communities from Centralia Pennsylvania, which are recovering from an underground coalmine fire - Coalmine... | ecosystem: Environmental > Terrestrial > Soil >... | reverse complement strand
TCGATGGCTGGCAAACACTCGCCACCAGCCTCATCGATCAGCCGATTGACCTCGCAGCCTGACACGATACCTTCATGTTACCGGAGATCGCGCCACGCCGAATTCCAACCACATCACGGGCGGCACCCGCCCTCGCGCGCATAGGCTTCACTTTGGCGGTTGAGCGGCTGATGGAGCGCGAATTTGGCATAAAGGATCATGGCCAAGAGGCCCGGCCCGGCAAAGCCGCGTGGAAGCACATGAAAGGGCGCCAGCGCCTGGCTGATCTTCTCGTACGCCCGGCAGGTGAACTTCTCCCGGACGTATTGGACGGCCTTCCATTGCCGTGGCACCCCTCCAAAGTCTCGGTGATGCCTTCGCCGAGCTTCGAAAGCCTGGTCGAGCCGGCCACATGCACCTGCGATTATTTAGATGACTGACGCCCCTTCGATTATTTCCATGCCCTGCTCGCGCATTCGATCGATGGCATAGGCGCGGGTTTTGCCGTCTTTGATCCCATCAAGAACGCGGTTGTGCGCAAGCATGATCACCCGCCTGCCGGTGGCGTTGAAAAGGCAGCCATATTCGGCGGCCGTCTTGCCGCCGGCGACAACCACCGTTTCGCCAGGATTACGCCGCGTTCGAAATGGCTGCCTTTGAAATCGATCATCACACTATTCCGCCTGCTCCGCGCCCGGCGAAATAGCCTCAACCGGCCCGCTATAAATACATGCGGCAGAGCCGCTGTCGGAGCCCCAAATTGCGGCGGCCGCAGCCTATCTGAGTTATCTCGAATAATCCCTTCCTGGGTTCAAATCACACTACCCATAAACTCGGCAATCACCTCCTCCGTGTCAGCGGGAGAAGGGAGACGGCGTGCTGCGCTTACGAGACTTTGCCGCTCTGGCTGACTGTGATCCGGACCGCCGCGCTCATTCCTGGCTTGAGCATTAAATCCGGGTTCGGTGTCCTGATGACGACGCTGGAACCGGCATCGGTCTGCGCCGATTTGCGGATCTGGATGACTTCGCCGTCGAAGGTCCGGTCCGGAATGGATGCCACTGTGAGAGATGCCTTATCTCCGGCCCTAACCTTTGTGACATCATCCTCGCTGACCTTGGCGCCGGTCTCCATGACGGTTAGATCCGTTGCGACAAGGAAAAGCGGCGGCTGACCCGATCCCGCCGTTACGGTCTGACCTATTTCCGCGTTCCGCGAGACAATTATTCCATCTGCTGGCGCCAGAATGCCGCTATCAGCAAGGTTGTTTTCGGCATTTTGAAGCGCCGCCTGGCGCTGAGCGAAGGCCGCTTCATCAGCAGAGATTCGCGCCTGTGCTTTCTCATACGCATCGCGCGCCGCATTGAGGGCGCTGCGGGAGATGGAGCCGCGCTTCGCGCGGATCTGGCGGCGCTCGTAGGCCGCTTTCGCCTGGCTGAGACTGACCCTGTCACGTGCTAGCCGTGCGGCGGCTTCAGCGAGATATGTTCTTTGTTGGTCTACGGCAGCCTGAAAGGGAGCCGGGTCGATCTTCGCGCAGAGCTGGCCCGCTTTTACTTCAGTGTTGACGCCACAATAGACCGTCTGGATCACGCCTGACACATGCGCTCTGATAGGTACCGTGCTGATGGGATTTATTATGCCTGTCGCGAAAACTGTACGGACAGCGGAACCATGCTGCGTGCCGTAATGGAGCAGCGGCCAGGTGACCAGCCCGCCCGCCAAAACCAGAACAACGAGGACACCGGCCAGTGTCCGCCAGCGCCAGCTCAATCGAGACGGGATTATGACAATCGTCTGGGAAGCTCTACCCGGCGCTGCCGCATCGTGTTTGCGAACCGGTCCTGGTTTACTTTCCTCCAGCGTTTGAACCTCGGCACGCCAGTCAACGGTGTGTTCATAGATGTCCTCTTCCTGAGCATTATGAAGACGCACGAGCGATTCGATCGATTCGATAATCCGCTGTGCATCCCGGATCAAATACCGGTCGGCCTCCGCTGGGCGGAGCCCCTCCGAGAGACGCGCCAAGAGCCGTGCCAGATGAAGGATTTCGCGGTGGGCGCGGCTCATGGCGCAAAGGCCATGATTGTCAGAAAGAAAGCTCGCCAATCGAGGATAGACGGAACTCTCGTCTTCGCGTTCGTGCGCGACAATCTCCTCCGCGATGAGGCGATTGGCCTCCAGGATAGAGTCAACGGCCGCCTCACCGGCGGCCTCATCCAGCAAGTCGGCGATTTGCCGCAGCCGATCGAGGCTTGCTTCGAGTCTTTGATGATCCTGGCGCAGATCCCGTGCGGTAGCAGCCGGCATGGTAAGCCGGTATGGGGGCCGCCCCGGACTCAGCGCCCGAAGGGCATTGAGGATTACAGCAATGTCGATGGCTTCTTGCGTAAGAGCGCCAGCGACGGGAGTGAGCCAGCCAAGCGCGGCCGCTCCCATGGCAGCTGCCGAAAGCGACATTCCCGCGATGATGCTCTGCAAGGCAATGCCGCGCGTGCGCCGCGCAATGGCGACTGCATCCGAGACACGGTCGAGCCGGTCGACGAGAATGACGACATCCGCCGCTTCCGACGAAGCGCTCGCTCCGCGAGCACCCATCGCTATCCCGACGTCCGCCGCCGCCAGAGCCGGAGCATCATTAATGCCATCGCCGATCATAAGGGTCGGATGACGTCTCTGCTCGCTTGCGACCGCATCAACTTTGTCCGATGGCACGCGATCGGCGAGAACCGCGTCGAGATCGAGCGCGGCGCCGATTGTCTCGGCCGCATCGGCGCGATCGCCCGTCACCATGACGATCCGCGACACTCCCGCGGCTCGTAAAGCCTGGACGGCCCGAGGTGTTTCCCGCCGCAGCTCATCTGCAAGGAGCAAAGCAGCAATCGTGCGCCCTTCGACAGCGACGAATACGCTAAGAGCCGAGCGCCAGGAAGCACGCCGCAGTGCGCGAAGCGCCCACTCTTCCGGCCGCCCGCCTCCATAAACAAGCTGATGCGAGCCGACGGAGACCTTGCGTCCGCCGACGAACCCTTCAAGCCCTGACCCCATCGTCTCGTGCACCTTCTCGGGCACCTGCAAGGTAAGCCCTTTTGCCTGTGCAGCGGAAACGATGGCAGCCGCCACAACATGGTTCGAGGCTTGCTCAAGAGAAGCTGCGAGCCGCAGCGCTTCACCGGGGTCTTCGCCGGGAGCCGGTTCGATGGCAACCAGCCTCGCACCGCCAACCGTCAGCGTGCCCGTTTTGTCGAATATCGCCGTGTGCGTACGTGCGAGTGCCTCCAGAGGTCCTCCGCCTTTGACCAGAATGCCCCGGCGGGCAGCCTGCGCAGTCCCGGCAATGAAGGCCACGGGGGCCGCGAGGATCAAGGGACACGGTGTTGCTGCGACCAGCACGGCCAATCCGCGGACGGGATCATGCGAAAAGACCCAAGCAGTGCCAGCGACGATAAGGGTTAAGGGCAGGAGAGCAATCGCGTAGCGATCGGCCATCCGGATGAATGGCGCTTTGGCTGTTTGCGCCGCGGTGACCATGCGGACAATACCAGCATAAGTGCTTTCGCTCGCGGTGGCCGACGCTTGCATCTCAAGCGTTTCACCCGCGTTGACCGCACCGCTGCGCGCTGCTTCGCCAGTCCGCCGCGTGACAGGGATGGGTTCTCCCGTCACAGCCGATTCATCAAGCAATGCGCTTTGTCCGGTGATCACGCCATCGACGGGGATCACCTCGCCTGCGCGCACCAGGATCATGTCTCCGATCGAAATTTGGCCGATGGGCACATCTTCGATAGAATTTCCAGTCCTGCGGTGCGCCACGCGAGGGGCCCGGTCAACCAATGATTTCAAGTCTCGCTCGGCACGCCCCACGGCATAATCTTCAAGCACGTTGCCGCCGGCATACATGATGGCGACGACAACGCCAGCAAGCGTCTGGCCTAGCGCCAAAGCTGCCGCCATTGAAAGAAAGGCGACCGCGTCAACACCCATTCTACCCGCGACAATATCTCGAACAATGGAGATCGCGAGCGCTGTGACAACAGGAAGTGTTCCGGCCGCCCATATCTTCTGGGCAAGACCATGGTGTCCCGTAAAGGCAAGGGCAAGCCCGATGACAAGCGCTGCCAGTGCAATTGCAATAAGCGCGCGGCGCACGCCCCGCTCATTGATCATTCCTGAGACCTTTTAATCAACGCCGCTCGTTTGCTTAGAATCTCCCGCGAGAGACGGACGTTCAGCGAGAAAGCTGGATGTGCGCAGTCCCGCGCCGATAGATCTAACATAAATGACTTCGATCAAAGTGCCGGTGAAGAGTGCAAGGGGCGCAGCCAGAAATACCGCCGTAGGGCCAAGTAAGAGCGCGCAGGCGATAACCGAAACCAGACTGACAACCGGCGGGAGTGAGGTCACCTCAGACTGGATAATCGGCGTTATGAAGTAACCCTCGATGAAATGGACGCCAGCATACATGGCTATGACAGCAAGGGCGTCATAGGGGCCCTGCGTCAAAGCGAAAAGAGTCGCCGGAATGGCTGTGATGACAGCCCCGACATAGGGCACAAACGACATTAAACCTCCGACGAGGCCGAGGGCGAATGCTGCCTTGATACCAAGGGCCCAGAGGCCAAGGCCAGAGAGAATTCCCACGGTGGCCATCACTGCCAGCTGGCTTGCAAGCCAGCGGCCCAGGATTTCGCCCGTTGCGTCAAAAAGTTCCGAGGCGCGCCACCGCATCGGGGGAGGCAGGAAGCGGAGAAGTCCATTCCGGTACCGTTGCGGCTCTGCCGCCAGATAGATGGCGATGATCGCCATGGCGAGGAGAGATCCGGCGACGCCAACGGATGATTGCAACGCAGCCGCAAAGGCACTGGCAATCCAACCAGTAGTTCCCAAAACATCCGCAGCCCGAAGGTTCGCTAGGAAATCGCGCATATAAGGACGCGTTTCGATTTCTTCGCTAAGCGATTTCAAGCCTGCCGGGATTTTCATAACCACCTGATCAAGCTGTTCGCCTATGGTGGCTCCAAAAAACCAGCCAATCACGCCGAGGAGGATGAGCCCCGTAACCACAACAGTGGAAATAGCAGCTGGATATCCGATATGGATTCGACTTGTTAGGAATTTCGCGGCCGCATTGATCCCAATGGAGAGCACAAGCGCGCCGAACAGGATCACCAAAACGTCCCGCAACACCCAAGCCGCCAAGGCAGCAGCGATCATCGCAAGGAACAGGCCGGCTTTCTCGATGAATGGGCCAAGCGGTTCTTTAGGCGAAGCCTGATTATCTGATCCCATAAATTATACCCCAGCCCTCAGCCCGTCTCAGGCGATTACGCCTGAACAGGTAAACTCGCTTTGGCTTTGCGGACGCCGAAACACGCATAGAGCGCGGGGTACCGTCACATTAACGGATTTGCAGCAAGAATGGTTCATCCTCAATTTCTGTTGCGGTCCTGATTGAGATTGTGATCAAGCTATAGCTTGACTTTGCACAGAGGAAGTCATGATGGGCCCCTGGGCTGGGCGTACGAATTTTGGGCGCGGAAGAGGTTCACGGTCAATGGGTGATTCTGGCGGCCGGTGACGGCGTTGGCGTCTGGCCAGACTGCGGAAAGCAATCAGAGCGCCGGCACGGCTGGCATGAGCGTCATTTATAGGAGTTGCCAGCGCAAGGCGCGGCCATGACCGTGAAGCTTCGCATCCAGCGCGGGCAATGCCGTAACGAAGCTTGCAAGCGGAAAACGTTCGCTGGGCGCCTGCCCGAGATAGCGGCTCCTTCGGCGTGCCGCACGGTTCGGACGGCCGAACACATACATCTCTTTGGCCATGGCATGGGCGGCCGGCCGGGTGAAAGATTGATGAAGCGCATTGGGATGCCAGCCAGCGACGATACAATCCTGCGCTACCTCAAACGGCGAGCGAAGGCGGGCAGCGCCGAAGCGAGCGCTCGATTGGTTGGTCTGGATGATTGGGCGTGGCGCAAAGGATCGACTTACGGAACCATCATCGTGGACCTTGAGCGGCATCAGGTGATCGGCCTTTTGGCGGATCGCTCAGCGGGCACGACAGCGGACTGGCTCGAGCAGTATCCTGATGTCGAGATCAGCAGCCGCGACCGCTCCGGTTTGTTTGCCCAGGGCGCGCGTGAAGGCGCGCCACAGGCGCGTCAAATTGCCGGCCGCTTCCGTATTTTCAGAACCTGCGCGAGGCCATTCAGACCCAGCTCAACCGTGCCGCTGGAGCGTCTATGCGCCTTTGCTGCCGGCGGCGAATGTTGACGGCGCGCGCGAAGCGGTGATTTCGTGCAGCCCTTGGGATAAACACGGCAGCGCCGAGCATCGCTGCCTGACCAGAATGGCGAACCAGCGCTCAAGGCAGGCGGCCTTTGACCGGGTTCGGGCCCTGCGTAGTGAAGGAAAGAACGTCGCCGGGATTGTTCGGCAGACAGGCTTCGGCCGCCACACGATTGCCAAATGGATACCGGCTGACAGGCTTCCCCAACGCAACGCCGTAGCACCCAAGATGACTTCACCGAGGTATTTCGAAGAATATCTCTCGCGCCGCTGGTCTGAAGGTTGCGTGCGCGGCCGGCGTCTGTTTCGTGAGATCAAGGCGCGCGGCTACACAGGAAGTTTTTCAAACCTCGAGCGGTTGGTTGCTAGGGTCCGGACTCAAACAATTCATATCCAATAGGCGACGATAGCAACGAGATAAAGGGCCGAGAAGAAATTTCTGGCGAGCTTGCCATAGCGCGTGGCGATGCGTCTGAAACATGACGTTGGTTGCCCGGGCGATGAAGAAGGACCTAAAGCTGAGAGGTCATAAGACGCGGGCAGTTCCCTTTCCTTCGGCCTGCTCGCCCAGAACCAGCTATTTTGGCAAATGGCGCGGCATTTGCGGCGGTTCGACCGCGCTCCAGAAGCCGCGAAGATGTGCCGCCACCCAATTCGAGGCTTCCTTCCAAGCCGTTTCGTTGAGGCTGGAGAAGCCGTGCGCCAGAATCGACTTATTGCGCTTGCTGGTCCACGGTGGCCGCCCCGAGGAAGCGCCGCCTCGCCGCATCGCTGCGGAAAGCGGATCTTCCCCATTCAGCCGCAACAAAAGTTGAATACTCCGATCAAGACCGATTCCGATGGCAGGATATTTCCGGCCGTTCGCATCGCGCCCTTCCAGTTCGGACGCACCGGAGCAAAGATCGCTCGGGACCTTCTCTCGCGGCAGGGGATTGGGAAGTTGATATTTTTCCCATAATTGGGCCTGGACGGCGGCTTCCGTCAGCCGGTAGAGCCGGGCGATCGCATCATCGTAGCGGCGGCGCACGGCGCAACGATTCGCATTGAGCCAAAGATCCGCGCAGATAAGCCAGTTCGACTGGCTCCGCCCCGATTTCGCCAAATCCTGAAGCGGCGCGTAAAGCCCGGCTTGCTTCAAAAAATTTGCGGCGCCGCCGCCATTCTCAAAATCAGTGCGCGCTTTCTTCGCCGCCTCCGCATGGCGGAAGGCGTCCCATTCCGCCAGAATTTGCAGGATTGTCCGGGTTTGCGCGATGCGCCGGCGCGTCAGGCTCAAAACCGAGCGCGCCTGTTTCGCCCGGCTCTGGAGCTTTTCCGCCAGGACCAAAGCCGCTGGATAGTCGAATGTCTGCATCAGGCCGCCGATGCGCTGCATCTCGCGGTCGATCAATATCGCCTCCGCCGAAATCACGGAGGGCGTCTCCGTGCCCGCCGCGACCTGGATCAGATCTTTTCGGTGCCCCGACATGAATTGCGCCTCAACGCCTTCGACCGCCAAGGCAGCCATCAACATCCCGGCGGTCATGCTTTTCGTGCCCCCCGTGTAATCCGCTACGTAACGGTGGTCAGGAAAATCGCGCATCGCGTCGAGCATGGCGGCGCGGCAGATTTCAAACGCCCGGTCGGGATCGTCAGCGGGCGTTCTGTATATTTTGACCTGTCTGGGACAGGCGGGCTGGTGCCTTAGGCCCGGCCCTTTTTCGGCGTTGGCTGCGTCGATGACAATCTGCTCGCTGTCAACTTGCTCCAGCGAGCTCTTTTGGTTCGCCGTTCCATCGGAGACGACGAAAAAAACCGCGGCCGGCCTCAGCGTCTCCATGGCGGTGATGATCGGCCTGGGGCTGCCTCCGACTGTCGCTAACAAAAGGAGGGGCCGCTGCTGTTCGGGGATTGACGCGCCAACGGGCGGCGAGCTCTCAATCATCAGTTGTCCTCTCTCATTTCCCGCGAGGGTTTGCATATGACAAGAGCCCGCGGTGCCAGCGCGTAACGGGTGCGCGGGCGCCGGCCGGCCCGCAGGATGGCCAGCCGCGCCGACCATTCGAGCGGCAGCCCGGCGCGCAGGCGTGTCTGAATCCGCGAAATTGTCTCGCGCAGCCATGCGTCGGCGCCGTCCTTGGCGAGCCGGCGGCTAAGTTCATCGGCGGCGCCGCGCGTTGCTCCAGCCGCGCGATAGGCCTCCGCCACCAGCTTTATGGGCAGTTCGAGAGCGCAGACGCCCTCTGGTTTGTTCGCCAGCACAGCGAGCATGGCGGCCTGGACCGGCGGCAGCGCAATGATCCGGCCGCCGCAGGTCAATGTTCGTCCGCCGAGATCGAGCAGGGCGGGAGCCGCCGCGTCAACCAGATGTTGTGCCGCGGCGATCAGTTCGGAAAGGGGGCGTTCGTGCAGCTGCGCCGGCAACAGCGGGCGCAGCCGGACAAACGGCGTGTCGATCAGGGTGATCGACTCCGCCGCGGCGGGATCGCCCGGCGGCGGGAAAAGAAAATCTGGGTCGGCCGCATAAGGCATGCCAACCAGGACATGGCTGAGCCGGTCCTGCGCGCGGGCGTGAAACGACATGGCCAGGGCGAGCGCCGCCGCCATCGTTTTGCGGCCGCCGGCCAGAGAAGCATGGAGCGGCGGCTCGTCATTCTCGGTGAAACGCCGAACCAGGCCATCCAGCTCGATCTGAACCGCCAGATGATCTTCGCTCGAAACAATATCTTCGACTGGCGCCCCGGCGCCGGACAAAAGGCGCAGATGCGTCCGCGGCGGGCGCTGTTTGGTGAAAGCAGCGGCGATTCTGGCCAACGCTCCAGTGTCTCCCAAAAGGCTTTGCCGCGCCTTCACCGCGCCGCGGCTCGTAGTGACAAGCGTTATGGCTGATACTTCCTCGCCACGCCGGAGCATGGCCCAATAAGTCTCGGACGCCACCGCCGGGGCAAGGCCGACGAGGGCAAGCAGATGTGCGCCACCAGTCATATATACCGTTCCATTTCTGACGCCGGCGGCCAAGCCGGAAAACTACCCGCCAAAGCGAGGCGCGATGAGTGCATCATAATGCTCCTGCCGCAGCCTGTGTGTGATTTTATAGTTCCGTTCATGGTGGACTGCAGAATGGAGAGCCGCGCCCGGGACGTGATCCAGGGTTCTGAAAGGATTGGGTACAGTCTCAATCCCCTGAACATCGGGGCGGCATTCGAACATGGAGAAGTTGAAGACTAGGGGACACATCGCTTTGTCTCAATCCCCTGAACATCGGGGCGGCATTCGAACCTCTATCGTCCCTTCGATTTGGAGGGCTTTTCCGTCTCAATCCCCTGAACATCGGGGCGGCATTCGAACAAACTGAGCAACGGCACGATTGCCCGGCTGCTCAGTCTCAATCCCCTGAACATCGGGGCGGCATTCGAACTGTCAGCGATGCGCCGCTTGTAGTCTGCGCATGATGTCTCAATCCCCTGAACATCGGGGCGGCATTCGAACTTATAAAATTCGCTGGCATTCATGACGGGAAAGAGTCTCAATCCCCTGAACATCGGGGCGGCATTCGAACCTAGAGTAGGAGGCAACGCATGAATAACTACACGTCTCAATCCCCTGAACATCGGGGCGGCATTCGAACGGATCTTGCTCGCATCATTGGTCCGAAGCCGCGGGTCTCAATCCCCTGAACATCGGGGCGGCATTCGAACGCGAATCGTCCGCATGGCCGACGAGTCAGATGTCTCAATCCCCTGAACATCGGGGCGTGAGCATCCGGTGAGCACCGCGGATTATGTGAGGCGCGGGCGTTTGGACGCTGCTCTTCGTGACCAGCGTTTTGCGAGCTGGGCGACTTGTTCGCCAAGCCAGCCGGCATCGATGATGTTGGGATC
>Ga0209061_1006009_pt1 | contig 10128 bp, 4 predicted proteins | sample Coa_R1_10_FD_187157 | JGI IMG/M metagenome (GOLD analysis project Ga0209061, IMG submission 187157) | Surface soil microbial communities from Centralia Pennsylvania, which are recovering from an underground coalmine fire - Coalmine... | ecosystem: Environmental > Terrestrial > Soil > Unclassified... | reverse complement strand
GCGTAGGCCCGGAAGTCCGGCAGGTCCAGGTCGCGCAGCAGCAGGCCGCCGTTGGCGTGCGGGTTGGCGCTCATCCGCCGGTAGTCCCGCGGGGCAAGCTCGGTCACCTCGTCCACCGGGGCGCCGCGGGAATCGAACAGCTCGGCGGGACGGTAGGACCGCAGCCACTCCCCGAGCTGGCGCAGGTGGGCCGGGTTGCCGCGGGCGTCGGGGATCGGCACCTGGTGGGCGCGGAAGGTCCCTTCCACCTGCTGCCCGTCGACGGTCTTCGGCCCGGTCCATCCCTTGGGGGTGCGCAGCACGATCATCGGCCAGCGTGGCCGTGCGGCCTCCCCGCCCTCCCTGGCCCGCCGCCGGATGGCGTGGATCTGCTGGATCGACTCGTCCAGGGCCGCGGCCAGTTGCCGGTGAACAGCGGGCGGGTCGTCGCCGGACACCAGGTGCACCCGGTGGCCGTACCCCTCCAGCAGCGCGACCAGCTCCCCTTCCGGGATGCGGGCGAGCACCGTGGGACCCGCGATCTTGTAGCCGTTGAGGTGCAGGATCGGCAGCACGGCCCCGTCGGTCGCGGGATTGAGGAACTTGTTGGAGTGCCAGCCGGTGGCGGCCGCCCCGGTCTCCGCCTCGCCGTCGCCCACCACGCACGCCACGATCAGGTCCGGGTTGTCGAACACCGCGCCGTAGGCATGTGACAGCGAGTAGCCCAGCTCGCCGCCCTCGTGGATCGACCCGGGTGTCTCCGGCGCGGCATGGCTGGGGATCCCGCCGGGGAAGGAGAACTGGCGGAACAGCCTCGCCATCCCCGCCGCATCCCGGGTGATGCGCGGGTACAGCTCGCTGTACGTGCCCTCCAGCCAGGCGTTGGCCACCATCCCGGGCCCGCCGTGGCCGGGTCCGCAGACGAAGATCATGTCCAGGTCCCAGGCGCGGATCACCCGGTTCAGGTGCGCATACACCAGATTCAGCCCCGGCGTCGTCCCCCAATGCCCCAGCAGCCGCGGCTTGACATGCTCCGGCCGCAGCGGCTCAGCCAGCAACGGGTTATCCAGCAGATAGATCTGCCCCACCGACAGGTAATTCGCCGCCCGCCACCAGGCATCCAGCGCCCGCAGCTCGGCATCGGTCAGCGGGGACTGCCCGGCCGCCGTCACCTGCGGGGACTGTCCGGTTGCCGTCACGGTCTTCTCCTTTCGCAGGCAGCAAGGCATCTCTACCCCGCCCACGGCAGCCTATGGCCAGGAACGTCTGCCCAGGGGGGCCTATGTCCCGCAGGCGGCGCCCGGGGGTCTGGGCGTGCCCCCAGGCCGGCCACAGGGAACCGGGCACCGGGGCTGTGACGCATCGCGGCAGGCGCCGCCGGAGCGGGCATGGCTCCCGTTCATCGGAGCTTGCGGAGGAAGGGGTCGGCGGGCTCGGCGGGGGCGACCCGGATACGTGCCTGCGTGACAAGCACGCCGCTGGGCTGCGCGATGACCGGGCTGAGGTCGAGCTGGGCGACATCGGGCAGGTCGCCGGCGAGGCGGGAGACCCGCAGCAGCAGGTCTGCGAGGGCATCGAGGTCGGCGGCCGGGGCTCCCCCGTGGCCGAGCAGCAGCGGGGCGGCGCGGATGGCGTGAATCATCTCGGTGGCGTCCGCGCGGGCCAGCGGTGCGAGCCGTGCCGCGCGGTCGGCGAGCACCTCCGCGGTGAGGCCTGCGAGTCCGAAGACGACCAGCGGCCCGAACATGGGCTCCTGCACCACGCCGACGACCACCGCGGTTCCTCCGGTCTCGGTGGCATCGGTGGCCCCGGTGGCCCCGGCTTCGATCTCCTCCGTCCCGCTTTCCCCTGTACCCTCTCGCAGCCTGATCCGCCCTGCGGTCTCCGTTGCCCAGGTTCCCCCGGCACCCGGTGCCGTGGCCGGCCCCTGCTCCCCCGCCGGCCCTCCGGGCCCGCGGTGTGCGCCGGGCCCGCCATGCACGCCTGGCCCGCCGTGCGCGCCCGGTGCTGCCGCCTCGTCCCCGCTGGCGAGCGGGATCCCGTAGCAGCCGAGCAGCCTGGCTGCATCGGCACTCCCGAGCCAGCCACCGTCCGGCATCCGGGCGAGGAAGGCGCGCACGAGTTCCCGCGCGTCGGTGTCGCGGAGGTCGCTGAACCGGGGAACCTGCCCGCCGGGCCGGGTCCGCCAGGCCTGGTAGCGGGCGGCGTGAGCCAGCGCCCTGGCGGCACTTTCCGGTGAGACGTAGGCGGGCACGGGACGGGTCCCGCCGTCCGCGCCGCGTTCGCCGTCCGCGCCGCGCAGCAGCGCCACGGCCTCCGGCTGGTTGAGCACGACGGCGGCCAGCGGCTTGCCGAGCGTGACGGAGGTGATCGCGGGGAGGAGGTCGGCGACGGCGTTGGGCACGACGAGCGCCATCACCGCGTCCGCGCCGTCGTCGGCCGCGGCCAGTTCGAGACACCGCCGGAACGGGTCCGCCGCGACGGCGGGGACGGTGGCGACCGGGCCGGCGGTGACGGCGCCGGGCGGGAGTACCTCCGCCATCGCGCGCCGTGTCGCCTCGCTGTGCGAGGTGACCTGCAGCCCGGCGTCCGCACAGGCGGCGGCTGCCATCACGCCCCCCTCCCTGGCGTTGGTCACCACGGCCACCCGCGGCCCGGCCGGGAGCGGCTGGGCGGCGACCAGGGCCACGGTGTCGAGCAGCTCGCCGAAGCTGGCGGCGGCGATGATCCCGGCCTGCTCGAACAGCGCCTGGCGGGCGGCCGGGTCGGTGGCGACCGCAGCGATGCCGGGACCGCCGGGACCGGAATCACCGGGGCTGTCCCCGCCCCCGCCCGGCCCGCCGGGGGCGGGGGCGGCAGCGTACGTCCCGACGGCCGCCTCCCCGGCGTGCACCGTCAGCACCGGCATCTGCCTGCTCACCCGCCGTGCGGTACGGGCGAACTTCCTCGGGTTGCCGAACGACTCCAGGTGCAGCACGGCCAGTTCGGTCATCTCGTCCTGCTCCCACCACAGCAGCAGGTCGTTCCCTGACACGTCGTACTTGTCGCCGAGCGACGCGAACGAGGACACGCCGATGCCGAGCCGGGACAGGTGGCCGAGCACCGCGACCCCGACACCGCCGGACTGCACCACGAGGCCCGCCCGCCCAGCCACGGGGGGGCGCGCGGCGAACGTGGCGTTCAGCCCGATCCCCGGCACGGCGACACCGAAACAGTCCGGCCCCACCAGGCGCATGCCGTGCCTGCGGCACGTCGCGAGCAGGGCCGCGCCCGTCGCGGCATCGACGCCCGAGGTGATCACGACGAGGGCGCGGACGCCGCGCTGGCCGCACTCCTCGGCGACGGTGAGGACCTCCGCGGCGGGCACCGCCACCACCGCCAGATCCACGGGCTCCGGCAGGGCGAGCGCCGAGGGCACGGACTCCACGCCCTCGATCCGCGGGGCGCCCGGGTTGACCGCATACACCCGCCCTCCGCGCCCTTTGTGTCCTTCGCGCTCCGCGAAGCCCCCGCTGACGATGGAGTGCAGGATGGCCCGGCCCACGGTGCCCGGCTGCCGGCTCGCACCGACCACGGCGACCGACCTGGGCGCGAGCAGGGACCGCAGGCTGGCCACGTCCGCACGGCGCTCCCGCACCGCCACCGCGTCCAGGTAGGCGTCCAGGGTGAGGTCGGCGCCGCCGCGGGGCAGCGGGAAGATGACCTCGATCGTTCCCTCGGCAGCCCGCCGCTCCGCGGGCAGTCCCGCTGCCTCGAACACGTTCAGCATCGCCCTGTTCTCCGGCAGGATCTCCGCGGTGAAGGACCTCACCCCCCGGCTGCGGGCGAGGGAGACCAGGTGCTCGAGCAGCAGCGTGGCGATGCCCTGTCCGTGCATCCGGTCGGCCACGGCGAACGCGACCTCCGCGACACCCGGGTCGCCCGTGCACTCGTAGCTGGCGGCCCCGACGGGCTCCCCGTGCAGCAGCGCGAGCAGCGCGGCGTGATCGGGTCCCGGCTCACGGGTGAGCCGGCGGGCCTCCTGTTCGGCGGCCCGCCGGCTGAAACCGAAGAACCTGAGGTAGGAGCTTTCCGGGGACATCCCCTCGTGCATGGCCCTGACCGCGGCGAAATCCCCGGGCACGGCATGCCGGATCTCGACCATGGTGCCCTCGGCCAGCAGGGCGTGCACGCCGGCGCCCTCTGACGGCGCGGCTGCTGCCCCCGTCATGCGCTCAGCGCTGGCTGGTCCATCGCGGTCCCGCCGCGTTCCATTCGGACTCCCACGCCGCCAGGCGCCGCCTGTCGATCACCCGGCGGGTCAGTACCCCTCCTGCCAGCGTCACCATCGCGACCGCGAGCACGGCGCCCACGCCGGCGAGCACCGCCCGGTCCTCGACCTGGGAATGCCGGATCGGCGGCCCTGTCTGCCGTCCCGCATAGCTGGTCCATATCGTCACCGTGCTGCCCGCCCTGGCACCGGCGGCAACGGTGACCTCGCCGGTGCGCCGCGCCCCGCTTGGGGCGATCCACCACGCGGGCACGTTCGTCACACCCGATTCCCCGTACGCGTTAGCGGGCGGCCGGGGGGCGTTCTTCAGCAGGGCCGCCCTGATCTGGTGCCTGGCCGCCTCCTGGGACCGTTCGACGCGCAGGGCGTTGGCATAAACCCAGTGCGCAGCCGCCATCCCGGCCAGCGGGGCGCCCGCCAGGAACAGGGCCAGCAGCCCCGCGATGACGGCCGTCTCGACCCGGTCCGCCGTGCGCCGGAGCGGGTTGTGATCCGGCCGCAGCCCCCGCAGGACCCGTCCCAGCCACGTAACGCGCGGTGCCGCGCGCCTTCCCAACGTTGCCACCTCCATTCCCGCGGACTGCCAGCGGCCCCGTGCGGCCCCGCCCCGTGTACGGCCGCGGGAAGCCGGCAACTGACTGGGCACTGACAGTCACCGCAATCCAGTGAAGCACCCCCGTCAGCCTCCCGCTACCCGGGAAGCACCCCCCGGGAAGCACCCCCGCCGGCCTCCCCGCTACCCGGCAGGCCCGCCATGCCGCCTCGGCACCCGCAGCGGCCGCCGGGGAGGAAACCACACTGTTTTGTACCCATCTGCCCGGGCCCTGCACCGGGAACCGCCGGAGGGAAGAGGCGTCCGGGAGCAACGCCGCCGCGCCGGCCTGCCTGGCAGGGCAGCCGTGGCCGGGCCGCCTGGCAAGGCCGCCGTGGCCGGGCCGCCTGGCAAGGCCGGTCCTTCATGACCCGGCCTGCCCGCGGGCACTGCCCGGCGACAGGGAGGTGATGGCAGCGCCAACGGAAAGCCCCAGGTTCGCTGTTTCGCTATCAACACATTTCTCCCCATCTAGGTGATTTCTGCTTATATCACCACATCAAGTTCATCCCGGATATAGCTGTACAAACGAGAATGCCGCCCTTACCGCAGAATGCGCACGGAAAGCACGACACCACCCCGGCCAAGACCAAAAACGCTCTTTCAGGTATATCGGTCCTGTGATAGTTTGTTGTTTCTAGCCTGCCGGAAGTCCTACCCGGCCGGGAAACACAGCATGGAGGCGGCGGTATGGCTCGTAGTCCTGATCGTCGGCGGCTAGGGTGGCGCGGCAGGCGCAGAGGGCTGGTGCGCGGGTGGCGCGTCGCCGGCACCCTCACGGCGGCCGCCGGAGCGGCGCTCATCATGGTCCCCGCCGGGGCGGCGGCCACCACCCAGGGCAAGGTCCGGGCCGCGGCCCTGGCGGCTTCCCCGGCCACGGAAAGCCAGTGCCCCTGGGTCAGCTCCCGCCAGCCGGTCGCCGAGCGGGTCGCGGAGGTCATGAGCCACATGACCCTGTCCGACGAGATCGACATGGTGGAAGGCCACGGGACGACCAACCCCTACGTCTTCTACATGCCCGGCATCCCGAGGCTGTGCATCCCCAGCCTGGGCGAGGAGGACGGGCCCAACGGCGTGGCCGACGGCCTCACCGGGGTGACCCAGCTTCCCGCCGGCGTCGCCCTGGCCGCCACCTTCGATCGTTCGCTGGCCCGGCAGTACGGCCAGGTGATCGGAGCCGAGGAGATCGGCAAGGGCGCGGCCGTGAACCTGGGCCCCACCGTCAACATCGACAGGGATCCCCGCTGGGGCCGGTCCTTCGAGGCCTACACCGAGGACCCCTACCTCAACGCGGCGCTGGCCACCAGTGAGATCGAGGGGCTCCAGGGCCAGGGCGAGATGGACCAGGTCAAGCACTTCGACGCCTACAACCAGGAGACCTACCGCAACACGCCCGCCGACGACGTCATCGTCAGCGACCGCACGCTGCAGGAGATCTACATGCCGGCCTTCCAGGCCGCGATCCAGCAGGCCAGGGCGGCGTCGGTGATGTGCGCCTACTCCACGGTGAACGGCAGCTACAGCTGCCAGAACCCGTACCTGCTCACCAACGTCCTCAGGCAGGAGTGGGACTTCCCCGGCTTCGTCACCTCCGACTACGGCGCCCTGCACTCCACCACGGGCGGCGCGTTCGCCGGCACGGACCAGGAGCAGCCGTTCAGCACCTACTACGGCGCGGCGCTGGAAGCGGACGTGCAGGACGGCACCGTTCCCCGCGCCGTGCTGAACACCATGGTGCAGCGGATCCTCACCGAGATGTTCCGCTTCAACCTGATCAGCAAGCCGCTCACGGGATCGACCTCCGCCACGGTGACCACGCCGGCGCACGTGGCGCTGTCCAACGAGGTCGCGGAGGCCGGCACGACGCTGCTGAAGAACGCCGGGGGCACCCTGCCGCTGTCCGCCAGCAACGCCGGGACGGTCGCCGTGATCGGGCCGGCCGCCTCGGCCTCGCCCACCTACGGCGGCGGGGGCAGCGCCCACGTGATCCCGTCCTCGACGGTGAGCCCGCTGCAGGGCATCCAGGCGGCGGCAGGAAAGGGAACGCACGTCGTCTACCAGCAGGGCCTGCCGACCGACACGTCGCTGCAGTCGATCCCGCCGACTTACCTGTCCCCGGCCTACACCGGCACGGGCTTCACGCCCGCTCAGCAGACGACCTACACCGGCACGCTGACCGCGCCGGAGACCGGCACCTACGTGCTTGCCATCTCCAACCCGTGCGGCTGCTACACCTCGACATACCTGTACCTGAACGGCAAGGAACTCATCGACGACCCGTCCACGCCACCGGTGCACACCTACTCGGCCGCGGTTCAGCTCACCGCGGGCCAGAAGTACACGCTGACGATCACCGGCCCCGGCCCCTCCTCGCAACTGCTGTGGGCGAAGCCGTCCGACCTGGCCCCCGGCATCCAGGCCGCCGCCGCCGCGGCCAGGCATGCGAAGACCGCGGTCGTGGTCGTCTCCGACGACACCGAGTCCGAGGCGACCGACCGGCCCAGCCTCGACCTGCCGTCCGCGCAGAACGAGCTGGTCTCCGCGGTCGCGGCCGCCAACCCGCACACCGTCGTCGTGGTCAACGCGGGCGCGCCGGTCGCGATGCCGTGGCTGAGCCAGGTCGCGGCCGTGGTCGATGCCTGGTACCCGGGCCAGACCAGCGGCACCGCCCTGGCAAACGTGCTGTTCGGCACCGTGGACCCGGGCGGGCACCTGCCGGTCACCTTCCCGGAGGACCTGTCCCAGGTGCCTGCCGCCACCACGGCCCGGTTCCCCGGCAACGGCAGCACGGTCCAGTACTCCGAGGGCCTCGACGTCGGCTACCGCTGGTACGACGCGAAGCACATCACGCCGATGTTCCCGTTCGGGTACGGGCTGTCCTACACCCGCTTCGCGTTCAGCAACCTGCGGGTGAGCCCGCCGGTCACCGACGGGGTGCACGACGTCCGCGTGTCGGCCACGATCACCAACGTGGGCCAGCGCGCGGGCAGCGACGTGGCCCAGCTCTACCTCGGCGACCCGGCCCCGGCGGGTGAGCCGCCGCGCCAGCTCGCCGGCTTCCGGCGGGTGACGCTCAGGCCGGGGCAGTCGGCCGACGTGCACTTCACCGTCACCCCGCGCGACACGTGGTGGTGGGACCAGTCAGCGCCCGGCGGGAGTTCCACGGGCGGCGGCTGGAGCCAGACGGCCGGCACCTACCACGTGTACGTGGGCGACTCGTCGGCGCTGGCGAACCTGCCACTGCGGGGAACGTTCACGATGACCGGCACGCCGGCGGCCCGCCAGGTCGTCGTGCACGCCCCTGCCACCATGCGGCCCGGGCAGGCGTCGGCGGTACAGGTGACGCTGACCGCCTCGGGGAACGAGACGCTGCACGGCATACGGCTCGCCCTGCAGGTCCCGCAGGGCTGGACGGTACGGCCGGCCGGGCCCACCGTCTTCGGCAGCGTGCCGCCGTCGGCGGCACCGGCCGCGACGTTCCTGGTGAGCCCGCCGTCCTACGCGCCGAACGTCAACGCGGTCGTGCACGCCACCGCCAGCCTCGGCCCCGATGCCCAGCGGGAGGCAGGCGTGACCGTCACCGTGGGCTGAGCCCAGGCCAGCACGGCGGTGCCCGGCCAGCGGAGCCCGCTGGCCGGGCACTCGCATCTGGCACCCCCGGGCCGGCAGCCTCAGCGGGGCGCGGCCTCGCGGGCGGCGGGCTTGCCCTCGAAGAGACGGATGATCTCCTCCACGGACCGGTCCTTGGTCTCGGGCAGGAAGCGGGCGATGAAGACGATCGCCAGCACCGCAAGGGCGGCGAAGCAGACCAGCACGCCGGCCAGGGTGATAGCCGACTGCCAGACGGGGAACGTCTCGATGATGAGGAAGTTGGCCAGCCAGTCGACGGTCGCCCCGATCGCGGCCGCCTGCCCGCGGACCCCGGTGGGGAACACCTCGCCCTGCAGGGTCCAGCCGGTCCCGCCGACGCCGACCGCGAACGAGGCGATGAACAGGTCCAGGCCGAGCATGACGATGACCAGCCTGACCGTCCCGGACGTCAGGGCGAGCCCGGCCGCCGACAGCATGGCGAACACCACCATGCCGGTGTAGCCGCCGATGGAGATCTTGCGCCGGCCGACGCGGTCGATGTAGCGGAAGCCGAAGAAGGTGGAGGCCACGTTGACTGCGGTCATGATGGCGGTCACCTCGACCCCGGCGACCGTGGTGGTCACCAGCGAGGCGCTGTGCCCGGCGAATATCGGGCCGAGCAGGTGCGGCCCGTAGTACAGCGGCACGTTGATGCCGGTGACCTGCTGGAAGAAGAAGAACGCGCACACCACGATCAGCGCCCGCTTCACACCGGGCGTCCACGCACGGGACCGCCGTTCCTCGGCGACCTCGGTGCGCTGGATCGCCGCCGCCGCCTGGCGGACCTGCTCCATGGTGACCTCGGTGCCCAGCGTGGCCATCGCCTTGCGGACGTCCTCGTAGCGCCCGTGGCGCAGCAGCCACCTGGGCGACTCCGGCATCACCGTGCGCAGGACCAGGCCGATGATCGCCGGCACCGCGCCGAGGCCGAGGACCAGGCGCCAGCCGACCGAATGGGCCATGCCGGGCGCGAGGCCGAAGATGGCCAGCGCCACCAGGTAGGCCACCAGGATGCCGACCGTGATCATCCACTGCTGCAGCATCGACAGCGCGCCGCGGCGCCGCCGCGGCGCATACTCGGCGATGTAGGCCGTGGCGATCGCGGAGTCGGCGCCGATCGCCAGGCCGATCAGCGTCCGGGCGCCCAGGATCACCGCGGCGTTCGGGGTCACCGCCGACAGGATCGCCCCGGCAGCGTAGATGCCTGCGTCCACGATCAGCAGGTATTTGCGGCCGAACCGGTCGGACACCGGGCCGGCGCAGATCGCACCCACCGCCGCCCCCAGCGACGCACCGGAGACCAGGTAACCGAGCGCGAAGCCGGTCAGGTGGTAGGGCACGAAGTTCAGCGCCGACCCGATGTTGGACGTGTCGTAGCCGAACAGGAAGCCGCCGATCGTGGCGAGGAGGGTGAGCTGCCAGTAGAAGGAGGTCGGAAGCCTTTCATCGAGGGTGGTGAGGGCATCTGTCGTGGCAGGCTGTGTCATGTGCGCTCCCGGATGGTAACTGCACCACCTGCCCAGCTTTTCCGGCCGCGCACGCGTTAAACGGACTGACGTCGGCATGTTGACAATCTCACAGGCGCGCCTTCGCCGCCGGGAACCGCCCTCGCCGGAAGCTGCCCGCCGCCGGGAACGGGCCGCCGCCGGGAACGGGC
>Ga0209061_1006004_pt1 | contig 10139 bp, 8 predicted proteins | sample Coa_R1_10_FD_187157 | JGI IMG/M metagenome (GOLD analysis project Ga0209061, IMG submission 187157) | Surface soil microbial communities from Centralia Pennsylvania, which are recovering from an underground coalmine fire - Coalmine... | ecosystem: Environmental > Terrestrial > Soil > Unclassified... | reverse complement strand
CCTGCTCACCGGACTGCCCACCGGAACACCCCAGGAAGCCCTCGACACCGCCTGCACCGTCCACCTCGCCGGCCCCGGCCACGAACCCGGCGACTGAACCCCCGACGAACTTACGGAGCTACCCACTTAGAAAGATAGGCGATACGATCAAGGCCGCGGAATCGACCAACGCCTCGGCCAGCCCGTCGGGCTCGTCGTCGGCGAGTTCCACGAGCACGTAGCCGAGAAACTCGAGTTCCGCGATGACCGGGCTGGCGATGAGGCGGCCGCTGCCGCTGGGTACCGAGTGGCGCTGGCGGTCACAGTTGACGGTTTCCAGCAGCTCCACGGCGTGCGGCTGCATCGCCATCCCGGCTATCTCCGCGTCAGCCGGGGCCGCGGCCCTGATCCGACCCAAGCCGTCCAGGAGCGCGGCCTGGCCGCCCGCCAAGGCCGCCAACCTGGCCGCAACGGTGTCCAGGCCCGATCCTTCGCGTGCCACCACGGCCATCGCGTCCAGCGCACGCAGCCGTTTGTCGAGCAAATCCCGCTGCCGGTTCAGTTCGGCGTTCAGGGTCTGGAGGCGAAGGCGAGTGCTGTGCTCGGAGTCGAAGAGCCGGGCGTTCATGATGCCGATGGCGGCGATCTGTCCGAACTCCTCCAGAAGTTGCTGGTCGGTAGAGTTGAACACCTCGTCGCCTTCGCGGAGCTTGTCGACGACCAGGGCGCCGAGTACGTCGCCCTTGAAGACTAGCGGCACGCTCATCGCGGCCTTGGGTGACCGCAGCCCCTGCGTCGCCTCACGGAAGGCGGCCAGGTTGTCGTTGCTGGCGCCGGACAGCGAGTTGTAGACGGCCGCGGGATCGTTATAGATCGCTCCGCGGCGGGAGAAGAACGCCTTGCCTGCGGCGCATTCTCCGGGTTCCAGGCTGAGCCTCCGCATGCTGGGGCCGAGCCCGACCGTATCCTGCGCGTGCAGTCGACCGGTGGACGGGTCAACCAGGTAGAGCGTGCCCGCCTCGGCCGCCGGAATCATCTCTATCGCGCTGACAAGAACCTGATGCGAGATGTCGGCGAGGTTCAGCTCGGATGAGATCATCGTGATGACCTCGAGCAGCCGCTCTAGTTGAGACAGCCGTTCGGCGGGCTCGATGGCCGGTGCATGTCGCGCGGGGAGTAGCCGTTCCGATGTCACCCTCGCCGATGTCCCCCTTAGTTCGATGTCACTAGTCTCCACTGGTATGTCTAGACGGGCAAGGGATGGCTGGTGTGGCAGCCGTTGTATGCCCTGTTCCTGAGCCGCATCCGGCGCCTCGCCCGGCGGGAAGGCCAGGCATGTCTCGCGGCAGCAGCCGGCCTATGCTATGCTATCTTATCACGGGAGGAAGCGGTGACCGATTCGAATCCAGTAGCGGCTCCGCGGCCGGCGCACCTCGCCGCCGAGACTGCCCGGGCTCTGTGGTTCACCGCCCCGAGGACGGCGGAGATTCTGGACCAGCCGGTGCCCCTTCCCGGGCCGGGCCAGGTCATGGTACGCGCACTGGTGTCCCTGGTGAGTTCCGGAACGGAACTGCTCATCTATCGGGGCGAAGGGACCGGGGAACTCGGGCTGGAAACGTGCGAGGGCAGCTTCGACTTTCCGGTGAAATACGCTTACCAGGTTGTCGGCGAGGTGGTCGCGGCGGGACCGGGTTCGTCCTATGCTCCGGGGCAGCTTGTCTTCGCCCGGCATCCGCATCAGTCGCTGTTCACCATGGCCAGCGAGTCGACGCTGATCACCCGGGTGCCAGACGGAATGGATCCGGACCGAGCGGTCTTCGTCAACTTGATGGCCGTGGCGCTCACCACACAGTTGGACGTCCCAGTCCGGTTCGGCGATTGCGTGGTCGTTTTCGGCCAGGGAACGGTTGGCAGCCTCGCAGCGCAACTGGCCCGGCGCACCGCCGGGACGCTCATTGCCGTCGACCCGGTCCCCAGCCGTCGGGCGATGGCGCTGAACTGGGGAGCGGACACGGCCATCGCCCCGGAGGAGGCCGCCGAGGCGGTCGCCGTCGCCAGCAGCGGTCGAGGTGCGGATATCGCGATCGAGGCGAGCGGAACCGGCGCCGCGCTCCAGGCCGCCATCAACGTGACGGGCCAGGAGGGCACGGTCGTCGCTGTCTCTTTCTTCGGCAGCAAGGTGATCCCGCTAGTACTCGCGCCCGAGTTCCACTACCGCCGGCAGCGGATCATCAGCTCGCAGGTCAGCACGATAGGCGGCGGATTGCAGCCGCGATGGTCATGGGACCGCCGTGACAAGGTTGCTTTCAGCCTGCTGGCCAAGGACTGGCTGCAGACCCCCGTGACGCACCGCCTGCCGTTTCCGGCGGCCCCCGAAGCGTACCGCTTGCTCGATCAGCATCCGGACGAGGCGATCGGCGTTCTGCTGGACTACTGCGGGTAGCGCGGCGGTCATACTGTAACTGCTCCTACCACTCACGGGTCGGCGGCCGGGCAATGCGCCGCGTCCGCCGTAGCTGCCTACCGCGACGCGGGCACGATCCGGTCGCGCCGTGCGCGCAGCAGGTGTCGGGCACCTGCTCGCTGGTCCCGCGGGCGTACCTGTCCTCGTGCCGAGGAAAGCCCGTCACGGCCCAGGTCGCGACCGAGCATCCCGGTGCTTCCGGCGCGTCGTTGCCATAGTCCGGTTGCCGGACGTCCTGCCCCCCGGCGCAGTCGAGGCCCGCAGCCCGCTGGCCTCGAGAACACGGATGCCGATCAGCCCGGCCTGAAGCGCACGATCGTCACGCCGGCATTCTTGTCGGTGATGTAGGTGTAACCACGGCGGTCCACCAAGACGTCCTCGGTCTGGGTGACGAGGTCGGTGGGCAGTGGCCCGCGCCTGGACGTCGGGTCGTCCGGAATGTAGTACCCGGCGATGCGCGGCGAGTAGGGATCGGAGATGTCGAACACTTGGAGCCCCGCGTTGAAGTACGTCAGGTAAATGTAGTTTCCGACGGGCTGCAGGCACTGCTGGTGCTGGTGCTGGTGCTGGTTATGCGGCCCGAATCTGCCCCCCTTGGCGCGGAAACTCGGTGCAGGGTAGCCCAGCGGCGGCTCTGGCACCGGGAACAGCGAGATCAGCACGGGATCGCGCTCGTCACTGACGTCGACGATACCGGCGAAGTTCAGCGGCTCCCGGCAACGTTCGTTGAGCGCCTCGCTGTTGATCACCACAAGGTTGCGATCGGGCAGCGGTATGGCGGTGTGCACCGAGATGCTGCTGCCGAGCGGAGGGTAGGTCGGCAGAGCGGAGACGAACCGTGGCTGCGTCGGATTCGCCACGTCGAGCAGCACCAGGCCCGCACGCATCCAGGCGCCGTAGGCCCGGACGCCCTCGATGTAAGGGCCGCCGTGCAGTGACAGGCCGAGACTATGCATGTCGGCGGCCGGCCAGCCCGAGGCCAGCTTCGCCTGGTCGGCTGGCGAGAACCGCTCGCCTAGTCCGGTGGCCTGGCCGGGCCACCACCAGCGTCCGGCCAGGGTTGGCGCTGCGGGATCGCTGATGTCCAGCACTCCATAGACATGGCCAGTGAATCCGGGCAGCGTGGTCGCCAGGTGCACATACCGGCCGCCGTCGTAGTAGTTGCGGTGAGTCCCGGTCGCGCCAGGCGACCACCGGCCCAGCACCTTCGGCAATTCCGGATCGCCGACGTCCCAGACGGTCACGCCCTCTTCAAACCGCTCGCTCGGGGTCCCCCAGCCTGGCGGTACCGGCTCCATGTTGGTGATCATCAGGCCGTCGGCGACCTGCACCTGCAGCGTCCAGGTTCCCGGCGGCCCGTCAAGCCAGCGGACATACCGGGGGCGTTCCGGATCCGTGACCTCGACGATGTGCAGGCCAGGCTCCCACAGCGGGGCGACATACAGGAAGAACCGCCCTTCGGCTTCCTGCATGGCCAGCTTGAAGCCGGATCGCCCGTCCAGGTCGTCGTAGCCGACGAACTCGATGTTGCGCGAAAACGCCATTACACCTCTCTTCTCCCGCCGGCCAGCTGCAGGGATGCGCGCCAAGCCCGCAGCAGACCCTCATGTCCGCGCCGTGCCTGCTCCAGCCATGGCAGCTTCCACACCGAGTCTGGGAAATCCAGCCCCCACCGGCCGTCGTCGGAGAACACCTCGAGGTCATACCAGCCGTCATAGCCGCCTTCGCGCAGCGCCGCGAGGATCCCCGGCAGGTCCGCCACCCCGTCACCCGGCAGCACCCGGTCATTCCAGCTCCGGGTCGGCTGCCGGACGTCGTTCAGCTGCACGACGTTGATCCTGGGAGCCAGCTCGCGGGTCATCTCCAGGAGCCGCTTCGAGGAACCCCATACGTGCCAGATGTCATAGCAGAGTCCCACGTCCGGTCTGCCCGCCTCGGCCAGGAAGGCCACGGCATCCTCAAGCCCGAATACGACCGAGTAGTCATGCGGCTCGGCAAATCGGAAGGTCTCGAAGCTGAGCGGTACGCCCTCGGCGTCGGCTGTGGCGGCCAGCGCGTGCAGCGCCTCCGCGGCCCGCTTCCGCGCCTCGTCCGCCGGGTAGCGTCCCGCTGGGCCGGTCAGGCATAGGATGGACGTCGGCCGCAGTTCGGCGAGCCTGCGCACGCCCTCGCGCATCAGCGAGACACGTTCGGCGACGTCCTCCGGCCCGTGTATCCGGCTGCCCGGCAGGAACGACATCACCGCCGGAACGCACGCGGCTGCCTGCACTCCTGCGGTGGCCAACGCCGCGGCGACCTCCCGCGGCCGCCGCTCCCCGAGCTTCGCCTCGTCGATGCTCAGCCCGGTCGCACCCGAACCCACCGCCAGCTTGATGTCCTGCTCGAGGGAGGTATCCGGAAAGGCCAGCTCGCAGAGCGAATATCTCGGCGCTTCTGTCATCGGCTCGCTCCTTCACACGGCACTGCGGCCGCCATCGACCGGCACCACGATTCCGTTGATGTGGTCTGGCGCGTCTAGCAGCAGCCAGACGCCCACCGCCGCGGCTTCCTCGGGGTTCCCGATCCGGCCGTTGGGCGAGGATTCCATGAACATCGCCCGCGCGGCCGCCGGATCCTCCGGCTTGTATCCAGCCTCGGTGGCCAGGCCCATCTGCGTGATCATCGAGGCGGGGCTCACGACATTGGCCCGGATGTTGCGACGTCCATACTCGATCGCGACCGTCTTGGTGAGCCCGATGATGGCGTGCTTGGACGCGGTGTAGGCACCCAGCTTTTCACCGCCGTGCGACGCTAGGTGCGAACCGGTGGTGACGATCCTGCCGCCGCCGCCAGCGAGCAGTGCCGGCAGGGCGTACTTCATCCCTAGCCAGACACTTTTGGCGTTGACCGCCATCACTCGCTCGTAGTTCTCCTCCGACCCGTCAGCTACCTCAGCGAACTCTCCGAGGATCGCCGCGATGCAGAAGAGCCCGGCGAGGCCGCCGAAGCGCTTGATCGATCGGCTGACGCAGTGGCGCATGTCGGTAGCCGAACTGACATCGGCCACGGCCGTATCGACCTCGCCCGGCGACGAACTCCACTTAACAGCGTGGCTGTCCAGCGACCTGCGATCGCGGTCGACGGCCAGCACCTTCGCGCCACGGCCGAGCAATTGCTCGACGGCAGCACTGCCCATGCCGCCCGCTGCGCCGGTCACAATGTAGCAACGGTCAAGGTCCATACTCGTCCTTGCTGCTCAGCGAGCGGTCAGCATGTCGTAGCCGCCCTCGGGTTGACATGGGCTGGGCGCCGTTCACCCATTGGCGCGACCGGGTGGGCTGTCCGACAGTTGGCCGGATGCGGAGTGGGCGGCCTCCTGTGCGGCGCCGCTCCCGGCAGGGGACGGGAGCGGCGCGGTACGCCGCAGGAAAGCGAGCCGGCCGCCGAAGGCCGTGCCCCGGCCGCGCGGCCGCGAACTCAGGATGACGGCCAGGATGACGATGAGCCCGCGGACCATCAACTGCTCGGGCGACGCCAGTCCCAGGATGATCAGCGCGTTCCCGATCAGCCCGATCAGCAGCGAGCCGATCAGCGCTCCTACCACGCTGCCCTTTCCCCCTGCGAGCACCGTTCCGCCGACGATCACTGCTGCCAGCACGTTCAGCAGGTCGGAGGAACCGAGCGTATAGGTGGCGGCGTTGAACTGGCCGAGATAGAGAAGGCCGCCAAGCGCGCCGCCGATGCCGCTGAATGTCAGCACCATGACCTTGACGCGTCCGGTCTTGATGCCAGAGAACCGCGCGGCGTTGGGGTTTGCTCCAGTGGCGAGCACATGCCTGCCGGTCGGTGTGTAGGCAAGGATGAAGCCGCCGACGATCACGGCGCCGAGCGACCAGATCACCAGGGCGTTGACCGGGCCGACATTGCCCTGCGCGAAGATCTTCAGGAATGTCTGGTTGGTCACGGTCACGGTGGCGCTGTTGGTGATCACCTGGGAATATCCCTGCAGGATGCCGAGCATGCCTAGCGTCACGACGAAAGATGGAATCCGGAAGATCACGGTGACGAGTCCGTTGATGAGGCCGACTCCAGCGCCGAACGCAAGAGCAGTGACTATCGCCAGCGCGATGCCCCAGCCGTGGGCCAGCAATACGGCCCCGATATAAGCGGACACCGGCACCACCGCGCTGAAGGACAGATCGATCTCGCCGCTGCAGATGACGAACACGGTCGGCACTGCCATGACAGTGATGGCTGTCGTCGTCTCGACGATGCTGATCAGGTTGCTCCAAGACAGGAACGTGGTGTCGCGAAGCAGGATCCCGAAGATTACGACGGCGGCCAGCATCACCATCAGCAGCAATCCCGAGTTCTCGCCGCGGTAGGCGCGTGCGGCGGCATCCCGGATGCCGTTGCGCGCGCGCTCAGCCACCTGGCCCGGTGGATGCAGGTCCGCGCCTGCCGCCCCAGCCTGCCGCCCGACCCGCGGCGCCCGGGTGTCTTTGCTCATCTTCCTGCCCTTCATCGCGGCCGGTCAGCGCGTGGCCCGGGTCGGCGTGACGACCGCTGCATCGCCTCGATGAGCGCCGGCTCAGTGAACTCCGGGCTGCCCGCAAGGGCGGCGGCCCGGATGGTGCCGTCTGCGAGGATCAGGATCCGGTCAGCGACTCGCACGAGTTCCCCAACGTCCGAAGACGCCCACAGCACCGCCATGCCGGAGGCGGCCTGATTGCGGACGTACTTCGCCAGGTCACTCGCGGCGCCCACGTCGACCCCGTAGGTTGGTTCGTCGAGCAGCAGCAGCCGGGGTGTAGTGCTGAGGACCTTGGCCACCACGACCTTCTGCTGGTTTCCGCCAGAGAGTTCCATCACCACTTGCTCAGGCCCTGTGGCCCGGATCCCCAGCAGCGTCATCCACTCCCGCGCCCTGCGGCGCCCCTTCGACATGCGCAGCACCCCCAGGGACACCAGGTCCCGCAGGATCGACAGTGACGAGTTCTCCACGATCGGCTTGGCTAGTAGCAGGCCATGTACCGCCCTGTTCTCAGGGATCAGGTAGACACCGCTGCGGATGGCGTCAGCCGGGTGCCGCGGGCGGTATGGCTTGCCCCCGAGCAGCACATCACCGCCGCTGCGGCGGACGTCCCCGAACAGGGTGCGCAGCAGAGTAGAACGGCCGCTCCCGGCCAGACCCACCAGCCCGACGATTTCGTTGGGATACAAGCGGAAGCTGACGTTGGACAATTTGCCGCGGACCTCCAGGGAGCGAACCGTCATGACGGCATCACCGTCACGACGGTTCTGCTGTCGACGCCCCGGCTCGTCCATATGGATCTCGCGGTCACCGAGCATGGCCCTGACGAGGCCAGGTACGGTTGTCTCGGCGGCCGGGCAGGATAGCGTGACCCGGCCCTCGCGCAGCACGGTGACCCTGTCGCTGACCTCGAAGACCTCGCCCAAGTGGTGGGTGATAAGGATCACGCCCACCCCCTGCCACGCGACGTTGCGAACCACCTCGAAGAGTCGGCCGATCTCCTGATGCCCGAGCGGCGCGGTCGGCTCGTCGAGGATCAGCACCCGGCTGGACAAGCGCAGCGCCTTGGCTATCTCGAGTAGTTGCTGCTCGACGACGCTGAACTCGGAGACGCGCCGTTTGAGCAGCGAGTGCGAGATGCCGAGGCGGTCGAGCAGGTCCTGAGCATCTCGCGACTCAGCACCTCGGCGTAGCGAGCGCAGCGGCGTCACGCGCTCATCGTTCAGGAACAGGTTGTCCAGCCCGGTCAAGGTCGGGATGAGGCTCTTCTCCTGAAAGACCATGCCGATGCCCAGCGACCTTGCCACTTTGGCATCAGCCGATTCCATCGGCGTGCCGCCAACGTACACCTCACCGCTGCTCGGCCGGTATACGCCCTGCGCGATTTTCATGAGGGTGGACTTGCCGGCGCCGTTGTGGCCTACGATCGCGTGTACGACGCCAGGCTCCACCGCGAAGCTCACGTCCTGGAGCACCGACACGCCGCTGAAGTGCATGTCGATGTTGCGCATCTCCAGCGCCAGCCCTGGTGTCGGCATATCCCTCGCTCAGCTACCTCGTCGGTCAGTCGTCACGGTGCCGGGTCCGCCGGCGGAGACGGCGGCGGACCCGGCACCGCGTGTCCCCGCCGCGGCTTCGGCGGCCCCGGTGCCTATCCGCAGATCGACACGGCGCACGGGAACTGCGGTCCGTGCATGAAGTCCCACGCGGCCTTGACATTCGAGCTGGTCGCCGCGAATGTGGGGAAGTTTACGAAGTCAGGGTACGTGGCGCCGATGGCGGCCAGCGCCGAGAGCAGGGCCATTAGGCGCCCGCCGTCATAGACATCCTGGGCCATGTCGACCTTAATCAGGCCATGCTGGCGCAGCGACGCGGCGCCGGCCTCGGCCAGGTCCATGGTCACCACCGAGACCTTGTTCTGCAGATGCAGCGCCTTGATCGCCGCCATCTCGCCCAGCCCGGGCGGGTTTTCCCATGGGGCGAAGATCACGTTCACATTCTTGTGCTTCTGGAGAAATGCCTCAGTGTAGGCCTCCGCTCCGCTTGGGTCGGTGAATCCGGAGTTGGGCATGGATGGGTTCGCCGGGCCGCCATCAGCGATGACGTGAATATTCGGGTACTTCTTAAGTCCGGCCAGGAAGCCTGATTCCCTGAGGAGGATGGCGTCCACATCGTTAATCCAGTGGATGTACCCCAAGGTGGCACCGTTCGGGAAGGCTTCATGTACTGCTTCGGCCATCTGCTCGCCTAGGTAATACCAGTCATAGGCAACGAGGGCTTTCATCGGCTCATTGGGTCCGATGCGCATTCCCAGGCTGCCGACGCCCCAAGATACGATGACCTTGTGCTGTGCCACCGCCGGCGCCATGATCCCCGCCATCTGGCCAGGGTTGAGTGTGCCACCTGTCAGGATGATGTCAGGATTGAGCGGCAGCACGGCTTGCAGATCGCCTTGCGTCCCGTTAGGCGAGAACTCCGAGTCGGTGATCCGGAGAAGCTTCACTCCCAGCGCCTGATATTCCTGCTGGATGCCGGAGTCGATCGCCTTGTTGTAGGTGACATTGCTCCAGTCGAGGAACACAGCGGTCAGGTGCTTCTGGCAGATCGTCTTGACCTCGGCGGCAGTGACCTGGACCTGGTTCCACAAGACCGGGGAAAGGGCCTGCGGGGCGCCCATGTCATTCGCGGTGTTGTCCACTGCGGTCTGGCCGGCCGGAGCGGTGGCAGTCGCCGGGTCAAGCGCAGGGGGTATGGGCCGGTTGTTCATGCTTGCTGCTGCGGCGTTGCCGCACGAGCCGGATGACGAAGATGAGTTGGCGGCGTTCGACGCCCCCACGGCGCATCCCGTCAGCAGCAACCCGACCGCGGCAACGGCAGCCAAAGGACGGCCAGGCCACACTGTTGTGAGTTTCATGACGGACCTCCGTTCTCCTGCCTGTGCCGACGAACGCCCTTATCCATCCCTGGCAGGACTGGTCAGCGGCCGGATTCTCATCCGAGCCTTGGAAATGCGCCCAAAGCTCACGGTCAAGCCGAGATTCCTTGTTTGCGCCATTGTTACTAGTTAGGTACCTCTGGAGTTGATTGCCGGAGGTGAATTCCCGGTTCTGGTCGGCCGGCCCGGAGTGTCGTGTTGCTTACGGAGGGTCGGCTCTGGCAGTGTGCGGCTTGTGCCTGATACGC
>Ga0209061_1006003_pt1 | contig 10141 bp, 10 predicted proteins | sample Coa_R1_10_FD_187157 | JGI IMG/M metagenome (GOLD analysis project Ga0209061, IMG submission 187157) | Surface soil microbial communities from Centralia Pennsylvania, which are recovering from an underground coalmine fire - Coalmine... | ecosystem: Environmental > Terrestrial > Soil >... | reverse complement strand
GGCCGGATCGGCGCGGCCCCGGCGGGCCGGATCGGCGCGGCCCCGGCGGGCCGGATCGGCGCGGCCCCGGCGGGCCGGATCGGCGCGGCCCCGGCGGGCCGGATCGGCGCGGCCCCGGCGGGCCGGATCGGCGCGGCCCGGGCTGGCCGGGGCGGCGTCCGCGCCGGGCCGGCCCCGCGCGCGATGTCCGCGGCCCGCCATCAGGCGAACCGCAACGGCGCGCCGGCGCGCAGGCCGCGGGCCCACTCGGGGGCCGGCATCCGCCGCCTGCCCGGGGCCTGGACATCGCCGAGGCGGACCGGGCGGGTGCCGGTGCCTGCGAACACGGCGTGCCGCTGGACCAGGACCTCGCCCGGCTCGAGCGCCTCCGGGTGGCCGGCGCCGGTCACCGTGACCGGGCCGACGTTCAGCCGGACACCGTCGAGCTCGGTCCATGCCCCTGGTCGCGGCGTGCACGCGCGGATCAGCCGGTCGACCGCGTGCGCGGGCAGCTTCCAGTCCACCCGCGCGTCGGCGGGGCCGATCTTGGGCGCGAAGCTCACGCCCTCGGCGGGCTGCGGGCGTGCCGCCAGCGTGCCCGCCTCGATCCCGTCGAGCGTGGCGGCCAGCAGCCCGGCTCCGGCCCGCGACAGCCGCTCGAGCAGGGAACCGGCGGTGTCGCCGGGACGTATCGGCTCGGTCAGCACCCCGTAGACCGGGCCGGCGTCGAGGTCCGCGACGACACGGAAGGTGGTCGCGCCCGTCACGTCGTCGCCGTGCAGGATGGCGTGCTGCACCGGAGCGGCGCCGCGCCAGGCAGGCAGCAGGGAGAAGTGCAGGTTCACCCAGCCGTGCCGCGGGATGTCCAGCGCGGCCTGCGGGAGCAGCGCGCCGTAGGCGACCATCGGGCAGGCATCCGGCGCGATCTGGCGCAGCCGGGCGAGGAACCCGGGGTCCCTGGCCCTGGCCGGGGTGAGCAGCTCGAGCCCGGCCGCCGCCGCGCGGCGGGCCACCGGGCTCGGGCCGAGCCTGCGGCCGCGCCCGGCCGGGGCGTCCGGGCGGGTCAGCACCGCGGCGACCTCGTGACGGGACGCCAGCAGCGCCTCCAGCGACGGGACCGCGGCCTGCGGGGTACCCGCGAACACCAGCCGCATCGGCTACAGCGCCAGGCCACGGGTGCCGTGCGGCGACACCTTCACCCGGGGCGCGGGCTCGCCCCACCATTCCGCCTCGCGGATCGCCTTCATCGCCAGCTTGCGCTGCGCCGGGTCCATCCGGTCGATGAACAGGACGCCGTCCAGGTGATCGGTCTCGTGCTGGATGCAGCGCGCGAGCAGTTCGGTGCCCTCGATGGTGACCGGGTCCCCGTACATGTTGAATCCCTTGGCGATCACGCCGTGCGCCCGCCTGACCGGGTAGGCCAGGCCGGGGAAGGACAGGCAGCCCTCGTCGTCCTCGTCCTGCTCCGGCGACAGGTCAAGCGACGGGTTGACCAGGTGGCCGGGCTCGCCGTCATCCACGTGGTAGGTGAACACGCGCAGGCCGACGCCGATCTGCGGCGCGGCCAGGCCGAGGCCGGGCGCGTCCAGCATGGTATCGGTGAGGTCCCGCACGAGCCTGCGCAGCTCGGCGTCGAAATCGCGCACCGGCTCGGCGGGCGTGCGCAGCACTGGGTCGCCGAACAGGCGGATCGGCTTGACGCTCATGCTGCGAGTCTAGCGATCACCCGATCTCCAGCGGGTCAAGCTGCACCCGCACCGGCCCGCCGTCCTTGCGCGCGCTGCGCCGGGCCTGCGCGGCGCGCAGCGCGCGGGCCAGCGCCAGGCCGCCGTCACGCGGGACGCGGATCAGCGCCCGCTCGGTGTGCTCGGCGGCGTTGCCCACGGGGCCGAGCACCTCGGCGCCCGGGGGCAGCTCGGCCAGCGACAGCAGGTCCGCGACCGCGTCCGGCGCGCCGGAGACGGCCGCCATCCGCACCGCCGGGGGGAAGCCGAGCTCGGCGCGCTCGGCCAGCTCGCGCTCCGCGAAGCCGGACGGGTCCCAGCGGATCAGGGCCTGCACCGCGGGCAGCGCCGCCTCGGCGAGCACCACCACCGGCGCGGCGGGGCGGACGAGCGCGGCGGCGTTCAGCCACCGGCGCAGCGCCTCCTCCGCGGCCCGCAGGCTCGGCCGGCCGAGCAGCGCCCAGCCGTCCAGCAACAGCGCGCCCGCGTACCCGCCCGCCGCCACCGGCTCGGCGCCGGGCGTGGCTATGACCAGCGCCGGGGTGCCCGGCACGGCGGCGAGCACGTGCGCGCCGCCCGAGGTGCGCACCGGGACAGCCGGGAAGGCGCGGCCGAGCTCCTCGGCGGTCCGCGCCGCCCCGGTGACCAGGGCGCGCACCTCGCGGCCGCCGCAGCGCGCGCATGCCCAGTCCGCTGCCAGCGCCCCGCACCACCGGCAGTCGGGCAGCCGCCGCGATGCTTCGATCCGCAGCGGGCCGCCGCAGGACCCGCACCGGGCCTGCGCACGGCACCGGGCACAGGCGATCGCGGCCAGGTAGCCGCGCCTGGGCACCTGGACGAGGACGGGCCCGCCGGCCAGCGCGGCCCGCGCGCTGCGCAGCGCGAGGCTGGGCAGCCGGGCGGTCAGCGCGGCCTCGTCCCTGGCCAGCTCGGCCTCGTCGCCGATGCCGCGCACCCGCGGCGCCGCCTGCCGGACCTCGGCCGGGCTGCCCGCCAGCGGGCGCGCCCATCCCGACGCCACGAGCTGGGCCAGCTCGGCGGTGCGGGCGAACCCGCCGATCAGCGCCGCCGCGCCGGCCCGGTGCGCCCGCAGGGCGAGGACCTCGCGCGCGTTCGGGTACGGGGCGCGCGGCTCGGCGTGCAGGTCGTCGCCCTCGTCCCACAGCACGACCAGGCCGAGCTGGCTGACCGGCGCGAACATCGCCGCCCTGGTGCCCGCGACCACCCTGACCGCCCCGCGCAGCGCCGCCAGCCAGCGCCGGTAGCGCTCGGCGGGCCCCAGCTCCGCGGCCAGGCACACGTGCCCGACCCCGGCGCGGGCCAGCGCATCGCCGACCAGGGCCAGGTCGCGGGCGTCCGGCACGACGATCACCGTCCCGCGGCCGGCGGCGGCCGTTGCGGCGGCGGCGGCCGCGATCTCATCCGGCCAGTGCGGTCCGGGCAGCGCGGTCCACGCGGCCCGGACCGGGCGCCCGCAGCGCAGCGCGGACAGGAAGGCGTTCCCGGCCGGGTAACGGCCCCAGGTGCCGGGGCCGGGACGGGGCGGGGCCGGGGCGGGGCTGGCGGCGGGTTCCCGCTCGGCTGCGGCGTGCCGCGGCGGGATCGCCAGCCGGAGCACGTCGGCGAGCGTGCCCGCGTACCGGTCCGCGACGGCCCGGGCCAGGCCGACGATCTCCGGGGTGAGCACCGGCTCCGGGGACACGACGCGCTCCAGGCGGGCGAGCCTGCCGGGGTGCTCGCTGGTTTCCGCCCGCTGCAGCAGGTAGCCGCCGACCAGCTGCCCGGCGAACCTGACCCGGACCCGGCAGCCGGGCACGGCGTCCCGGTCGGCGCGCGCGGGTACCAGGTAGTCGAAGGGCCGGTCCAGGTGGGCGAGCGAGATGTCCACCGCCACCCGCGCCACCGGCAGCCGCTCGCTGACCGCCTGGCCCGCCGTGCCCTTCGTCACCGCCGTCCGCAGCAGGCCGGAAAGCGGTCAGGCTCCGGCCGCGGCGCGCAACGCATCGGCGCGGTCGACGCGTTCCCACGAGAAGTCGGGCTCGGTGCGGCCGAAGTGCCCGTAGGCCGCGGTCTGCGCGTAGATGGGGCGAAGCAGGTCGAGCGCGTAGATGATGGCCCGCGGCCGCAGGTCGAACACCTGCATGACCGCCTCCTGGATGCGGTCTGCGGGGACCTTCTCGGTGCCGAAGCATTCCACGAACAGGCCGACCGGCACCGCCTTGCCGATCGCGTACGCCACCTGCGCCTCGCACCGGTCCGCGAGGCCCGCCGCCACCACGTTCTTGGCGACCCAGCGCATCGCGTAGGCCGCGCTGCGGTCCACCTTCGACGGGTCCTTACCGGAGAACGCCCCGCCGCCGTGCCGTGCCATGCCGCCGTAGGTGTCGATGATGATCTTGCGCCCGGTCAGCCCCGCATCCCCCATCGGGCCGCCGATCTCGAACCGGCCGGTGGGGTTGACCAGCAACCGGAAGCCATCGGTGTCGATCCCCGCCTCGGCCACCACCGGGTCGACGACGTAGTCCTTGATGTCGGGGGCGAGCAGTTCCTTGAGGTTGATGTCGGGCGCGTGCTGCGTGGAGACCACCACGGTGTCCAGGCGCACCGGGGTGTCCCCCGCGTACTCGATGGTCACCTGGGTCTTGCCGTCCGGGCGCAGGTATGGCACCAGGCCCGCCCGGCGCACCTCGGCCAGCCGCCGGGCGAGCCGGTGCGCCAGCATGATCGGCAGCGGCATCAGCTCGGGGGTCTCCCGGCAGGCGTAGCCGAACATCAGGCCCTGGTCGCCCGCGCCCTGCCGGTCCAGTTCGTCGGTGCCCTCGCCCTCGCGGTACTCGAACGCGTCGTTGACGCCCTGGGCGATGTCCGGGGACTGGGAGCCGATCGAGACCGACACGCCGCACGACGCGCCGTCGTACCCCTTGGCGGAGGAATCGTAGCCGATCTCCAGGATCTTGTCCCTGATGATGCCGGGGATGTCGACATAGGTCTGGGTCGTGACCTCGCCGGCGACATGGACCTGGCCAGTGGTGATCAGGGTCTCCACCGCCACGCGGCTGCCCGGGTCATCCTTGATCATCGCGTCCAGGATGGCGTCACTGATCTGATCGGCCATCTTGTCCGGGTGACCTTCGGTCACCGACTCGGAAGTGAACAGGCGGCGCGCCACGTCGTCTCTCCTTGCTCGGTGGTGGCCTGAGAAAGCCCCAGACCCCGCTCCATGGTCTGCGTGCGGTCGTGCTCACCGTATCGCGTGCGGTGAGTTTATCCCGATCGCGATGCGGTGAGCACGGGCCGGGCGGGCCGGGGAGCAGGCAGAGCCCGTGCGCGCGGGCGCGGCGGCCGGGGGCGGCGGGCGGGTGACGGCGGGCGGGTGACAGGTGGCGGCGGACGGGCGGGTCACGGCGGATGGCTGCGGGTGACGGGGCTACCGCGGGCCGGCGGCGGCTCCCGCCGGGCCGCTGCCGCGCAGCAGCGCGGCCACCAGGTCCCAGACCACGCCTGCCAGCGCCTCCTTGGGTCCCCGCGGGATCGGGGTGACCGTGCCGTCGGCCGCGTAGACGACGGCCTCGTTGTCGGGCGCGCCGAAGCCGAGCCCGCCGCCGACCGGGTTGACGACCAGCAGGTCGCAGCCCTTGCGGGCCAGCTTGGCTCGCGCGGCCTCGGCCGAGGTATCCGTCTCGGCGGCGAACCCGACGATGACCTGGCCCGGGCCGCGGTGCCGGGCGAGGCCGGCGAGTATGTCGGGGTTCGCGGCCAGCCGCAGCGGCTCGGGCGGGCCCGCGTCCTTCTTGATCTTCACCGCGCTGCGCGCCTCCGGGCGGTAGTCGGCCACCGCGGCGGCCATCACCACCGCGTCGGCGCCGGCCGCCGCGGCCAGCACGGCATCGTGCATCTCGCGCGCCGAGACGACCCGGACCACCTTGGCCCCGGCCGGGTCCGGCAGCGCGACGTTCGCTGCCACCACGGTCACCTCGGCGCCCCTGGCGGCGGCGGTGCGGGCCAGCGCGTACCCCTGCGCCCCGGTGGACCAGTTGCCGAGGAACCGCACCGGGTCGATCTCTTCCCTGGTCCCGCCGGCGGACACCACGACACGGCGCCCGGCCAGGTCGCGGGGGGTCCCGGCGAGCAGCCGGAGCGCGACCGCGAGGATCTCGGCCGGCTCGGGCAGCCGGCCCGGGCCGCTGTCCGCGCCGGTGAGCCTGCCGGCCGCGGGATCCAGGACGACGGCGCCCCGGCCGCGCAGCAACGACACGTTCGCCTGCGTAGCCGGATGCTCCCACATCTCGGTGTGCATGGCCGGGGCGTACAGGACCGGGCACCTCGCGGTCAGCAGCGTGGCGGTGAGCAGGTCGTCGGCCATCCCGGCCGCCGCGCGCGCCAGCAGGTCGGCCGTCGCGGGCGCGACGAGGACCAGGTCGGCCTGCTGCCCGAGGCGCACGTGCGGCACCTCGGCGGCATCCGTCCACGCGTCCGCGGTGACCGGCTCGCCGGACAGCGCCGCCCAGGTCGCCGCGCCGACGAACCTGAGCGCATCGCGCGTCGGCACCACGCGGACCCGGTGGCCGGACTCGGTCAGCAGCCTGAGCAGCTCGCAGGACTTGTAGGCCGCGATGCCCGCGCCGACGCCCAGGACGACGCGCGCCGGCATGGAGGCGTCAGGATTCGCCGGACTCGACGTTGAGCAGCCGCTGCTTGATCTCGCGCAGCGCGATCGACAGCGGCTTTTCCTGGCTGCGGGTCTCCACCAGCGGCCCGACGTGCTCCAGCAGGCCCTCGCCGAGCTGGGAGTAATAGGCGTTGATCTGCCGCGCGCGCTTGGCGGCCATGATCACCAGCCGGTACTTGCTGTCCACGACATCGAGAAGGTCGTCGATCGGCGGGTTGATGATGCCGTCGGCGCCTGTGAGGGTCTGGGTCCCTGCCACGTCCTGCCTTCCACCGCTAGCGAACGGCTCACTGCGCCATCAAGGCTATCAGCTCGCGGCACACGTCCGTGACGGACGTGTTGACCAGGACGATGTCGAACTGGTCCGCGGCGGCCATCTCTTCCTCGGCGACCGCCAGCCGGCGCGCCATCGCCTCGGGGGGCTCGGTGCCGCGGCTGGTGAGCCGGCGCACGAGCTCCTCCATCGACGGCGGGGCGAGGAAGACCATGCGCGCGCCCGGCATCGCGCGCTTGACCTGGCGCGCCCCCTTCACGTCGATCTCGAGCAGGGTGGGTATGCCGGCCTTGAGCCGCTCCTCGACCGGCGCGCGCGGCGTGCCCGACCGCTGGCGGCCGTACAGTTCCGCCCACTCCAGCAGCGCCCCCGCGGCGACCAGGCGGTCGAACTCGCCGTCGTCGACGAAGTGATAGTCGCGCCCGTCGACTTCGCCGGGACGGGGCTTCCGCGTCGTGACCGACACTGACACCCAGATGCGGGGGCACATCCTGGCCAGTTCGGCGACGACCGTGCTCTTCCCGACCCCGGAGGGCCCGGAGAGCACGGTCAGCCGTGACTGCGCGGACGCCGCGACCGCGGCACCGCCCGGACGGGACGGGTCTGGCCCCCGCTTGCCGCGCGGTTCAGATATCGGCACCGAACTCTTGCTCAAGCGCGGCCCGCTGGTTGGTCCCCAGCCCGCGCACGCGGCGCGATTCCGCGATGCCTAGCCTTTCCATGATCTGCCTGGCCCTGACCTTGCCCACGCCGGGCAGGGACTCGAGCAGCGCGGAGACCTTCATCTTGCCAATCACGTCATCGGTCGTGCCTTCTTTGATGACATCAGACAAGGTGGTGGCCCCGCGCTTGAGGCGGTTCTTCACCTCGGCGCGTTCTTTGCGCGCCCTGGCGGCCTTCTCCAGTGCCGCGGCGCGTTCTTCAGGTGTGAGGGGAGGGAGAGCCACTCGGTGTCACCTCGGGTTTCGTCGGAAAAAGGTTTGTCGGGAGGGGAAACTAGTCAATCAGGCACCGTTTAGGCAACGCGAACCTCCGTCTACGAGATCACAAATTGAAATATATTACTGAAAGTAACCAATATATTACTGAAAGCTACCATAGCGCTTCCCCGTGCCCGCCGGACGTCTCACCGCGTGATATCCCGTCGTCACGCCCCGGGACACCAGGGTAAGCCACGCCGGCCGCCGCAGGTCACCGCCCGGGCCGACGCGTCGCGATCTTAGCGGATTTATCATCCCGCGGCCGCCGTGCTTCCCTCGCTGGCCATGCGTCCCACTTGCCCTGCTTGGCGGGTGAAGCCGCCAGACATCCTACTCGCTGCGTGAGACTCGACTCACCGTCGGTCACCCGCTGGCCGCCGCCCGCCCGCCTGGCCGCCGCGGCGGCCAGCCAGGCGGGCAGGTCACGCCGGGCGCGGCACGGTGATCCGGCCAGGCGGGCAGGTCACGCCGGGCGCGGCACGGTGATCCGGCCAGGCGGGCAGGTCACGCCGGGCGCGGCACGGTGATCCGGCGCAGCGACGCGGCGATCGCCGCCGCGGCCGCGCCGGGATCCGACGCGCTGGTGATCGGCCGGCCGATCACCAGCAGGTCCGCCCCCGCCAGCAGCGCCTCCTCCGGGGTGGCCACCCGCGCCTGGTCGTGGGCCTCGGCGCCGGCCGGCCGCACGCCCGGCGTGATCAGCGTCACGTCCGGGCCCACCTCGGCCCTGACCGCCGAAACCTCGCGCGGCGAGCAGACCAGGCCCTGCGCGCCGGCCTCCACGGACAGGCTGGCCAGCCGCAGCACCGCATCCGGCACCCGGCCCGCCATGCCCATCCGGCTCAGGTCGCGGTCGCTGAGCGACGTGAGCACGGTGACCGCGGCCACCATCGTGCCCGGCGCGGCCTCGACGGCCGCGCGGATCACCTCGGGCCCCGCGGCCGCGTGCACGGTCAGCACGTCCGGCCGCAGCCGGGCCACCGCCCTGGCGGCGCCGGCCACCGTGACCGGGATGTCGTGCAGCTTGAGATCGAGGAACACCGCCACCCGGTTCCCGCCGCGCACGCTCGCCACCACCTGGGGCCCGTAGCGCAGGTAGAGTTCCAGGCCGACCTTGACCGTGCTCACGTGCGGCGTGACCAGCGCCGCCCAGCGGGCCGCCGTCTCCAGGTCAGGCGCGTCCAGCGCGACGGCCACCGGCGCCGGCTTGCCCACGGCCACTCCTGCCACCACTAGCTCCCCACCCGTCAGCCATCACTTTCTGGATTTACCCGGCTACACTACGTCGCTCCGCCGGGCCCGGGGCCGCGGCGGGCCGGGCGAGGCCGGTGCGCGCCGCCGACCACGTCGCCGACCCGGTCGGCGCCCAGGGCCGACAGGCTCTCCTCGAGTTCCCGCAGCACCCGCGCGCATGCCGACGGGTCGTGCACGATCGCGGTCCCCACCCCCACCGCCGAGGCGCCGGCCAGCAGCATCTCCAGCGCGTCCCTGCCGCTGCGCACGCCGCCGGTGCCGACGATGGGCACGTCGGGGAGCGCCTCGCGGACCTGCCATACGCACCGTACCGCAATGGGCCTGATCGCAGGCCCGGACAAGCCGCCGTAGCCGCCGGCCAGCGCCGGGCGCATGGTGACCGGGTCGACGGCCATGCCGAGCGGCGTGTTGATCAGCGACAGCCCGTCCGCTCCCGCCGCCACGCAGGCGCGCGCCAGCGCGACGATATCGGTGACGTCCGGCGACAGCTTGGCGAACACGGGGACGTCGTGCCGGGCGCTTGCGCGCACCGCCGCGACCACCGCGCCGGCCGCCTGCGCGTCGGCGGCGAACATCCGCCCGGCGTCCTCGGCGTTGGGGCAGGAGAGGTTGACCTCGATCGCGGTCACCCCCGCCGCGTCGGACAGCCTGGCCGCCAGCCCGGCGTACTCCCGCACGATCTGGCCGGCGATGGAGACCACCACCCGCGCGCCGCGAGACAGCAGCCACGGCAGGTCGCGCCGCAGGAACGCGTCGATGCCCGGTCCCTGCAGGCCCACGGCGTTCAGCAGGCCGCTGGGCGTCTCTGCCAGCCTGGGCGGGGGATTGCCCGTCCACGGCTCCGCCATGATCGACTTGCTGACCAGCGCCCCGAGCCTGGCGACGTCCATGAAGTGGGCAACCTCGCGGCCCGCGCCCGCGCAGCCCGAGGCAGCCAGCACCGGGTTCGGCAGTTCCGCCCGGCCCAGCCTGGTCCGCATGTCAACCGGCATGGCCGTGATGGCCCGCAGGCGCGATCCCCGCCAGGCCCCCGCTGGTCCGGTGCGGGCTGGCCTCCCCGGCCCCGCCCGGGGCGGGCTCCCCGGGTGCCCACCTGGCCCGGGGCGCGCCCAGCGCGTCGAAGGGGATCGTCCCGATGTCGTCCCAGCGGACCAGGTCACCGCGGAAGACCGGCCCGTCGACGCACGAGCGGACGATCCTGGTGATCCCGTCCGTCCCGGTCACCGGCAGCACGCAGCCCATGCACACCCCGGTGCCGCAG
>Ga0209061_1006000_pt1 | contig 10147 bp, 5 predicted proteins | sample Coa_R1_10_FD_187157 | JGI IMG/M metagenome (GOLD analysis project Ga0209061, IMG submission 187157) | Surface soil microbial communities from Centralia Pennsylvania, which are recovering from an underground coalmine fire - Coalmine... | ecosystem: Environmental > Terrestrial > Soil > Unclassified... | reverse complement strand
GCGCCAGTACGTCCCACGTGTCCCGCATGCGGCCAAAGTCGGAGAGATACCAACTTTTGACCTTCTCAAACCGGCGAGCGGTCACGTCCAGGAAGACCGCGCTCACGCGGCTCGGGTGGACAAAGACGCCGTCTCCAGGGCGAAGTGCCGCGGTATGCCGGTACACCGTTCCGTTCGGATGCTGGAAGTCGCGGACATCTCGGAGTTCACGATCCTCCACACGGACGTACGGATAGAAAACGTCTTCGCGGCCGTCGGGCAATCCGGTGGGCACAAGTACCGCTTCATAGGCGCGATCGGAACGAACGAGCGTCAAGGCCGTCACTCCGTCCTTTGTGCGGCGGTCATGCACACGCCACACTTCGGGTTCCGTTTCCGCCAGATCCGCTTCCAAGTTGCGGGTGCTCTCGATCACTGCCTGAAATGGCGTCATTCGGGGGAATGCAATAATACCCGTGCGGAGGGGCATCCGATCCCAGACACGGCCAAATTCTTCCTGCCACTTTTCCATCGCAGTTTCGATGCACGCTGAGGCGGATTCGAGAGGAACAAGCACGCGGAACCGTTGTGGACTGCGTTCGAGAGGAATCACTGGCGCGTAGGCCGCAATCTTGTCGGGGTCGTGCACACGCTGAATGGTGAGAGTGCGCATCTGGCCATCGTCACCTTTCATTTCCACGGATCGACCTTGCAGGCTTCGCGCCGGCGCATCCGCGTCGAGACAACGAGCCAGATTGCAGATGGTCACGAAGCGGCCTAAATCGCCTCGGTACAGCACCTCAAAAGGAGCGTTTCCAAGCCGTCCAGCATACGTCTCCCGGTCCTCCCAGCCCGCGCCCTGCACATCTGGTTCGAGCAGCAACCGCCGGACCCTCCACCGATTGGGATGAGCGGCTGCTATTTCACGAAAGCGAAAGAGCAGCTCATCGAAGAATGTTTCGGCGCTGCGCCAGAAGCGGTAGATGCGGCCAGGCGACGGTAACTTGCGGAAGAGCTGATGGACGATCCAGCGCGCCCGTGCATCGTCGTCGAGGTCATTCCACCCCGGGGCCTCAGCGCGGTCTTCGACAATCTTGGAGAAATAGCTGGACCAGGCGGATTCGTACCGGTAGCCCTCTTGCAAGCTGCGGAGCACCGGATCATTCTTGTCGAAGTTCGAGAGCTTCGCCCGAACATACTCAACTAAAGACGCAAATGGTTTGGCAAGATCGATCGGGTTGTCGAGATTACCCAACGTGGCATTGAAGCGCCGCCACTCGCCGATGCTTTGCGCGCGGAGGGAATCAACGCGATCGCCGCCAATCCAGGCTTCGATGTCGAGGTTGAAGCTCAATAATGCGACGCGGTCATTGCCGTCTGCGACTTCGGAGATCCAGATCGTGTCCCCATCGCCATTGAGCCAGGCATCGAGCCGTCCCGTACGCCGATCGGCGCACGCGCCGCACACGCGCTGCTTGCGGGCATTGTCGGTTCGGTCGTTCGTGTGGGGTCGATTGAACCGCACCTGACAGACAGGACATACGTGGCCTCCCGCCGGCCCGGGCTCCGGGACCGCCCATGTGCGGTGCAGGGGAACGGAGAGTGTCTCTCGCGCCTCACGGAGCTGCGCTACCATGCCTATGAACGATCGCGTGGAGTGGGACAGCAGCGTGAGTGGCGGAGTTTCAAACCGTTTGCCCCTTGCAAAGCTTTTTACTTCGGCCTCTATCTCCCCTTGGAGTGATCCGGCGGCCGCATCGTCAAAACCTCCCTTGGCATCTTGATCCGTTCCGTCCAAGGGCAGCCCAGGGAAGGTGAAGGCCAGCGTCTCGTCATCCCGGTAGATCAGCGAACCCACCGCGAGGTCGACTTCGATCAAGCGCCGGACTTGGTCAAAGAAGCCGTCGATGTCACGCCGGGCGCCTGCCCAATCGCCAATCTTCACCGACCGCGCCTCGTAGTGGCGGCTGCCAAGAGCGATGGTGAGCACGCACCACCGCGTTTGCTGCTTCAAATTCGTCCATTCCTTGCACTCCGCGAGGAGCGCACCGGCAACTGCTGACTTGAACAGCGCTGCAGCGACGTAGGACTGATCCCAGAGTGTAACGTCGTTGTTCGGCAGCCGCGTTTCGGCAAGTGTAGAAAGGAACGCCTCGCGTAGCCAGCCGTCAGGACCTATAGCCGCCTCGCGCCATTGCCACCACGGATGCACGTCTGTGCCCGCTGTCTCAGCGAGCTTGTGTAAATCGTCAAGCAGTTTTCCGACGCGCTCCAGCAGGCTTTCGAAGGCGCCCGGCGCCAGAATGGGCGGCGGATCGGCAAGGAGATTCCTCACCGGATGCCCGAACGGCGAAGCCAGCCACATGTGCGTGATGTCCTGGCCGAGATACGCCGAAGTGGAGGCGGGTAGGTTCTTTTCGATACCCGAGGCCATCGCGTGGGCAGCCTGGAGGAAGCCGACCAAGCTACTTTGTGATTGCCCAGCGTCGTACTTTTCTAGAAATTCGGCCAGGCTGCCAGGCAGAGACACCTTACTCTTGGGCAACCTGAGCCACGCGAGCCGGTCGCTCCAAGCGGGCATGAGAGTCTTGTGCCATTCCTTAGGCTCGTAGTTCACGCCAGCGCCGCCGTGATGCCGCAGGAAATCGGGGTGCGCCTTCCCGGCCATGTGAAGCCAGCCGATGGCTTCGCAGGCCAGCAGGAGCGACCTGTGGTCCCGGAGGGTCTGGAACATCTGCGCACCGTTGCTCATGTCGCGTCTCCCGAGTTCGCAAGAAGCTGCCTCAGCAACTGCTTCCGATCGTTCCCCTCAATCGGCTGGTCGGGCGCCCTCCCCCTCGTCCAGGCCTGCCATTTCTGGATCTCCGCGGTACCCCAACCTACGGTGCGCTTGGCGGAAATGCCGTACTGGGTTAGCAACAGCTTAATGGCATCCAGCAGTTTCGACAGGAACTCTTTCAGCGCGGGGGCGTCTTTCGTCCCCGGCCAAGGGGCGTAAAGCAGGCGCAGGGCACCTTTTCCGCCTTCCTCGCATTGGTTTGAATCTCCACGCTTGGGCTGCCGTCCCGGTACCACCTCGTAGTAAATAGGCTGGGTGCCGGCGCGACGGCGACGGTCATGTGGGTTGATCACCTCGAACCCGATCTTGTCGAACCACGTGGGGTAGAAGACCAACGCGCCCTGCTGGAAGTCTTTCTTCTCGCCCTTCTCGTTGCCGAACAGGTGCAGGATCCAGTCCGGGTCGGTCCACACCTCGAAGCGCTTGCCCTGCTCGAGGTGGTCCTTCAGCCCTGCTTGCATCCGGCAGGCCCAGCGGAGAAGTCCCTTCCAGCTTGCGGCCGACATGTGAGGCACGCCGAAGACACGGTCCTTGCGCACGGGGTTGTCCAGCACGTGGAAGAGCCGATCGTCTTTGGAATACCAGGGTGTTAGTAGCTCGAAGCCGACGGCGATGGCGAGCCAGGCATCTTGGAACAACCTGGGAGGCCAGAGGTCGAAATTCAACTCGGGCGGCAGAGCAGGTGCTCCCTGCACGGCTCGCTCCATGTAGCACCGCCGCGCGTCATTCTTGGCGCGCTCGTGCCTCTGTTTCTCCTGTTCGAGGGCTTCGCTCTTCTTGTCGTGTTCGCCTTTCAGCCGTTCCTCGCACTCAGCAGCTCGGACTTGGTTAACCGCGAGCCAGGTTGTGCACCCATCCACGAAAACCAACGCCAGACCCTCCGGGGCCCTTCCATCCGCCGGACAGGCCAGGAGCGCCGCTAGTTCGGTGTACCAGTCGAAGGTCATCGCGTACCTCCGCCCGAATGGTTCCGAAGATGCTCAAAAAGGTCCTGGGCGGTCCGACATTTTTTCGCCAGCGCCTCGAGCTTGCCGGCAGCCGCCCACTCGAAGCCTTTCTGCTTCGGTCGGCACCAGCGGTCTTGCTTTAAATGCGCCGAGATCTGCTGCCAGGTGGGGCGAGCAAGATCGTTTGGGTCGTTCTCGACGCGAAACTGACCCAGTCCGCTAGCGGGCGGTCTCCCGATGCGATCATCCCTCTTCCGAATCTTGGTCTTTCCCCCAATGGCGCCGTACTCGGCGGCCAGTCGCAGCGTCAGGTCCAGCAGGGCCCATTCCTGTGGGCGAATGGCTCTCAGGGGCGTGAAACGCAGCATGAAGGTTTGGTCTTTTTTGATCTGCGCGACTTTGACCTCTCCGTTTCCGTTAAGGATCTCGAACCGGAACTTCCGCGCCCAGCCCGTACATCCGAATAGCTCGCATACCACGCAGTGCTTGTCATTCTTGTCCGGACAGCGGCCACCGGAATCCGCCGGGTCACATGCGCTGCCTCCCAGCCCACGTACCAGAACTTCGAACCACCAGCGGAGCGAGCCAAGCAAACCCGTCGGAACCGTGCGTCCACCGTTTCTGTTTGCATCCCCAGTCCAGATGTCGGTCCGAGCTTTCAGCACCCACTCTCGCGAACTCAATGGGGTCATTTCCTCGTCTCCGGAGGCGATTGAGCCGTCAGCGTATTCACCGGCAAATAATAATGCGCCACTTTGGTGACCTCGTTCCACTCAAACCTGGCCGGATCCTTGATCGGCGGCTGTAACGTGGCGTTCGTGTCGCAGTGGGTCACCACATAGAGCCAGTAGCAGTCCCGGCGGTCCTCCGCGACACGCCGTTCGTTGGGGGTGAGCACCACGGTCCCGGTTGGCGCGGCGATGCCTTTCACTTCAATCAGGCGCAGCTCGCCCGAATTCAAATCCAGGCTGGTGATATCGTAGCCGAGGTTCTTTTCGTGGACGTCATACACCTGCCGCCCCTGAGAGCGTTCGTACTCCATGACAACGCGCATTGCGGTGGCTTCCGTCTCAACGTCCGGTTGAAGCCGCCGCACCTCTGGAGCCTCGCGGTCGGGATGCGGCAAGACGAGAACACTGGCGAATCTTTCAACAGCCTGTAGGGACAACGAGCGTTGCTGCTCCAACTCTTTTCTCCGGCGCTCGCGCCGCGCCATGAGCTCGTCATGCCGCGCTTCGGCCTGAGCCAGACGGCCCTCAGCGCCGGTCACCTTCTGTTCGACTTCCGCCGCGGCCCGCCCAATCTCTTCGTCCGCACGCTGCAACAGCTCGGTGAGTGACAACTCTACGTGAGCCGCAATGCGCTCGATTTCGGCAATGCGTTCGTTTCGGGTATCCTCCAGGAACCGGACGAGCGCTTGTTCGTTCAACCATGCGGCGGCTTCGGGCAAAGTTGCAACCGACGGTAGAACATCTGGTGGCTCGGCAGGGGTGAAGTCGCCCAGAACGCTGGGTTCCCGAAGGCGAGGAAGGCCGTCTGCTGAGATCTCCACCGCAAACAGGCGTTCGTGTATCACCTGTCCGAGTCCGTCCACCACGCGCCCACGGTAGAAATCGATGCGCGCGGGTCGGTCATGTTGAAGCGAGTAGAAGGCCGCCCCCTTCCCGAATGTCTCACGCGCCTTGGAATAGATGTGCCGACGGATAGCCTCAAACAGTGGATGACCCGGTGTGACCCACTCCAGGTTGTTTGCATCCGCAGTTTCACGGTCCGTCGAGCAACGCGGGTACCGGGACGCCAGCGGCGGGAGCCGCCAGTCCGGGTCCTTTTCGTGATCCTTCAATACGGCTGGGGTTCTTCCGGGCTCGAACGTGTGTGGCAGATTTGGCAAGACCTTCAGGGTTAGCGGCACAAACTCGGCCGATTCGCGCAGGAAGCGCGCGATCGTCTCCGGCACAACGCGCCGCTCCTGTGCGCGGGCGCGCCGCTCGATCAGCATTTCCAGGTTGAGTTTCTTTGAGGCGAGGCCTTCGAGGGCGTTCTGACAGATGGCTCGAAACTGGTGCTCGTCCACGTTCTTGAGCAGGCGTTCTTCGAGATCAGCATCGCCGAGACGGCCGGCGTAATAGTCCCGGAGAACGCGCTCCACGTGAGCAGCAGGAAGCACTTCGCCAACAACATTGAAGACCGCGTCATCGTCCAGGGCGTCGCGAATCTCCTGAAGTTTTTCCAGCAACCGCTGAAGCACTCGCCCCTCGATGGTATTCGTCGCGACGAAGTTGAAGATCAGGCACTTCTTGCGCTGCCCGTACCGGTGGATGCGCCCCATGCGCTGTTCCAGCCGATTCGGATTCCACGGAATGTCATAGTTGAAAAGAATGTTACAGACCTGGAGGTTGATGCCTTCTCCGGCCGCTTCCGTGGCCACAAGAATCTGAATCTCGCCCTCGCGGAATTGCTGCTCTGCGTATAGCCGAGTGCCCGGTTCGTCTCGAGAGCCCGGCTTCATGCCTCCATGGATGCAGCCTACGCGAAAGCCCCACGACTTTAGCTGGTCCTGAAGGTAGTCGAGGGTATCTTTGAACTCCGTGAAGATCAGCAGCCGCTTGTTGGGATGGTCGAAGAATCCTTCTTGGTGAAGCAGTTCCTTGAGCTTGGAAAGTTTGGCCTCTGCACCGGAGGCCTCAACTACCTGCGCGCGCGATGCCAGCGCCCGAAGCTCCTCGATTTCCTGCCGCACCTGCTGAGCGTTGCCGGCCAGTGTGATGGCTTCCAGCGTCTCCTCCAGCCGCTCGCGCTCGCTCTCCTCCATCTCTTCCAGTTCTTCCGGATCGGGCAGCTCAGGAGGAGCAAGCAGGGCCAGATCCTGGGCGCGCTTAAGAGCGCCCTCTAGGCGCTTGGCGCGGCTCTCCAGGGAATGCCGCATCGCATAGGTGCTGGACGCCAGGCGGCGCTGGTACAGGGACATGAGGAACCCAACGGCGCGTGCGCGAGGGTCGTCGCCCTGCGCGGCCGCCCTTGCGCTCTCCTGCTTCACGAAGCGCGTGATGTCCCGATAGAGGTCGAACTCCGCCCCGTCAATCTGGAAATCCACGGTATGCGGAATCCGCTTGGTGAATATCTTCTCCGCCGCCCACGTTCCATCTGGACGGCGTTCTGGGAAGTAGACCATCGCCTCCTTGGTACGCCGCAGGTAGAACGGCGCTCGCCGGCGGTCCATGGCTTCCCGGATCGACTTCACGTCGGCATAGGCGTCGGGATCGAGAAGTTGCAGGAACAAACTGAAGTTCAGTGGGTCTCCCTTGTGCGGCGTGGCCGTCAAAAGGAGAATGTGATCGGAGGTGTCGCGCAGCAGCTCACCCAACCTGTAGCGGAGGCTCTTGTGGGTTTCGTCCGCAGCGGACATTCGGTGCGCTTCATCCACAATCACCAGGTCCCAATGCACCTGCCTAAGGCCAGGAAGGATATCCTTGCGCTTGGCAAGGTCGAGCGAGGTGATGATCCGGTGCTGCTCCAGCCACTGATTCACGCCGAATTGATCGCGGATGTCGTGGCCGCGAAAAACCAGAAATTTCTCCTCAAATTTCTCCTTCAACTCGCGCTGCCACTGGAAGGCCAGATTGGCAGGACAGACGATCAGAATGCGTTCGGCGAGTCCGCGCAGCTCGAGCTCCCGAATCAGCAGACCGGCCATGATGGTCTTGCCAGCGCCCGCGTCGTCGGCGAGAAGGAATCGGACCCTGGCCAGTTTGAGGAGGTAATCGTAGACGGCCTCGAGCTGATGCGGAAGCGGGTCTACGCGGGAGATAGACAAGCCGAAATAAGGGTCGAACTCGTAAGCGATGCCAAGCGAGTAGGCCTGGATTCCCAAGCGGAGGAGGCGTGCGTCACCGTCGAAGCGATATGTCGTATCTAGGATGACCAACTTCTCCAGGTCTTGAGAAGTCAGCGTGACCTTGCGGTAGCGCTCCGACTGGGCGCCCACGAGCCCGGCAATCCAGGTGTCCGGACCGTTCGAGCGAACCGTCTCCACGCGCATTGGTTCGTTGAACAGGGGTCCGGTTAGAATCTGGCCTTCACGAAGGGGCTGTGGGACGTTCATCCGGACTTCTCCTTCGTGGATTTCTTGGCGAGCGCGTCCAGCTCACCTTTCATCTCACGCAGCCTCCGTAAGAGGAACGGGTGTGGGGCGCGTTTGCCGTTTTCCCAGTGGTTCACGGTGCTGTAGGTGACCCCTACATGCTGTGCGAACTGTTCTTGCGTGAGGTCGAGCCGCCGGCGGAGCTCTTTCACAAGGACAGACACGTTCTCTCGCCTCATTGGGCGCCCTGCACACGCATGATATGTAATGTACAATGCTAGTCTACATAGCGTGTCTCGGTCAATGGACCAAGACTAAAGGGCCAAGGGCAATAGTTTTATCACGTTTAATCACGTTGTCAGCGATTCACTGCTGATATGCACGGCAGGCTAAACAGCCGCGCCCAGGCCGCGACGGCAGCGGTCTGGTAGGAGAAGCTGCTATTCGCTAAGCGCCGCGGGCGTCCGGCCGGCTGCGAGGATCGTTCGGCTCCCGATTTCGCAGCACTGGACAGCCAACGGCAGAAACCCAAACATCTCACGCTGCATTTGCTGTGGGAGGAGTATCGTTGTGAGCGCTACATAAACCACTGGGAATGTTTTAGCCTAAAGCCTGAGGATGGGCGGAGGTTGGTGAAGCTTCCACTGATGGGGTAACCAGGCAGGAAGTTCACTTTTTCGTGCCATGGGAAGGTTGATGAGCGAATTGCCCGCACGGTCGTTCTTAAACTGAAGACCAGCGATTTCAAGGTTCTCACTCGTAGCTGCACACCGTGCTCGCCACCCGTTTCGCTTGATGAATTAACCGATATTGCGCTATCGCTTCGGGACCGGGTAGGCCTCAATTCCGGCCAGTATTTCCGCTTCGTCGGAGTGGCGCTTAGTAATTTCGGGACCCGGAAGATTCACCCGGGTAATCAGCTCTTTTCCAGTGACTCGTACCCGCGCCTTGATGCCGTGTTTAGCTCTCGCATGGTGCGGCTCTTCGACCGATCAATTTGACATTGCAAGCACATGCTTACCATCACCGTGCCATCTGGGTTCTTGTATCCGCTCCATCCGTTCTGTGCAGCTTCTCCCGGAGGAACGGAAGCAGTCGTCAACTTCGAGTTTGGCGGCAATGGCTGACAACAGATCACGCACGTTTGTGGTTCCATAGTTTTAAGTTTTAATCAGCGAGATCGGCCGTGTGAGCATCCGGCAATCAATCTCCATCGAATGCGGTGTCGTACCCATCCACGTCCTGCAACTCAATCCCCGCCACACACAGCGGGCAATCGTCAGCGCCCCAGAAATTGTTTGGAAGTGCAGGCATTGTTTCGAGCGGCATGGCTTTACTCGTCGCAAACTCCTCGGCCTCGGTTCCTAACACGAGCAGAGCGCCGATAGCGGCGATTGTTGCGCCACAACGTTCAAGGTCTTCGAACGTGCCGCCCCGACCAGTTGCGAAGAACATGAGGAACCCGATACCCGGCTGGGAAGAACTGCTGTTTCGTCGGTCGCGTGAACCGCTCTGAATAAACAAATTGAATGTTCAGTTCGGAGGCAACCAAAGCACCAATAAAGCCTTCCCGACTACTCGCAGGTAATGCGGAGTTTCATTTGTCCGGCAATCCCATTTAAAAACCGGGCGAGCGAAAATTTCCTTTTATATACGGAAGCTCTCGACCGAGTGTTTCCCCAAGCCTCTGTCGCCTCCCGTTCGGGTGCCGACTCTGCGAGCTATTGCATTGGCCGGGAGCCCGCGATGAGGATGTCGACCAGCCGCCTAGCGCTTTTTTGCCAGTCCGGGCTGGAGGATACATTGGCGACGCCGACCAGAGCATGAAGCAGATCGCTGGAATCGAGGTCGTTCCGTATGTCGCCGCTCTTGATCCCACGTTTCACCAGATTGCGAAGTGCTTGCCGCACCAAAGCATGGGAATCTTCGAACACTTTGTGATAGTCGCCGAGCAGCGAATTCAGCGCCGGCGCGATGATTTGTTTTGCCGCGACGGCGTCAACGAACAATAACAGCCACGCACGCAGCGCTTCAATCGGAGGCAGAGTCGCGGCGAATTTTTGAGCGGCGGCGGCTAGCGTTTCCAGCTCCTTCCGGTAAACCGCCTTGAGAAGTTCTTCGCGCGTAGGGAAGTGACGATACAGGGTTCCCGGCCCTACGCCCGCCTGCTTGGCGATGTCGTCCAGGCTTGCATCCGCGCCCGATCGGGTAAACGCCTCCCTGGCAACTTCGAGGATGCGCTCGCGATTGCGCTGTGCATCCGCACGCAATTTGGGCAGCTTCGATGGCAAGGATCGCTTT
>Ga0209061_1005998_pt1 | contig 10149 bp, 10 predicted proteins | sample Coa_R1_10_FD_187157 | JGI IMG/M metagenome (GOLD analysis project Ga0209061, IMG submission 187157) | Surface soil microbial communities from Centralia Pennsylvania, which are recovering from an underground coalmine fire - Coalmine... | ecosystem: Environmental > Terrestrial > Soil >... | reverse complement strand
GGTCGAGCTGGCCCTCGAGCGGGAGGACGTCGGGCCGGCGTTCAAGGCCTACCTGCTCGAGCGGCTGGCCGGCGAGCTCGGCGGTTGATCTCCCTCGAGGAGGCCAGGGACCGGGTCTACGCCGGCTGCCCGCCGGCCGAGCCGGTCGAGGTCCCGCTGGCCGACGCCCTCGGGCGGGTGCTGGCCGAGCCGGTCGACAGCCCGGAGGACATCCCCCCGTTCGCCAACTCGGCCATGGACGGCTACGCGGTCCACGCGGCCGACGTGGCCGGCGCCACCGCCGAGCACCCGGCCCGGCTCACGGTCATCGGCACCCTCGCCGCCGGGCAGGCGCCCAGCCTGACCGTCGGTCCCGGGGAGGCGCTGCGGATCATGACCGGCGCCCCGTTCCCCCCTGGGGCGGACGCGGTGGCCATCGTGGAGACGACCCGGGTCGACGGGGGCACCGTCGAGATCAGCGAGCCGGCGGCCCCTGGCGCGCACGTGCGACCTTCCGGACAGGACCTGGCTGCCGGTCAGGCCGTATTTCTCCCAGGAACCATCCTCAGTCCGGGTCACCTTGGCGTGTTGGCCAGCATCGGCAGGGGAAAGGTGGCCGTAGTGCCGGCGCCCGTCGTGGGTGTCCTCTCTACTGGTGATGAGCTGGTGGAGGCCGGCGCGCCGCTGCAGCCGGGGCAGATCCGGGACTCCAACCGGACCACCCTGCTCGGCCTGCTGCGCCGGGACGGGTACGGGGCCGTCGACCTCGGCATCGCCCGGGACGTCGAGGCCGACATCCGGGAGCGCATCGCCGACGGGGTCGGCCGGTGCGACGCCGTGCTCACCAGCGGCGGCGTGTCCATGGGCGACTACGACTACATCAAGAAGATCCTCGACGAGCTGGCCGACATGGCCTGGATGCAGGTGGCCATCCGCCCGGCCAAGCCGTTCGCCTTCGGGCGGATCGGCGACACGCCCGTCTTCGGCCTCCCCGGCAACCCGGTGAGCTCGATGGTGTCCTACGAGCTGTTGGCCCGGCCCGGGCTGCGCCGCCTGGCCGGCCACCCGCAGGAGACGGCGGCCCGCAAGCCGGTGCGGGCGGTGGCCGAGAGCGACCTCGGCCGCTCCGACGGCCAGCGGACGACCTACGCCCGGGTCATCGCCGGCGCCGGGGCGGACGGGCGGATCCGGGTCCACAGCGCCGGCGGGCAGGCCTCCAACCTGCTGTGGCCCATGGCCCTGGCCAACGCCCTGGCCGTCCTGCCGCCCGGCACCACCGTGGCCGCCGGCGACGAGGTGGACGCTCTGCTGCTGGGCTGAACCGGCCGCTCGGCTCGCGTTTGCGGGCCTCTCGATGGTGCTCCGTGGCTGGTCGGGACGGGTGGGTACGGTGCAATGGATGGTTCGAGCGCTCGTCGACCCCCACGGCCGCACGGTGAAGGATCTCCGGATCTCGGTCACCGACCGGTGCAACTTTCGCTGCACCTACTGCATGCCGGCCGAGGGCATGGTCTGGCAGCCCCGGGAGGAGCTGCTCAGCTACGAGGAGATCGAGCGGATCACCCGGGTGCTGGTCGAGCGCTACGGACTGGAGAGCGTGCGGCTGACCGGCGGCGAACCGACCGTCCGGGCCCATCTGCCCCGCCTGGTGGCCAAGCTGGCCGGGCTGGGCGTGGAGGTGTCGATCACCACCAACGGGGCCACGCTGGGGCTGCTGGCTAGTGACTTGAAGCAAGCCGGGCTGAGCCGAGTCAACGTCTCGCTCGACTCGCTGCGCCGGGAGCGGTTCGCCTCCATCACCAACCGGGACTCGCTGGACAAGGTGCTGGACGGGATCGCGGCCGCCGTCGACGCCGGCTTCGACCCGGTCAAGGTCAACTGCGTGCTGGTGCGGGGCGTCAACGACGACGAAATTGTCGACTTCGCTGCCTTCGGGCGCCGGCAGGGCGTCGAGATCCGCTTCATCGAGTGGATGCCGCTCGACGGGGGCGGCACCTGGGGCCGGGACCGGGTGGTGCCGGCGGCCGAGGTGGTGGCGGCGATCTCGGCCGAGTGGCCGCTGGAGGCCGAGGGCCGGACGTCCTCCGCCCCGGCCGAGCGGTACCGGTACCTGGACGGGGCCGGGCGGGTCGGTGTGATCGGCAGCGTGACCGAGCCGTTTTGCGGGACCTGCGACCGGATCCGGCTGACCGCCGACGGGCAGCTGCGCAACTGCCTGTTCAGCGTGCGGGAGACCGACCTGCGGGAGATCCTGCGCTCCGGCGGGACCGACGACGACCTCGCCTTGGCGGTGGAGGGCGAGGTGGGCCGCAAGTGGGCCGGGCACAGCATCGGCCAGGTGACGTTCATCCGGCCCGAGCGCTCGATGAGCCAGATCGGCGGCTGAGGCCCGGTTGAATCCGCTGGTAGGCGGGGTCGTAGAATCGACGCCATGTCCGATCGTGGTCTGACCCACGTCGATCCTCTGGGCCGGGCCCGGATGGTCGATGTCACGCCGAAGGAAGCGACGCACCGGAGGGCGATCGCCCGGTGCAAGGTCTTTATGGCGACGGCCACCACGATGAAGATCGCCAGCAACGCCATGTCCAAGGGCGACGTGCTCGGCGCGGCCCGCATCGCCGGCATCCAGGCGGCCAAGCGGACGGCGGACATGATCCCGCTATGCCACCCGCTGCTGGTGGGGGCGGTGGCCATCAACTTCAACATCGGCGACGACTACCTCGAGGTCGAGGCCCAGGTAGAGACGGTCGACCGGACCGGGGTGGAGATGGAGGCCATGACGGCCTGCGCTATCGCGGCGCTCACCATCTACGACATGTGCAAGTCGGTCGACCGGAGCATGGTGATCGGCGAGCTGGCCCTGTGGGAGAAGACCGGGGGCCGCAGCGGGGTGTGGCGCCGCCCGCCCGGCGGTCTGGCCGCGCCGCTGGTCAACACCCCTCCGGTCGAGTTGGGGGCGTCGTCGCCCGAGCCGCCCGCCCGGGTGGGAGGGGACTCGGAGACGGCCGGGCTGGACGCCCGGATCGACGGGCTGCTCAACGAAGCCAGGACCGACCCCGACGGTCTCCTGTAGGGCCTGATCAGCGCCCCTGGCGGGGGCGGGGGATCGGAGCTATGTTCTCCGAAAGGTCAGACCACGTTGTCTGATCCTGTCCCGTCAACTCACGGACCGCGACGGCCGAGCCTGTGGTGAATCCACCACTGGGAGGGTCTGGGCCACTACGGTCCCCGAGCACCAGAAAGTAGGCCGAGGAGCTTGATTGTGGTTTTGCTGGTCCTCGCGCTGGCCTGGGCAACGGTGCTCTTCTTTTGGATCAGGTCCAGGTCCAAGGACACATTCGGAGATTCGGTCGGACTGTTCCACCGGCATCTGAACGTCCTGGAGCGCACTGCCCCCGTCGGGTTCGCGGCCGCCAACCGGCTGCGGGTGCCCGACCCCACGTTTGCCTCGCCCCGGCGGCAGGCCGCCGGTATCGGCACCGGCCTGCCCCGTGCGGTCGCTCCCCGGGGGACCGTCGCCCGCGGGTCGAGCGCCCAGCTGCTGGCCCAGGCCCGGCGCCGGCAGTCCCGCCGGCGCCGCCGTGACGTCCTCGCCGCCCTGGTGATCGTGGCTGCGGTGACGCTGCTGATCGCCGGCATCACTCGCAGCGCGGCCGTCATCACCCTGCAGATCGCTACCGACCTGGCTCTGTTCGGGTACATGGCGCTGCTCGTGCAGCTGCGCAACGTGGCCGCTGAGCGGGAGGCCAAGGTGCGGTTCATGCACCCGCAGGGCCGGCCGGCCCGCCAGTCGGTTGCTCAGGTGCCGTTGGCACCGGGGATGGCGGCGGCCCAGATGCCGGTGGCTCAGATGGCTCCGGGGACGGCTGTGGCGCAGATGCCGATGGCGGTCGGGATGGCCCAGGCCGCCCCCGCTCCGGCGGCGGTGGGTCCGCTGACCGCGGCCCGGACCGTCCGGCCGTCGGCGGCCGACGCCTTCTACGCCCCCCGGGCGGTGATCAGCGACGCCTACACCTACGTGGCCGAAGAGGACCCGTCCGGCGGGTACCGGGACTACGACTACGGCTACATCGAGCCGGAGCCGTACCAGGCTCAGGGGTACGAGGCGCAGCGGTACGAGGCCGAGCGGTACGAGGCTCAGGGGTACGAGGCGCAGCGGTACGAGAGCCGGCCCGCCGTGGCCGCCCACCGCGGGCGGTACGAGCCGGAGCCGTCGTACCAGTACGAGCCCTACGAGCTCGACACGGCGCAGTACGCCGCCGCCGGCTACTAGCCCCCGGGTCCTGATCGCACCGAATCAGCCGGTCCCCGACATGACCAATCCTCGCGGCGACCTGCAGGGCCGGCTGGAAGCCGTCCGCTCGGAGCTGGGTGGCGTCCATGCGGCCCGGGAGATCGGTCTGGCCGCCTCCCGGCGGGCCATCCGCCACGCCGGCAGCGCCATCCGGGCCGTCCACCGGGGCAACCGGGAGCTGTGGGCGGCCCAGCTGGCCGGGTGCGAGGCGGCCATCAGGGAGGCGCAGGAGGCGTTGGCGCCGTTCCCGGCCGTGGCCCACGCCGGGTTCCTCCACGACGCCGAGAAGGAGTACGCCGAGGCGGTGCTGACCGCTGCGCTGGTGGACGGGGACGTGTTGCCCGACCATCGCGCTTTGGCGGTCGGCTTGCCGGCGTGGCTCAACGGCCTGGCCGAAGCGGCTTCCGAGCTGCGGCGGGAGCTGCTCGACCGGCTGCGGGAGGGGCGCGTCGACGTGGCTGAGCAGCTGTTGCGCGCCATGGACGACGTGTACGAGCTGCTGGTGGGGGTCGACTTCCCCGACGCTGTCACTGGTGGGCTGCGGCGCTCGGCGGACTCGTTGCGGGCTGTTTTGGAGCGGACCCGGTCGGACCTGACCACGACCGTCATGCAGGTGCGGCTGCAGACCGCCATCGAGCGGTCGCTCGGTGGCTCCGAAGGCCCCTAGCTGCGCTAGGCTGCGCTGTCCCTCACGGGGGTGTAGCTCAGCCCGGTAGAGCGCTACGTTCGCAACGTAGAAGTCGTGGGTTCAAGTCCCATCACCTCCACCAAAGTACTCGTATGAGAACCCTGCACCTCAGCGGTGCCAGGCTTGTGTCTGCTACCGCCGCCCACCGGGGTTTCCCGGTGGGCGGTTTCTTCTGTGTCGAGGTCGTGGTGGACTCGGGCTGGTATGAGGCGTGAGAGCAGGCCGTCCAAGGGCTGGTTGTAGTCGACCCGGATGCTGCATTCCCTGGTCTCGTCGTCCTCGTCGATGTAGATCCTGGTGAAGAAGGCCTGATTGAAGCCTAACGGGGCGCCGGGGCCGTACACGCCCGGGTTTGGGCTAACCCCTCCGGTCTTGGCGGGTCGCGACATGCTCCTCGACGACCTGTACGAGGCGGTCCGGGCCGGGCCCGGTCACCCCCGGTTCGTGTCGGCCATTATCGGGCATCGCGGGGTGGGCAAGACCAGCGTTCTGGACGTGATCGGCCGCCGGGTGCAGGACGATCTCGGCTGGGCTGTGCTTCACCGCCAGGCCGTGCGAGACGGTGACCTTCTCGCTGATATCGCTGGCGGGTTGCCCGGCGCCGTGGGTGACTGGTCGAAGCTCGGCCGGGACTACCGCCAGCTCGAGAAGGAGCTGAGCGTCACGGTCAACCTCGGCGTGGTCTCAGCCAAGGCCAGCGTCAAGTCACAAGCGAGCCCCGACCAGCGCGTGGTCAACGGGTTCCGGGCCTTGCTGCGCCACGTCGGGGAGTTTGCGGCCAAGCACCACACGGGCCTGCTGCTCACCGTGGACGAGGCGTCAAGCGCCCGACGGCCGGACCTGTCAACTCTGGCCGGCGCCATCCAGACCGAGGTCAACCGGGGCCGCCTGCCTGTGGCAGTGATTTTCTCCGGTCTGCCCGAGTTCCGCGAAGCGATCGCCAACGCCGGCACCTTCGCTGAGCGGCTGGCTGTGACCAGCCTGGAGGACCTCAACGCCGATGCCACCCGCCTGGCGCTGGTGCAGCCGGCGGGAGAGCGAGGCGTCACCTGGCAAAGCGACGCCCTCGACCACGCGGCGGAGAGGGCCGGCGGGCATCCATACTACGTACAGCTCTTCGGGTACCACACCTGGCGGGTCAGAGGCGACAGCCGAGTCATCACCCTCGAGCATTCCGTCGCCGGCGTCAACGCCGGCATGGACGAGCTCCACGGCCAGTTCGAGGCCACGTGGAACCGGCTCCGCCCCCAAGAACAGGCCGTGCTGGCCGCCATCGCCCAGCTTGGCGGCGAGCGGCCGGTGGCCATGAGCCGGGTGGCCGAAACGCTTGGCCGGAGCACCGCCCAGCTCGACGTTGCCCGCAACCGGCTCATCCGCCACCACGGACTCATCCGGCCGGTACAACGAGGCGAAGTGCAATACCGCAGCCGGGCGCTCGCCTCCTGGGTAGCTTCGACCACCCCGCCGGTGCGGGCCGGTGTCGACGAGGCCAGCAAGGCCACCCAAGCGGCACAGCTTCGATCCATCCAGCGGCGTCCCGGTCCGCGGGGTTTCGATCGCTAAGGACAAGGAACGGGGGCCATGCCGACACACTCCTCGGTCGACCGAAAGCTGCTCGACCAGCGGCAAGCACACCAACGTGGGGCCATCGACGCCGACGCACGAGCCAACGCCGCCGATGGCCACAACGACGAGAAGGCCGGGTGGTGGCGGCTGGAAGCACGCCGGCATCGACTCGCTGCCGCTGAGGCAGAGCGGCAGCTCCGCCTAGAGCAGGAGCGCCGCCGTCACCGCTTGTTCGCAACGGTGACGGCGAATCTGCGAGCGAGCGAATCTGATCACTTCGACCAGGAAGGCAGAAACCGATGATCGAGGAACACCCCGACCCCACCAGCGAGGCCCACGCCCACGTCTCCAACCTGGTCCGTACCCTGGTGACCGCCGCGGCAGGGCTGGCCGAAAAGCGAGCCCAGCGACGGGCCGACCAGATCCGAGAAGCACAGCGCCAAACCGAGGAGCAGCGCCAGGAGCTCCAGGAGCGGGTACGAGTCGAGCAGCAAGCCGCGCGACTCGTGTACCGGCACGTGTACAGCAATTCTTGGTGGGACAAAGCCCGGCCTCAGGACATCGCCCAGGCCGTGGAAGCGGCCGGCGCCTGGGCCGAGAGCGATTCGACCGCGTCGGACGCCCTCGGCGTCATCGAGGAGCAGCTACAAGACCGATACGGCCTCGACCTCGAGGACCTACGCCGCCGAGCCGCGGAGCAACCCGTGGCACCGACTGTCGAGAGGGCAGTGACGAGCGTCGAGACCGTCCGGGCGGCCCAGGCCGCCGCTGAGGCGCCGAGCGCCGAGCGGCGCTGGGAGCGGCAGCTGGCGGACGTGGCCGGCCCCGAGCTCGCTGGCCAGGTCGCCACCAGCAAGGGCTGGCTGGCCCTGCAACGCCAACTCGATCACATGCACAGTCGCCATGTAGACGTCAGCGAGACGCTGCGGGAGGCGATAAGCGGCCGGGAGCTCACCACCGCGAACGACAAAGCAGCGACCGTGAGCTGGCGGATTAGTCATCCCCACGGCCAGTCCCGGAGTCGCCAAGCTTCGACGGCAGGCCCGTCGCAGAGCGCGGCTCGGCGACGGGCGCTTCAGCTGCAGCAGCAGCGGGGGGCGACGGGACGCGACAACGGCCCGAATACGAGCCGCTAGCTCGGATCGGTTCAACACAAGTCTTGCCAACCGCCCAATGCCCGATGAGGCCGGCCTCACAGGATTGTCGCGGGTGTGTTAGGAACGCCCGCCCGCTGGCAAAGGGGAGTGGCGATCCCCTTAAGGGATCGGCCGAGTGGCGAGGAGGCGAAATGTGGCGGTGGAGCTGTTGAGATAGGTGGCCAGGTCGGGGTTGATGGCGGCAGCCACCGCCATCACGTCGGCGGAGCGGTCCGGCAGGTTCTCGGCGAGAAGATGCTCGTGGTGCGCGATGCGATTGCGAAGGCGATGGAGCCGGATGACCGTATCGTCGATGACGATGCGGCTCGTGCCAGGGACAAAGGCGCGGTGGAGGAAGGGGACCCAGAGTGCTTTCTCATGGGCTCTGGTCGAGAGGTACCGCCAAAAGCCGAAGCTGAGCTGGGCCACGACCTTGCCTGGGGGAGCGGTAGGGCCGCCGGCATCATCGATCGCGCGGGCGACCTGTTCTCGGGGCAGGCGGTTGATGTCGACACGCTGCCCGGCGCGGTCACGCCACACGGGTTTGAAGACCTGCGTGTGGCCGTCGCGCAGCCAGTGACCTTGCCCGCCCCAGCTGCTCGCTGCCTGGTCGTAGATCGAGCCCCGTCTCGTGGTGTAGCTGACTGATGGAAGGGTCCACCTGTTGGGTGGGCCACCGGCGTGACACTCGACGTGTTCTTTGCCAGAACGCACGAAGGAGAACACGCCGGTGACCCTCACCGATCATGACCTGTCCGAGCTGCTCGCTGCTGTTCAGGCGGGCGAGATGACCGACACCGTCCGTCTCAGCTTGTGTTGGGTGCTCCAGCAGCTGATCGAGGCGGAGCTGACCGCCACGATCGGCGCGGCGCCCGGTCAGCGCTCCGAGAGCCGGACAGCTCAGCGCAACGGGCACCGCCCCAAGCTGCTGACTACTGCGGCGGGAGATGTCGAAGTGGGCATCCCCAAGCTGCGCACGGGCAGCTTTTTCCCCTCCATCTTGGAGCGGCGCCGGCGTATCGACCGGGCCCTGTTCGCGGTGGTCATGGAGGCCTATGTGCACGGCGTGTCGACCCGCTCAGTCGACGATCTGGTCAAGGCGTTGGGGGCGGCGTCGGGCATCTCCAAGAGCGAGGTCAGCCGGATATGCGCCGAGCTCGACGGTGATCTCGAGGCGTTCCGGACCCGGCCGCTGGAGGGCGAGTTCCCCTATGTGTTCGCCGATGCCACTTACGTCAAGGCCCGCGTCCGGGGCCGGGTGATCTCCCGGGCGGCCGTGGTGGCCACCGGGGTGCGGGCTGACGGCGGCCGGGAAGTGCTCGGCCTGGCGGTGGGCGACAGTGAGGACGGGGTGTTCTGGGCCGAGTTCTTTCGCTCGTTGCGCCACCGGGGCCTGCCGGGGTCAAGCTGGTCATCTCCGACCATCACCTCGGGCTGCAGAAGGCCATCAGCGAGGTCTTCGTCGGCGCGTCGTGGCAGAGATGCCGGGTCCACTTCATGCGAAACGTGCTGGCCCGGGTGCCCAAGGCGTCGACCGAGATGGTCGCGGCGGCTATTCGCACCGTCTTCGCCCAACCCGACGCCGCCCATGTCGGCGCCCAGCTCGATGAGATCGCCCGCATGCTCACCTCCAAGTTCCCCGACGTCGCCGCCATGCTCACCGACGCCCGAGAGGACCTGCTTGCCTTCGCTGCTTTCCCCGTCGCCCACTGGAAGAAGATCTGGAGCACGAACCCCCTCGAGCGGCTCAACGGGGAGATCAAGCGCCGCACCCGGGTGGTCGGGATCTTTCTGCGTGTTCTACTGGGGCGCATCCGTTGCTTCGGCGGCGGATGCTGCAAGGCTCCCGAGGGGCCGAGAGTGACCCGGAATCTTTCTGTCGAGCTCTCGGGCTCTGACCTCGTTAGGGCCAGTCCTCTCGGCTCCTTGCGGTGGCCTCGTGACCTGATAGCGGCGTGACACGACCGAACGGCAGGACTGTCCCTGGCCACCTTCAACCGCTCATTTACGAAGGAGTCCGGCATGGTCATCATCGGCATCGACGCTCACACCCGCGTCCACGTCGCGGCAGCCATCGACGAACACGGGCGTGTCCTCGACACGATCGAGACCGGTGCCGCCCCCGACCAACTCGCGGTGCTCGTCGCCTGGGTGAGCGGCTTCGGCGGTGGTCGGCTGGTCGCAGTGGAGGGCGCGAAGGGCTTCGGGCTCGCTCTCAGCCGTCAACTTCTCGCAGCAGGGGAGGTGGTCGTCGACGTCGCCACGCACCTCACCGCCCAGGGCCGGAAGTCGAGCCGCCGGCGCGGCAAAGACGACGAGGGAGACGCCGTTGTCATCGCCCGGATCGCCCTGCGCGAACCGGATCTGCCCCGGCTGACCGAGCAGCAGCTCGACGCCGACCTCAAGCTCCTCGTCGATGCCCGTGACCAGCTGATTGCCGAGGCGACACGTGTACGGAACCGGCTGCACGCCCTGCTCCTGGCCGT
>Ga0209061_1005995_pt1 | contig 10152 bp, 8 predicted proteins | sample Coa_R1_10_FD_187157 | JGI IMG/M metagenome (GOLD analysis project Ga0209061, IMG submission 187157) | Surface soil microbial communities from Centralia Pennsylvania, which are recovering from an underground coalmine fire - Coalmine... | ecosystem: Environmental > Terrestrial > Soil > Unclassified... | reverse complement strand
GGTCTCCACCAGGGCGACCAGCAGGTTGTGCGTGGCGCGGATGTTGTTGTCGACCGTGTACCGCTTGGTCGCCGGGGTGCGCATCGAGTACGGCGCGGCGCGCTGCTCGGCGAAATGCACGATCGCGTCCGGCCGCGTCGCCAGCAGCACGGCCACCAGCCTGTCGTAGTCGGCGGCGATGTCCACGTTCACGAACCCGATCTCGCGGCCGGTGACCTCCCGCCACGCCCGCAGCCGCTCCCCGATCGGGCTGATGGGGGTCAGCGACTCCACCTCGAGGTCGACGTCGATCTTCCTGCGGCTCAGGTTGTCCAGGATCGTGACGTCATGACCGCGGTCCGACAGGTACAGCGACGTCGGCCAGCCGCAGAACCCGTCCCCGCCGAGAACCAGAACGCGCATCGTGTGCGAACCCCGTCTTCCTGAGAGGCGATCGGACCTGACCGGCCGCCACCTGCCCGGGCGGACCCCTGATCCGCGGGCGTCACCCGGCGCCGGTCACCGGCACGGACCGTACCACGGCCGCCCGGCCAAACGCACCCACAACGTCAAATCGAGGCTGGATCAGCCCAGAAAGCCCCGATCTGCGGCAGCGGCCCGGGCCGGGCCTGCGCTAGGTCACGGGATATGCATGTTTAGCGAAAGTGTCTGATATGCCGGGCTAGCTCCGGTTATCCTGCACGCGGGCGGTCGATGGGTCGCCGGGTCGCCCAAGGTGGGGAGCGCGAGTGGACGACCAAGCAGGGAGGCCTGGCCCTGCGCAGCCCGGGCGAAGTCCGGTGAACGGCTCGGCCTGGCCTGACTTCGGAGACGGGTACCTGGACGGCGAGATGCCCCGCCAGGACCCTGGCGCGGCCGGCGGCCGCGACGCCCGGCGCGGCCGCCATCGCGGCGCGTGGGCAGGCTCGCCTCCCCGGGTTACCCTCTGGTCCTACCAGGAGGACCAGGAGGAGCAGGCGGACGGCCAGCGGCCGCGCGGGTCCGCAGCCGGCCGCAGTGACCTGCCTCCGCTCGGTCCGCAGTTCCCGGGCAGCGCCCCACCGGGGCAGCGGGCCGCGCGGCCGCCGGCCCGCCCGTACGACTACCGGCGGGCCGGCGACCGGTCTCCGGCTCTCCCGGTGAGCGACCCGTCGCCGGCCTATGGTGACCGCGCGCCGGCCTATGGTGACCGCGCGCCGGCTTCGCTGCCGCCGCTCGGCTACCTGCCCGCCAGCCGCGGGCAGGCCGTACCCGCGGTGCCGCGGCGCGGCGAGGTCACCCGGCCACGGGAACGGGTCCGCGGCATGAACGCGGCGCTGGAGACCGGGATCGCCGGGGTCGGCGAGTTGGCTCCCGCGCGCCAGCCCGCCCGGCCCCGCCAGATGGTCGTGGCGGTGCTGGTGGCCGCGGCCGGGCTGGCGGCCGCGGTGCTCACCTACAAGAGCCTGGCCTCCGGCCCGGTCTCGTTCGGCGGCGAGGTGGTGCCGCAGCACGTGTACGCGCTCAGCTTCGGCACCACGGGCACGGTCACCGCGGTCAAGGTGCGGGCCGGCCAGCACGTCACCGCGGGCGAGGTCCTCGCCACCCAGGACGCCGGCCTGGCCCGGGCCAACCTGCAGGAGGCCAAGGACGCGGCGGCGGCCGCGGCGGCAGCCCTGTACGCCGACGAGCACCCGCAGCAGTCCAGCGTCGCCAGGGAACAGGACGCGGTGAACTCGGCGCAATCATCGCTGGACAGCGAGACCTCGCGCGCGTCCGGCATCGAAAGCCACGACAGCATGGTCGTCAGCGAGCGCCAGCAGGCGGTGACCGCCGACCAGGCGGCCTATGCCAGCCAGTGCGGCAGTTCGACCGCGTCGAGCGCCTGCCAGTCGCTGGCCGCCAAGCTCGCCACGGCGAAGAGCGAACTGGCGCAGGCGCAGGCCACCGCGGCGGCCGACCGGCAGGCGGCCCAGCAGCGGGAGCAGGCGGCGCAGAGCAGGCTCAGCGAGAGCGAGGCCGCGCTGCAGCAGGTGCAGGCGCAGGCCGGCGGGGTCTCCGTGACGCTGGACGAGGCGAGGCAGCGCCTGGCCGCGGCCCAGGTGCAGCTTGCCCAGGACGAGGCCGCGCTCAAGGGCACCACGATCGTCGCGCCCGCCTCCGGTACCGTCGGCGCCGTCTCCGCGGCGCCAGGAGACAGCATCACCGGCAGCAACCTGCACAACCCGGTGGTGACGATCGATTCCGGCCCGCTGGTCGTGTCCGCCCGCCTGCCGGGCACCGAGATCGGCGAGGTGAGGGCCGGGCAGGCCGTCACACTTGACATCCAGCAGCTGCAGGTGAGCCTGCCGGGCAGGGTCGTTCAGGTCAACCAGCTCGCGAGCCCGTCACAGAACGTGGTCAGCTACATGGTGCTCTGTCAGTTCGATGCGCACGACACCGCGCTGATGGCGGGCATGGCGGTGAGCATCACCCCGCGATGATCTGCCTTGGCACGACCATCCCCGCGGCGGCGCTGACCGCGACGCTGGTCACCGCATGCTCGGGCACCGCCAGCCAGCCGTCGCCCCTCCCGGCGGCGTCCGCCAGGCCGTCCGGCCCCGCGCACCTGCTGGTGCTGGCGCACGGCATCGCGCCGGCAGGTAGGCCGGGTCCGGCCGCGCCCGGCCGGTCTCTCCGCGACCTGCCCGCGTCCGCCTCGGCCGCGACGGCTGCCCGCGGCGGGACCTGAGTCGCCATCATGTACGACTATTCGGCATTGGTGCTGCTGCTGGCCGATGTGGCGGTGCTGGCGATCATCGTCTTCCAGCCGTTGTCGCGGCGTTACGACGACTCCGACCGGGGCCGCGGCACCGTCGTGAACATGCAGGCGGTGGGCCGCCCGTCACTGCCCAGGGCGGGATTCTTCCTTGCCGTATCGGCCGCGGTCAGCAGCGGTTTGGTGCTCGACCGCCATCCGCCAGCCATCGCGCTCTACCACCAGGCGCTGCTGCGCCTGCTCTCCTGGGTGATCCGGGACCCGCCGCTGGTGAACGCCTACATCGGCAAGCTGGTACCGCTGGTTCCGGCGGCTTTTGCCGGGTATCTGGTCACGGTCGCGATCGTGATGCCGGGCACGATCGGCCGTCGGATCATGATCCTGCTGCACGCGCCGCTGTTCATCGCCACGTCACTGTGCACCGACTGCCTGCTCGGGCTGGGTGTGACCGTGCTGCACGTCCAGCCCTGGCTGGCCCCGCTGCTGAGCATGTACCTGCAGTACTTCGTGGGCTGCCTGGTCGTGTTCCGGTTGTTCTTCACCTGCTACCAGCTGCCGAAGCTGACCCCGGTGCCCGGGTCGCGGGGTGGCAGGCTGCGCGACGACCTCACCATGATCATGTGCCTGGTCGGGGCGACCGGCATCGTCTTCGCGGCGACGGTCGTGTTGTATCAGAAGACCGGCGTCGACACCGTGGTCGGCCCGATCATGCTCATTCCCGTCCAGGCAGCCGCCGTCGGGCTGACCGCGGTGTTTCTCATCGTCATCCGCGCCGTCGGCGCACCCCCGCCGGGCCCGCCGGAGCAGCGACCGCCGCTCGACGTCATCGTCCCGGCCTATAACGAGGCGCTCTGCATCGAGCGGTTGCTGAGGTCGGTCGACCGTGCGGCGGCACGATATGGCGGCCCGGTTCACGTGATCCTGTGCGATGACGGGTCGACCGACGGCACCAGGGCGCTCGCCGAGGCGGCGATGACCTCGTTCAGCCACGCCACCGGGGTCGTGATCGCGGGCGCGCACAGCGGCAAGTCCATGGCGCTCAACATGGCGCTGCGGCGGTGCACCGCCGACTTCGTCTACCGGCTTGACGCCGACTGCGCGCTCGACCGGGACGCTTTCGTCTTCTCGGTGGCGCGGTTCCTCGCAGACCCGCGGGTCGGGCTGGTGGGGGCGCTGCAAATGCCCAAGGAGCCGTACACCACGTGGATCGACCGGATGCGCGCCTTCGAGCTGTTCTATATGTTCGGCTTCCTGCGCGTGGCCCTCGGCCAGGTGGATTCGGTGCCGTGCATTCCCGGCACCTTCTGCGCCTTCCGCCGCGAGGCGGCGCTGGCCGTCGGCGGCTTCCTGCACGGGATGTACAGCGAGGACACCGACTTCACCTGCGCCATCACCCGCCTGGGATACCGGGCCGCCATCGATACCCGGGTGGTGTCCTATGAGGACGTGCCGACCACGGTCCGCCAGCTGCGCATTCAGCGGTTCCGGTGGGCAATCGGCAGCAGGCTGGTCTTCAGCCGTTTCGATCCGTTCAATCGGGACTGCGGCGCGCCGGGCCCGCGGTTCTGGTTCTGGATGCCGACGTCCTCGGCCGGGCACCTGCTCGGTCCGGCGCACGTCTTCTTGTGGCTGATGAGCCTGGAATACTCGGTCATTACTCCGGACGCGCGCCACAACCTGACGAAATGGTTGGCGTTCCTGCTGGTGACGCGGGCGCTGACGGTGGTGCCGAAGTTCCTCGTCCTGGCCTACTACCGGAGGCTGCGGCTGCTGCCGTGGGCGGTGCTGTGGTTGCCGTTCAAGCAGCTCAAGCGGTTCATACTCCTTGAGGCGCTGCTCGCTTTCCAGACCCGTCCGGTGAAGCCGCCGCTGCCGCTGCGCTCCAGGTACCCGACCTGGCGATCGATGCTGCAGCCGTGGCGTCCGCCTAGCACGGAGCACGCCGGCGCCTGACCGGCGCAGGCGGCAAGACCATGGTCACCCGAGCTGCCGGAGCGTCTGCACTGCGATGTCCGGGCGGGGAGCGTTGCACGTCGGGCAGCGCGCGCCCTGACCGGGGATGTTGAGCCAGTAGCCGGCGACGAGAGAGCGGGTGGCCTGGATGGCCGAGGCCAGGTTCTGGCTGCCGACCGGCGCGCCCGGCGGGTTGGTCGACAGCCCCGCCAGCACGGTGACGTGCGGGTTGACCCCGGCAGCCTGCGCGGCAGCGGCGCGCACGAAGGCGGCGTAGGTGGCCGTGGACCGCTCGAGGCTCTGCGCCTGCAGTTCGACCACATCGGCGACCCGGGCCATGCGGCCCGCCAGCCCGAGATCGAGGAACGCCTGCCAGCGCGGCCCGCGGCCCGGCGCCAGGACGGTGGTGAGGTTCAGCGCGGGAGCGACGATGAGCCGGAGGCCGTGGGCGTGTGCCACGACCGCGGCCCTGGCGGCGGCCTGCACCGGGTCACGCTGCTCGGCCGGCGGCGTGAACGACCATGCCTCGGGGTCGTAGAGGACACCGTAGGTCCCTGCCGGAACCTGGCCATCGACGACGGCCTGCTCCAGCGCGGCCGCGGAGGCGAAGGTCACCACCCGTTCCGCGGCCACTCCGGGCAAAGGAGGCTGCCTCGGCTGCAGAATCTCGTAGACCCGCGAAGCGCGCAGCGCCTCCCGGGCACCGGGGTCGGTCACGACCTGGGACAGCGCCGAGCGGGTCAGCAGCCAGATCGGGCCGCCCCGGGTGCGGGCGGGGCCGACCGCGGGTGCGGCATGGCTGCCCGCAGGACCCTCCGGCGAGGCATGGCTCCCGGGAGAAGCCGGCGGCGGGGAGTGGCTGCCGGGAGCGCCCGGAACCTCGGCCGAGCAGGCGGCGAGCAGCCACGCTACCGCGGCGGCCGCGGCCGTAGCAAGCACGGCTGCACGAGACCACCCGTCCGCGGGTCGCAGGTCTTGGCGGGTGTCCATGCTCGAGGGTATCGGAGGTCGTGCCCGTTCCGCCGCTGTCCGGCCCGGCGATCTGGGCGGTCAGATGGCCGTAGGCGTCCAGGTGCAGCCGGCACATCTGCGCGTGAGAATCAGTGAACCGGCCGTCGCAGGCCATCTGCAGCTCCTCGGTCTTGCGGCACAGCACGCCCTCGGCCAGGTCTGCCATCCGGCCCGCGACGCGCGGATGGACGAGCTCCATAGCCACCTCCTGGCTCGGCCCCCGATACTGGATACGGGCGCCCCGCCCGCGGAGCCGGCAACAAGATCAAGATCCTGTGACACGCGCTCGCAGCAGCAATCCGGTGTACCCACCGGGCGGGCTCCAGCGTCAGTCTCAAACACAGGCACGCAGCGCCAAGGAAGAACGACGTCAGCGGGCGGCGCAGCCCAAGTTTCATCCATCCGCGGGCGTCACGTCAGTGACATGGCGTCTCAGATGACGCCCCAGTCGGCGAGGATCTCGGCCAGGCCCTCGGTGAGCGGCAGGGTGCCCAGGTCGGCGGGGGCGACCCAGCGGGCGTCGGCGGCGTCGTCGCCGGGGGCGAGGGTGCCGCCGGCGACCGTGGCGGCGTAATCCCTGATGTCGAGGACGGCGCCGTCCGGGCCGGGCCGGCGCACGCGGCCGATCAAATGCCCGGCCTTGACGTTCAGGCCGGTTTCCTCCTTTATTTCCCGCTCAACGGCATCTGTATCCGTTTCATTCGCTTTGACCCTGCCGCCGGGCAGTGACCACAGCCCGGCGCCCGGCTCATGCCCGCGCTTGATCAGCAGCAGCCGCCCGTCGCCGTCCCTGATCACCGCGCCCACGGCGCGGATGACCGGGCCGCGGCGCCGTCCGGCATCGGCGTAGGACACGGTTCAGTATCAACGGCGGCCGCCGCGCCGGCAAGCGTGGTAACGTCTGGCGCGATGTCGGCAAGTCGTGTCACCGGGGAGCACGGGGGCTGCAGCGGGCTCAGCCACGAGCGGTCCTGCCGTGCCGTAATTGGTGATGCCGGATTTTGCCGAAGGCCCAGCAGGGAGCGTGAGATCACGTTGCGATTTGGTCACATCGGGAATTGCCTTCGAACGGTGTCAACCAAGCGAGCGGGTCCCGCGTCTTCATAGCGGGTGAGGGGGCAGATCCTTTCGCCCGGATGGTCCAGCGGAAGCGCCCGGGCCGCGCCGAAGCTGTTTACATACAAGATCGAAGCAGCTCGACGGTTTTGCCGGCCCGGTCCGGTGGCCGCAACGCACCGGACCGGGCCTTGACCCCGGCCTGCACAGGAGGGATGAGGATCGATGCGCGACGCTGACCGTCGCCCCGCCTGCGGAACCGTTGCGGGCTCGCCCGCCGGCCGCGGCGAGGCGCGAGCCCGCGCCGTCCCGGCCGCCGTCCCGCCCGCTGGCCTCACCACGCTTCCGGGGTAGCCCGGAGTTTTCCCCTCAGCACCACCACAACCGGTCGGGCCAGCCGTTCCTGACCCGGCCGGGCCACCGCGAACCGGCAGCGTGCCGGGCCGGGCCGGAACGATTCCGGCGCGCGCTGCGGGGGCCAGTTCGTCCGGCCGTGCGCAGGGTACGGCCGGAGGTTCCAGGAGGACGAAACCGTACCTCTGAACGAAAGGAGCGGATCTTGATCCGCACAGCAAGGAACATCCTGGCCGCGGCTGGGAGCGCGGCCATCCTCGCCGGGGGCATGGCCCTCGCGGGGGCGGGGGCGGCCTCGGCGGCCACGCTGCCGACCTGTCCGGGCAGCCACTGCACGAACAACTCGCAGGGGCTGGCCGGCTACTACGGCGCCGACGACAACCACACCCACTACCGGTACGTGCAGACCGTGACCACGGCCTCCCCGACCCTGATCAAGCTGAACGGGCAGAATGCCAACACCCTCGGTGGCGTCGGCGTCGAGCTGTGCGACCCGAACCTCGGGATCGCCGCCCAGCTCGGCGTGGCGTTCTACGGCGGGTCGTTCCACGTGAACTACCTGGTCGGGAAGTTCGCCGCCGCACCCGACCCGTGTGCCAACAACGGCATCATCAACGGCTACCTGTTCAGGTTCGGCAACCCGCTGGGCATGAACAACGTCAGCCCGGGTGACCAGCTCCAGCTCGCCATCTGGTACGCCCCGTGGGGCCACCACTTCCACCAGCTGTCGTTCGGCGTCTGCGACATCACCGCCGGCGTGTGCCGCCAGGCCTACAGCGGCAGCCACTTCAACCTGAACTTCTGGGAGTTCGGCATCGGCGCCGCCGCCAACAGCCAGGCGCTGACCGCCCCGGCGGACAACGCGCTGGACACCTTCTCGTCCAACATGGTGACCTGCTACACCTGCAGCCACCAGGTGCCGATCACCTCCGTCTCGCCGGTCAACCCCTACGGCATCGGCGGCCTGACCGAGGCACAGTTCGTCAACGGCTCCAGCCAGGTGACGATGTCGCCGAACAACAGCCTGTCGTCCGGCAACAGCTTCACCGTCTACAACGGCTCGACGAGCGCCTGACCCAGCCGATGACGGGCCAGGCAGCGTAGCTGGCCCGTGAACCACCCGGCGCGGCCGGGGACCCCTGGTCCCCGGCCGCGTCTGCGTGCCGGGGCATGCACCGGACCGGAACGGGGTAGGTACCAGCGCGCGCCCGCCGACGGCGGCGGCCGCGCCCGGTTCGCGATGGGGTTACCCGTGGGTGGTGAGGGCTATCGCCGCTCGCATGCGCGCTGCCCGCGCTGCGGCGCGCCGGTCCGCGCGCCGACCGCGTGGTCCAGCGCCTGGCGCTGCGACCTGCACGGCGAGGTGCCGCCGCTGCTGCCGCCGTTCCGGCCGTCCCGCGACGGCCTGGACGGCCTGCTCCGGCTGCCCGGCGTCCCGGTGCTGACGCCGTGGCCGCTGTCGGCCGGCTGGCTGCTGGCCGGGTTCGCCGCCGCCGGCGACGAGCGCAGCGGCGCCCGCGCGGCGGCGGTGGCGCTGGCGGGCCCGAACCCGCTCGGCGGCCCCGCCGACCTGCTGGTCGTCGCCGAGGAGCCCGGCGTCGGGCTCGGCGCCGCGCTGGCCGGCCTGGACGGCGTCGACCCGGGGGCCGGCTTCGCGGTCAGCTCGCCGGTCGCCACCGTCTCGTTCGGCAAGCATGATTTCCCGCTGTGGCAGGTGGAGTCGCCGGACCGCGCGGTGTTCGCCGGCGAGATCAAGGCGCTGTGGCTGTGGCTGGTGCTGTGGCCGGAGGGCGCGGGCGTGCTGCTGGTCGAGCCGCTGGCGCTGCGCGACCTGCGCGACCCCGGCCAGCACCTGGACCTGCCGTTCGGCGCCGCGTCCCCCAGGCTGCCCGTGCCCTGATGCGCGCCGACCTGCACACCCACAGCGACGCCTCCGACGGGACCGAACCCCCGGCCGGCCTGGTGCGCCGCGCCGCGGCGGCCGGCCTGGACGCGGTGGCGCTCACCGACCACGACACGGTGGCCGGGATCGGCCCGGCCGCCCGCGCGCTGCCGCCGGGGCTGGCCCTGGTGCCGGGCATGGAACTGTCCTGCCGTATGAACGGCCGCAGCGTGCACCTGCTCGCCTACCTGTTCGACCCCGCCCACCCCGGGCTCGCCGAGCAGACCCGCCGCATCCGCGACGACCGGGTGCGGCGCGCCCGCGCCATGGTGGCCAGGCTGGCCGGCCTCGGCGTCCCGGTCACCTGGGAGCAGGTCACCGCCATCGCCGGGGCCGGCGTGGTCGGCCGCCCGCACATCGCCCGCGCGATGGCGGAAAGCGGCGCGATCGGCTCCCCGGCCGAGGCGTTCACCGCGCAGTGGATCGGCGACGGCGGCCGCGCCTACGTCGCCAGGTACGCGCTCGAGCCCGCCCGCGCGATCTGGCTGGTCCGCGAGGCCGGCGGCGTCACGGTGCTCGCCCACCCGCGCTGCCGCCCCCGGGTCCCCGCCCGGCAGATCGCCAGGCTGGCCGCCGCGGGCCTGGCCGGGGTGGAGGTGTTCCATCCCGACCACGGCGAACCAGAACGATCCGCGCTGCTCGCCCTGGCCGCCGACCTCGGCCTGGTGGCGACCGGCGGCAGCGACGACCACGGCACGCTGACCGGTCACCGCATCGGCGCCGAGACCACCGGCGGCGACGCGTTCGCCAGGCTCGTCTCCCGGGCCACCGGGACCGGTATCGTACGACGATGAGCACCCTGGCACGGCGAACCCGCGGCGCCTTCCGCTCCGAACTCGACCCGGGCCAGCGCTCCGCCCTGCTGAGCTGGCTGGCGTTCACCGCCACGTTCGGCGCGGTGCGCGGCATCACCTACAGCATCAGGGCCGGCCGGGGCCCGTTCCGCAACCTCAGCGTGGGCGGCGAGCATCTGCACCACTACATGTGGGGGATCGGCATGCTGGCCGGCGTCGGCGGCGTGGCCGTCCGCGGCGAGGACCGGCACCGCAGGCACCCGCTGGTGGCGCTGAGCTACGGCGCCGGGCTCGCGCTTATCGTCGACGAGTTCGCGCTGCTGCTG
>Ga0209061_1005991_pt1 | contig 10159 bp, 9 predicted proteins | sample Coa_R1_10_FD_187157 | JGI IMG/M metagenome (GOLD analysis project Ga0209061, IMG submission 187157) | Surface soil microbial communities from Centralia Pennsylvania, which are recovering from an underground coalmine fire - Coalmine... | ecosystem: Environmental > Terrestrial > Soil > Unclassified... | reverse complement strand
CTGGATATCACGTCGCGCCATCCATTTCCGCTCGTTTTTCCCGGCGGGGCGCCGCTCGATGAGCCGCAGCAGGTCAGACACGGCGGCATTCATAACCTCATCTTTGCGGGAGAATGCCATTGTCTGGTCGGAGCCGAGTGCCAGCCAGCATCCCAGCGCGTATTCGATGCGGGCGACCGCGTATTCTGCCGCCCATCCTGGTATCAGGCCGCCTTTGCCCGGGTTCTCCAGCTCGCTTACCACGAGCGCGATTCTCATGCACTGCTCATCCGCTTTGGCGAGCATTGTCCTCACCGTTGCCGGGTCGGTTCCTTCTCTTTTCCGGGTGGCCCATTCGCTGGCAGCAGCCCGGATAATCGCGCGTGCTTCCCCGCCCAGGCCCCATTCGCGCGACTGCTGGCAGGTGTACAGCCGCATGATCGCGTCATGCCAGGATGCGGGTATCTTCTCGCCTGTCTCGTCCAGCCTCGGGATTATCACCGACGACGGGAGGACGGGGAGGAACCGTGCCCTCAGCCCGTCCGTCTCGGAGCCGAGCAGCTTCAGGTTGCCGGTGACCAGGCCGCCGATGACTGACAGCCGCGGCTGCCGCACGTAGATCTGGACCGAGTTGCGCCGGCCGCCGCCCGGGCCGACACGCTCCATGGAGATGGGGTCCCCGGACCAGAGGTCCATCGCGTCGTACCTGTCGGAGCCGCCCCCCGACTTGTACTGGCCGAGACCCTTGAGGAACGATGCCAGTTCTCCGTTGCGGAGGATGCCGCCGCCGCCTGTGGCCGACAGCCACCGGGTGATCGCCTCCGCGCCGATGCTGCTCTGGACCACCGCTTGCGGTCGCGGGCAGTCGTCGCCCGCCTGGCACCGTGCGTCCCAGTCGGCGAGGAGCGCGGCGTAGTACTCGGCCGCCGGGGTGAGCGCGTGATTGATCGACGGGTTCTTGCCATCGCCGGATTCGCCGATCAGCGCCTCCCACAAGACGGGCAAGACCGTCCGTGTCGGGGTCGGCTTCAGCGTGGCGCCGGGGCCGGGGCGGCCGTCCAGGCCGGTCACCGCGGCAGCGGCCCCGGCCCCGGCCACTTCGGCTGCCGCGGCAACGTAGCTGACCGGCAGGCCATCCCGGCCGGCCCAGTCGAGCAGGTCCCGCAGCGGGCCCCGCGCCCTGGCGTGCGGGAACTCCGGCGCCCCCGCCAGGATGACTTCCTCGGCCGGGTCCCCGGCCGGGTCCTCGGCCTGGACCGCTGCCATCCGGGCACGCTGCGGCCGTGATGCAGGTATTGCGCCGGCGCCGCCGTCCGGGGCCGTGCCATCCTCGTCCGGCGATAGCGGCCGGGTCCCGGCGGTCACAGGTTCCACCAGGTGAGGTCGCAGACGCCGTAACCGGCGGCCAGGTGGTCGGCGGCGTCCTTACCTGCGGCGGCCTGCACGATCCACGCCGACCGGGTTACCGGCCGGATCGAGGTCAGCACCTGCCATGCGTGGTCGCGGCCGGGTTCGTCGCGGTCGGCGACGACCAGCACGTCTCGCCCGGCCAGCGGCTCCGCGTACTCGGGGCGCCATTTGCCCGCCCCCATGGGCGGGCATGTCGCTACCTCGCCGGCGGCCTCAAGGGCGTGGACATCCTTCTCGCCCTCGGTGATGAAGATGCATGCGCTGCCGGGGGCGGCCAGCAGCTGCGGCAGGTGATACAGGATGCGGCGCGTGTCGTCTAGGCGCCATCGCCAGCCGGACCGGCTGTACGGGTCCGGGCGCCGCTGCCGGAACTGCTTGTGCGCGCAGCGCAGGACTTCATACAGTAGCTCGCCATGCTCGTCTATGTACGGGTACCGGGCTATCGCTTTGTGGCAGCAGTCGGCGGGCATCCAGTCGTCGCCGCCGTCACGCCGCTGCGCCGGCGCGTCGTACAGGTCTGCACGGGTCAGGCTGAAAACAGCGAGTACATCGTCCGTGTCGCAGCCAGCATGACAATGCACGAGTACACGGCCGGCCGCATACGTGACCGAGAGGGACGGGTTGCGGTCGTCGTGTGCGGGGCACTGTGCCTGGCGTTGCCGGCCGCTCCCGGTGACCCGGCAGCCGCGCCCCTCGAGGGCCGCGATGATCCGGCCGAATGCGGCGCCGTCATGTAGCACGTCAGGTGCTACACGACGGCGGGTTACACTGGCGCGTGATGCAGCCGCCTCGGCGGGTGGCTGGGCTAACGGGGCCGTGCCTCTCGTCGGGAGGGGCGCGGCCCCCGCATCTGCCCGGGCGCCTGCCGCGTCGCCGGTGTCTCGGCGCCGCGGGCGCCGGGCAACCCGGCAGGCAGTGGCGGGGGGCGCAGCTGGGGTGCGCTCAGGCGCGGATAACCGTACGATGGTCATGCAAACCTCCATGGGGCGATGGGGTAACAGCAGGGTGACGGGCCAGTCCGGACGTGGACTGGCCCGTCTTGTGGTCAGGCTGGCGCGTTAAGGCGCGGCACAGCGCGTCTGCTAACGGCCCGAGCGGGCCTAGGTCGACCGACAGGGTGACATCGGCGTAGCGGCGTACGATGACGTGCGGGATGTCCGCCGCGGTCATCGGGCCGGATGCCGCGAGGGCAGGCATCGACCCGTCGCGGGTGACGTAGACCTTGACGCCGGCGTCCCGCAGGAACCTGAACGGGTCTGTCCCGCGCGGCATGCTCGCCCATTTCTCGGCGATCGTCATGCCGGAATCTTCCCACGTCGTCCGTGCCGGCCTGGACGGCCTGGCCTCCAGCGCGGCTCTGCGCGCGTCCAGCGCGGCCATCCGCTGCCTGAACAGTTCCGCGCGGCCGGAAAACGCGCCGGACTCGGCCAGTTCCACCAGGTTGTTTACCGCGTCGCGGACCTGTGCCAGCGGCGCCGAGTATTCCTCGGCCGGGATGATGCGGGGAACCCTGTACGGCCGGCTGCCAGCTTCGGCCAGGATCGCGGCGGTTATCTCGCGTTCCAGGTCGCCGGCGGGGAACCGCCGCGCCGGGCAGCGGCCGGGGATGCCGGCGTTCCGGGATACCGCCGAGGACGAAGCGCAGCAGTAGTAGCGGTACACGGTGTCCTTGTACCGGGTGCCGGACGCGTACAGCGGCGACCGGCATATCCCGCAGTAGGCGACTTTCAGCAGGCCGCTCGTCCGGGCGTGCGGATGGCCGCGGCCGGGATTCTTCGCCAGTATCGCCTGCACCCTGGCCCATGTCTCATAGCTGACCAGCGGCTCGGCGCGCAGCAGCAGGTTCCCGTCTGCGTCGTAGACGGCTTTACGCTCCGATCTCCTGGTGACTTTGCCTGTCTCGTCGTCGCGCCCGGCCGGCTCGGTCACTTCGACGGCGCCGAGCATGGCTTTCGACATCAGGATTTTTCGGACGGATGGCGCCGTCCACGCCGACCCGGCCGGTTTCCGGCCGTTGCGGATGCGGACGATGTCCCGCGGCGCCGGGATGCCGCCCTGATTGAGCCACCGCGCGACCTGCCCGAGAGACCATGGTTCCCGGTCGTCGGTGACCCGCGCGATCATCTCCCGCAAGACGGGCGCGTACACGGGGTCTGCTGCGAGCTTCCACCCGGTTCGCGCGGTCTCCGGGCACCGGCATTCCTGGCGGATGCTGCCGCACAGCGCGCAGACGGGCATGTACCCGAATGGGACCTGGCCGCCGGGATAGCGCATGGCGACCTGCGTCAGGTACCTGTAGGAGCCGCGGGCGCGCTGCTTGATCCGGTCAAGCTCCATCTCAGCGACGATGGCCATGAATTTCGCCTGGATCTTGCCGGCCTCGGTGGCCGTGTCCACGCCGTCCTTGACGGAGATGATGATCTTCCCGCGGTGGTCCGCCCACCGCAGCAACCGCAGCACTTGCTCCGCGTTGCGGGCCACCCGGTCGATGGCGCGGGTGACGAACCCGTCGTTGGGCTGCGGCGGGGTGTCGCTGAGCCACGCGGCGGTCTTGCGCGCGGGATGGAACGGCCCGTAGTCGCCGGAGATGTCATCGTCATCAACCCAGGCGATGATCCTGTGCTGCTGCGCCGCGGCATAGTCGGCGATGACCTGGCGCTGCTGCTGCGGCGACGCCGAATTGTCACGGAAGTCAGAATTGCGGACGAACGCCACGAGGTCTGCCATGCCGGGCTACCCTTCCGGAGTTTGCGCAGCTCACGGCAAGCATAGCATCTTTGCGACGGTTGTACTAAGGTGGACCGTAGTTGTTGGCAAGGTCGAAGTGCGTGACACCGAGGTCGAACGCGCGCCGCAGGATCGCGCGCTGCTCGGCGAGCGGCGTGCCGTCGCCGAAGTTCTGCCACAGCCCGAGCGAGATCTCCGGCAGCAGCAGCCCGCTGCGGCCGCAGCGGCGGTAGCGGATCCTGGCGTACCGGTCATCGGCGGCTACGTATGTCATGACAGCAAGTCTCGCACCGGGCGTCGTGCGCCGGCCCCGCCGGGGATGCGGCGCCGCCGCCGGGCGGCGGCCTTGCTATCGTCGTTGCCGGACAGGAGGACAGCCATGTGCACGTACCTGACGGAGAAGGTCTCGATCAGCGGCAGCGGCAAGGGGCCGTCTGGCTGGTTCAAGGTGACCGACGCCAGCGTGTACTTCGACCACCCCGTGCACGCGCAGGCCGAGCACACCCTGAACATCGACTTCCTCGACCCGCAGGCCGGGCCGGCGGCGCGGGTCGCCGTCGAGCTCACCGCCGCCTCGGCGCGCGCCCTGGCGAAGGCGATCGAGGCCACCCTGGAGTCGGTGCCCCCGGGCCTGCTCTGAGCCGTCCCGGCCTTCCGGGGACCGCCAGGAATGTCGGTGCCTCGTGCGAGTATGCACGTGGGCCCGGCGGAGGGCCTGGCGTTACCGGGATGGAGGCGGCAGGCGATGCGGTTCACGGTCGAGCGGGACGTACTGGCTGAGGCGGTGGCCTGGGTCGCGCGCTCGCTGCCGTCCCGGCCGGTGCTCCCGGTCCTCTCCGGGCTGCTGCTCGAGGCCTCCCCGGGCGGGCTGACCCTGTCCTGCTTCGACTACGAGGTCTCCGCCCGGATCCTGGTGGATGCGAAGGTAGACGATGCCGGCACCGCCCTGGTCCCGGGGCGGCTGCTGGCCGAGATCACCCGGAGCCTGCCGCCGTTCCCCGTCGGGTTCGATCACCTCGGCGACGATGTCACGCTCAGCTGCGGCGCGGCCTCCTTCACGCTGGTCACGCTGCCGTCCGGGGAGTACCCGCGGCCGCCGGAGCTGCCGCGGCTGGCCGGCACGGCCGACGGCGCCGCGCTGGCCACCGCGATCGGCCAGGTCACGCCCGCGGCCAGCCGCGACGACACGCTGCCGGTCATCACGGGGGTGAACGTGGAGATCGACGGTGCCGTGCTCAGGCTGGTGGCGACCGACAGGTACCGGCTGGCCGTGCGGGAGCTCGGCTGGCAGCCGGCCCGGGCGGCCATCCGCGGCGAACTGCTCGTGCCGGCCAGGACGCTGGCCGAGGCCGCGCGGATGATGGCCTCCGGCGAGGTGGTCCGGATCATGCTGAGCGGCGAGGAGGAGGCAGGCCGCGGCGGCCCGGAGCGCCGGGCGGACGCGGTGATCGGTTTCGAGTGCGGCGGGCGCCGCCTGACCACGCGGCTGATCGGGACGGAGTACATCAAGTACTCCTCCCGGTTCCCCCGCGACTTCTCCAGCTGCGCGGACATGCCGGCGGTGCAGCTCGCCGAGGCGGTCAGGCGGGTGGCGCTGGTCGCGGAGCGCGGCAGCTCGGTACGGCTGTCGTTCGCGGAGGCGGCCGTCACCATCGAGGCCGGCACCCGGGGGCAGGCGCGGGCGCGGGAGACGGTCGCCGCGCGGTTCTCCGGTGACGAATCGGTGATCGCGTTCAGCCCGCAGTACCTGCTCGACGGGATCGGCGCGGCGCTGACCGCCGCCACCCACGCCGTCACGGCGGAGGCCGCCCAGGCTGGCGCTGCCCAGGCTGGCGCTGCCGAGGCCGGCGCTGCCCAGGCCGGCGCCGCCGGGGCAGGCACGGCGGCCGGGGAAGCCCCGGGGCAACAGCCGCCCGCCGACCAAGCGCGGATCCGGCTGCAGTTCACCAGCCCGACGAAACCAGCCCTGATCACCGGCAGCCCGCACCTGCGCGGGCCGGCGAAGGGGGCCGGGGAGCCTGCCCCGGACTTCCGCTACCTGGTGGTGCCGCTGCGCACGCTCGCCGACGCCTGACCCGCTGCGGTGCCTACTTGCCTGGTATCGGCGGATACGGCGGCGCGTTCCAGTAGGCGTGCCTGGACATCCAGGCCATGATCAGCACCCAGGTGGCGAGCGCGAACAGCAGCAGCGCGAAGACAAGGAAGCGGCTCGCGTCCGTGTCCGCGGACTGCTTGTCCCGCCCGGCCCCGGCGGCCCTGGGCGGGCGCGGCAGGTCGGCCATCAGCGCGTCGATCTGGCGCTGCGTCGTGGCGACGAGGGCGGCGCCGATGCGCTCGGTGAACTCGTCGAAGGTCAGCCGCCCCGCGACGAAGTGGTCGCGGAGCTGCGCCAAGGCGGCGTCGCGCTCGGCGTCCCCGATCCGCAGGTCGTAGTCGTAGCGGGTGTGGCGGGGCACCCGCCAGCCCGGGACCAGCTGCTCACGCGGGCCGCCCGCGTCAAGATCATGTGCCATCGTTCCGGTTCGGACGTCGTATCGCCTCGTCATCGGGTTTCCGGGTTCGCCGTGCCGACTGCCTCCCCTCCACGATAAGCCGGTCCCTTCCCCCGCGGAAGCCGCCGCCGTCACAAACGGCCCGATCCGGCTGCCGCCGGTGCCGGCCGGGCAGCGGGCGCCGCCTTACCAGCGGCACCGCCTGCCGCGGGGACCGCGCGGGCCGCCGTAGCCGCGGCGGCGTCCGAGCCCGAGCAGCCGGCGCAGCAGCGCGAGCGCGGCGATGAACAGCACGATGGCCAGCGGCCTTTCGCCGGCGCCGATGCCGAACAGGAAGACGCTGCCGATGATCACGCACAGCCAGACCAGCCCGAGCAGCGGCGCGAACGCCGCGGACGGCCTGGGGCGGCTCTGCCAGGAACCGTTCCCCGTGTCGTGCTCCCAGCCGGCGCGCGGTCCTGGGACGGGATCCGGCTGCGGCCGCGCGACGTGCGGCAGGTCGTGCAGCACCGCGTCCAGGTCCGCCCTGGTCTTGGCCGCGAAAGCCGCGTCGAGGCGCTCGTTCAGCTCCTCCAGCGTCAGCCGGCCGTCGGCGTAGTGCTCACGAAGCTGGCCGGCGGCCGCTTCGCGCTCGGCGTCCCCCACACGCACGTTGAATCCCGATGGCATCTCGCCCTCCGTTACCGCGTACCGGGTGTCCCGCGTACTTAGCACGATATATCGCGAGACATCGCCGGGCAAGCCGGGCCCGGGCCCGGCGCGGCGGGCGCGGGCGGCCCCGGCGGGCAGGCGCGGGCACGGCGCGGCGGGCGGGCGGCTACGTGCGGGCGGGCGCGGGCACGGCGCGGCGGGCGGCCCCGGCGGGCGGGCGCCATGCCGTGCCGTGCCCGGAGCGGCCCGGGACTCAGCCGGCGTTGTCCTGGACCTGCTGCGGCGTGACGTACGCCACCTGGGTGAGCTGGCCGGACGGGGTGAACCCGGAGACCGCGAACCCGCTGAACGTGTTGTGATACCGGTTGAAGTCCTCCGGCCCGGTGGCTCCCTGGTAGTTGATCTTCTTGCCCTGCTTCAGCAGCGCCACGCAGCTGGCGTAGGTGTAGCACGCGGTGCCCGGCGGGTTGGACACCGTGGTGACGTCGTTCACCCACACCGAGGGGTCGGTCGAGTGCGCCGCGGTCATCGCCAGCGCCGCGATGATCACCGAGTCGTACATGTTGTACGAGGAGCTGAGGATCTGCCTGGTGTGCCAGACCGCGGCGTAGTCGTCAAGGAAATGCTGGTAGGCCGGGCCGCCCGGGGACGCGCCGGAGACGGTGAACAGGTACTTCGCCGCCTGCGGCTGCCCCATCGCCTTGGCGTACCCCGGCGAGCCCAGCACGTCCTCGCCGACGACCGGCACGTCCAGGTCGCCGAGCTGGCGCATGTCGGAGAACACCGTGGTGGCGGTCTGCTGGTCGAACGAGGCGAAGATCACCTGGGGGTGCTTGGCGAACAGCGCGGTGATCTCCGAGCTGTAGGAGCTCTGGTCCGGCACGATGGTCTCGTTCGCCACCACGGTCCCGCCCTGCTTGGTGTAGGAGGCCGTCAGCGGCTGCACCAGTCCCTGCGTGTTCGCTGAGTTGTCGAAGATGTAGCCGGCCCTCGTGTAACCGTGGTGGATCGCGTAGTACGCCATGGCGACGACCTCGGCCGAGTCCGAGGCGGTGGTGCGGAACACGTACCTCTGGGTCATGTGGTCGAGCTGGGTGGTGCCGCCGATCATGAAGTCGACCACGTGGTTGGGGTCGAAGTCGTTGAGCACCGCCATGATCGTCAGCGAGTACGGCCCGACGATGAACGCCGGGCTGGAGATCAGCAGCTTGCGCAGCGCCGGCACCGCGTCGACCGCGTCGCCGCCGTCGTCGGCGCTGACCGGCCTGAGCATCTTGCCCATGACGCCGCCGTTGTGGTTGACGTCGTAGACGGCCGCGGCGTCGCCGTGCGTCGCCCAGGACGACAGGAACGCCTTGGTCCCGGTGAACGGCAGCAGCTGCCCGAACGTGATCGTGCCGCCCCCCGGCGACCCGGACGAGCCGCCGGCCGTCGCCGAACTGCAGGCGGCCACCGCCAGCGTCCCGGCGGCCGCGGCCGCGGCCAGCGCGCCGAGGCGCAGCCTTCCTTGTCTCATGTCTGTCATTCCCTTCCGTGGCGGACAGTTCTTACCGAGAAGTTCGCGTCATGCGAAGGACCCGCTGAAGCTGCTGGTCGTGCGGGGCGCCGGCCGCTCGCGCAGGCCCGGTAGGCCTGCACTCGCGACCGGCTTCGCATGACGCTCACGGGTCCGACGAGGCCCCGGGCCGCGAGCCGTGCCCGAGGAAGATGGCGGCGAGGTCCAGCGCGGCCACCTCCGCGGCCGGGCCCGCGACGTGGCTGGCGCCGGCCACGAACACGTGCACGTAGTCGGCGGCCGACAGCGCCCGGTCGACGTTCTGCTCGATGACCAGCGCGGCCACCCCGGATGAGGTGATCCGGCCGATCTGCTCCCAGACCACCGAGGTGTAGGCGGGCGACAGGCCAGCGGTCGGCTCGTCGAGCACGACAACCCGCGGGTCGAGCATCAGCGCCCGCGCCATGGCGAGCATGTTCTGCTGGCCGCCGGACAGCGCCCCGGCCCGCTTGCCGGTGGCCTGGCGCAGGTCGGGGAAGACGTCGAGGACCTCCGCGGCCCGCTCCCGCACCCCGGACCGGCGCGAGTACGCACCCATCTCCAGGTTCTCCATCACCGACAGGGACGGGAAGACGTTGGAGTTCTGCGGCACGTAGGCGAGGCCGCGCCGCACGATGAGGTGCCCGGGCAGGCCGGTGATCTCGCCGCCGCCGACGAACACCCGGCCGGCGGCCGGCCGGATCACCCCGGCGAGCGCCTTGGCGAAGGTGGACTTGCCGGCGCCGTTCGGGCCGACGATCGCCACCAGGCTGCCGTCCTCGACGGTCACCGAGACCTCGCGGATGATCGGAACCCGGCCGTAGCCGGCCGTCAGCTCCTCGGCTCGCAGCGCGGTCACGCGGCAGCACCACCCAGGTAGGCGCGGACCACGGCCGGGTCGGCCCGCAGGTCCGCCATCGTGCCGGTGGCCAGCGTGGCGCCCTCGGCCATGACGATCACCAGGTCGCAGACGCGCTCGACGACGCCGAGGTTGTGCTCGACCATGAGCACGGTGACCCCCGCCGCGCGCAGCGAGCCGATGTGCTCGCCGATCACCTCGATCAGCGCGGGGTTGATGCCGGCCATCGGCTCGTCGAGCAGCAGCACCTTCGGCCCGGCCATCACCGACCTGGCCAGCTCCAGCAGCCGCTTCTGCCCGCCGCTGAGCTGTCCGGCGTAGCTGTCGCGCAGCTCATACAGCCCGAACGTGCGCAGCGTCTCCACCGCCCGGTCCAGGTGACGCCGTTCCTCGGCCCTGACGCGGCCGGGCCGGAAGAACACGTTCACCAGCGACTCGCCGGCCTGCCCGACCGGGGTGACCATGAGGTTCTCCAGCACCGTCAGCCGGCCGAACTCGCGGGACAGC
>Ga0209061_1005990_pt1 | contig 10161 bp, 11 predicted proteins | sample Coa_R1_10_FD_187157 | JGI IMG/M metagenome (GOLD analysis project Ga0209061, IMG submission 187157) | Surface soil microbial communities from Centralia Pennsylvania, which are recovering from an underground coalmine fire - Coalmine... | ecosystem: Environmental > Terrestrial > Soil >... | reverse complement strand
CGAGAACACCAGCACCGGTTGCTTGGCGCGCAGCGCGACGGCTTCGGCGATGTTGAGCGCGAACGCAGTCTTGCCCATCGACGGACGGCCGGCGACGATCACGAGGTCCTGGCGCTGCATGCCGCTGGTCAAATCGTCCAGATCCTTGAAGCCGGTGGTGAGGCCGTTCAACTGGCCGCGGTTGGCATAACGTTGCGCCAGCAGTTCGACGGCTTCCTTCACCGACTGGCGCACCGGCACCACCTGCTTGCGTCCGCGCGCGCCGGCTTCGGCGATCTTGAACACGCGCTGCTCGGCGGCCTCGAGGATTTCAGGCGTGTTGCGGCCTTCCGGATTGAAGCCGTCGCCGGCGATCTGCGTGCCGGCCTCGATCAGCTTGCGCAGCACCGACTTGTCACGGACGATGTCGGCATAGGCCCTGATGTTGGCCGCGCTGGGCGTGTTGTTCGCAAGTTCGGCGAGATAGGCGATGCCGCCGATGGTCGCGGTTTCGCCGTGGCGTTCGAACCACTCGCCCAGCGTCACCGCGTCGCACGGTTTGCCGCCCATCGCGAGTTCGCCGATCGCACGGAAGATCAGGCGGTGCTCGCGGCGATAGAAGTCTTCCTCGGTCAGCCGGTCGGCGACCTGGTCCCAGGCCTCGCCCACCAGCATCAGGCCGCCCAGCACCGACTGCTCGGCTTCGATGGAATGCGGCGGCACCTTGAGCACGTCGATGCGCGGCGGAACGTTGCGTTCTGGCAGGACGGCGCTCATCGATGCGCAACGGAGGGCGGCTTCGGCATGCCGGCGATCATACGCGCGCGCGTCTCAGGGGACGATACGACAAGTCTGTGGAAATCTTGTGCACGGCGCGTGGGTGGTTCGGCATGCCGGCGTTCGCGCACCGCGCGATGGTTGCCAAGAGCAAAGCATCGGACACGGATCAGCACCGATCAAATCCGATCCACCCGGAATGCACCTGCAAAAGCAAAGCACTTTGACAGGGATAAAATCCGATAAGAATCTGATTTGAGCTTGCGTGTCCGTATCTGCAGCTTGGCTCACGCGCTATCGGCTTTTATCCGCTCTCATCCGTGTCCAACGCTCTTGCCGTTCGCTTACATGTTTGCAAACCGGGTTGGCGAATACGGCGCCGGATCGAGCACTGGCTTGTCACCCGCAACCAGCGAGGCGACGAGTTCCGCGGTGGCCGCGCTCATGCTCACCCCCAGCATGCCATGGCCTGTCGCGAGCAACAGGTTGTTCCAGCGCCTGACCGGCCCGATCAGCGGAATCTCGTCCACGCACATGGGCCGCCATCCCCACCATTCTTCCTGCAACTCGGCGCCCAGCGGTGCGCGCAGGTAAGCGCGCGCACCACGCCGCAACGCGTCCAGCCGGGTGCGGTTGAGGCGTTCGTCGTAGCCCGAAAACTCCATGGTGCTGCCGAGCCGGTAACCGGAATCCCATGCGGTCACGCACACGCTGGGCTCGCGCAATACGAGCGCGTGGCGCGGGCACGGATCGGGCCGTGACATCGTGATCGAATAGCCCTTGCCGGGCTGGATCGGGACCTTGAGGTCCAGCCGCGCCGCAATGGGCGGCGTCCACGCACCCAATGCCATCACGACGCGCTCGCCGGAAAACTCGCCGCGCGAGGTGAGCACCCGATCCACGCGCTGGCCGATGCAATGGAAGTCCTGGATCGCTGCGGCGGGCTCGATCAGTCCCCCGCGTTCGCGCACGCGGCGCGCCAATCCATCGACCAGCCGATCCGGGCGCAACTGCGCGTCGTCGGCATGCAGGATGCCGCCGACCACACCCGGCAGCAATGCCGGCTCAAAGGCCTCGACCTCGGTGCCATCCATGGCCGCCGCGGAAATGCCGAGCCGGTGCAGCCATTCGATTTCGCCGCGATCCTCCGCGAGGGTGTGCGCATCGCGATAGACATACAGATTGCCGGTGGGAGCGTATTCGCAGTCGATGCCTTCCTCGACCAGGATGCGCGGCAGCAGCGTCCACGAACGCTGCAGGATCGCCGCGCGTGCAATCGCGGCGCGCTGGGCAAAGGCCCAGTTGCAGCGGCGGGCGAATCCCAGCAACCAGTGCCAGCGCGACCAGTCGGGACGGGGATTGACGTACAGCGGCGCATCGCGGCGCAACATCCAGTGCAATGCCTTCCACGGCATCCCCGGCACTGTCAAGGGAATCGCATGGCTGGGCGTCAGGGTGCCGCAGTTGCCGTGCGATGCGCCGCATCCCGGCACGCCACGGTCCACCACCCGCACCGAAGCCCCTTGGCGCAGCAACGCCAGCGCGCAGGACAAACCGACGACACCGCCACCGAGTATCAGGACATCACTATGGACTGCATTCATCTCGACATTTTACGGCCATCGTGACGATCCACCGAGCGGCAGGCATGGCATCAGTGCCGATCTGCGTCACATCCGGCCGCGCTGCGCCGAGGCCGCCCCGGACCGGCCTCGGCGCTCCCTCGCATCCGCGCCTTTCCGGGTGACACCCCCGCGCGGCGCCGCCCCGGGCTAGTTGGCATTATTCGTGCTTGGGTGCTTATGCCACAAGGGGAATCCAGATGAACGCCATCACCAACACCGATTTCTGCAGCGTACCCGAAGTGCTGCTGATGCTGCGGGCGCCCGGCGCGGGCTGGCTCGCGACGCTCCTCACCGCTTTGGACGAAGCCAGCCGCGACCCGGACTTCAATGCCTACCACCGGGCCATCATCGGCCGTTACCTCGATGAGCAGGCGGTGCCGGCGGCCGTCGCCGAAGCCTCCCGCCAACGCACGCTCCAGTTCGAGGATGCGCTGGTGGAGACCATCCAGAGCGATTCGCGGCGCGTCGATCATCAGGTCGCCTGCTGACCGCATAGTCCACCCCCGCCCGCTCCCGTGCTGGACGGGCGCGGCGCCATCGGCTACCGTCTCGTGCCGTCGAGACGCCAGCGCAGGCCGATGCCAGCACGCATCCACAGCTTGACCCGGAACGCCGCCGCGCGCGCGTTCGTCCAACGGAGCTGCCCGGGTTGAGAACGGCACGGCACGTTGCCCGCCTGCCGGCAGTCGCGCTGCTCCTGCTGCTGGCCGCCTGTGTCAGCGGCCCGCCCTTGCGGGCACCCTCACCCGCATCGCCGCCGCGCACCCTCGCCAACAACGTACTGATACGCGCGATAGGCCTGGTGGGCACGCCCTACCGCTGGGGCGGCAACACGCCCGACTCCGGATTCGATTGCAGCGGACTGGTCGATTATGTCTTCCGCACCGAAGCCGGGATGGCACTGCCGCGTACCTCGCGCGAGATCGCCGGCGTGGACGCCCCGAAGGTCCCACGCAAGGATCTCGAAGCAGGCGACCTGTTGTTCTTCGGCAGCCACCATCGCGTCAGCCATGTCGCGATCTATGTCGGCAACGGACGTTTCGTGAATGCGCCGGACACCGGCGGGACCGTCCGGCTGGATCGGCTGGACGACCGCTACTGGCGCGACCATTATCTGTTCGCCAAACGGGTGCTGACGCCGCGCACCCGCGCTGCCCTGGCAACGGATTGATCGCGCCGGACGCGCTCCAAGCCCGTGGCTGTCACTTGGCGCGACGAATTCGACTTTCACGGAATCACGATGCAGAACTTTACCTTGCTGGTCGGTCGCCTTGGTCTCTCGTTGATCTTCATCCTTTCCGGGATCAGCAAGGCCACGGCCTACCAGGTCACCGCGAAGCTGCTGGTCGCGCACGGCCTGCCGCCCGGCCTGCTGCCGCTGGTGATCTTCGCCGAGTTGGGCGGGGGCCTGGCGGTCCTGTGCGGCCTGCTCACGCGCTGGGCCGCGGCAGGTTTGTTCGTCTATACCCTCCTCGCCGCCGTGATCTTCCACAACAACTTCGCCGATCACGCGGAGTGGATCAATTTCATGAAGAACCTCGCGATCGCCGGCGGGTTCCTGGTGCTCGTGGTACACGGTCCAGGCGACCTGTCGCTCGACGCCTGGCGCCGCCGCCGCAGACAGCGACAGAAGATCTTTTCCGCCTAGCGGATAAGGCGCCGACACCGGAGTGTTATGCGCAGGCGCGCTCCAGCGACCGCCGGGGTTTCCCACGCAGGAGCGGGCCTCGCCCGCGACCGACGCACGCTTCAGCCGTGCGAATGTCCGTCGCCTGGATGCGCGTGCCCGTGCGCGATTTCCTCCGGCGCCGCCGCACGCACGTCGGTGATCTCGATGTCGAAGTGCAGGGTCTTGCCGGCCAGCGGGTGGTTGTGATCGACATCGATCGAACTCATGCCGACCTTGTATACGGTCACGAGGCGCTGGCCTCCGTCGCGGGTCTGCAGCACCGTGGTCATGCCCGGCTTGAGGTGCTGCGCGTCGCGGAAATATTTCTTCGGCACCCGCTGCAACAATCCTTCCTCGCGTTGGCCGTAAGCTTCTTCCGGCGCAATGTCCACTTCGAACTTTTCGCCGGCCTCTCGGCCAATCAACGCCTTCTCGACTCCCGGCACCAGTTGTCCGTGACCCAGCAGCGCCAGCATCGGCTCGCCGCGCCTGTGCGAGTCGTCGAACGGCTCGGCTGCGGCGTCGTTCGCGTCACGCACGCTGTAATGGAAGCTCACCACGGAATCTTTTTCGGCACGCATGATCGCTGGTTTGGCACGATGGCTGGCGTTTCGCCCCTTGCAAACGGAGCGGCTCGCGCACCGCGCGAGCAGGGTTGTGGAGGGATGAATCTAGTCCGCGACAGCGGACGAGCCGCGCATGTTAGCCGCGTCAGGCTCATGCGTCACCCCGAAGCGCACGCCGTGGGCTTCGGGCCCGAACCAGACCAGCAGCGACAGCAGCACGATCACCACCGCGATCCACACCGCCTGGACCGCCGCGTAATTGTTGCCATGGGCTTCAGCGATGGAGGCCATCGCATAACCCGCCCACGCCACCAACAGATTGCCGCCCTGGTAGGCCACACCGGGCAGCGTGGCGCGCACATCGTCCGGCGCCAGTTCGTTGAGGTGGCTCTCGGCACCACGCCCCTCGCCCTGCACCGACACCTGGATCCAGAACGCACCGATCGCGAGCAACAGCACCGAGCCGCCGTAGGTCCACAGCCAGATCGCGGGCAAGCCCACGAGGCACGCCACCACGATCGCGCGCCGACGACCGATCCGCTGCGACAAGTGCCCGAAGAACAATCCGCCCGCCAGTGCACCGAGGTTGAGAATGATCGTCAGCAGGCTGACTATGTGGGTGTCGAAGTGCATCTGCACCTTCAGGAAGGTGGGATACAGATCCTGAGAACCGTGGCTGAAGGCGTTGAACACCGCCATCGTCACGAGCAGGTACGTGAACAGCCTCCAATGGCCGCGCATTGCTTCGCGCACCGGGCGGCGCACGCCGGTCCGCGAGCGGCGCACGAACACCGGCGATTCCGGCACGCTGCGCCGCAGGTACAGCACCAGCAGCGCGGGCAGAACGCCGAGCGCGAACATCCCGCGCCAGCCGATGGTGTCGAACAGCAATCCAAAGGCGATCGCGGCGAGGAGGTATCCCGCCGGATAGCCGCATTGCAGGATGCCGGAGACGATCCCGCGCGACCGCGCGGGGATCGATTCCATCGCAAGCGAAGCACCCGTGCCCCATTCACCGCCCATGGCAATGCCGAACAGAGCGCGCAACACCAGCAACACGCTCAGTGATGGCGCGAACGCGCAGGCGAGCCCCAGCGCCGCGTACAGCGCGACATCGATCATCAACACGCGCTGCGGTCCGTAGCGGTCTGCCAAGCGGCCGAAGATCAGCGCGCCCAGCGGCCGGAAAGCCAGCGTCAACAACAATGCGAATGCGACGTCCTTGATCTGGACGCCAAACGCGTGCGCCACGGCCGGGATCACCATCACCAGCAGGAAGTAGTCGAATGCATCCAGCGTCCAGCCCAGAAACGTCGCGGCGACGGTGTGCCGCTGGGTGCGGTCGAGTGCGCGCAGATCGGCGAGAACGGCCATGGGCGACTGCGGTAGCAAGGATCAGGACACCGGAGGATAGCGGGATGCGGAGCCGTGTACCGCATGACGGCGACTACAATGACGCGATGCACCTGGATCCTTCATCGGCGGCGTTGCGATCCGATACGCTGGTCGACCGCATCGACGCCGCCCTTCCGCAAACCCAGTGCCGCCGCTGCGGCTACCCCGCTTGTCGGCCGTACGCCGAAGCCATCGTGCGCGGCGAGGCCGCGATCAATCGCTGTCCGCCGGGCGGCATGGAAGGCGTGCGCACATTGGCTCGGATCACCGGCCGGGTGATACTGCCGCTCGATCCCGGATGCGGCGTCGAAGCCCCGCCGCGCGTCGCACTGATCGACGAGGACGCCTGCATCGGCTGCACCAAGTGTATCCAGGCCTGCCCCGTGGACGCGATCGTGGGCGCGAGCAAGTTGATGCACACCATCGTTGCCGACCTGTGCACCGGCTGCGAACTCTGCATCCCGCCGTGCCCGGTCGATTGCATCGCGATGGTCGCGGCACCTGCCGCTCCGCCGCGGCTGCCGCGGCCCGCGTTGCCATGCCCGCCCTGATCTGCCGTCAGGCGCGCATCGCTGCCGCGTGCGCGTGGATCGTGGGGATCGGGGTCTTTTGCGTGCTGTGGCCGTGGTTGGAATACCCGACCTTCGATATCGAACCGCAGGAGCGCCTGAAGGCCGCCGCGCAACTCGCGGTGCTGCACGGCTCCTGGCTGTTGTGGCCGCTGCTGCTGCAGTCCGTGATCAAGGCGTATCGGCGTGCCGGCGAGCGCCGGGTGCTGCGCGCCTGCGGTGCGAGCGTGCTGGGGCTCGTATGCGCGCTGCTGTGCTACGCGCGCTTCGTCGAACCGAACGAATTGGTCGTGAGTCGCACCGTGATCCCGGCGCCCATCGATTTGAACATCGCGCTGGTCAGCGATATGCACATCGGCATCTACACGCGAAAGGGCAAGCTCGAGCAGATGGTGAGGAAGTTGAACGCCCTGCACGTCGACATGGTGCTGATCGCGGGCGACTTCACCTACGATCCGCCACACGATCTCGCAGCCGCGCTGGCGCCGCTGCGGCAGTTGGACAAACCCACCTACGCGGTGCTGGGCAACCACGATACGCAATCGCCCGGTCCGCCGCTGAAGCACAAGATCTTCCACGCGCTGGCGGGTTCGCCCGTGCACTTCATCGCGCATCGTGTGGTCGACTTTCCCGGGTTCCGACTTGCCGGCCTGTACGACTGGTGGAGCGGCCGCGACAACGCCGCTTTCCTGCGCGACCTGCCGCAAAACAAGCCGCTCCTGATCCTGATGCACCAGCCGCACAGCCTGCGCGCGCTGCACGGCGTGCATTTCGCGCTGGCGATGGCGGGCCACACCCACGGCGGACAGGTATACCTGCCGTGGCTGACGAAACAGGTGTTCTTGTGGATGCGCGACGAGCCTTACGTCGAAGGCTACTACGACACGCCGCAGGGCGAACTGTTCGTGACCCGCGGCGTCGGCGTCACCGGGATGCCGCTGCGGTTCAATTGCCCGCCCACGATCGACGTGCTGGAATTGCGCCGCGATGGGCACTGAACTTCCCGGCCAGCGATCCTGCATCCACTGCGGCGACTGCGCACGCGCCTGCCCGGAGGCGCTGAATCCCGAAGCGCTGTTCTTCGCGCTGGTGCGGGATGACTTCGCCACGGTGCACGCCGCGCAGATCGACGCCTGCAGCGAATGCAATCGCTGCGTGGAAGTCTGTCCTTCGCACATTCCCCTGCTGGAATGGTTCCGCTGGGGCAAATCGGAACGGAGCCAGCGCGCCGTCGTGGATGCCACACGCGCGCGCTTTTTGGCGCGCAACGCGCGGCTTGCGCGCGAGCGTGAGGAGCGCGCCACAAGAAGTCGTGACGATCGCTTACCCACCGCGTTTTCTGCGCAGACCATCAGTCGCGCCGAAGTGCTGACGGCGATCGCTCGCGGGCGGGAGAAGAAACGCCGATGAAGCGTTCGGACGTCGCCGAACTGTTCCGCCGCCTGCGCGACCTCGATCCCGATCCCACGACTGAACTCGAATACCGCACGCCATTCGAGTTGCTGGTCGCGGTGATCCTTTCGGCGCAGGCCACCGACAGGGGCGTCAACAAGGCCACGAAGCGGTTGTTCCCGATCGCCAACACGCCCGAACGGATCCTCGCGCTGGGCGAGGAAGGATTGAAGCGCTACATCTCGACCATCGGCCTGTACAACGCCAAGGCGAAGAACATCCTCGCGACCTGCGCTTTGTTGCTGGAACGCCATCACGGGCAGGTGCCGCGTACCCGTGAAGCGCTTGAGGCACTGCCGGGCGTCGGCCGCAAGACCGCCAACGTCATCTTGAACACGGTGTTCGGTGAGCCCGCGATCGCCGTGGACACCCATATCTTCCGGGTCTGCAACCGCACCGGGCTCGCCCGCGGCAAGACGGTGCGCCAGGTCGAGGACAAGCTCCAGAAGGTGATACCAGACGAATACAAGGTGGGGGCGCACCATTGGCTGATCCTGCACGGGCGCTACATCTGCACCGCGCGCAAGCCCAAATGCCCGGAGTGCCCGATTCGCGATCTGTGTGCGTACAGGCACAAGACACGCACGCTCACCTGAATGTCGAGCACGGCAACATCATCAGTGGTTAAGCGCCGCAACGATAAGATGTTTTTTCTACGGTAGGTGGACGGCGATGGCCACCGCAAGGAAGATGCCCGGCGCCGCGGGCACGAACGAGAGGACTCACCATGACGTACAACACGCAACTTGTTATCGCACTTGGCGCGCTGCTTGCAGCAGCAGCCGGCCCCGCGGCCGTCGCCCAGACCACGCCGCCGAAGCAGCCGGTGCAGGCGCAGCAGTTGGGCCAACCGCAGCCGCCCACAGAGCAGATGAATACGGAGCAACGCCTGGAGAACCGGCAACAGATGCAACGGACGGGCATGCAGCAGGCCATGAACCAGCAATGGCAGCAAATGGCCAACGGCAGCGGCAAGGTGTCGAAGAACGAGTATGACCGCTACTGGAAACAGCAATTCCGGATGGCCGATACCAATCACGACGGCAAGCTGAGCCGGCAGGAATGCCTCGCCGCCGTGCAGAAGGCGAATGGCGCCAATTTCAGCCAGGTGAAATTCAACCAGATGTGGAATGAGGCAAGCCATCATGGCTACATCACCCCGAGCGAAGATCTGGCCTGGCACGACATGCAGTTCAGCAAGGCGACCCGCGGCAAAACCGAATTGACCAAAACGGAATTCCGCCAGGCCATCGATTCGCGCAACCAATCGCTGGCGAGCCTGTAGAGAACCAGCGGGTGACGCATGGGTGCGCATTCGCGTGGGCTGCCTAAGCGCGGCGCCGTCCGGCAATAATGGGCCGAAGTGTGCTGGCTCGCTTCTCTGCTCGTCCTGAGCACAGGCCGTAGGCCAGACTCGAAGGACACGCTTCGACTCGCTGCGCACAGCCTGTCCTGAGCCCGTCGAAGGGCTCAGCGCGAACGGGACTGTTGCAAGCAATCGGCGTGCGAGCGAAAGCCGTGCTGATATGCTGGCCGGATGCACAAGCAGATCGAGGCGTACGCGGAGCGCATGTCCACGCGCTTTCGGGGTTTCCTGCCGGTCGTCGTGGACGTGGAAACGGGTGGTTTCGACCCGCATCGCGACGCACTGCTGGAAATCGCCGCGGTGATCGTGAGCATGGATGGCCGCGGCAGGATTACGCCCGAGCCGGTCGTCTCCACCCATGTCGAAGCCTTTGCGGGGTCGAACATCGACCCGAAATCGCTGGAAATCACCGGCATTGATCCGGACCAGCCGCTGCGTGCGGCGCTGCCCGAGCGCGCCGCGCTGGATTTGATCTTCAAGCCGGTGCGCGCGGCGATCAAGGCTACCGGCTGTCAGCGCGCGATCCTGGTGGGGCACAACGCGGCGTTCGACCTCGGCTTCCTCAATGCGGCCGTGCGCCGCACAGGGCACAAGCGCAATCCCTTTCACCCGTTCTCGTGCTTCGATACCGCGACGCTGGGCGGGCTCGCGTACGGGCAGACCGTGCTGTCACGCGCCGTGCAGGCGGCGGGCTTTGAATGGAATGCCAACGAGGCGCACTCGGCGGTGTACGACGCCGAACGCACAGCCGCCCTGTTCTGCG
>Ga0209061_1005987_pt1 | contig 10165 bp, 6 predicted proteins | sample Coa_R1_10_FD_187157 | JGI IMG/M metagenome (GOLD analysis project Ga0209061, IMG submission 187157) | Surface soil microbial communities from Centralia Pennsylvania, which are recovering from an underground coalmine fire - Coalmine... | ecosystem: Environmental > Terrestrial > Soil > Unclassified... | reverse complement strand
CGCGGCTGCGGGCCCGCCGCGGCGCCGCGGCGCCGTCCGGCCTGCCGTCCGGCGGCCTGCCGTCCGCCGGGCTCCCGTCCGCCGGGCTCCCGTCCGCCGGGCTCCCGTCCGCCGGGCTCCCGTCCGGTGAGGCCGGTGGCCCACAAGCCCCGTCTTCCGAGGCCGGGGGGCCACAGACCTCGTACGTGGCGGCGACCGGCGCGGGCCGGGGCGGGGCGGATAGCGCGGGCAGGGGCCCGGGGGCCGGTGCGGTCAGCGTGGCGGCGGACGGGGCCGGCGCGGCCGCCACGCCGCTGCTGGAGTGCCGGGGGATCGGGAAGGAGTACGGCGGGCTCAACGTCCTGCACGACGTCACGCTGGCGCTTCCCGGGCGCGGCCTCTTCGGCCTCTGCGGCCCGAACGGCGCGGGCAAGTCCACCCTGCTCAACGTCATCGGCGGCAGCGTGCCGCCGACGCGCGGCCAGGTACTGCTCCACGGCGAGGACATCACAAGGAAGCCGCCGCACGAGCGCTTCTACCAGGGGATCAGCCGCACCTTCCAGGCGGTCCACCTGGTCAAGGGCCGCACCGTGCTCGACAACGTGGCGGTCTCCTGCCTGGCCTCCCACACCTCCGGCATCGTCACCCGCATCGCGCGCAGCCGGCTCGACGAGGCCAGGGACAAGGCCGCGCAGGCGCTACGGGACCTCGGCATGCAGCGCCTCGCCGACCGGGAGGTCTCGAGCCTGACGCTGGAGAACCAGCGGATGGTCGAACTCGCCCGCGCGCTCGCGCCGGGACCCCGGCTGCTGCTGCTCGACGAGCCGGCCTCCGGGCTGTCCGAAGAGCAGCGGCGCCGCCTCGCGGACCTGCTGCGCGATCTCGGCAACCGGACCTGCGTGCTGCTCGTGGAGCACGACCTGGACCTGGTCGCCGAGGTCAGCCAGCGCATCTTCGTCCTGTCCGGCGGCCGCCTGGTCTTCGACGGCGGCCCCTCCGACTTCCGGTCCTCACCTGTCGTTAACTCTCTCCTCGTCGGTCTCTAGAGAGGTTGCACCATGATCCGAAGACGAATCCCGTTCGCCGCCGCGGCGGCGGCCCTGATGCTCGGTGTCCTGACCGCCTGCGGTTCCGGCGGCGGCAACTCCGCCAGCGGCAACGCCCCCATCGTCGCCTGCGGCGACCTGGCGCTGGCCGGCCCGTACGCGCAGATCGGCGAGACGGACAACTGGGGCGCGCAGGCGTACTTCAAGCACATCAACGCCACCGGCGGCATCCTCGGCCACAAGGTCAACTACATCACGTTCAACAACCAGTCCAACGCCGCGCAGGCCGAGCTGATCGCCAAGAAGTGCATCCAGCAGTACCACGCGACCGTCATCATCGGGCCGGAGTCCGGCGCGGACACCGAGTCGGCGCTGCCGATCGCGATCGCCAACCACACGATCCTGATCAGCCTGTCCTCCGGCTGGCAGACCAACGGCTACCCGGCCAGTGAGCTGAACTCCTGGGGCTTCCCCGGCTTCTACGACGTCTTCTACGAGGACCAGCTCGCCTCGGTGCAGAACCTGATCGTGCCGCGGCATTACACCCGGGTCGCCCTGCTCGAGGACAACTGCGGCTCGGTCTGCCTGGCCAACCAGGCCACCGTGCAGGCACTGGCCAAGAAGTACGGCTTCCAGCTCGTCTCCACCCAGATCGACCAGGTGGGCGCCACCGACGTCACCCCGCAGGTGCTCGCGCTGCTGGCCGCCAAGCCGCAGATCATCCTGTTCGGCCTGGTGCCGGGGACGGATTCGATCACCGCGATCCGCGCGATCCGCGCGCAGAACCCGACCATCCCGATCAGCGAGTGCTCCGCGTGCGAGCTGCCCAGCTTCATCGCGGCGGTCGGCGGCCCCTCGGTGATGAAGAACATCTACGTGCTCGGCTCCATGCAGGACTGGCTGACCGCGGCCAAGCAGGGCACCTCGCCGGAGGCGAAGGCGACCGCCGCCGGGCTCGAAGAGTACATCGCCGGCATGAAGGCGGCGGGCCTCGGCGCGGAGGACCAGATCGACAACAGCCAGGAAGGCTGGGACGCCGGCCTGGAGATCACCTGGGCCATCAAGCAGGCCGGCAGCCTGGACGAGACGGCGATCATGCACGAACTCCAGCACCTGAACATCAACACGCTGGGCATCGTGTGGGACAGAACCCCGTCCAACTACGAGAACATCAGCCAAGTGCTCGCCGCCATGGAGATCATCAACCCAGACGGCACAGCGACCCTTTACAAGTAGCCCGCGGTCATCCCGAACGAAAGGGGGTGACTCACCGTCCGTTCGGGATGACAAGGGGACGATGACGGACGGCGGCGGTCATGCTCCGCGCGTGCCCGCCGCCACCGCCAAGTCCCTGCGGAAGCGCTCGTACTCGGCGATTTCCCGGCCGAGAGGGACAAGCACGAGGTCGCGGGTCACCGCGGCCACCCGCGCGCGCATCGCCTGCTCCGCGTGCTCGCGCTCGCGCTCGGCGGCAAGCTGGGCCATGTTCTGGCAGCCGGCGGCGGTCAGGAAGCCGAGCAGCAGCATCGCCGCCGCCATGGTCAGCAGCCACGGGATCAGCGCGGTATCGCCGATCAGCGTCGACTGCTCCCTGCCGCCATGCGCCACGGCGATCACGACCGCCCACGCCAGGCCGACGACCGCGAGCACGGCTAGCAGCCACTGCCATGCGGTGATCAGCCGCCACCAGCCTGGCACCCGGGGACGGCCGCCGGGGACGGCCTGGCGCACCGCGTCGGCGAGCGCCGACGGCACCAGCCCGGCGTTGGTCCTGGCCGCCGCGCGCAGCGACGCGGACCACGGGTCGGGCAGCCCGCCGCCCACCGCGTCGGCCAGCGCGGTGATGGCGTTGTCCACCGCGGACTGCTGCGCCTGCCCGGCCGCGCTGGCGGCCGCGCCCGGGCCGGGCGCGGCCAGCGAGCGGACCGGATCGCGCCGGCGGCGCGCCAGCCGCGCCGGCGGCCAGCCGGTGAGCCTAGCCGCCAGTGCCTCGCGGGCGCTCCCCAGTGACTCCGCCACCGCGGTCAGGCCGGCCGCGCGGGCGAACGCGGCGGTGAGCTCTGCCGCCGGCCCTTCCGGCACGTTGGCCACCGGGTCAACGCCGTCGCGCTCACCGCCGTCCGGCGTGGCGTCATCCCACGGCGGCTTCTGCGGGACGGCCTCGGACTGTTCGCCCTCCTGGAGGTCCCACGGCGGCAGGGAGGGCCGCTGCGGCGCGCCTTCGCCCGACAGCGCGCGGTCGCGCGCCGCCGCGGCGGCCAGCGCGTCATCGGGCGCTACCTGCCCGGCGGCGTAGGCCTCGAAGCCGCCGATCACCGAGTCGATGTCCGCGGAGATCCGCTCGCTGGCCGCGCGGTTCGCGCTCACCGCCTCGGTCAGCAGCGCGCGGAGGTCGTCCAGGCCGTCGCCGGTGCGCGCGGACACCGCCAGCACCGGGATGTCGGCGAGCCCCTCGGCGTCGAGGAGCCGGCGCAAGTCCTGCTCACACTCCTTCACCTGGTCCGGGGGGAGCAGGTCGATCTGGTTGAGCACCACGGTGAGCACGCTGGCGTGCCCGGCCAGCGGGATAAGGTAGCGGTTGTGCACCGCGGCGTCCGCGTACTTTTGCGGGTCGAGTACCCAGATCAGCATGTCGGCCAGCTTGCTCAGCCGGTCCACCGCCGCCATCGACGCGGTGACCACCGAGTCGTGGTCGGGCAGGTCGAGCAGGAGCAGCCCGTTGAGGGCTGCCTCGCCGGAGTCCAGCGCGCTCGCGCGCGCGTACCGGTGGCGGCGCTGGACGCCCAGCCAGTCGAGCAGCGGGGCCGCGCCCTGCATGCCCCACACGCACGCGTGCACGTGCCTGGTGGTCGGCCGGATCACCCCCGGAGGGGAGAAGTTCGCCCCGGACAGCGCGTTGAACAGCGTGGACTTCCCGCTTCCCGTGCCGCCGGCCAGCGCGACCACGGTGTGGCTGGCGGAAAGGCGCAGGCGTTCGCCGGCTCTTCTGAGCAGGGCCTCGCAGTCGTCGAGCAGCGGCGCGCCGAACCCGTCAGGCCCCTGTCTGTGCCTGCCGATGCGGGCGATATCGGCCAGCGCGTCCAGCCGCGCGGACAGGTTCTTCTGCGCCATCTGCGGCGGCCCGACCGAGGGTAGCGTGGTCACCGTGCCGCCTCCAGCGAGTACTCGGCCTGATAGAGCCGGACCGCGGCGACCGGGTCGACAGGGCCGGCCTCGTCGAGCACCTCGACGAACCGCAGCAGTTCCTCATCGAGCAGCAGCCGTACCCGCTCCATCAGGTCCCGGCGGGCCACCTCGATGAGCTGCCCGGTCTCGGCCGCGCCGAGAGCGGACGCCAGCAGTTCCATGGGCACGGCGCCGGTCTCGTCTGGTGCGCGGGCTGGCTTGAGCGCGCTCGCGGGGCCGGCCTGCTTTCCCGGTTCACCGAGCATGGCGACCAGCGTGATCAGGCTCAGCGGCTCGCTGTCGGGGCCGGAACCGCCTTTCGGCATCTTCTCGGCTTGCAGGAGTCGCATCATCTGATCTTGCCACGCGCTGACCGCCCGGGTGACCCGCGGCGGCAGGTCGGGGGAGGAACGGTCGAAGGCAGCCTGCCTGGCCCCCTGGTCAGGCGCGCCGGCCGGGCCTGCCGCGGCCGGCGCCCCGGCCGCCGGGGCGGGCCCGCCGCCGGCGGTGGCCGCGCCGGCCGCCGGGGCGGCCCCGCTGGGCCCGAAGGCGGACTCGAACTCCCGCTTGGCACGCTCGCCGCGCGCCCTGCTCGCCTCGGCCGAGGCGAGCAGGGCCGCGCCCGCGGGGTCGGCTCGCCAGATCCTGGTCACCTGCTCCGCGGCACGGTCGGCGACCGAGACCACGAGGGCTTGCAGGGCTGCCCGCAGCGCTGCGTCAAGCGCCGCGGACCGCGACGTGCCGGTGCCCTTGCGCGCCCGCCTGCCCTTGGCCTGGCGAACGCCGCGCCTGCCGCGCAGCGCGGCGCCGAGGTCGCCGCTTCGCGCGTAGTCCTGCCAGCGGGCGAGCACCTCACCGCGCAGCAGCTGCGCGTTCCTGATACCCGCGTCGAATTCGACAAGCGCGTTCGCGTACGCGGCCTCGGCCTCGCGGCGGAGCCGCATCCTCAGCATGACCTGGGCGTCCACGTGGGCGGCAAGCTTGGGGACCCGGACCTTGAACGTGTCGAGGACGCCGGCCATCGTCTGGCTGAGCACCGCGACCCGCCGGTCGGCGCGCTGGGCGGTCTCGGTGAGCCAGTCCCTGATCGGCTGGAAGATGTCGACGGGGAGCATGCCGTCCACGATGCCGGTCTCCGGGATCACGAACCGGTTGTCCGCGGCGATGCCGTTGGCGTCGAGCATGGCGTTGAAGTGGGCGACAAGCTCGGTGCGGTGGCTGGGCGGGACGCGGGACAGCACGACACCGAGGGCCGCGCCGCGTTCCCTCGCGTGCTGCAGGATCTCCCACACCGGCGCGTCCGCGTACCGGCTGGCGCTGGTCATGAACAGCCACAGGTCGGAGGCATCAAGGAACTGGTAGGCGAAGTCATGGTGCGCCCGCACCACCGAGTCGATGTCCGGCGTGTCGAGCAGCGCGATGCCCCGGGTCATCCCCTCGCACGCGGCCAGCACCAGCAGCCCGTCCCGGCCCGGCCGGGCCAGGCCCTCCTGGCGGACGCGCGGCAGCGTCGGCAGGAACATGTTCTCCGCGAACCAGCCGATGTCGTCGGGGTGGCAGGCGAGCACCGGAGAGTTCGTCGTGGGCCTTCTCACCCCGGTCAGGCTCACCTGAGCGCCGACGATGCTGTTCACCAGCGTCGACTTGCCCGCCCCGGTGGAGCCGACCAGCGCGACCAGGATAGGCGCGGCCGACTGGCGGACCCGCGGCAGCAGGTAATCGTCGATCTGGCTGAGCAGCCTGGCCCGTTCCGCGGACACCTCGTCGGCGCCGGGAATGTCGAAGACCAGCGGGATAGCGGCTATCCGCTTCCTGAGGTTGAGCAGCGTAGCCTCAAGCAGCCGCGCGTCCACCCGGACCCGCGACTGCTGCCGGGTGTCCCGCGCATTCCGGCCTGACGCGGAATCGGCAGCACGACCTCGCGCCGATTCGCCTTCCCGGCCAGGCGCGTCCTTTTCGTCCGCAGGCACCTCCATGGAATTGACCATATCCGTCGCGCCCGCGGGATTCGCGTCGGTTGGAGGCGTTTCTGTCCGCTCTATCCGCCGCGCGGTACCGGGCGACGGCGATTGTTCCGCCGTCACGCCCTTTTCTTCCATCATCCCGCCTGGTTATATGCTCGTGAATTGTCCTCCGCCGCCGCCTCTCCGCCAGCGGGGTACCAGCGGAGAAGCAGTGCCCCGGACCTGGGTCGCCCGCGGCGCTCAGGTTTGGCTCAGGTTCCGTGCGAGCCCGGCGAGTTCGGCCGCGATGGCTACCACGCCACCGATGACCACTACGGCCGGGGGACGGATCCCTTCGGCAGCGACGTGCCTGCCGACTTCCTCCAGGGTCGAGCAAATTGTTCGTTGCGTGGGCATGGTACCGTCCGCGATTACCGAAACGGGAGTGTTCTCCGGCCGCCCGTGCCTGATCAGCGTTTCGGCCACGGCGCCGATCCGCTCCAGGGCCATCAGCAGCACCAGCGTCCCGTTGGCCTTCGCCAGCGCCGCCCAGTCCACCGTCGACCGGTCATCGCCGGGCGGCACGTGCACCGACACCACGTGGAAGTCCTGCGCGGTGCCGCGGTGGGTCACCGGCAGGCCGGCGGCGGCCGGCACGCCGGTCGCGCTGCTGACCCCCGGCACCACCGTCACCGGCACGCCTGCGCGCAGGCAGGCCAGCATCTCCTCACCGCCCCGGCCGAACACGAACGGGTCACCGCCTTTCAGCCGGACCACGAATCGCCCTTCCCTGGCGTGCGCGACGAGGGCCTCGTTGATCTCCTCCTGGGACATCGCCCGGCCATAGGGCACCTTGCCCGCGTCGATGACGAGCACGTCCGGCGGCAGTTCGGCGAGCAGGCTGCGCGGCGCCAGCCGGTCGGCGACCACTACGTCGGCCTCGGCGAGCAACTGCCGGCCGCGCACGGTGATCAGCCCCGGATCGCCAGGGCCGCCGCCGACCAGCGCCACGCCCGGTTGCCGCTTCCGGTAATGCCGGGCAGAGATCGTCCCGGCCGCGATCCCCGTGGTAATCGCGTCGCGGATCACCGCGCTGCGCCTGGGGTCGCCGCTGAGCACGCCGACGCTGACGTCGGCGGCGGTGCCGACGGCGGGCGTCCAGGCCGTCGACCGGGCCGCGTTATCGGCTCTGACGCACCACACCCGGCGGCTTTCCGCCTCTCCGGCGACTTCCGCGTTGACATGCGGCGGCCCGGCACAGGCGAGTACCAGCCAGGCGCCCGCGCAGTCGCCCGGCTGGTACTCGCGCGCGCGCCAGCCGATCCGGCCCGCAACGGCCAGCTCTTCCAGGGCGGGAGTGACCTGGGGTGAGATGAGCAGAACGTCGGCCCCGGCCGCGACCAGCCGCGGCACGCGGCGGGCCGCTACCGCGCCGCCGCCGACCACGACCACCCGCCGGCCGCGCAACCGCAGGCCGAGCAGGTACGCCTCGTCCTGTCGCCCTGTCACGGCTGTCTCTCCCGCTGATACCCGTTCCGCTGCTCCCGGACCGAACGTACCCGAATGTCCGGGTAGCGGCATACAGCGGGAGCGGGCTGAGCCGCGGAGCGGATCGAACGGGCAGCCCCTACGGTGCGAGGTCGCCGCGCCTACGGTGCGAGGTCGCCGCGCGCGGCGCGCAGCAGGGTGCCGAAAACGGCGGCCGCCACGACCGGGCCGCCCTTCTCCGACACGTTGCTCAGCGCGGGGACGCCGCTGGCCCGCAGCGCCTCCTTCGCCGCCGCCGCGCCGTACAGGCCGGCCGGCGTCCCGATCACCAGCGCCGGCTGGACCGCCCGGCGCAGGATCTCGGCGAGCGCGTCCGGCGTGCCGCCGACCACCCAGACGGCATCCGGCCCTGCCTCGCCGAACCCGAGCCGGATCCCGGCCGCCGGCACCGCGATGCCGGTAGTCCTGGCCAGCCGGACGGCCAGCGGCTCGGCGGCCTTGCAGATCACCGGATAGCCGGTGATCCCGGCGGCCACCATCGGCGCGTCGGCGACCACCTTCGCTCCGGCCTCGATAGCCCGGACCCCGGCGGCCAGGACCCCCTCATCACATACCAGGTCGCGGGCGTAGTCGAAGTCAGCGGTAGCGCAGAGCACCGCCTCGGTGACCGCGCGGGTCAGCGGCGGCAGCCCGCTCAGGTCGATCCGGGCCCGCAGGACGCGGTACGACTCAGCCCGTGCCGGATCGCCGGCGGCAGAGCCCGCGTCCATGCCCGCTGAGCCGCCCGCCGTGTCTGTCGAGCCACGAACCCCCATGTCTGTCGAGAAAAGCACCCCGGGTTCGCCAGCACAACAACCGCACCGCCGGCGTGTCTGTGAGCAGGCCCGCAGCATAGACCGTTGCTTTCTGGTAACAGCATCCGAAGCGGCGCCCGCGGTGAAGGCGACCGGCGCAAGCTGGGTGTTCTGGTAATAACACCCGAGATCGTGGCAGGGAGTGCCACCACGAGCCGGCAGGAGGCCGATACACTTGCGGGCGCGCGGACTCGTCCGGTGCTGCGCCCGGCCGCAGGGCGCATCGCGGAATGCGCATCGGATCTTCAGCGAACTGTAAGCATGGCCGGGTAGTCTCCGGCCGCGCGATCAGGCATTCGCGTGGACGGCAGTCCGCAGAAGCGAACGGAGCATGCATGGCAAGGGACCGATACCACCTCGGCACCGACCCGGCGGCCGCCCGGCCGGTGCCCGGCCCGGGCCGTTCGACGGAGGCGTGAGCATGTTTTACTCCAACCCGGCGGACGCGTCGATCGACGCTGACGCCCTGAAGGCGCTTGCCGACAGCTACGGCGAGCGCGCCACCAAGCTTCCCCCCGTCGCGCTGGTGATCGCCGCCTACAACGAGGAAGGCGCGGTCGGCCCGGTCGTCGAGACGCTGCCCCGCACGGTGTGCGGGATGCCCGCGGAGGTGATCGTGGTCGCCGACGGCTGCGCCGACGCCACCGCCAAGGAGGCCGACGCGGCTGGCGCCATCGTCTGCGACGTCCCGGTCAACCGCGGGCAGGGTGCCGCGCTCCGGCTCGGCTACCGGATTGCGCGCGAGGGCGGCGCGCAGTACATCGTCACCACGGACGCCGACGGCCAGTACAACCCGATGGAGATCGAGTCCCTGCTCACCCCGGTCGTCGAGGGCAAGGCCGATTTCGTCACCGGGTCGCGCCGGATGGGCAGCGAGGAAACCAAGGACCCGATCCGCCGGGCGGGCGTACGGTTCTTCGCCTTCCTGGTCAGCCTGCTCACCGGGCAGCGGATCAGCGACACCACCTTCGGCCTGCGGGCCATGCGCGCCGAGGTGACGGGGGCCGTCCGCCTCGAGCAGCCGCAGTACCAGGCTTCCGAGCTGCTGATCGGCGTCATCACGCACGGCTACCGGGTGCTGGAGGTGCCCGCGACCATCCACAAGCGGAAGGTCGGCGAGAGCAAGAAGGGCCAGAACCCCTTCTACAACCTGCACATCCCGGGCGTGAACAACATCTTCTACGGCGCCCGGTTCACGCGGGTCGTCCTCGGCACCTGGTGGCGCGAACGCCGCCGCCGTTCCTGACGCGACCGGCCCGCTAGCCCGGCCTCAGGCGACCGGCCCGCCGCCGTTCCTGACGCGACCGGCCCGCTAGCCGGCCTCACGCTCTCCGTATCCCGCGCCTCCATATCCCAGCGCTGTTAGGCCGTCTGGAACACAGTTCCCTGGCACCGCAAGAGGCACAGGCGTCACGGCCGCATCGGCCCCAGAATCCGGTGACACGCTATGGCCATCCAAACAAATCGAAAAATCATTCATTATGAATGATTTTTATGGTATAGGTCTAAGAATTTTACACGATCATGGCCTGCGGCACGTGAGGTGGGACCCTTGGGGGCTGTGCGACGGAAGGCGCCTGCGCTAGGAGCGGCAAGCCGACTTTTGCCGATCGCGCGACCGGCATGCCCGGCATATGACAGCAGGCCGCGCCGCCAGGCCGCGCCCGCAGGGATGACCCCGCACCAGCCG
>Ga0209061_1005983_pt1 | contig 10173 bp, 10 predicted proteins | sample Coa_R1_10_FD_187157 | JGI IMG/M metagenome (GOLD analysis project Ga0209061, IMG submission 187157) | Surface soil microbial communities from Centralia Pennsylvania, which are recovering from an underground coalmine fire - Coalmine... | ecosystem: Environmental > Terrestrial > Soil >... | reverse complement strand
TGAGGTGTGATAGGGTCTGGGTTGAGAGGTGTCTGGCTGCTGTTCGAGCCGCCCAGGAGGCGCTCTACCTACCCGAAGAGGAATACTTCAGGCTTAAGGTGTTGGAGCAGGCGTTGAGCTATGTGCTCTCGGCTGTGGATAAGGGTTTGAAGCCTAAGCTTGGAGGCTAGGCTTGGTGGAGTTTAAACCCAAGCTCTCCCTCAGCGCGCTTGACCTCGCAGCCTGTGTGTACGAGTTGCAGAAGGCTTTACCAGCCCGCGTGAACGGGGTGCAGGCGCTCCACTCGAGAAGCCTCTCCCTCGAACTCTACGTTCCCAACAGCGGTGCACGCTCACTAGTGCTGGACTCCCGGGGATTCATGTTCCTCACAGATGCCTCAACAAAGCGTGTTGTAGACTCCCAGCTAGCCTCAAGCTGCGCTAGGCTTAAGGGGCTCTGGCTTAGAGGTGCATCCCAGCTGGACTTCGACCGCGTTGTAACCCTCGAGTTCTCAGAGGACTACGAGTTGGTGTTCGAGCTGGTGGGTAAGGGTAACATTGTGCTTCTAAAGGAGGGCAGGGTTGTCTCAGCATTGAACTACTTTAGGGTGAAGGACAGGGTTGTGGAGCCCGGCTCAGAGTACACCCCCCCACCCCCCCGTGGCGTCGACCTCGGCGTGAACGTTGAGCTCAGGGGTGAGACGCTGCTGCAGGCGCTCGTCCACGCGTATAACTGCCCAGCCGAGCTCATGGCTGAAGCGCTCTTCCGTGTGGGGGTGGACCCCTCGTTGAGCCCGGAGAGGGTTGACGGGGACACGGTTGGCCGCGTTAGGGGTGTGTGCGCCGAGATAATTGGCGGTGTGCGTGGGGGGATGCTTGAGCCAAACCTGGTGTTCTCAGACGGTGGGGCTGTGGATGTGCACCCCGTCGTCTTTAAACATCAGGGTCTCAGGGTTGAGTTGAGGCCTAGCTTCTCATCTGCTGTGGCTGAGTACTATGAGCCTGCGCTTAAGCGGCTTCTCTCAGAGGAAGCCGTGGAGGAGCTGAGTGGGAGGGCTAAGAGGCTGCTCGCTTCGGCCGCTAAGAGCAGGCAGGCCGCGCAGGAATCGGCTGAGAAGGCTGAGGCGCTGAGGGGTATGGCCGAGGCCCTCTCCCAGAATCCTACGCTTTTCGAGTCGGCTCTCAGGGCCGCTAGGAATAAGTCGGCGGCCGAAGTCTCATCGCTCATTGAGCCACTGGGGCTAAGTGTGGGTGAGGTGAACGGTATATCCCTGGTTTTATCCTTCGGGGGCGCCTCCTACAAGTTCGACCCACGCAGGTCGGCGTACGATAATCTGGGCTCACTCTACGATGAAGTCAAAGCACTGAGGAGGAAGCACGAGGAGGCGCTCAGGGCTGCTGAGGAGCTTGAGAGGCAGGCGAAGGGGGTGAGCGAGGAAGCAGACATAGAGAGGAAGCGTGTACTCAGGTTATCCGTCGCCCACAGGAAGTGGTTTGAAAAGTATAGGTGGTTTTTCACTTCAGCTAACAAGCTCGTGATAGCTGGCAGAGACGCCCAGCAGAATCAGGCGATAGTTAAGAGGTACGCGAAGCAGGGGTACACGGCGCTACACGCAGACATACAGGGCGCCCCACTCACACTCCTGGTGGCTGAATCCGACGAGCAATCCCTCTATGAGGCAGCACAGTTCGCCGCATCATACAGCAGGGCGTGGAGCGCTGGCCTGAACGCGGTCGACGTCTTCTACGCCGACGCCTCCAGCGTTTCACTGCAGCCACCCGCGGGCGAATACCTTCCAAAAGGCGGCGTGATGTTCCATGAGAAGAAATATGTAAGGGGTGTCACACTGGGGCTCAGCGTGGGCTTCCTAACAGTAGAGGGAGAACCACGCCTCAACGCGTGGCCGAGCGCGGCGAAGGTTGGATTCGCATGCGCACACATAATTCCAGGAGAGGACGATAAGGACAGCGTCGCGAAGAGGCTGCTCAAAATTCTGCGGCAAGCGGGTGGGGAGTACCAGGAATACGCGCTCACGGTGAGGGTGGATGAGCTTCTACCCCTAATCCCGGGGCCATCAAGGATCGTGGAGCAAACCTGAGAAGCCTCTATGGGTAGACACAGCGCACATTTGCCTCTGCGCGTGGTGGCGTCGTGTCTACCTGAAGCGGGCTACAGCCCTCACCAGGTCGGATTTCGTGATTATCCCCACTAGTTTTCCGGAGTCATCCACCACGGGCAGGGAGCTTATACCGTGGTCGAGCATGGTTCTCGAGGCGTCTAGAAGGCTGGCCTCAGGCTTCACCGTTATGAGGTCAGTGGTCATGAGGTCGGCTGCGACCGGCACAAAGTAAACCCTCCTATCGTTAGCGTTGTCAAACACGAATTTTTTACGGGGCGCACTCATCCTACCTGCCACCGCGGGGGCGAAGCTCGCCAAGTCTATTTTGGATATCATACCCACGGGGGCACCCCCCTCGGTTACCACGAGGTGGGATATCTTGTTCTGATCCATTAGGGATGCGGCCCTGTATAGTGTGTGGTTGGGTGACAGTGTGACCACATCCGTTGTCATCACCTCGGAGACGCTGAGCCTCGACGACTTTGTGCGTGGTATAGCCCTGACTATGTCTGTCTTGGTTATTATCCCGCTGAGCGTCTTCTGCTGGTCGACGACTGGTAGGCCGCTCACACCGTAGCGCACCATTGTCTTGGCGGCCATCCTAATAGACCTAGTCTGCCTGATGAGTATGGGGTTCTTCGTCATCACCTGTTTTACGAGCACTTCATCTATGGGGTGACTCGCCCAACGCTTCTGAAGGGACACGAAGGCCTTAATCAGGTCCGTCCAAGTAACTATGCCGAACACATGTCCGTCGTCAACCACAACCACGCGGCCTATGTCACGTCTGAGGAGCAGGTTTCTCACGTGTGCTAGGTTGTCGTTCATGTGGCATGTGACCACTGGTGTGCTCATATAGCTGGATATACGCGCCGACAACCTATTCAGCCCTCTCAGCCATACACTTCTCGCATAGGTATCCTTCCTCTGTTTCAACCAACCTATCAGACCAGTTCCTGCAGCTATCACAGTAACCCGAAACCGTCTCCACCTTGACGGCCTCCCTTTCGGTGGTGTAAACCCTTAATAGTTCCTCCGCGAGCTCGAGGAGCTGTGGTGTGTTGAGGAGTATACCCCTATCCGTGACCACGCCCACGAGTTTTCCACCCTCTAGGACGGCTAGATGCCTTATCTGCTTGGAGTTCATAACCTTGATGGCGTCCACAACACTCTCGGTGGGCCTCACCCAGATGAGGGGTCTGGACATTATCTCTTCAACATAGGTGGATATGGGGTCCCTACCCCTCGCCATAACCCTTACCACAAGGTCTCGCTCAGTGACTATTCCCACTGGTTTATTCTTGTCCACCACGATCACTGTGCCCACCTCCTTCTCAGCCATGATGCGGGCCACCTCAACCACGATGCTCCTCGGTGAGGCTGTGGCAACATCCGTCTCCATGACTTCTGAAACCCTGACAACCGGCAACTTGGACTCTATCACAACCTACCTCAAACCAATCAACCCATGCGTGTATTATAAAGATAGCTCCACTATTCGCTTGCCGCCAAGTTTGGATGGCGCATAAGCATTAAATCAGTGTGCGTCCACATATAGTGTGTGCTTTCAGAGGACCTCTCATGGGTTAGCCGTGAATTGGGGGTGGAGCTCGCAAGGTATGCGAAACGGAGGGTTGCCTCGGCGCTGGGTCAGCGTATCGGTACTACCTCAATCATGGCTGAGGGTAGGAGTGTTGACGGCGCCTTTGTGACGATCACCATAGAGGATAACTTGAGGGGGTGCATGGGTTATGTTGGTGTGCGTCAACCGCTTCTCAAGGCGGTTGAGCGCGCGGCGATGGCCGCAGCGTTCGAAGACCCACGTTTCCCCCCTCTCACACCCGATGAGCTCCCCTCATCGGTTTTCGAGGTGACTCTGCTTGGACCGCTTAGACCGCTGGCTTCTAAGGCACCCCAGGAGCTAGCAGCAAGCATTAAGCTCGGTGTCCACGGTCTACTCGTAAAGAGGAAGGGTTTCTCGGGTCTGCTTCTACCCCAGGTGGCCCTCGAGTATGGCTGGGGCGCCTCAGAGTTCCTCTCCCAGACCTGTTTGAAGGCCGGGCTACCGGAGGATTGCTGGTGTAAGCCGGACACCGAAGTCTACCTCTTCGAGGGCAAATGGTTCGCTGAGAATGGTTGACACACTGCGAGGCTAAACCTTAAAATACTTGTTGGGTAGGGTGGTTGTGGGATTCATGCGCAGCCAAGGTGTGCGCCCAACGGTTGTGATAGGCGCCTGCGGTATAGGTCTCGGCCACGTTGGGCGCATGCTTCCGGTTGCGCGGCGGCTTGCTGGGCGCGGCTACAGAGTGGTGTTCACGAGTTATGGTGACGCGGTTGGCTTCTGTCTGCGCGAGAACTTCCTCACATACAGGGAGAGCAGTATAAGCTACGGTGTGAGGGAGGATGGCTCGGTGAGTCTTAAGCAGACTTTTAAGGGGACACCCAGACTTCTTAAGGCGTTCTCCGACCAGGTGGAGGCGGAGCTGGCAGTGATGAAGAAGCATAAGCCACGTGTAGTGGTTTCGGATAGTAGGCTATCCACTCTGCTAGCCGCGAGGATCCTGGGTATACCCTCCATACTCGTGATGCACGAGTTCAAACTCATGTTGCCACTCGACGTCAACAAGCTTCCAGGGCTCAGTGTAGTCAAACAGATAGTTGAGAGGATTGTGCTCGAAATGTTCGGTATAGGGTGGGATTTGGCCAACGTGGTGCTTATAACCGATTACCCAGCACCCTACACTGTGTCAAAGTACAACGTGGTTATACCCGAGTTCCTCAGGCATAAGGCCGAGTTCGTGGGCACGGTGGGTAGTGCGCGGGGTGTGCTGAGTAAGCGGGAGGCGCGGCGGCTACTGGGGTTAGAGGGTTCACCCGTGGTGTACTTCGGGCTGAGCGGTCTACCTGAGGAGAGGAAGGCTTTGTTCGATAGGCTGTTCCCACTCGCGAAGGGTATATCAGGTCTCGGATACACCGTGCTTCTTAGCAAGGGGGAGCCAAACGGTTCAACCGAGCCTGTGAGGAGTGAAGGAGTCACGGTGTACGAGTGGCTGCCTGATAGGAGCTTGGGCTACGCTGCTGCGGATGTGTTTGTTAGTGTGGGTGGCCAGACATCCATAGGTGAAGCCATGAAGTACGGTCTACCCATGATAGTTGTCCCCACACCCAACCACACCGAGCACGACGTGATAGCCGAATCTGTGAGCACGATGGGCCTTGGCTATAGGATAAGGGTTGGGGAGTTAACGTTCGAGAGGTTTGCTGGCGCACTCACAAGCATTATGCGTGATGGCTACGTTGAGAGGGCCGCCCAGGTGGCGGAGAGGCTAAAGCACTATGATGCTATAGGAAGGATAGTCGAAAAAGTGGAGGAGTTCTTGGTTGATTAGAGTTTTCACGCCCTATCTAGCGAGCTTCGAGTATTCGAATAAGAAGTATGTGGCCACTTTGGATAGGGGAGTGGTTGTGTACACCACGCCTAGAGATGATTTCCCAGAGCATGATTCCGAGGTCATATCCCGTTTTAGGGAGGCCTTCAACATTGGGCTTCGCTTCACGGTTATCAGGGAGTACGGCTTCCCCACACTTATGCGCGACGTTGAGGGTTTAGCGCTAAGCTTGGGGGCGCTCGCGGTCCACATGGGGTTGGCGGAGAGTGTGTCGAGCGCTCTCCGCAGATTCATACCCCGGCTGCTACGCGAGGAGCCCAGGTTGCTACCACAGTATAGGGGCGGCGTCTACTTGGATGGTGAAGCTGGGTTTGAGCGTGTTAGTTTGTGGGATGATCTTAGGGTGATCGCTGTGAGGAGGAATGGCTCGGTGAGCTACCTACCCACGCGGAGGGCGCAGCTCGTTTCAAGCATCATGGAGCTTGTGGCCGAGCTTTCAGCCGCGGATGTTAGGGTGTACTCCACAAACACGCTTGGGACAACCGTTTACGTCACAGGTGGCGACGATAGGAAGCCCGCTCTCTAGGCTCCATCCGCCTCAACCCTCTTCAGCTGGGAGTTGTACATCTCGAGGAGTTCATCCACGCTGGTGGCTTCGGTGGGTGACTTATCCGTCCTAATGTTACCCGTGAATCGTGGGAAGCGGACGGCTAACCCCTTCTCCCCCCGCACCTTAGAGTAGGCTGCGGTGTGCATCGGTGAAACCGTGAGCTCCGCGCCCACTATCTCGAATATAACCGCTGGCCTATACCAGATGTCCGCTTCAATCTTGGAGTTCACCTGTGGATGCCTTTGAGGTATGCGGTAGGCCTCTAGGAGTTTGGGTATCTCAACCAAATCCTGGTCGCTGAAGCCGGTGGCAACCTTGCACACGGTGTCGTATGTGTCGGTTGATGGGTTGTACGCGGCCATAAGGTATCCACCGATTTTCCCAGCCCTCCTCCCCTTACCGTAGAATCCCCCCACAACCACTAGGTCGAGTGTGTCCGTGAGCTCCGACTTATACTCACGCTTGAACTTTATCCACGCGTAGCCCCTCTTTCCGGCTTGGTAGCCCACTGAGGAGTCGAGGGTCTTAGCCATAATCCCCTCACAGCCCGCGTCGATGGCTGAATCAAAGAACTCCTGCGCCCTCTGAACGCTGTCGGCCACTGTGGCCGTTGAAACCACCACGAACTCCGATGGTTTGACGATGCCCTCAAGCTTCCTCCTCCTCTCAAGGTATGGTTTGGATGTGTAGTCCACACCGTCAGCGTAGAGCACGTCGAAGAGCACCACCCTCGCGGGATACCTCTTAACGGCCTCTTTGACGCCGTGCTTCCTCCTCCTGTGCATGAGTTCCTGGAAGGGGAGCATTTCACCGGTTTCAGGGTCAACCGCAACTATTTCACCCTCAACGATGTAGCTTTTGGAGCTTATACCTCCTTGTAGGTTGCTTGCCACGTCTGGGTAGTGGTGTGTTATGTTCTCTATTCTACGGCTGAAAAGGGTTATCTGCGAGTCGTAATAGTGGGCCTGCATTCTCTCCCCATCATACTTATACTCCAGCGCGGCCCTTCCACCCATCCTCTCAAATATCTCCTCTAATGAGGCCGCCCTCTCCGCAAGCATTGGTTGGAGGGGTCTCCCCGGGGTCACCTTGATTGCGCGCAACCCCTCCACCCCACCGGTGGCGAGAGTCCTAGCTACGTACCCTAGGTCGGAGGAGACGTTGAAGGCGCGCTCGATGAGGGAGGTGTCACCCTGGGTGTACACACCTGCGAGCGCGTCTATTATAGTGGGCTCAGCCACACCCACCCTCATGTCGCCGCTCACCATCCTAGCGATATACTTCGCCTCGGTGGGTGTAGAGTTTGATAGTAGCCTTGTGAGTATGCCTATCTTCTCCTCCTGCGATCCTTCACCGCTGGTTTTAGCTATACGTAGGAGTTCTGCGTGCACATCCTGAATGTTAAGAGAGCTTGGCTTACCACCCACGTAGTCTAGAAGTGTGGCGCCGCGCTTGGATTCTAGTAGCGTCTTAGCGACGATTCCCAGGTCTCCGAGCTTCTCGTAGAGTTTTTCAACAGAGTCCCTTGTTGCCCCGCTGGCTACGGAGAGCGCCTTAATAATCATCTTATCGCCCAGACCCACCTCTATGCCTTCATAGTCTGGTGCGAGTTTTCCGAGGAGGAGGTAAACCGTGAACCCGGCTTCCTCACCTTGGACGCGTCTAAAGACATCTGAGAGGATTCTGGTCTTCTCTATCCTACTAGGGTTTGTCTCCAGGGCGTCTAACGCCTCGCATAGTTCGGAGAAGCGCAAACTAGTTCAGCCTACCTTTGGCGCGTAGGTCTCGCACTTCGCTTGCCACGAACCACTTTATCTTGTTGAGGAGGTCTTGGAGTTGGTCGTGCGCGAAGTTGTTGATCCTAATCTCCGTTATCTCACCCTTATCATTCGTGCTTATCTCGAAGTTGAAGGCCTCGTTCTCTTTGAGTTCGCCTTTGGCAACACGCTCCGCACCCTCCTCCTTCATCTTCTGGAGGTACTTGTCAATTATGAAGCCCCTCACGTATTTTGAATCCGTTGGGACACCGAACTTAAAGGCTAGGTAGATGGTCGACTGACTCACACTGTAGGCTGCGTACTCGGTGTTGTTCACCACTATCGGCTCCCACTTCTTTTCACCGTTGAATGGTTTGGGGTATATTACGCGCTGGGGTTGCTGTGCGGGTTGAGGCTGCTGTGGGCTTGTGGGTTTAGCGTCGTTGTTGCCGGCGTAGGAGGGGGGCTTGGGCTTCGCCACCTCAACAATCACCTCCTGTTTTGGTTTCTGCTCTTCTGGGGGTTGCTGCGCCGGCTTCTCTTGGGGTAGCTCCACCTCTGCCTTCACGGTTACACTTGGCTGCTTGGAGGTCGAGCTGAGTTGCTCAATTGTTGTGAGGATCTGCTGTATTGTGGACTTCTCCTTCTCTAATTCCGCAACCTCGAGCTTGAGTTTCTCTATTTGGTCGCTCTTCTGCCTTATCTCCTGCTCTATTTCGGTGAGTAGTTTGCTAGCGTAATCTTTTAAGTCAACGATTTTAGTTGGTTGTGACATCCATAACTTAACAGGACGAATCCACTTATGTTTTGCGCCCCTTTGTTTCATTTTTTGTTTTGGGTTTTTCTGTGAAGCGCATTCGCGAAAAGCTTATTTCTAAGCTAATCATACTAACCTTTGGTGATTAACATGTCGGGAGTGAGAAGATTCGAAGACATATTTGATGAAATAGAGGAGATGTTCGAAGATATAAACAGGGAGTTTGAGAGAGAATTCGAATCACTCATCAGAGGCATAAACACCACTCCAGCAAAGGGTGAAAAACTTGGACCCATCGTCTACGGCTGGTCGGTGGTGATCGGCCCAGAGGGTAAACCAATCGTCAGGCAGTTCGGTAACCTACCACGTGGCGGGCTAATCCAGGAGAGGGAGCCACTCGTCGATGTGAACGAGACGGACAACGAGGTCTTGGTTATAGCCGAGATGCCCGGCGTGGACAAGTCGGAGATCAAGCTCAACGCCACCGAGGACACATTGGAGATAAAGGCTGAGAAGAAGTACTATAAGCTAGTGGAGCTCCCAGTCAAAGTCATCCCAGACAAGGCTAAGGCGAGCTACAAGAACGGTGTTCTAGAGGTTCGGCTCACAAAGAAGGAGCAGTCCAAGCCGAGCGGCGTACACATCAACGTTGAGTAAACCCCCTTCATCTTTTTCACGCTTCTTAGACCGTTTACATAATGCATAAGTCTATCCGTGAAAGTTAAATACCACTACACAGATGGGTATCCAAGGTGCATACGCAGAATGGTTGCTAATCCCGAGTTTGCTCTCGCGGCTGCTATAGTGATGGCTGGAGGGCTCATAGGTACAGGTATAGCGCAGCAGGGTATAGGCGCTGCGGGTATGGGTATAATAGCTGAGAAGCCTGAGAAGTTCGGCCAGGTGCTCTTCTTCTTCGTGATACCTGAGACGCTGTGGATCATCGGCTTCGTGCTCGGCGTGATTATACTGCTGAACATACTTTAGCCTCCCGGGGGCTTAGCCGCAATTGAGCGCCGAGGCGCTTCTCAGGGAGGTTGAAGATAGGTTAAAGAGGCAGCTAGCCGAGCTTGAAGCAGAGTACACCCAGAGGATGGATGAGGCGCGTAGGTCAACTGAAAACGAGATCTCGAGGCTAAAGGAGGACGCGGAGAAGCAGGCGAAGCTACTCTCAGAAAAGGAGAAGACTAGGATCCTCGGCTCGGCACGTCTTCAAGCGAAGAGGATTGTTGCTGGGGCCAACCAGATGTACGTTGAGCGCGGCGTGGAGTGGATGGTTAAATCACTACAGAAGTACTCCGCGGGTCAAGAGTACAAGAAGCTTCTTGGAAGGATGTTCGAGTACGCGAGGAAGCGCCTCGGGAAGGATCTAAGCGTGCGCTGCAGACCCCAGGATAAATCCGTGTTCGAAAAGCTTGGGGCGAGCATATCCAGCGCGGACCTTGAGAGCGTTGGCGGCGCGGTTTTCACCTCCTCGGATGGCTCCCTAGAGCTGGACCTCAGATTCGAGGAGCTCATCAGGCTGAGGGGAGAGGAGCTAAGGTCGGCCATAATGGGTT
>Ga0209061_1005978_pt1 | contig 10177 bp, 6 predicted proteins | sample Coa_R1_10_FD_187157 | JGI IMG/M metagenome (GOLD analysis project Ga0209061, IMG submission 187157) | Surface soil microbial communities from Centralia Pennsylvania, which are recovering from an underground coalmine fire - Coalmine... | ecosystem: Environmental > Terrestrial > Soil > Unclassified... | reverse complement strand
CGTTACAATTCGGTGCTCAATCTCTGGCGGCCCGGCGATACCAGGCACCTGCATCGCATCTGCGCCTCCAGCCTGCGTGAATATCAGCGCTACGTTCTCTGGGAGCAGCGCGAACTGGCTCGTCTGGAAAGGCTAGAGAAGCGCCAGCAAAAAGCGAGAAAAGCTGGCAAGAAGAAAGGACTCGCCTCGACCGGCGCTATGCAGGCTCTGGAGAAACGCCGCGAGAAAATCGGCGCGTATCCGCTCAGCCGGGCTGGCAAAGCTGAATTAGAGGGTACGATCTTTGCCTTGCGTGCGCTTAACTACATCAACGAACAGGACCAGCTCACTCTGGCAGGCCATCTCCTGCGTAGCGTCTTCCATCCATCCGGCGTTCTGCTCGTCGATATGGTCTTGATGGGCGTGCTGGACAAGCTCACCGCTGCGGAGCTGGCTGAAGTCTGTAGCTGGTTCACTTACGACAACGACCGACGCCTCAACAACCGTAATGTCCTTAATAACCGCCTCATTCAGGTCAGGCGCGATCTCTGGAATATTGTGCAGAACGTGCATAGCATTGAAGAGCAGGCATGTATTCCCCTCTCACTAACCATCGTGCCAGAGTTTCATGGCATCGCGCTCTCCTGGGCGCGCGGAATGTCGCTCAGTGGCCTGATGCGCCGCATCGACATGGCCGAAGGCGATCTGCTCATGTTGCTCAATCAAACTATCGATCTGCTGCAACAACTGCAAACTGCAGTCGGCCTCGTACTCGATATGCCCGATATCTGGAAAGCGGCCCGGCTAGAGCCCAGGGAACAGGATCAACGCAGCCATGTAGAGCGCCAGAAGGCGGAACAGTACGCCGAACGACTCAATATGTACCGGGAGCGCCTTGAACACCTGCGTCCACTGCTTGCCCAGGCTGGCGAAGCCCTCAAACGCGGTATTATCCTGCAAAGTCGCACCGTCCCCTCGATGGTCGCTCGCGTCGAAGAAGAAACCGAGATTCCGGTGGACAACGCGGAGGATATCGATCCGCTTGACGTGATCCAAGAAAGATAACCCCCCGATTCGCGAAAACTGACGCTCTCTCAGTCGTGGTACACAAAGAGATAGCTTGTACCCATTACTTTGGTCATGTCCGGCGGTCTCATTCATTGCTATATAGCAGAATTTTGACTACCATGTACAAAGGTAAGGCTATTTCTAAGTAGAACACGACGAAAGATGCCTTTTGATCGCAACTGACCAACGCTTTTTCAGTCGACGAGGCAGATGCCGGGATCAGCGCATACATTTGTGCATACGTTGACACAAAACAAGCGGCATATCGATAAGAAGAGGTAGAGACTTGATGAACGCTGAAGCATTGATCGGAACGGTATTAGGAAACTGCACACTGCAACAACTGATCGGGCAAGGTGGCATGGGCGCGGTTTACCTGGCGCAGCAAGAGCGCCCGCGCCGTCAGGTAGCAGTGAAAGTGTTAATGCCTGTGACCGCGTTAAAACCCCATCAACTCTCTGCTTTCCTGGAGCGCTTCCGGCGCGAGACCGATGCCGCGGCCTCGCTGGAACATCCCAATATCATGCCTGTGTACGAATATGGTGAACGAGGCGGCCTGGCCTTCCTGGTAATGCCCTATATCAGCGGAGGCACACTGCGCGACGTTCTGGAACGCGAGGGGCAACTGAGCTTTAACAGCGCGGTAAATTACCTTGAGCAGATGGCCGCAGCTCTGGATTTCGCCCACGCGCGCGGTGTCATCCACCGCGATATCAAGCCGGCTAACATGCTACTCACGTCCGATGGCCGCTTGTTGCTGACCGACTTTGGCCTGGTGAAGCTGCTCTCCGATCATCAATCGGAGCAGATGCGACTGACCGGGGCGGGCGCGCCGGTAGGGACACCTGACTATATGTCCCCTGAGCAAGTAATTGGCGCAGAAGTGGATGGACGAGCCGACCAGTATTCGCTCGGTGTGGTACTTTTCCAGATGCTGACCGGCACGACACCGTTCCAGGGCGAGACACCAATGCAAATTGCTTCTCAGCAGTTGCACATGCAGCCGCCCTCACCACGCTCGCTACGCCCGGATTTGTCAGAAGCTGCCGAGCGCGTGCTTCTGCGCGCCATGGCCAAGCGCCCCGACCAGCGCTTCCATACAGCCCAGGAATTCGCTAGCGCGTTCCGAGCTGCTCTTGTTGAACAGCCGCGAACAAGCAGCCTGGGCATCTCGGCCAAGCGTAATGGACTACTCTCAAATGCTGCCGGAAATGCTCGGAAAGGGGGCCTCTTCGATCCACAATGGCAAAGCACCGGTACTATGGCAGCTCTCGAAGGTTCACAGGTCCCGTTCACTACCTCGCCTCTAGCAGCGCAAGCCCCCACGGCTTCTCTCGCCGCCGGACCAGAACCCAAGCCGGGCGGGACAGGCTTGCTCTCCAGAACAGGGGTTTTTCCCCTCCTTGGCCAGCACGAGAATACGAGTCCACGGCTGGCTGCGATAGATAATCAAGCTAACGCCGGGACGACCACGGGCCTTTTCTCCACCGGCCATATGATGGCCGCTACTGGCTCACAGCAGGCAATGTTTGATCAGGCGGCTGCACCTGGCTTCTCAGCAGATACCTCAGCTCAGCAACTTCCATTTGGCCAGCCAGCCAATGCGCAATCGCCATTCTTTACCCAAACCGGTACGCTCCAGCAGCCATTCGCAGCTAGCAACTTGCAACAACTTTCACCGGCTCTGCAGCAATCGACGACCAGCTCGTTGACCTTGCTCAATACCGAACAGAGAAATGGCAATACCATCAAATTGACGGGGCCGGTGAAGGTAGTCCAGGTCCCGGTAGCACCCGGCCAGTATGTCACCGGCCTCTTGCCTGTGCAAAAAGAGGATCCTATTTCTGAGCCATCAATAAAACGCGTCAGTAAGAAGCAGAAAATACTTATAGCTGCGGCTCTCTTCGTCCTCCTGGTTGGTGGTCTGGGCGGCGGAATTTTTCTCATGCATTCACAGCATCCATCGTCACCTCAAGCCACTACTCAGAGCACTCCCAATATCGCTGCTACCTCCATGGCCCAGGCAACAGAGGCAGCGCAGAATAACATTCTTTTCTCCGATCCACTCCAGCAGAATATCCACAACTTTCAGATCGATGGGCAGCATTTCTTCAAAAATAACGCCTATCACATCATTAGCAGTGGCGGAACTGCTGTGATAATACAGGAGAATTTCCCCGAAACCTCGCTGAGCTATCAGCTCACGATGGAAGAGATTAACGGCGATGATCAGAATCCAACTAACACCTTTGGCATGATCCTGCGCTACAACAACCAAACCGTTAAAGGCAAGGCGGTTACGACCTTCTACACCTTCGAGATCGTCGATGAAAGCGGCAATTACCAGTACGGCTTTTACAAATACGATAGCAGCAAAGCGGCCAACGGAGGCTCCCCCTGGCAACAGATCGGTAAGCTTATTAAGGCGGGCAAGGAGCTTCATGGAGGCCACGGACCAAATGCAGTTAATACCCTCAAAGTGTCTATTAACAATGGCACATATACCCTCTTTGTGAACGGTCAGCAGGTCGGAACAGAGAAAGATACTTCTCTGCAAGGCGGCTCAATGGGCATGCTGGTTAACCTCAAAGGCACCGAGGTAGCTTTCTCGAATATGCTGATCACGCGCAGTTAGCATTACTTTTGTCCCGCCCCCGTGATAAATAGCTTGTCAGGCTAGATGGTCTTTTAGTAAGATGGGCCAGAGTATGTCATTTCGACTTAGCGCGCCCGCGAATCACTAGGAGAAAAAAAGATCTCATGAGTCCTGAAACATTGATTGGGATGGAGCTGGGAAATAGCGTTATAAAGCGCTTATTGGGTCAGGGAACAATGGCCGCGGTCTACCTGGCCTCCCAGGCAGGTCGCGAGGTGGCCGTCAAGGTCTTTTTGCCCGCATCCGCTCTGGAGCAGTCTGACCACGAGGAGTTCTTGAAACGGCTTGAGGAAATCATTGCGCGCAATGCTCTCCTCGATCATCCGCATATTCTGCCTACCCTGAGTCACGGCAGACAAGCGAATCTGGTCTATCAGATTATGCCTGTCGTGGCTGGTGAAAACCTGCAAGCCCTTCTTGCACGCGCGGGAGCTCTGCCACTTGCCCAGGCTCAGCTCTATCTTGAGCAACTCGCGGCTGCCCTGGATTACGCCCATGTTCACGGCGTTCTGCATCGCGATGTCAAAGCAGCGAATATCCTGCTTCCGCTCGAAGGTGGACTGCTCTTAACCGACTTCGGCCTGGGCAGCCTGACCATCGAGCAGAACTTTGCCCACGCTCGTCGGGCTATGCCCGGCATGCTAGATGCTATCGCGCCAGAGTATGTCCTGGGTCGGCCAGGCGATCAGCGGGCCGATCTGTACTCCCTGGGCGCGGTACTTTATCAGATGGTAACTGGCTTGCCCCCTTTCCAGGGCAATTCACTTGGGGAAGTAGCCATGCAGCACGTAAAGGCTACACCACCATCTCCCCGCTCATTACGCCCTGATCTGCCCCAGGCCGTAGAGCAGGTCATTCTACGTGCCCTTGCCAAAGATCCGTCAGATCGATACGCTCATGCTCACGAACTGGCCTCCGGCTTCCGTCTCGCGCTGGAAACTGCGCAGCCTGCGCAGGCTCAGCCCTACGAGAGTAAGAAGACCAGTGCCCTGAATATACTGGCTGATCTGGCCGCTAAGACCAGTACTACCACAGTGACACGTCTCTCAACCCCCCGCGCAGGCGGACTATTTGATCCCAAATGGCGAACATTCGGGTCCTTGCCGGCGATGGAGGAACCGCTGTCCTCAAAGCAAAGTGCAGATAGAGCCACAGCGCAACCAGGTGTCCTAGACCAGGCCGGACAGCAGCCGGGTGTGTCTGGCTCGCTGCAACTGGCCGCAGCCAGCGATACTGACGCATTCCAGTTTGCTCCCCAGCCAGAAGTGAACCCAACCGGCCTACCGGACGCGTTCGCTGTGCTTCCCGGCGGGAGCAGCGGGAGCAGCGGGAGCAGCGGGGAAACGACAGGCACAATCACGCGCACAGAGTCCGTTAAGATCGTTCAGGTGCCGATTGCCGGGCAGCCAGGGCACTTCGTAACAGGTCTCCTGCCCTCATTACCAGAGGAGGCTAAGGCAGGTCGTGAGAAACACCGCACATGGTTAAAGGTCGCTGGTCTGCTTCTGGTTCTGCTGCTTATAGCAACCGGTTCCGGCGCCTTCCTGCTGATCCACAACCAGCGAGGTACAGCAGCCACACCTGACGCCGGAAACACACCCAATCTGGCTGCGAGCAGGCAGGCTCAAGCAACGGCAACGGCGAACGCGAATATTATCATTTCGGATACCCTGGCCCAGAATACTAACAACTGGCCGGTGGGCCAGCAGGGCTGGTTTAGCTGCTCATTCGCGAATGGCGCTTATGATATCACCAATAATAGCCAGACGAGAAGCGCTTCAGCATTTCTGCCAAAAGTAATCAGCACGCCTTTTGCCTACAGCCTGACTATGGAACAGCTTAAGGGAGATACAACTTCGCCTAACAACCAGTTTGGCATGATCCTGGACATGACGATCCAGAACACCAAGGGCACACAGATCATTAAATTCTATGCTCTGGAAGTCCTGAATAAGGCCGGGGGAGAGTATCAGTTCTGGAAATATGATAACAGCAAGAACAGCGGCAGCTTCTGGAGCAGGCTCTGGCATAAAGGCTTTGGCAAGGAATTTCACGAGGGTAGCGGACCCTCCCATATAAATATCCTGAAAGTCGTTGCCATCGGTAACACTTTTACGTTCATAGTCAACGGGGACCAGGTTGGCACCTTGAAAGATAGCTCTTTCTCAAGCGGCTATATGGGCATGCTGGTCAACTTGAATGGGGCAGAGATTGCCTTTTCCAATTTCCTTTTAACACGCTCTTAGCTTAATCTCTTTCTGTTCTCGTTATTTTGCCCTTTGGGGCTTAGAGGTGGAGGCATCCTTGACTATTCTTTCTCTCAGTGCGCAAACTGCGTCTCGCCTGTTGACTTCCCAGCCGGTGCTGGCTAATGCTGTAACCAACGTGCTGGTTACAGTGGTGCTCATTGCCACAGCCTTTCTCTTCTTGCTCAATTTTGCTCTGGCGATCACTTCTCGCAAAAGTCGCCCGGCCGAGGTCCTCTCCTTCGTAGGCGCCGGCCTGGTCGAGGTGGCTATCTTTGCCTTCGCGCTGCTCCTGCGTATTGGCTTTCTGACTCATGTACCGTTCAGTCTCCCCGCCGGCTTGCCGATTGACCGCGCCGAAATTGGTGGCACGTTGGCCCTGGCTATCGGACTCTTTCCGGCCGCTTACTGGCACCGCACTTCGATGTCGCAGATCCGCCAGCGTATGGCCGATGATGCAAAAGTCATCAAGAACCGCGAGGGTGGAGTGCGTATCCGCAGCAATGCCCCGGGGGAGTGGCTGAACTAAGAGCACAACCCTCAGCGCTTTTATGCCGCTATCCACCAATCAGCGATATTCCAGTTATTTTCAAGCGTATTGGGATTACCCGTCACATTTCTCAGCCTGACATTCGTGACCAGGATATCTTCAGCGGTGTAAAGCGGGATAAGATAGACCTCTGATGCCAGGCGTTCAAGGAAACGGTGATAGTCTTGCACACGCGCCTCGAAAGATACAGTGTTGCGGGCCTGAGTGAGCGCCTGGTCGATTACAGGGTCCGCAACCCGGCCATAGTTGCTCAGGTCGGGATGAGTTGCATCGGGAATTTGCGAAGAGGCGAAGACCTGGTACTCATCATCTGGATCTGGCGCATTCGCGTAGCCGAACATCGCCAGATCGTACGCGCCTGTAGCTAGAATGCCTCCGCGACTATATACCCCAAAGAACGTTCCCAGGGTATAAAACTCTAGCTTCACCTGAATGCCCACGGCCTGTAAATCCTGCTGTATACGCGCAGCAACAGCAGCACGCAACGAATTGCTGGCAGTGGTAACCAGGCGTATCACAAACCGCTGCCCCTGTTTATAGAGCCAGCCACCGGCCCCAATTGACCAGCCAGCCTCGGCCAGTAATTTCCTGGCCGATTGTGGATCATAGCCGGGAGCGTGGATGCTGGTATCGTTGACCAGCGAAGGCCGCGGCTCAACCTGATCGGCCAGGCGCGCACACGTGGGCATATGCAAAACAGCCCGAATAATCCTACAGCGATCAATAGCCAGTTGAATCGCCTGGCGCACCCTGATATCACGGAAAAACGGGCGGGCCAGATTAAAATCCAGATGCTCATAGGCATCTGCCGGAGTCACCTGTAAGTGCATATCTTCCGGCAGGCGACCCAGAGAAGATAGCTCATCCTCTGTATATCCTTCCGCAATATCTACCTGCCCACTGCGCAGCGCGGCACTTAGCGCCTCGGACGTGGGGTAAGCCCGATAGATCAGTTGTGCGAAAAAGGGTCCGTGAAACGTCGTAGATCGATAATAGGGGTTAGGTACCAGCGTATAGCTCTGCTGATTGACAAAGAGCGCCAGTTTATATGGCCCATCTGTCACGGTGGGAGCCTGAAAAACATCTGGCCGATTCTGCAAATCAATCGGCTGCAAGTGCCCCCACGCGTGCTCAGGAGCTGCATAGGGAAGATAATTCAGATATGGGCCAAAAGGTCGCTTCATATGCAGAATCACGGTATAGTTATCTGGTGTTGTAATACTGGCAATTTGATCGTAACCAGCAGTTGTAACTGCCCCTGTATCTGCATCCTGATTCAGATGCCACCAGTAAGCAAAATCGCTGGCCAAAATCGGCTGCCCATCAGACCAGCGCAGATCGTGACGCAGATGCATAATAATAGTCTTGCCGCCATCTTGCACTCCTCCATTCTCCGGCAAAGGCACCTCGGTCAGTTGGTCGGGCTGAGCATGCAAGTGCTCATCGAAAACCACCGGAGCAGCCCAGAGAGCTGCGCTGACCTCCAGATCAAAGCGCGATGCAGAAAAAAGAGGATTGACTGCCGTGGGGAATCCAGTGTCGGCTATTACCAGCCTGCTAGAAGGCTGATGGCCGGGAAAAGGAGTAAAGCTGTAAGGACCTAGCAGAGGAGAGTTGTCGCGCGGAGCTGGCGTGGACAGCTGGCTTGTACAACCGCTGATCATCCACACCAGCAACCATACAAGAAAAAGGCTCCAGAAGCCAGCTCTACCGCGTTTCATCAGTGAGCATTTCTCGGCGGTTGGTAGGAACTGACATCAATATAGTAGGCTCCCACTCCGCCATCACCATCATTAGGAAAGATCACGATTACATCGTTCGAGAAAGGGCCAGGGACATCCTCATTCATCTGCATTACCGGAACCGAAGCGCCCAGCATACGGGACATCTGGCCAAGCGGGTAGATTGCCAGCCCTTTTGCGATCTGCATCAACTGCTGCTCGCCCACGCCGTCGCGTTGATCCCCTACAATCCAGAAAATCACCCCGTCCAACTGGTAAATGAGCTCGCTCCTCTCTCCATAAACCCAGATGGGCGCACTCCTTCCCTGCGGAACCCACTGGCCGTTCACGTAAATGGCCATTGCCTCGCCATCATTGTCCATCTGAATCGGCACAGCCGCATTCTGCGCAACGAGCTGGAGTACATTCGCTCTGGGAAGAAACTCACGCACCCATATCTCACCTGTCCCTTTAGGCGTGCCCGCCGAAGGAGGCAGACCATACTCAAACTCCAGCATCGGCCCATCAGCCCACTGCTGGTCAAGGCCCACATAAAAATTGATGTGCTCCAGTACATAGAGAGATGGTATGTACTCAGGCACATAAAGAGGAAAGTCCATCTCCTGCTGGGCATCTAACAATGTCGTTTGCACTGTCGAGGGACCAGATTGCTCAGCTTGAGAAGGCATGACCATACCATAGGGATAGTAATTGATCGAGTATGTGCCATTCCCATGTGTACCACGCAGCAAAGTCGCGAAGCCAGAGGCAAATGAAGCGCCCGTCAAGACTACCGTCAGGAGCATGACCATGACGAAGCTGCCGATCATCGCCAGCATCGAACGCCGTACCGATCTGTCGATACCCATACTCAACAGGCTCAGTGGAGACGAGGGTGTATAAAATAAACGCCTGCGCAATTTCAAACGGCGAAAAACACATGCGCTCGTTCTGTATTCAAAACCACGCGCAACTGGTTCAAAACGCTGATCGTCCGCATCAAGCAAAGTTTGTATATAATAAGGGGGTAGATCCTCTTCTTCTGGTGAGAAAAGCAGATGGAGTTCCCTGGCGAAAGCCAGATCTTCCTCGGTAAAATCGTCGGGCCTGTTTGGCCCCTGTATCGATAAAGAGGAAAATTCCTTTTTCTCCTCATTTTCTGGTCTCTCAAATTCGCTCATACTCATGTACGTGCTCCTCGAGGGCATCGCGTAAGCTTTTCCGTGCTCGCCAGAGTCGCGTATCAACAGCATGACGTGTCAGGCCCGTCTTCGCTGCCAGCTCCTCTGTGCTGGCGTACTTAAAGTACCGCTGATAAATCAAATAGCGGTCAAGCTCTGGCAACGTCGCCAAGGCCAGGCGCAATTCTTCGCGCCGCTCACTTTGTTCTAGCAGATGCTCCATGCTGGTCTCAGGATGAGGAGGAAGCGTCACACGCATCTCGCGTTCGCGCCCGCCCCAACCCGCTGCCGTCCGACTCCCATTCCCATCAGAAGTCGTCCACTGGCGACTTTCATCTGCAGGCTGAGAATTGTGTATTTGTCGCCGGCACAATTGCCGGCGCCGATCCAAAGCAATATATTTCGCGCGCATGGTCAACCATGTTCGCAACGTCCCTCGTTCCGAATCAAAGGTATCAATCTCTTGCCAGACCGCAACAAAGAGATCATTTACACACTCTTCAGCGTCCTGCGCCACTCCCACCCCATCCAATACCAGACGAATAAAGTAAAATAGTTCGCGAGAATACCGCGAGATGAGTGTTTCTAGTGCTTCTGGGTCGCGCTGCTGCAGCCTTTGGGCCAGATCCTCATCTGACCAACTCTGTCGCACCATGGTTGCTCCTTGCAGAACATATATATTCCTTTACCTACTCTACCTGCTTCACTGTTGATTACTCATCAGTCCCCTGACCTTTACGATGATCGGATAGAATGATGTAAAGAGATATATTTAT
>Ga0209061_1005977_pt1 | contig 10177 bp, 11 predicted proteins | sample Coa_R1_10_FD_187157 | JGI IMG/M metagenome (GOLD analysis project Ga0209061, IMG submission 187157) | Surface soil microbial communities from Centralia Pennsylvania, which are recovering from an underground coalmine fire - Coalmine... | ecosystem: Environmental > Terrestrial > Soil >... | reverse complement strand
GAATCACGTAGTCCACGATTATGCTTGGTGCTGGTTTACCGTTAACCCTAACGTAGGGGGTTCTGAGGTGCATGCCGGGAACCCTGTGGAAACTCGTCGGCCACTTCTCACGCGGCTTCTCAATCCTGTACAACCTCGCCTCCCCCTTCTTTTTAACAGTAACTTCGTGGATTTCGCCAGATAAGAGTAGGTGCTCGTTCAGCCTAGAGGCGAACAGCCCAATCTCCCCCTCCCTAGAGCCATAGGGTAAATAGTCTGGTGGGGCCGCGTCCTCATCATCTGGCCCCATGATGACTGAAACATCAGCGTTAATCTGCTTTATAGCCATATCGATGGGATGCCAAGGCCCAGTGAGCTCTAGGCCGGGATTCTTAAGGGGATGGGCTCCATCTGGTATTGGCGCATACTCGTTTAACCGCCACACCAACTCACTATCCTGACCAAGAAAGTTATCTATTAGACCCTGAACAATTTCCCGGAAACTCCTAACACACCCATCAACAGGGTGCTCAAACCGCGTATCCCAGCTGGGAAAGGCATATTTCATAGTCACTGGGTCTCCAGAGTTGAGCAGCCTTCTGCGTTCAACGAGCGCCTTCTCGATATCCACATCCAACTCTGCGGTCAGAGCGCCTATTGTCTCCTCAACACTCAGTCTTCGGCCGTTAACAACCTTTTCCCCGAAGAGGTCTCTAAAACTCTTGGATATCCTCTCATCAATCACAACAGTCGACTTAAATAACATAGAAGCACTAACCCTAACGCACCAACTATATGTGGATTCGTTTAAACATGGCGCCACCAACACAACAATGCAGAGGTCAAGCACAACATATTACATTACTAGAGAATTTAGAACCAGCTAACTCAGCTAAAAAGGCGAGGTTTTGGAATGTTATAAAAATTTGGGGGTTGGGCTTATGGTTTAACCCACTATCTGAGTTATTTTCTTAGCTAGGTCGTTCTCTACGTGAACTGTCCAGAGCATCTCGGGTACATCAACTGCGAGGAAGAGCGTTGAGAGCAGGAGTGCTTCCGCGGCGGTGACAGCGATGTTCTGAATCCATTTACCGATGCCTATGTGTATTGTGAAGTCATTGGGTTGACCCGCGATAACGATTGTGAACGCCCTGTCCGCCGCCACGATGTCACGCAGTATTCCAGCCTTCTGTGCCTGTATTATTGTTCCAAGTGGAGCGTTTTTGATCTGGGTCTTATATCCATCAGCCTGAAGCTGAGCCAATATCTGCTGTGCGAGCTGGTTCAGGTCCTTGTTTTTACCCTGAAACCTCATAACTTTTTCTGCAACCATACTTAAAACCAAAAGTAAGAGTGTATCCATGTAAATAAACCTTGAGGCTTACTTTTCTGCATTACAGCTACTTCCACTGGGTTACTCTTAGACACTTTAGGATTAATTCTAGTTAATTTCCATGTTGCTCCATTCAGCGTGTTGGGATATTTATTATGTATCCGAGCCCCAGGCTGAGAAGTGGAGTAATGATCCAACCAGCCACTATTATTATGAATGGTTTGATGTCGAGGTATTTGAATCGGTAGCCGAGCGCCGCCCCGAACACACCTGATGAGAGGGCTTGGGTGTTTGAGAGGGGCACTCCGAGTAGGGTGGCAGCTTCAACTAGAAGTGTTGTACTGAGTAGCGTCACGAGTGCTGGGGTGTACCTCAAGGAGTAGAGCTCTGCGCCCACCCTTCTTATCTCCCCACTACTTAGCGTTATGGCTCCCAAAAACGCTGAGGCTACACCTATTATTAGGCTGGTTGAGGTATATCCTGAGAGGGCTACTAGGAATCCCAGGGTGTTTGAGCCAAGCGTGTACGCGGAGGTAAAGGATAAGATAATTAGTATAAGCCTTATCATAACCAGTCTTCTCCACGGGTTCCTTGCTACACTAACACCGTTGGCTTTGACGGCTATGTACGCTGTGAGGGCTGCGGCTAGTGGGGTTATGAACCACATGGTCACGGTTTCAATCACGATTCTCCTATCTATGGCCACCCCACTCGACAGTGAGGCTCCTATGAGTACCCCTACCAGCGACATTGTGAGTGAGATCGGCGCCCGCGTGAGTTTACCTAATATGAATATTATCACGGTGACTGCGAACACTTCGAGTATAAGCGCCTCGCTTGCTACTGGTAGCAGGAGTTGCACGGCTCTAACCATGCTTCTCCCCTGAAGTGTGATGCCTAGGGAGTAACCCACCCCACCCAAGAGTTGGGCTCTCCTCATGGTTATAGCTCTAGCGCCCACCGCCGTAGACACACACGCCGAGAGATTGTTGCCGGATACTAGCATTACGGCTAGGGCTAGAGCCGTGTAGACTGCGGGTTGCAGTGGGTTAACCACTATGACGACACCGATGACGTTATCTGCACGATTAGGTCGGAGATATCCTCGCACGCATCAAGTATATCGTCGAACTTGTGCAGTAGCTCAGTATAGTGGAGGAACTGGGTATAATGGAGACTGGATGAAAGAGTGTATAGCCTGTCGAATCCAGCATCCTTCACGTTATCCGCTTCCTCCTCAAGCTTCTGAATACCGCGTCTGAAATCACCCTCCCCAACCGAGTCCTCCACTACCAGCATACCGCTAACCATGTCAAGCGCTCTATCAGCGAGATCAAGCATCTCGAGGAGGGTCTCATCCAGTTCTCTAACCCGTGCGCCACCCGGTAAACCCAGGCTGGCCGCCCTGTTAACCTCCCTCGCAGCGTAGTGATAGGCGTCCACGATATCGTCGGCGAGCTCAACGCACGCTAATAGATTATCCTGTATACTAGGGCTAATTGCACCATTTATGACACTAGATTTCACGTCGAAACACAATTCATCCGATTTCTGCTCCAAGAGCCTGATCTTCTCCTGTCCCGCTTTAAGGTCTTCCGAATCCTCACTCAGCATGCTCTTCATTACGGCGTTGGATTCCTTAGCGATCTTGAGTATTTCACCTATCCCCTGAAAGGCCTTCCTCTCCCCCACAACCAGTAGCCTTCTTAGGCGATCAAGAACCATTGTGTTCGCCGAATAGAAAAATATTACGTTGGAAGAAATATATAAATGAAACTGGTATCTATCGCTATACGTAATCTACAGTATCATTCGTAGCGCCCCGTGAGCTACCCCGCCTTAAAAGGCGAGGTTTTGGAATCTTTATAACACTGCGTCTAGAGTTTAGCTTAATTTAGTGGGTTGTGTTTCTAGCAGTTGTATGGTTAGCCCCCTTATTCTCGTTGCTGTTGCCGCCATAATGGTGGGTATAATCGTGGTGCTTATCCGGGGTTACATGGGTGTTCAAAACCTGCTGCAGGCAAGACTCATCCTGTTCGGTGTGGCAATGATGGTCGCCATGTTTGTGGGGGCCGGCGTCTATGTGGCGCATCCAAGCGGTCTCTCACTTGCATACGTGGTGGGGGCGAACATGCTTGTAATGGTTGTGGGCTTGGTGTACATATTGAGTGGGCTTGACACACTCGAGGGTAAAAAGATGAATCGGAAGGCCTACAACCAATACTTCACGGCCCTAGTGCTTTTAAATGAGGCATCTATGGGTTTCGTGTTCGTCGAAGCCCAAAGCGGCGCCCACTGGCTCTACACCTCTTCAATCAAGATACTACCAGCCAGCATAGTGTCCTCTTCAATCAACACTTACTGGTTCTTCATCCCAATATTCCTCGAAATGGCCTCGGCAATATACTTTTCAAGGGGAAGCACAAAAGACGTGTACTATGGCTTTCTGGGTGCAGCTCTATTTTCACCCTCTTCATTCAGCAACCACTACTGGAGTCTGGCGACCCTATTAGTGCTTGTGGGTCTAACAGTGTACTTCACTAATAGATGTCTGAAAAGTAGGGGTTGCGGTGAGGGTGTCTACTACCTCTTAGGGTTGGCCGTCGCGGCGGCCATATCCTTCGCCGTAGGCTACTGGCTGCTCTACGCCATCATGAGCCTCCTAGCAATAAACTGGTTCTTTACGAGTTTGCTATCAAAAAGCGGGGCGCGGACAGCCTAAGAGGCGCTCAGCTCTCAGCGGAGACGTTAAGAAGCTGGTAAACCTTATTATACGGGGTTCTTTCAAGTATCTTCCTACCGTTGGTTGTGACATCCTTAAAAGGCCTACTACTTATGAACGCCCTAAAATCCTCAAGCGACTCCCACTCTGAGTATATGAGGTAGGAGCTTGGCCTATCCACCCGCCTATAGAGAATAGCCGAGACAAAACCCTTTGAACCCTCCAATGAGCTCTTAACCGCATTAAACACATCTTCAAACTCCTTCTCCTTACCCGGTATAACATCATAGTATAAACCTATGCTAATCATCACAGAATAATTGCTTTAAAAACTAAAAAGGTTTCCATGCACCACCTGAAAAAGCATCCACGCTACGTGTTAACCCAGGCGCAGTTCATAAGGATGTCTCCATATACTTTGGGTTAAGAATTACTTGGGTACTTGTGTTCGGCATGTTTAAATCGGGGGCTCACAAGTTATCAAATGGTGGTGGATCCTGGGCGCATCCTACTCATTTTTTGTGCTAGCAGGACTCGTGTTTACGGGTGTCCTAGGAGTAGGTCTTGAACCACTCGCAGGCTTGCTGGGTACTGCTAGTCGAGGGTTCACACAGGTTCTCAGGAGACACGCGTGGGGGGTCATTGTTGTCACGTTACTGTATGCTGTGCTCTTCATGTATTTTCAGCAAACGCTTTTAATTGACGGGTTAAGCTACACTTCAAGTGGACCATTCAGGCTACACCTGCTCCCAGGCCAGTGGATAATTGTGTCCACGACGCCACCCACACCCAACATGCCCTTCCCTCTTTGGGGCTCACCCTTCATATCTTTAACAACTAACTTCTTCGATGTGGCCTTCACCCCCCTAAGCTTGGGGATAACACTGGTAGAGTCCTTCCTCGTGTCGGCTGTTATCTACTTATACCTAGACATATATGCTTCAGTCAAGAAGGGCTTCGCCTCAAAATCTTCACTTGGGTTGGCCCAGACGCTCACGCTCCTAACAATATTCTTATCATGCTCATGCGAGTTCTTCGAGGGCGTGCTCGCAGCCGTTGAGCCAGCGGCCGGAATAATATCCACCACCCTGCCAAGCCTACTACCAGTGGTTGACGAGACCTTCTTAATATTCTCCCTAACAATACTCGTGACATCAATAGTCTTCTTATCCACCAGGATCACGGGTGTTGATGTCACCAAAATGCTACCAACAGAGTATTTATGGTTCACACTATTCACGTTCCCCTTCACAATATTTATACTCTTAGAGGGTAATCTGCGTCTCTCAGGTATAATACTACTAATACTCTCCGCCTCAATAATCTCTTCAAAGGCCACCCACAACAGGAACCTCTTAGTCTACCCAGCACCCTTCCTAGCCTACGTGGCGTTGAGCGGCATAACCCAGCAAGCGGGTCTATCACCCGATAAAGGAATAGCACTATCACTATCAATCCTACTAGGCGTGGTGCTAAGCATCAGAACCAAGCTGAAAAGAAGCGGCGTTGCCGCACTCCTTCTCGCCTCGGCTCTCAGCGTATTAGTGAACCCACTCCTAGTGGCGGTGCCTATATCCATCCTCCTAACCTCTATCCTCACAGGAAACATGTCTACTTCCCTTAACCACTACGTCCTATATCAAGCTGTGAGCTGGGCTCCCATAATGCTTGGACCAGTAGCCATAGCCTACAGACCAGTTCCACCCCTACCCTACCTAAGTATACAGGCACAGGTGGCTCTCTACGTCTACCTGTGGTTACTATCCACACCACTATCTTGGTACCTGGGCATTAAAGCTATATTCACACTTATGAACAGAGCGGGGGTAACCACAGTGGAGGTCGAAGAAGAAGACGTCAGACCAGTCTACAACATAAGTGAAGACATGGTTTATACAACCGTGGGTCTATTAGCCATCATATCCCAGATATCATTCTACCTGGCTGAGCCACAAGTGTTCTTGGTATCATCATACAACACGCAGACCAGAAGCCTCTTGATAACCTCCACATCGCTGATAATCACACTGATAGGCCTCACTCTCCTATTCGTCGGTGTGAGGCGGATGGTGTTAAACCGCAGAATGCACTCACTTAGCGGCTTAGCTCTTGTACTCTCTGATAAATCAAAGATGCGTGTCTACTGGGCTACGCTTCTAGGATACCTAGCCTTCTCACTCCTATCCATCGGCACATTCGCGTGGGGGGGCCAAGCACCCCCCGGTCTGCCTACACCCTCAGTGGGTGTATTCCCCAGCGGTCCACTTCTCTATGCCCCCTCCGTCACGGTCTATCTAACAAGGGGGTTCGGGGTTGTACTCGTCCCAGAACACATTATTGTGGCCGTCATAACATCCATACTTGTGGCCACAAGCTACAAGGCTCTAGCACTGATTGCTACGGCCCCAGTGAAGGCTAAGAGAGCAGGTCTGCTTGGAGGCGCACCCGCGGTTGTGCTCTCATGCCCCACATGCACCGCGACATCTATATACTCGCTTCTAGGGCTCAATTCAGCCATATCCGGCGCCGGTATACTCGCAGCACCGTTTCTCGGCACAATAATCCTCGCGGCTGCATGGGTTGGGCTTCTAGTCACCATTGTTTACGCCTCCAAGAAGATCGATTCGTTCACTAAACCCAGGATTGCGCCACCCACCAGTAACGCTGAACCCCTCAGACCTCCGAGCTAGAAGCTAAGCTGGTGACGTGGGACGCATACACTGCTTCCACTATTTATTGACCTAACCGTTTACTCAATGGGGTTGGCCGCGGTTGTGTCCGGGGCAATAGGCAGCCTTGACTCGGAGGATATAGCCACACTGTTCGGCGACGACTCCAGCCTGCAGAGCGGCAAACTCCAGTTCTTCGCCCTCCAATACTATTTATATCTAGGCCTCCTCCATGGATTATTAGTGTACCCAATATGTCTGGCATCCATGCTGTTGTCAACACCCATGGTTGTACTAACAGTGTTGAAGGCAAAACAGAGCATGAATCGGGTCCACGGCTATTCCTAAACATGTTCCTACTCCTACAATTCTTCCTACTAATATACATTTTAGTCATCATTCGGCTCAGCGGCATAGAAGCCGTGGCCATGCTAGTCGTATCCCTCGCCTTACTCGCAGTGGGCCTATACTTTATAGCAAAACAGATAATAGACAGGTTTTAAACACGGTGTTAATTTTATGTTCCGCTTCTACGTAATTACAAAGCAACCACACGAAAAGTATTATATTGAAATCTGCGATCGTCTCAAAACTTGGGTGTGCAAAGTTTCCGATTAGTCTAGTATAGCCCCATATCTTTAAGCACTTTAGCCGCATAGTAGGTGACTGGGATAAGGGATATAACCCACATTAGATAGCCGGTGTAGAGTATCTGTGACTGGGTGTAGAAGGGGTAATTGCTTGGGAAGAAGACGTTCACGCCTCCCTCCTCTGTTAGGAGCTCACCCATGGTGCCACTCATAAAGAACACCATGAATAGTGTGGCTGTCCTCATAGTCTTACTCATCGCACCCCAGGCGTAGCCAGCAAGGAAGCCTGCTACACCCATGGATAAAACTTCGAGCGCAAGCCCAAATACACTTGTTAGAGAATAGCTAAGATAGCGTGGGATATACCACAAAGTGATTAGAACAGCTGGCGCAACCCACACATAGAATACACCCTTCATGAAGCCCGCGCTTCTAAGCCAAAAGTCAACCAACCTATTAGCGGGAGTCGTGGTAGAGAAAAGGTAGAGGAACAGAGCGTAACCGATGAGGCTCCCCCCGAAAATGATTGTGCTGTCTAGGGTAACCTTGAGAGGCATACTTGCAGGCTCAAGCGTAACGAAGAATGGGTTCACGGATGCGGCGATTATTGCGATACCCAGTATGAGTAGAATAACGTACTTGCTGTTCAAGCTCGTCAACGAATCAACCCCATAGCCCAGCTAGGAGGCCGCCCGCCACAACCACAGCCCCACTTATGGGTACAAGCGCCCAGGCGAAGTAGTTTTCTAGCAGGGTGTATTCCTGTGTGAGAGTCATGAATATGGCGAAAACCCACCCAACCACACCTACCGCTATTATAACCGCCCCCAGAGCACGCCTCGCCTTTGAAACAGCCATAGCGATCATCACTACTCCGCGCAGAATTAAATAAACTTTTCCACACAATCAAACAGTACCCCAAGACCCGATAACTTGAAAAGTGAAATAGCACAGTAAAGTCCAACAATTTGATAATACGTGTTTCCCTATAAGTAAAAAACCAAACACGTGTCGAAGTAACATTACAACTCTAGTTCTACTGCTGGGAACGTTCTCTATGAATCATAAGGAGGAATGTTAGACCAATGATTTCTCCTCGTTCTCCAACACTTCTTTCGGATCAACTTGCTTTAGTTTATCAGCCTTCCATATTAGCACGAAGAACACAGCGGGATAAACCACTCCAAGCAACAGAAATATTATTTCCCAAATTTGGGCTTCCGACTCATATAACAGAGTCATACTACCAATTAGCCTATTGTTGAATATAAACTTTGCTTGAATACTAATTACATCAATGAATGTCTGTTTTAACTTTATGCAGATTTAAACCAAGTGACCACTTAAACGTTCTCTCACCCATCCTAAAATAAAGCTCATTGACACCATCAATTAGAAGGACCTTGAGCTGAGGGATAGTGTTCGGGTTAGGGTGTGGTTTACATATCCTTCAATCTGGAAAAGCATTATCCAGACACTATCAATTAGTTTGGATCTTGTTTTCATATAACCTATGATTATGTAAAGTTAATAATTTTTTAGTAGAGAAAGAGAACACGAAATATTTATTACCCACTAGCACAGTATAATAGTCGCCCTAACCCTTTAGGGTTGGTGACTTCTTTGGCAATTGAAAGAGTCGAGTTAGAGACTTTTCAGACTTGGCAAGCTGAGTACGAGCGCATTAGGCAGAAAGACGCACGTAAACCCCTGTGGTACAAGATACTGTATTCAGAGAGTTATCAGCTAATCGCTATGAAACACTTCTTGGTGGCGCTCTTCTTCCTACTTGCTGGCGGGGCGTTCGCATTGATGCTCCGCTCCCAGTCAGGCATAACCAACACCGGTGTCCCATACGTTGTTCCACCCGTCTACTACTTCCAGGATATGACTGACCACGTTATGTCGATGATATTCGGCTTAGTATTCGACACAGCCTTCGGCTTGAGCTTCTACTTCATACCGCTCCTCACTGGCACAAGGGTGGTAAAGTATCCAAGACTCGCCAACCTGGGGCTCTGGACGAGTACAACGGGGATCCTAATGATGCTTCTAGGTGGGCCGCAGAACCAGTACATGTTCGTGTTCCAGAACCCGCTCATGCCGGCTACAAACTGGTTTGTTGGGTATGATACCATGATTGTTGGTGAGTGGCTTGTGATGACAAGTATAATCGCCACCTCGTTTAACTGGCGTAGCGGTAAGAGGCTGGTGCCACTAGCTGTAGCCTTCTTCGTGATGGATATGATCCAGATGGCGCTTGGCAATATTTCTGTGTTCGCTGGTGTGTTGTGGTCCCTGTCATCCCCTCTCGGCCAGCTGGGTATCAACCTGAGTAATATACCGAACGCTGAAGTGTGGAAGGCGTTATTCTGGTACTCTGACCACCCGCTTGTATACTTCGGCCCATATGCGCTGATGGGTGCCGTCGCAGCGGTTCTACCACTATATGCTAAGAGGCCCCTTTACAGCTATAGGCTTATGAGGTGGATGGTTCCAGTTCTATTCGTGCTTGGCATGTCTGTTTACGTGCACCATATCGCTACTGACCCGGTGCCCCTAATACTGAGGGACATATTCGCTCAGACTAGCACGGCGCTTATAGCTATACCCTTTGCCGCTGTCTGGCTGGTGGAGCTCATAACACTCGGCGACCCGAGGAAGCTCAAGTGGGATGTGCCATTGATGTTCATTTATGCTAGTATCATCTGGAATATCATAGGGGGTATACACGCGGAGCCAGTGCAACCCTCCCCAGCCACTGATCCAGTGATCCACAACACCCTTTGGATACCCTCCCACATCCATATAATGATGGCCGCATTCACGGTTGGGGGATTCTTCGGCATACTCTACTTAGTCATCCCTCACATTATCGGTAGGG
>Ga0209061_1005976_pt1 | contig 10177 bp, 8 predicted proteins | sample Coa_R1_10_FD_187157 | JGI IMG/M metagenome (GOLD analysis project Ga0209061, IMG submission 187157) | Surface soil microbial communities from Centralia Pennsylvania, which are recovering from an underground coalmine fire - Coalmine... | ecosystem: Environmental > Terrestrial > Soil > Unclassified... | reverse complement strand
CGTCTCGGTCGGCCTGCCGCTGCCCGGCACGATGGCGCGGATCGTCAGCGAGACCGATCCCCGGCAGGTCCTCCCCGCCGGCCAGGCGGGCGAGCTGCTGATCTACGGCCCCCAGGTTTTCCTCGGGTACTGGAACCAGCCGAAGGAAACCGCCGAGGTGCTCTCCAACGGCTGGATACGCACCGGCGACATCGCCGTGATGTCCCCGGACGGGTACTTCACCCTCCTCGACCGCAAGCGGGACGTGATCATCGTGGACGGCTTCAACGTCTACCCCTCCGAGGTCGAGGAGGTGCTGAACTCCCATCCCGGCGTAAAGGAGAGCGCGGTGATCGGCATGCCGAACGCGGCGCACGGCGAAAGGGTGGTGGCGCACGTGATCCTCGTGCCGGGCATCGCCCCGAGCGAGCGGGAACTCATCGAGTTCTGCGCGGAGCGGCTCGCCGCCTACAAGGTCCCGTCCTTCATCGTCGAGCGTGAGGACCTGCCGCACAACATGCTCGGCAAGGTGCTGCGCCGCGTGCTCCGCGAGGAGAGCATGGGATACCAGCCGTCCATGTGACGGCCCTCCCGCTCCCGCTTCGGGCTCCCCGCTCCCGCTTCGGGCTCCCCGCAGCTCCGCTGGCCAGGTATATCTTTAAACCGCACGTCAGCAGCCTTGCAGCGGGTGTCGTTGCACCGGAGGGATTCCGGAGAGGACAGTGCCGGGCATCACGAGCGGCAGCGCACCGTGAGCCGGCGCGTGCCCCTGACGGGAGCGGCCAATGTGCGGGACATCGGCGGCTATCCCGCCGCCGGCGGCCGCGAGGTGGCGTGGGGAAAGGTGCTGCGCGGCGATGCGCTGTGCTCGCTCACCGAGGCCGACTCCGCCGTGCTCGCCGGGCTCGGGCTGCGCACCGTCATCGACTTCAGGACCCCCGGCGAGATCCTGCTGGCCGGCGAGGACAAGCTGCCCGCCGGTGTCACACTGGTCAGCCTGCCCGTCAGGGGCGGTGACATGGGCACGTTCTACGAGGTGATCACGGGGGGCGACGCGCAGCTTCAGGAACGGCTTCTCGGCGGCGGCCAGGCTGCACGGTACATGGCGGAAGCGTGCCGTGCGTTCGTCGCCGATCCCCGGCAGCGCCAGTGCTTCGCCGCCGCGCTGCGGTACATCGCCGTCGGCTTGCCGTTGCTGTACCACTGCACGGCAGGAAAGGACCGCACCGGCTGGATGACCGCGATCGTGCTCACCGCGCTCGGCGTGGAACGGGCGGACGTCATGGACGACTATCTGCTGTCCAACGAGTACCTGCGGGCCAGCCACGAGAAACTGCTCAGCGACCTTGCCGCGACCGGCATGATGCGCGACCCCGAGCTGCTCAGGCCGATCCTGGAGCAGCGGCCCGCCTACCTGGAGGCGGCCTTCGGCGAGGCCGGACGCCAGTTCGGCTCGTTCGGGGCCTTCCTCGCCACCGGCCTCGGGGCGGACGGCCCGATGCTCCAGGCACTGCGCGACACGCTGCTGTCCTGACAGGCACCTCCGCGGCCTGCCCCGGCGAGCCCCGGCACCGACGGTCACCGCGCGTCCTCCGGTCCAGCCGGACGGATACGTGATTCCCGGTCTGCCCGGCGTCCGCTGACGCGAGACGCTCCCGGGCTGCCGGCCGGCACGGTTCGTGCCGTGCCGAGCGGGAAGTTCGGGCGTATGGTGAAGGTCCGGGTCCGGAGGAGGCACCGCTATGTCGCTTTCCGCCGATGGCCGCAACCGCTTCGCGCAGCGCCTGTTCGCCCCGCTCCCCCCGCGGTATGACCGGCTGGAGGAGATCTTGTCCATGGGGCAGAACCGCCGGTGGCGGCGGGCCATGGTCGGCCAGATCATCCCCGCGGCCGCCGGCGGGGCCGGAAGCGGCAGCGGGAAGGAGAGCTCCGGCGGGGACGCGAGCCCAGACGGGGATGCGAGCCCAGACGGACACGGGAGTCCCGGCGAGGACGCGAACCCGGGCTGGCACGGGAGCCCCGGCGGGCACGGGAATGCCGGGGACCGTGTGGTGCTCGATGTCGCGTCGGGAACGGCCGGGGCCGCGCTCCAGGTGGCCGCGCGCACCGGGGCGCGGGTGGTCGGGCTCGATCTCACCAGGGAGATGCTTCGGCAGGGGCAGCGCAACGTGGCGGCTGCGGGCGCGGCCGCGCGGATCGGCCTGGTGGTGGGACGGGCCGAGCAGCTTCCCTTCCCCGACGCCAGCTTCGACGCCCTTACCTTCACCTACCTGCTCAGGTACGTGGCGGACCCGGAGAGCACGCTCCGCGAACTCGCCCGCGTGGTCAAGCCGGGCGGAATGGCGGCCAGCCTCGAATTCTGCGTCCCGCCCTCGCCCTTCTGGCGCTCGTCCTGGTGGCTGTACACCCGGCTGCTGCTGCCCGCGGGCGGCCTGGTCCTCGGCGGTCCCGCCTGGCTGCGGGTCGGCCTTTTCCTCGGCCCGAGCATCTCAGCGCACTGCCGGCGCTACCCGGCCGCCTGGACCGCCGGGGCGTGGCGCCGTGCCGGGTTCACGGACGTGGGCACACGGCTGATGAGCCTCGGCGGCGGCCTCGTCATGTGGGGAAGGCGGGCCGGTGGCTGACCAGCCAGCAGATCCCCAGCCTCCGGGCCCCTCGCGCCTGCCGGCCCCTGCGGTTTCCCTGGGGCATCCGGCGCACCCGGGAAGCCCGCGGGAGCCATGGCCGCCGGGCGCGGATGGCGGCGAGACGCTGGGGACGTCACGCCCCGCCTACTACGCCGCACGGCCTGGCCGGTGGCGCGACTGGTGGACGCTGCTGCATCCGCCCTACACCGCCTGGCACCTGTCCTACGCCGTCATGGGCGCCTGCCTCGCGCCGCATGTCAGGCCGGCCCGCCTGGCGGCGACCGTCTTCGCGTTCTTCCTCGCCGTCGGGGTGGCCGCGCACTCGCTTGACGAGCTGCGCGGCCGGCCGCTGCGGACCGGTATCGGTTCGCCGGCACTGGCGGCCGCGGTCGCGGGCGGCCTCGCGGGTGCCCTGGCACTCGGCGCCGCGGGGGTCAGCCAGGCCGGCTGGATCCTCGTGCCGTTCATGGTGGCCGGGCCTGTCCTCGTCATCGCCTACAACGCGGAGCTGATGGGCGGCCTGATCCATACCGACCTGGGGTTCGCCGCGGCATGGGGCGCCTTCCCCGTGCTGACCGGTTACGCCGCGCAGGCCGGCCGGCTGGCACCCGCGCCCATCGCCGCCGCCGCGGGTGCCCTTGCCCTGTCGGCGGCGCAGCGCCGGCTGAGCACCCCGGCGCGCACCATCCGCCGCCGCGCGGTGCGCGTCGGCGGCAGCATCACGTTCGCTGATGGCAAGACCGTGCCCATAGACGCAGGACTGCTGCTCGGGCCCCTGGAGGGTGCCCTGCGGGCGATGTCCTGGGCCGTGGTGCTGCTGGCCGCCGCCCTCGCGATCGCCCGGCTGGCCTTACCGCGGGCCGGGTGCCCGCCGCCACAGGCCGGGTGCCCGCCGCCACGGGTGCGTGCCCGCCGTCACGCACGCGTACGGAAACGTTACGGGGCAGCACCACGGGCCCCATAATGAGGAGAGCAACCCGCGCAGCTAACAGGAGTGCAGCAGGTGACAGCAGGCATGGCGGCGGACAGCAACGCGCCGCCGCGGATCTCCGTCCGGACCGTCATCCTTGGTGTCGACCGCTCGGCCCGGATCGTGCAGTACGACCGCAACGCGCCGAAGATCCTGGCCCGCTCACCCGAGACGCTGCTCGGCACGCCGCTCAGCGAGCTGAACCACCTGGCCCCGGGCCAGAATGGAGCCTCCGGCACCGATGACCCCGATGCTCACGATGACTCTGGTGACTTTGGTGCTTCCGGCGGCCCTGCCCGGCCCGGTGACTCCGCCGGCCCCGGCGGCCAGGATACCGCCGGGGCGCTCATCGAAGCGGTCCGCTCCGACCGCGAAGGTACCGGGATGCTCGCCGTGTCCCTGGCGGGCGGCCAGAAGGCGGACGCGGTGGTGACCGTGCACCCGATGCGGGCGGCGGACACGAACCTGGTGGCACTGGCAGTGCTGCGCATCCCCGTCCCCGTGGCCGAGCGGTTCGTCGACCCGGCGCTGGTGCGGCACTCACTGCTGGACGGCACCTTCACGCGCATCGGCGGCACGCTGGACATCGACCAGATGGCGCGGGAGCTGGTGGACATCCTGGTCCCGCACTTCTGCAACGCGGGCGGCCTGGCGATGCTGGAAAGCCTGGTGGGTGACGACGAGCTCCCCGCCCAGGATCCGGACGGGTCGCAGCCGCTGCGGCGGCTCGCGGTGGCCTACGACGACGACGATCCGTCCTGGGAAGCGGCGTTCCCCCCGGGGGAACTTCTCAGCTACCCGGCCGGGTCCCCCTACGAACGGTGCATGACCCAGGGGGAGCCGGTCCTTGAGACCATCAGCAAGGAGGACGCCGCCGAGCTTGCACGCTCGTGGCAGCGCCCGCCCGTCGCCCAGCTCCTCGCCGGCGCCTCCATGCTGCTCCTGCCGCTGATCGCAAGGGGTGTCACGCTCGGCGTCATCATCTGCACGCGGACGCACGGGTACCGGCGTTTCGACGCCTACGACCTGCAGATCGGCATGGAGTTCGCGGCCCGTGCCGCCATCTTCATCGACCACGCGCGCCGTTACAACCGCGAGCACGCCACCGCACTGGCCCTGCAGCGGTCCATGCTCCCCACGGAGCTGTCCGCGCCCTCGTCCGTGGAGGTCAGGCACCGGTACCTGCCGGGAAGCAAGCTGATCGAGGTCGGCGGTGACTGGTACGAGTCCATCGCCCTGCCGGGTGCCCGCGTGGCGCTGGTCGTCGGCGACGTCGCGGGACACGGCGTGCGCGCCGCCGTCACGATGGGCCGGCTGCGCACCGCCATCCATACCCTCGCGATGCTGGAGCTGCCCCCCGCGGAGTCGCTTCAGCAGCTCAACGAGCTCATGCACTCCCTGGGCGTGCGCGAGCCACACTTCGCGACCTGCGCATACGCGGTGTTCGACGCGGTGAGCGGGACCTGCGAGGTGGCCGTGGCCGGGCACCTGCCGCCGCTGCTCGTCCGGCCCGACGGCAGCAACGAGTTCCTCGGCGTGACGCCCGCGCCGCCGCTGGGCATCGGCGACGGCCCCATCGAGTCCAGGGAGTTCACGGTGGAGGACGGCAGCCTGTTCGTGCTCTACACCGACGGGCTGGTGGAGAACCGTACCCGCGACATCGACGACGGGCTGCTGCGGCTGCGCGGGATCTTCGGGCCGGGATCCCCGTCACGGCCGCTTGAGGACCTGTGTACGGCGATGCTGGACGGCGTCTACGGGGATTTTCAGCGTGACGACATCGCAGTGCTCATCGCCCGGCTGCGGCGCATCCCCCGGGACCGCCACGTGACATGGGCGCTCGGCCGTGACCTGACCTCGGTGCGCCACGCCCGGTCGCTCATCAGGGAGCCGATGGAGCACTGGGGCCTGTCCGACCTGCTGCCCGTCACCGAACTGCTGGTGTCCGAGCTGGTGACCAATGCGCTGCGGTACTCACCCGGCGAGGTCACGCTGCGAATGGTGCTCGAAGGCGCGCTGGTCTGCGAGGTGCGCGACAACTCCGCCGCGCTGCCGAGGCTCCGGCACGCCGGCGCCGGCGACGAGAACGGCCGCGGGCTTCAGGTGGTCAGCCAGCTCGCGCACCGCTGGGGCACCCGCAGGACCCGCTCCGGCAAGGTGGTCTGGTGCGAGCAGGCGCTGCCGGGCACCTGACGGCGGCGAAGGCCGCCGTCACCGCAGCCGCCGCAGCCGCCGTCACCGCAGCCGCCGCAGCCGCCGTCACCGCAGCCGCTCACGCGTCTCCGCCTTCGGCGGTGAGCCGCCGCAGTTCCCGGGCGATCAGCCCGAGCCGCGCCTCGGCCAGCAGCGGGACATCCAGCCGCCGGCGGCGCGCTGCCGTGACGCCGATGTCGGCGGTCACCAGCGCGGCTTCCCACAACGGTGCGCGGACGACGACGCATCCGCCCGGGTCGAGCACCCGCGAGCCGCCCCAGAACCGGGCGCCTGCCTCGGTCCCCACGCGGTTGCAGAAGATCACCCAGCATTGCTGCATCCGCGCGATGAACCGCAGCAGATCGTCCCAGTACCCGATGGTGTCCAGCGACTCCGGCCCGTGCCCGGCGGCTCGGGGCGTGCCCGGCGGCTCCGGCGTGCCCGATAGCCGACGGCGCCCGCCCGGCCCGCAACATGCACGACGAGGCCTCCCGGGTCAGCCTGCTGAAGCGCATCGAGGCCGACCGTGGCCACCGCACCACTCACGGCCGCTCCGAGATCGCCGGCCCGTGGGACATCGTGCGCCTCGACCTCGACGACCGCACCGACGATTACGTCGGCGAAGAACTCTACAAGACATCGGGCTTCGGCACCGGCGTCACCCTGGAGTCAGCCGACTACCTGCTGCGGTTCTCCCCCGAACGGGTCGTGCGCAGGCTCGCGCCGCGGCCGCTGCTCATCGTGCACGGCGAGCAGAACAAGCTGCACGGGCTGGCCGAGGCGCAGGCCCTGTACGATGCGGCGGCTGAGCCGAAGCGCCTGGAAATCCTGCCGGGCTGCGGCCACACCGAGTGGATGTTCGACGATCACCCGACTTTCAAGCACGTGGTGGTCCTGCTGAAGGAATTCCTCGACAGCGCTCTCGGCAGCGCCTGAGCCCGGAGGAAGGACACCCGATGAGGACAGCGACCCAGAATCCGCGAAAAGCAGCCGGAGGCGATCTCCGGGGAAGAAATTTCCTGCGGCGCCTCACCCTTGCCACCGGAGGCGGGTTTTTCATCGACGGGTTCATCTTCGCATCGGTGGCCGCGGCGCTGGCCGGGAAGGCGATGTCGCATGACATAGGAATCACGCCAGTGTGGAGCGGGCTGATCTCCTCCAGCACGCTCATCGGCACGTTCTTCGGCAGCCTGGTCGTCGGCTATGTCACTGACCGGCTGGGCCGCCGGCCGATGTTCACCATCGACTTCATAACCTTCGCCGTCTCCGCGGCCCTCATGTTCCTCGTCGCGGCACCCTGGCAGCTTTTCATCCTCGCTCTCGTGATGGGCTTGGCGATCGGCGCGGACTACTCGATCGCCTCGCCGCTGCTCACCGAGTTCGCGCCCAGGGCCAGGCGCGGCAACTACCTGGGCGTGCTGGAGATCCTCTGGAACGTCGGCTATGTCGTCGGCTACCTGGCCGGCTACCTGATCAACGCTGACCGGCCGGGCGCCTGGCACATCACGCTGGCGATGAGCCTGGTGCCCGCGGTGTTCTGCCTGGTCATACGCCACGGCCTGCCCGAGTCTCCGCGCTGGCTGAGCTCGAAGGGGCGGCAGGAGGAGGCCGCCGCCATCATGCGGCGCAAACTCGGGGCCATCGCGGACGCCGAGGATTTCGGCACCGAGCCCGCGGCGCCGACCCGATACCGGGTGCTGTTCTCCGCCGGGTATCTTCAGCGGACCGTGTTCGCCGCCACCTTCTGGACCTGCATCGTGCTGCCGTACTTCGCGCTGATCTTCTTCCAGCCCACCGTGCTCACGGCGATCGGCCTGGGCAACAGCGCACTGGCCGGCGCCGTGCTCGGCACGATCATCGCCCTGGCCGGCGTGATCGTCGGCTGGTACCTCGTCGACCGGGTAGGCCGGCGGCGCATCCTGATCTGGCCTATGTTCGCCTGTGCGGTCACCCTGCTGGTAGTCAGTTTCGGCCACGCGCTGCCCGTCTGGCTCGGCACGGCGAGCTTCTTCGGATACCTGTTTTCCTACGGGATCATGAGCGTTCTCACCGGTATCTATCCGGATGAGATCTTTCCCACCCCGATCCGCGCGGCCGGTGTGGGCCTGGCGGCAGCAGCCAGCCGGATCGGCGCGGCCATCGGCACCTTCGTGCTGCCTATCTCGCTGGCCGGTCTCGGCCTGCGGTGGACGATGATCTTCATGGTCGCGGTTTCGCTCGCCGGCGGTATCACCGCGCTGATGTGGGCGCCGGAGACCAAGGGGGTGCGGCTGACGGAGGCGAGCGCCCCGGGAGCGGGGCTGCCGGGCACCTGACGCCACCGCTCAGGCGGGCGCGATGACGCTGAGTGCGCCCTTGCGCAGGCGGATGGTCACAGGCAGCTGCACGATCTCGTCGCCGTCCGCGCACACCGGGACCGGCCGGTCGGCATCGATGATCACCACCCGGGCGGTCCGCAGGTCGACGTCGGGCCTGCGGGTGTGCGTGCCCGCCTTGACCTCGGCCATGAACGTCACGATCGCGCGGCGCGGCCCGTCGCCGATCACCATGACGTCACACAGCCCGTCGTCCACGGCCGCGGGCGGCACGATGCGCAGGCCGTGGCCGTAGGCGCCGGAGTTGGCGATCACCACGCTGTGCGCCCTGACGTGCCGGGAGCGGCCGTCGGCCGTCACGGTGAACCCCGCCGCGTGCCAGGCTGCAGCGGCCCGGAGCGGCGCCAGCCGGTACGCAAGGAGGGCGGGCATCCGGCGGCTGGCGTTGATGATCCGCGTGGCCATCGCGTCGATGCCGGTGTAGACGTTGCCCGGGACGATCACCCCGCCCGCGTCGAGCACGTCGATCGCCCGGGCGGGCGCACCGGCCAGCAGCTTCGCGAGCGCTGCCGGATCGTGCGGGATGCCGAGGGCGCGCGCCAGGTCGTTGCCCCGGCCCGCGGGCACGATCGCCAGCGTGCCCCCGGCCGCCACCACGCCGCCCGCCGCGTCCCGCACCAGCCCGTCGCCGCCGGCCGCCACCACCACGTCGCCGCGCCGCGCGGCGCCGGCCGCCAGCGCGATGGCGTGCTCGCGGCTGCGGGTCTGCTCGGCGCGGACCGCGGCCCCGGCCTCCCGCAGCAGCCGGGCCACCGCCTCCCACCGGGTGCGCGCGTTCCCCCGGCCCGAGACAGGGTTGATGAGGGCGGTGAACGAACGCATGCTTATTCCACGTCCCCGCCGGGCTCCACGTCCCCGCCGAGCAGGACGCCCGGGTTGAGGATCCCCGCGGGGTCGAGAGCACACTTGGCGGCGCGCAGGGCGCCGAGGGCGAGGGGGCCGATTTCCTCGTGGTAGGCGGCACGATGGTCGGTGCCCACGCCGTGGTGGTGGCTGATCGTGGCGCCGCAGGACAGGATCGCCTCGCTGGCGCGCGCCTTGGCGGCCCGCCACTGGGCGACGGGGTCGCGCGCCTGCGCGCACGCCACGGTGAAGTACAGCGACGCGCCGGTCTCGTACACGTGCGAGATGTGGCAGAGCACCAGCGGCGGCGTGCCCTGCTGCGTCAGCGAGCCGGTCAGCGCCTCGGTCACCGCCGAGCGCAGCCTGGGCAGCCCCGACCAGAAGGCGGCCGTTTCCAGCGTCTCGGCGAGCACCCCGGCGTCGAGGAGCGCGTCGCGCAGGTACGGGCCGAGGTATCGGCCCGCCCGCCACGCCTCGCCGGGTCCCGTGCCAAGCGGCTGGCCTCCGGCGGAGGTGAGTATCCCGGCGGCGGCGGAACGCTGCGCGGCGACACCGGCGGCGGTGCCCTCGTAACCGATGATCGCCAGGCAGCCGCCCTCCGTGCCTGCGCCTGCGCTCCCGCCGCCGAGCAGGCGGGTGACGCTGGTTTCCGTCTCGTCGGACAGCCGGAGCACGGCGGGTAGGGAGCCTGCTGGGCTGTCCTGGGCGAGGCGGCGCAGCGCATCCGCCCCGGGCCCGAACGCGGCGAACCGCCAGCCCTCGTAGACGCGTTCGGCGGGGGCCGGACGCACCCGGACGGTGACCGAGGTGATCACCCCGAGGGTGCCTTCCGAGCCGAGCACGAGCTGGCGCAGGTCGGGGCCTGCCGCGGATTTCGGCGCGCTGCCGAGGGTGATCGTGCCGCGCGGCGTGGCGAGCACGAGCCCCACCACCATGTCGTCGAACCGGCCGTACCCGGCGGACGCCTGGCCCGCCGACCGTGCCGCCGCGTAGCCGCCGATGCTGGCGCCCTCGTAGGACTGCGGGAAATGCCCGAGGGTGAAGCCTCGGGTGCCGAGCAGCTTCTCCGCGCGCGGGCCGCGCACGCCCGCCTGGAGCGTCGCGGTACGCGACACCTCGTCGAGGGCCAGCAGGGCGTCCAGGCGGCGCAGGTCCAGGGCGAGCACGCCGGCGAACCCAGACCGCGCCGG
>Ga0209061_1005974_pt1 | contig 10182 bp, 5 predicted proteins | sample Coa_R1_10_FD_187157 | JGI IMG/M metagenome (GOLD analysis project Ga0209061, IMG submission 187157) | Surface soil microbial communities from Centralia Pennsylvania, which are recovering from an underground coalmine fire - Coalmine... | ecosystem: Environmental > Terrestrial > Soil > Unclassified... | reverse complement strand
CCCCGTTCGGCTCGTCGGACCCGCTCAGCTATGCCGCCTACGGCCGGATGCTCGTCACGGGGCACAACCCGTACGCCATGGGCCCCGACGTGCTCGCCAGGCTCGGTGACCCCGTCGCGCGGGCCGTGCTGGACTGGAAATCGGCACCGTCGGATTACGGGACGCTCGCGACCGGCGCCGAGGCGCTGGCCTCGCTGGCCGGCGGCACGTCGGCGCGGCTGACCGTCTTCGTCCTCGCGCTGGCCGACCTGGCCGCGTTCGCAGGTACCGCCCTGCTGCTGCACAGGATGACCCGCGGGCGGCCCGGCGGCCAGTTGCGCGCGGCGCTGCTGTGGACGTGCAACCCCCTGCTGCTCCAGGTGCTCGTGTCGGGTGAGCACGTGGACAGCCAGGGGATCGTCTTCGGTGTCGCCGCCGTGGCGGTGTTCGGCCCCGTGGTGCCGCTCATGCGCCGCCGCCTTGCGGGCGGCCCAGGGGCGCACGGGGCTGGCGCCTCCCGGGGCCGCGCCCCCGCGGCGCGCCCTGGCGGGGGGTTCCCGGGCGCGCACGGCTGCCTCGGCACCGTCCGCGCTGCCGCCCTGCGGTCCGCCGCGGCGGGCGCGCTCGCCGGGCTCGGGTTCGCGGTCAAGGTGACGCTGGCGCTCGCCGGCGCGGGGCTGATCGCCGCCGCCGTGGCGGCCCTGTGGCCGGTGAGGGGGGAGGCCAGGAGCGTCCCCCCTGATCCTTCCGGCTCACCTGAGCCGTCCGGGGCCCATACTCCTCAGGTCACCGGGACGGCGCGTCAGCGGTGGGCGCGATGGGCACCCCTCGGTGTGGTGGCGGCGGGCCTTGCCGCCGGGTTCGCGGTGCTGGCGGGCGCCGCGCTGGCCGTCGGCGGCCTGGACGGCATCAGGCAGATGGGGCAGGCCAGCAGCATGGTGTCGATCGGCTCGCCGTGGCGGGCGGTCCGCTCCGCGCTGCGTCTCGCGGCGGGCGAGGCGGCGGCGGGCGGCATCGTCAAGGGCGGGGCCATCGCGCTCATGCTGCTCCTCATCGTGCTCCTGCTCCGCGGCCTGCCCCGCGCCGGCGGGGGTGATGTCCCGTTCACGGTGGCGCGCGCGGCGTTCGCGTTCGCGCTGGCCTGGCTGATGGCGTGGACGTACCTGCTGCCCTGGTACGACTCGCTGGCCTGGGCGCTGCTGCCGCTGCTGCCCGCCTCGGGCGTTGACTGGCTGCTGCTCGCGCGCACCGCGGCGCTCGCCTGCGGGTACCTGCCTGCGCGGGTGGCTGGCGTGGTGATGCCCCCTGGCCTCGGCTGGCTCGAATCCGTCGTCAGGAGCGGGGTGACGCCAGCGATCCTGGCCGTGGTGACCGCCTGGCTCGCGGTGCTGATGTTGCGCAGGTCCGCGCCGCTGCCGCTGCGCTCCGGGCCTGCCGGCGCCACCGTGCCCGCGCCGGGCCCTGTCCTCGCCAGCCCTCCGCCGCCCTCCGTCCTCCGCCTGGAACGGCAGGGGACGCCGCCGGCGAGGAGGCCCGGTGAGCGCTGACACCAGCCGGCCAGGCGGCCGGGGGCCGTGCGCCCCCGGGAGCGGCCGGCGCAGCGGCGGGTACCTGACGCGGGCGGCGGGCAGGCGGGCCGAAGGCCCGGCCGGGCGCCACGGGGAGAACCCGGGGGGTCCGGGGGGCCGTCCCCCCGGGACAGCGCTGCCCCCCTGGGCCGGCACTATCGGCGCGCTGGCCGGGATGCCGCGGTGGCTGGCGCTGCTGCTTGGCGCGCTCGCGTGGGCAGCGGCGCTCGCCGGGATCGAGCCCATCGTGCACGGGTACCTCACCAGTTTCCCGGATCAGCGGATGGTGGACCTGGCCGTCTACCGGCTCGGCGGATTGAGCGTGCTCCGCGGCCAGCCGCTCTACAGCGCGGTCACCCAGCCGCCGCAGATGCTGCCGTTCACCTACCCGCCGCTCGCTGCCGTGTTCGCCGTGCCGCTGGCGATGATGCCGTGGCCGGCCGACCAGGTGGTGTGGCTGGCGTTCATCTACGTGCCGCTCGCCATCGTCGTCGCCTACGCGTTCCGGCCCCTGCTGGCGCGGGCCGGAAGGTTCTCCCCCGTCGTGCTCGCCGGGCTCTTCTGCGTCTGCGCTTATCTTTTCCCGATGCAGGACGAGGTACGCTTCGGCCAGGTCGATGCGCTGCTCGCGGCGATGTTCGTCGCCGACTGCGCGGCGGCGCGGCCCCGGTGGCCGCGCGGCGCCCTCGTCGGGCTCGCCACGGCGATCAAGCTCATGCCCGGCGTGTTCATCATCTACCTGTGGGCCAGCGGGCGGCGCCGCGCCGCCCGCACCGCCGTGCTGGCCGCCGCCGCATGGACCGCCGGGGCCTTCCTGGTGCTGCCCGCGGACTCCGTCACGTACTGGACGGGCGTGATCTTCGACCCCGGCAGGCTCGGGGACAACGCGGGCACGGAAAACCAGTCGCTGCGCGGCCTGCTGCTGAGGTTCTTCCTGCCCGGCCATGCGCCGGCCGCCCTGTGGGCCGTGACCGCCGCCGCCGTGGCGGTGGCCGGTTTCACCCTGGCCAGGAGGTTGTCGCTGGACCGCTGCGAGATGGCGGGCGTCGCGGTCACCGCCCTGCTGGAGGTCCTGCTGTCGCCGGTGTCGTGGATCCACGACTTCATGGTGGTCGTGATCGTCATCGGCGTGCTGGCCGGCGACGGGAGGCTTGCCCGGCGCGTGGTCACCGCCGCGGGCACGGCAGCGCTCTTCATGGTCACCATCCCGTGGATGGGAAGCTCGCTGCTGTCGGCTGACGGTGTCCCGAAGCCGCTCGGCAGGATCGTGCAGGGCGGGTTCGGCATCGCCGCCGCGGTCCTCGTCGTGGTCCTCGCCAGGATGCGCAGGACGGACGCGGACCGCTCCTGGCAGGAAAGCGGGCCCAGCGGGCCCGGAAGGCACGGCGCCCCGCCTGGCGAGGCCAGCACCGTACCGGACGGCGGGAGCGCGCCGGCTGGCATCATGAAGGCGTGAGCAAGCGCTACGCCTACCTGGGACCTGAGGGGACGTTCACCGAGGCCGCGCTGCGCGCGCTGGGGGTGGCAGCCAGCACGGAGCCGCTGCCCTGCCCGACGATCCAGGCCGCTCTCGCGGCGGTCAGGAGCGGAGCGGCGCAGCGGGCCGTGGTGCCGATCGAGAATTCGGTGGACGGCGCCGTCACCGCGACGCTCGACGACCTCGCCACGGGGAACGATCTCCTCATCAGGGCGGAACTCCAGCTTCCCATCGCGTTCGCGCTGCTCGCGAGGGAGGGCACGGCGCTGGAGGATGTCAAGACAGTCGGCGGCCATCCGCACGCCCATCCGCAGTGCCGCCGCTGGCTCGAGGGGAACCTGCCGTCCGCCGAGTGGATACCGGTGGCGTCGAACGCGGAGGCCGCCCGCCAGGTCGCCGAGGGGCGGATCGACGCGGCCCTCGCCGGCGCCTTCGCGGCCGGCAGGTACGGGCTGGCCGTGCTGGCCCGCGACGTGCAGACCCGTGCCAACGCCGTGACGCGGTTCATCGTGGCGGGCCCGCCGGGCCCGCTGCCCGCGCCCACAGGAACGGATCGCACGTCCCTCGCCGCGTTCCTCGCGGACGACCATCCTGGCGCGCTCATGGAGATCCTCACCGAGTTCGCCGTGCGCGGCATCAACCTGACGCGGATCCAGTCGCGGCCGACCGGGGACGGGCTCGGCCAGTACTACTTCTTCATCGACTGTGAGGGCCACGTGGCCGACGCGCGGGTCGGCGAGGCGCTGATGGGGCTGCGCCGGGTGTGCGCGGACGTACGCTTCCTCGGCAGCTACCCGCGCGGCGACGAGGGCCGTACCCAGGTGCGGCGCGGCACGTCCAACGCGGAGTTCGCGGAGGCAGCCGCCTGGCTGGAAAGGCTGCGTCAGGGCGCTCGGGCCGTTCCGGGTACTCAGGCCGTCCCGGGGTGCTGAAACCGCTCAGGTCCCGGGTACTGAACCGCTCAGGGCCCGCGCCGGCCCGTGTGAGCCGGGCCGGCGCGCCGGTTCTTACAGGTACTGGCCCGTGTGCGGCTGCTGAGGCTGCTGCTGGCGGGCGTCGGTGCCCGGCGGCATCACCCCGGGCGGCAGGGCGCGCCTCATCTGCTCGAGCTGGGCGCGTGCGGCCATCTGCTGCGCGAAGAGCGTCGTCTGGATTCCGTGAAACAGCCCCTCGAGCCAGCCGACCAGTTGCGCCTGCGCCACGCGCAGTTCGGCCTCGCTGGGCACGTTCTCCTCGTTGAACGGAAGGGACAGGCGATCGAGCTCCTCCACGAGCTCGGGCGCGAGCCCGTCTTCGAGTTCCTTGATGGAACTCTCGTGGATCTCCCTGAGCCTGGCCCGGCTCTTCTCATCCAGCGGCGCGGCCTTCACCTCATCGAGCAGCTGGCGGATCATGCTGCCTATCCGCATGACCTTGGCCGGCTGCTCGACCATGTCCGTGACCGGCCGCTCGCTGCTCCCCTCGGCCTGGCCCTGCCCGGCCTGCCCGCCCGGGGCGCCGACGGCCATCCCGTCGGGGCCCACCACGACCACCTGCGGGCGGTCTCCTGACTGTTCGTTCATGCCCTCATTCATCTTCCTAGTGTCTCCAATCACGCGGCCCGTATGCCCGGCCGCCGTGCCTGGTCCACGGGTTCACGGTAGTCAGGCGCTGCTGCGCGAGTCAGGCGCTGCCGCGCAGAAGCAGGATCTTCCCGGTGTGGGCGCCCGCCTCCATCACCCGGTGTGCCTCGGCGGCGCTGGGCATCGGCACGGTCCTGTCGATGACGGGAACCAGCTTCCCCGCGCTGACGAGCGGCCACACGTTGTCGCGGACCGCTGACACGACCGCTGCCTTTTCCTCCGGGGGACGTGCCCTGAGCGTGGTCGCGTGCACACTCGCCCGCCTGGCCTGCAGCGCGCCAAGGTCGATCTCCGCTCTGCTGCCTCCCTGACGGCCGATGATGACCAGCCGCCCCCCGGTGGCCAGCGACGCGATGTTGCGCGCCAGGTAACTGGCTCCCATGATATCGAGGATTACGTCCGCGCCCTTCCCGCCGGTCGCGTCCGCGACCGCCTCGGTGAAATCCTCCTCGCGGTAGGAGACTGCCACGTCGGCGCCGAGCTGGCGGCAGCGCTCCAGCTTCTCCGGCGACCCGGCGGTGCATATCACGTGCGCCCCGTGCGCCTTGCCGAGCTGGATCGCCACCGTGCCGATGCCGCTTGCGCCGCCGTGCACGAGCAGCGTTTCGCCCGGGGCAAGCCGGGCGAGCTGGAAGACGTTCGCGTGCACCGTGCAGGTGGTCTCGGGCAGGGCCGCCGCATCGGCCAGGCTGATCCCGTCGGGCACGGGAAGGAGCTGGCCCGCGGGGACAGCGACCTTTTCCGCGTATCCGCCGCCGGACAGCAGGGCGCAGACCTCGTCGCCCTGCCGCCATCCGGTCACGCCGGGGCCTGTCACCGCGATCCGGCCGGAGCATTCGAGGCCGGGATAGGGCGGCGCGCCCGGCGGAGGCGGATACCGGCCCTGACGCTGCATGACATCCGCCCGGTTGACGCCGCTCGCCACGACATCGATGAGCACGTCGCCCGGCCCGGGGACCGGATCGGGGACCTCGGACCAGCGCAGCACATCAGGCCCGCCAGGCTCAGTGATGACCACAGCCCGCATAGAGCACCCCCTTGAGATGCGATTCCCTTCAGCGCGATTTATTCGCAAATGAGCATCTTTATTCTTATACGAAGATTCCTCCGGTCCCGCCCGGGTTCTGCCGCCATACCCGGATGGCAGATAACGCCGGCGTTAAGGCTGGTGCGCGGCGCCGCGAGTCCGGGCAGATCCTGCCCGTGACGTTCCGGGCCGCCGTGACGCTTTTGAGTTATAGAGGGGGTTGCCTGTGATCGCCGGCGTGTCGGCCCAGGCTTCCGCTGTAGTATCACACCCGCCTCGCATGGGGGTGAAAGCTGTTGGCGGTTCGGTGAGCGGTAGCGCATCGCAGTGATCAGCAGAGAGCGGGTGGAAATTGCCGTACCCGTCTGAGAGAGTGAACCTGCTGAAGCTCACGGTCGGCGGGGCCGGGAGTGTGAGCACCCGCGGGCGGATGGCACGGCCCGGCGCCGCCGGGCGCGCCCCCGCCACGCAGGCACCCGGCACCCCGCGCGCGGGCAGGGCCGGGACCGCCAACTCGCAAGAGCTGGCCGCAAGCCCTGTACCGGCCAAAGCTGAGCTGGCCAAAGCTCAGCGGCTTGCGGCGGCTGGGTTCTCCTGCCTATGAAAATTTGGGGGACGATCTGTGGCGATTGACAAGCATGGCGCGCCCGACGGGGATGACAATGGCGCGCATGGTGAGATACCCGGCAAGCCTGCGCTGGCTTCGGCAGGCAAGAACGTGACCTCCAGTGGCTCTTCCAGTGGCCCTGGTGGCCCCGGAGGCTCCGGTGCGGAAACGGAACGCGGCGGCCGGCCTGCGGCCGGCGGCGGGCCGGGCACTGCGGCTGCCGGAGAGCGCGACGAGCGCAGAGGGCGCGGCGGGCGCCAAGAGCGCGTTCCCGTGAGCGGCGGCGCGGGCAGCGAGGCAGACGCCGCGGAGGGCGCGCCCGGCGGGGCGGAGAACGCGGGCTCTCCGGAGGGCCCGGAGCGCCCGGGATCTTTCGAGCCGTACCCGCAGGCACCGGATCCGTTCTCCTCCGCCTACCAGCAGGGCGCGCCGCCGTACCCGCCGCAGGCAGGTGACCAGACGGGCGGCTACCCCGCGCAGGGGATGTACGGCACGGTGCCCGCCTACCCGCCATTCCAGTCATATGGATACGACGTGGACACCGAGGCCGGCTACCCGCCGGATGTGTACGGGGACTACGGCGAGCCATCCCCCGCCAGCGGATACGGATATGCGGCGGCGCCGACCGCGGAACCGCTTCCCGGCACCGGCACGTCCGGGGACAGGTACCCGGCCATGGCGGCGCCGGGCTACGAAACCGGCTTTCCGCCGCTGTCCCCCCTGGAGCGCGGCGAATCGCAGCACGGGCACGAGGACAGGCAGCAGCCCGCGGCACGCAACCACGCCGCCGGCGGTGCGGCGCCGCCCGGCACGGTGCCCGGCGGCGGTGACATGGCGGGCACCGCGGCGGAAGGATCTGGCCAGCCCGGCACCGTGTCCCGGGGGCAGGCGCAGCAGGGCGGAGGCGCCGGGAACGGCCTGCGCGGCGAGCCGCTGGCCCCGCTGCCGTTCCCGCCGGCCGGGGCCGGGCAGCCCCGGAGCGAGCAGGTGAGGGAAACGGCGGACAGCCTCACCTCGGAAGCCCTGCTCCCCGGTAAGCGCGCGGTGCCCGCGTCGGGCTGGCGGCGGGCCCTCTACAAGGCCAGCGGCGGCCTGGTCAGGGTCGGCGAGTCGGCTGCCGCCCAGCGCCGCCGTGAGCTGATGTGGCGGGCCAGGACGCCGGTTGCCGGGGGCCACCACAGGGTGGCGGTGATGAGCCTCAAGGGCGGGGTCGGCAAGACGACGACGGCCGTCGGCCTCGGGTCCACGCTGGGGATGCTCCGCGGGGACCGCGTTGTCGCCATTGACGCCAACCCCGACCGCGGCACGCTTTCCGACAAGGTGCGCCTGGAGACGTCGGCCACCGTCAGGGACCTGCTCAACGAACGTGAGCAGATCCACAGGTACGCGGACGTGCGGGCCTTCACGTCGCAGGCCCTCAGCAGGCTGGAGGTGCTTGCCTCGGATCGTGACCCCGCGGTGTCGGTCGCGTTCAGCGATGAGGACTACTGCGAGGTTGCGCGCCTGCTCGAGCGCTACTACTCGATATGCATCACCGACTGCGGTACCGGCCTGCTGCACTCGGCGATGGCCGGTGTCCTCCGTCTCGCCGACCAGGTGATCCTGGTCAGCTCCCCGTCTGTGGACGGAGCGCGCAGCGCGAGCGCCACGCTCGACTGGCTCGAGGCCCACGACTACGGTGACCTGGTGCGCAACGCGGTCGTCGTGCTGTCGACCGTCCGGCCCCGCAGCAAGTCCACCGTGGACCTGGAGCGCCTCGAGCAGCACTTCGCGACGCGGTGCCGCGCCGTGACCAGGATTCCTTACGATTCTCACCTGGAGGAGGGTGCGGAGGTCGAACTCGACCAGCTCAGCCCGGCCACCGCCGATGCGTACCTGGAACTCGCGGCGACGGTCGGCGACGGCTTCGCGTGGCCCCGCCGCTCCATGCACCATCCCGCCTGAGGGCACCCGCATCCCGTCTGAGGGCACCCGCGCCCGGATGCCTTCCTGCCCGTGATGCGAAGGGGTGCCGCGGGATCCCGCGGGACCGCCGCGGCACCCCCTGGGTGGAGAACCACCCTGGCCGGGCGCCGTCCGGCGATCCCGGCCTCTGGCGGCTCGCCATTGTGCTGGCAGAGCTTGCTGGGCGCATAAGTTAGGCGATGTGCAGGTGCCTGCTGTCCGCTGTGCCGTGCCGAATGTCAGTGCCAGCTTTTACCATGATCGGGTGCGCATGACACACCGGAAGGACGGCATCACGACCACACGGGCCATTGCCGCCTGACGGCTATGGGGTTCGGTGTCTCGATCCCCCGTGCTGCAGTCCCGGTTCGTTACAGTCCTGCCGTCTGTCTCGGCCAGGGACTTGTGCGATGCGTGTCATCAATGGGACGTTACGTGGTAGCACGAGGCCGTGGCCATCCGGCGGCTCGCCCATATCACAAACCCGGGCAGCAGTACCTGTGACCGGATCTGCTGCGTACGTCATCGTGGCGGGGCGGAGTCACCGTGGCGGACGGCGGAGCGGGGCCGCACCTGTCCGGTGCAGGTGGTGCGGTTGCCAGCCGAAGAGATCGGCATGCGCCAGTCCCGCACATATCCGAACGGATACGTCGTCATGCCTGTGCCGCAGGACGCGTACGATTGGCTCTGTAACCTAGGCAATGACGGGTCCGAGTACCTGATCAGGGAATGCTTGCACGGGCGCCCCTCAGTCACCCTGAGGCCGGCGTACCTGCTGGGGAGCGGTGGCAGAGTCCGGTTGATTGCAGCTGCCTTGAAAGCAGCCGGTCGCCCCGTGCGACCCGGGGGTTCGAATCCCTCCCGCTCCGCGCTGTGATTCCCTCCCGCTCCGCGCTGTGATCTCGTGTGGGGCCGGCATTATGGCTGCCCGGGATGCCTGGCGTGGGTGCTGTGGCAGCAGCCGGACAGCAGGGCCAAAGCTGCCTGGCCCGGTACCTGGCAGCGCCGGCACGCTCAGATCACCGCATCCCGGCGAAGATACCGGCCGGCACGCTGGCCGGCCGCGGCAGGTTCCCCGCCGGGGTCAACGCCAGCACCGAGGCCGCTCACGTGTTCGCCGCCGCCTGGCGGGACGGGACCGGGCAGGTGGCCAGCGTTCACCGGCCTTGCCAACCCCACCAGCCACGCCCTCTACCAGCGCCTCGGCTAAGCAGGCAGGATCGGCCGTGAACGACAGCGTGTAGTCTCGCCGGTATGGGAAGCCAGACGCTCCCCCCGTTCACCGTGCAGACGGTGGTCACCCAGTGGCAGTTCGCGCCGGTCGTCACCGCGCTCGCGCTGGCCGCTGCCGCGGCGTACCTGTGGGGCGTCCGCCGGGTCGCGGCACGCCACCCGGCACGCCCGTGGCCGGCCTGGCGGACAGGGATGTTCCTCGGCGGGCTCGCCGTCATCGTGCTGGCCACGGAGAGCGGCATCGGCGCCTATGACGACGTGCTCTTCTCCGATCACATGATCCAGCACCTGATGCTGATCGGCGTGGCCCCGCCGATGCTCGTGGCCGGCGGCCCCGTGATGCTGCTGCTGCACGCCAGCCGCAACCCGCTGCACACGTGGGCGAAGCGGGCCGCCCGCTCCCGGGCCGTGGCCGTCCTGGCCTTCCCGGCCCTCGGCGTCGTGGCGTACGCCGTGACGATCGTCGGCACCCACCTGACGGGCTTCATGAACCTGGTGCTGGTCAACGACACGGTCCATGAGGCCGAGCATGCGCTCTACGTGGTGGTCGGCTACCTGTACTTCCTCCCGCTGATCGGCCGGGAGCCGATCCGCTGGCGCCTGTCGTACCCGGTGCGGCTCATCGCCCTTTTCATCGCGATGCCGGTGGACGCGTTCACCGGCGTGGCCCTGATGTCGTACTCGACGAACCCGTTCCCCGCCCTTGCGGCGCAGCGCCCCGCCTC
>Ga0209061_1005971_pt1 | contig 10189 bp, 11 predicted proteins | sample Coa_R1_10_FD_187157 | JGI IMG/M metagenome (GOLD analysis project Ga0209061, IMG submission 187157) | Surface soil microbial communities from Centralia Pennsylvania, which are recovering from an underground coalmine fire - Coalmine... | ecosystem: Environmental > Terrestrial > Soil >... | reverse complement strand
CCGGCGACCGACGAGACGTACGTGGCGACCGCCCGGATCTGAGCGGCGCTCAGCTTCCCCTTGAACGAGGGCATCACCGCGCCACCGGCCGTCACCTGGTGGACGACGAGGGCGAAGGCCGGCTTGAGCTGGTCGAGGTTCGGGCCGGTCGTTCCCGTGGCTCCCGCCGCCGCGAGGGTGTGGCAGCCGGCGCAGCCGGCGCCCTTGAAGATCGCTTCCCCGTTCGTGCCGAGGCTCTTCAGGTTGGTGCTGGCGGCCGTGCTCGTGCCGGCGACGGAGGCGACGTAGGCCGCGACGTCGATCGCATCCTGCCCGGTTACGAGGTTCGCCGGCATCTGCGTCTGGGGGCTGACGCCCTTGCCCCCCTTGACCCGGTTCGTGTACGTCTCGATCGGGCCCGAGCCCAGCCGGATCTGATCGAGGACGACGTTCTCGATCGAGCTGTCGGGGAACCCCTGCTGGCGGTCGGAGGCGAACGCGTCGTCGAGGTTCGGACCGATCGTCCCCTGCGCGTTGGCGGCCTGCAGCGTGTGGCAACCGGCGCACTTCTCGCTGAAGAGCTGCTGGCCGTGCTGGATGTCGGGCCGGGCGCCGGCGCTCGCGACGCCGCCGGTGCCGCAGCCGGCGGCCAGCAGCGCCGCCGCCACGAGTCCCGCCCCCCCGAGTACGACCCCGCGGATTCGCCTCAACCCTGCGGGACTCCGATCGCCGAGACCGCCTCCTCGCGGGTGGGGTAGATCGTGAAGACCTTGTCGAGGCCGGTGATCTCGAAGATCTTCGTGATGTTGCGGTCGCTACAGATGAGCGAGAGCCGCCCGTCCTGCGTCCGCAAGCGCTTGACTCCACCCACCAGCACGCCGAGCGTCGTGGAGTCGATGAACGTCGTGCCGCTGAAGTCGACGACGACCTCCTTGCCGCCCTGGTCGATCACCTCGAGCAGCTGTTGCTTGAACTCGGGCGCCGTGTACAGGTCGACCTCGCCCGAGAGCGAGATGACGTAGGCGTCCGCTGAGAGCTGCTCGGTCCTGATGTCGAAGTTCATGCGCGGATCCCCCGAAGTCGCTCGCCGGCCGTCGCAGCGGCCCGTCGGCGAGAGTCTATCCGCGCCGCCGCGGGGGCACTCGCGTCACTTCTTCGCGGGCGCGGGCTTGGGCAGCGCGGACGCGAGCTGCTTGATCCGCTGCTCGATCTGGTGCCGCTGCGGCGAGGCGGGCTCGAGCTGCAGGTACCGCCGCCAGGCGGCGATCGCCAGCCGCAGGTCGCCGGCGCTCTCGGCCGCGGTCGCGAGCTGCTGCTGCGCGGGGGCGCTGCGAGGCTGGAGCTTCGCCGCCCGCTGGTAGGCGCCGACGGCGGCGCGCAGGCTCGTGGTGGCCTGCTGGTAGAGCTGGGCCGCCTGGCCTGCCGCCTGCTGCGCGGCGCCCTGGTAGACGGAGTTCGTCCCGACCGCCTGGCCGAGGATCCCGGCCGGCTGGAAGGGCTGGCTCGGATCGGCGAGCTGCGCCGCCTGCTGGGCCTGCTGGTAGCGCGTCGCGTAGCTCTGTGCCTGCGTGAGCGCGAGGCCGCCCAGCTCCGCCCAGGCGCCCGCATCCGTTCGCCGCAGCCGCAGGTAGTCGCGCAGGGCGCCGATCGCGCCCGCCGTGTCGCCCTTGGCCTCGTAGGCGGTCGCCAGCGCGCGGTAGCCCTGGGCGGGGTGGCGGGCGATCTCCTGCTTCGCCTTGGCGACGGCGTTCCCGCCACCGCCGAAGAGGCCGGTGTACAGGTCGCTGAGCCCGCCGTTGCCCGAGCCGACGCCGACGCCGGCGAAGGTGGCGGCGAACACCAGCGCCAGCACGGCGTACAGCCACTTCTGGCCGCGCCGCAAGCGCATGAAGAAGAGCTGCTCGTTCGGGTTGCCGCCGCCCCGCCGCCGCCTCCGCGCCGTCTTCGCCGGCCGCGCCTGCGGGGCCTGCGCCTGCTGCTTGGCCTTGACCGCTGCCCTGGCCACCTCAGCCGCCCAGGGTAGCCGAGGCCGGAGCCGCTCTCGCCTGGCGGCGCTCGACGATCACCGCCAGCCAGATCGAGCCTTCGAACAGGGCCCACATCGGCAGTAGCTCGAGGAAGGTGGTCACCGGGTCGGGCCCCGGCAGCGCGAGCGCGACCGCGGCGGTCACGAGGTAGCCGAGCCGGCGCTGCCGGCGCAGGCTGCGCGAGCTCAGGACGCCGAGCGAGACGAGTCCGAGCACGACGAGCGGCGTCTGGAAGACGAGCACGATCCCGACGAGCACGGTGGCGACGAAGTTGTAGTAGGCGCGGGCCTGCGGCAGATGGAGGAAGTGGCGGTTGTCGTAGTTCGTGAGGAAGTGCACGGCCCGCGGGAGCAGCACCCAGTAGCCGAAGGCGACACCCGCCGCCGCGAGGGCGACGGCGAACGCGACCAGGGTGAGCACCTTCCGCTCGGCGGCGGGGTCGAACGCCGGCGCGAAGTACAGCCAGAGCTGCCAGAGCACGACGGGCAGCGCCAGCACGAGACCCGCGTAGACGCACACGGTCAGCGTGACCGTGAAGGGCTCGGCGATCCCGATCGCGAGCAAGCGGCGGTGGTCGGCCGGCAGCGGCCGGTTCAGCCAGTCGAGCACGCGCTCGTGGAAGACGAAGGCCACCACCGTCCCGAGGGCGATTGCTCCGAGCATTACGAACAGCCGCGCGCGCAGCTCCTCGAGGTGCTCGCCGAGCGTCGCCTCCTCGGCGTGGCCGAGACGGCGCGGAAGCAGCGCCATGTCCTGCTAGACGGTCTCGCGCTCGGTCGGCGTCGCCGCTGTATGCGTCGCCGTCGCCTCGGCGGGCGGGAGCTCCGGCTGCGCGTCGACCGGGCTGCCGGAGTGGCCGGTGATAGCGTCCTTGAACTCGCGCATCCCGGAGCCGAGCGCCCGTCCGATCTCGGGCAGCCGCTTGCCGCCGAAGAGCAGCAGCGCGATCACGAGGAGCAGGATGATGTGCCAGGGAGTCTGGAAGTACCCCATGTAGGTCCCCGAGGGTAGCGCGTTTGCGCGTCCCGGGGCGGAGCGAAGGCTCGTCTCGCTAGACTGGTCCCCGCTGGCCGGGCGGGGCGAAAGCCCCGCTCTTTCCGGGAACGACGCGAGCAGAAAGGCTGGAGAGGCTGAGCGAACCGTGGTGCTGAAGCTAGAGAACCTGCACGTCGCGCTCGAGGACGGCACCGAGATCGTCAAGGGCGTCGACCTCGAGGTGGGCACGAACGAGGTGCACGCCATCATGGGGCCGAACGGCTCCGGCAAGTCGACCCTCGCCTACGCGCTGATGGGTCACCCGGCCTACGTGGTCACCGAGGGGCGGATCCTGTTCGACGGCGAGGACGTGACTGAGCTCGGCGCCGACGAGCGCGCCCAGCGCGGCCTGTTCCTCGCCTTCCAGTACCCGCATGCGATCCCGGGGGTCACCGTGACGAGCTTCCTGCGTAGCGCCCTGAACGCGGTGCGCAAGGCGCGGGCCGGAGGCGTCGACGACCCGGTGGCGATCCCGGAGTTCCGCAAGGAGCTGCTCGCCCAGATGGACCGCCTCAAGGTGAGCCGCGAGCTCGCCTCGCGCTACCTCAACGACGGCTTCTCGGGCGGCGAGAAGAAGCGGGTCGAGATCCTGCAGATGGCGATGCTCAAGCCACGGATCGCGGTGCTCGACGAGACCGACTCGGGCCTCGACATCGACGCGCTGCGCGTCGTCGCGAGCGGGGTGAACGAGCTGGTCGGCCCGGAGATGGGCGCGCTCGTGATCACCCACTACCAGCGGATCCTCGACTACATCACCCCGGACCGGGTGCACGTCTTCGTCGGCGGCCGGATCGTCGAGGAAGGCGGTCCGGAGCTGGCGCAGAAGCTCGAGCGCGAAGGGTACGCGCCCTATGGTGAGGAGGTGGTCGCATGAGCCAGACCGAGACCGAGATCGTCCAGGGGATCGGCTCCGACTACGCGATCAAGTACGGCTTCCACGTCCCCGAGGACTACTTCTTCAAGTCGGGCCGGGGGCTGTCGCATGAGCTGATCGACGCCATCTCGTCCCACAAGGACGAGCCCGACTGGATGCGCAAGCGCCGGCACAAGGCGCTCGACTACTTCCTCGCCCGGCCGCTGCCGACCTGGGGCGGCGACCTGAGCGGGATCGACTTCGACTCGATCTACTACTACATCAAGCCGACCGAGAAGCAGGCTTCCTCGTGGGACGAGCTGCCCGCCGACATCCGCGACACCTGGGACAAGCTCGGCATCCCGGAGGCCGAGAAGAAGTACCTGGCAGGCGTCGGGGCGCAGTACGAGTCGGAGGTCGTCTACCACAAGCTGCAGGAGGACCTGCGCTCGAAGGGCGTCGTCTTCCTGGACACCGACACGGCGCTCAAGGAGCATGAGGACCTGTTCAAGCAGTACTTCGGGACGATCATCCCGCCCAACGACAACAAGTTCGCGGCGCTCAACTCGGCGGTCTGGTCGGGCGGATCGTTCATCTACGTGCCGCCGGGCGTGCACATCGACATGCCGCTGCAGGCGTACTTCCGGATCAACGCCGAGAACATGGGCCAGTTCGAGCGGACGCTGATCATCGTCGACGAGGGCGCCTACGTCCACTACGTCGAGGGGTGCACCGCGCCGATCTACTCCACCGACTCGCTGCACAGCGCAGTCGTCGAGATCATCGTCAAGAAGGGCGGACGCTGCCGCTACACGACGATCCAGAACTGGTCGTCGAACGTCTACAACCTGGTCACCAAGCGCGCCGTCGCCTACGAGGACGCGACCATGGAGTGGGTCGACGGCAACCTCGGCTCCAAGCTGACGATGAAGTATCCGGCGATCTGGCTGCTCGGCGAGCGCGCCCACGGGGAGGTGCTGTCGATCGCCTTCGCCGGCTCGGGCCAGCACCAGGACGCCGGCGGCAAGGCCGTGCACGTGGCGCCGAACACGACGTCCGTGATCACCTCGAAGTCGATCTCCAAGAACGGCGGCCGCGCCGGCTACCGCGGCCTGCTGCAGGTCGACCGCAACGCCCGCGGGGCCCGCTCGAAGGTGGTCTGCGACGCGCTGATCCTCGACGAGGCGTCCCGCTCCGACACCTACCCCTACATCAAGATCGACGCCGACGACGTCGACATCGGGCACGAGGCGACGGTCTCGAAGATCGGCGAGGAGCAACTCTTCTACCTCATGTCGCGCGGGCTTTCCGAGGCGGAAGCCTCGGCGATGATCGTGTCGGGGTTCGTCGAGCCGATCACGAAGGAGCTGCCGCTCGAGTACGCGGTCGAGATGAACCGGCTGATCCAGCTCCAGATGGAGGGCTCGGTTGGCTGACGCGCTCGCCGTCGAGCACGTCGACTTCATCACGGTTCCCGTCACGGACCTGGAGCGCTCGGTCGCGTGGTACCGCGACACGCTCGGCCTGCCGCAGACGGGCGAGGGCGGCTTCCCCGAGTTCAAGCTCGGCGACAACGCGTTCCTCTACCTCATGGACCCTGCCGCGGCCGGGCGCCGCTTCGAGGGCCCGCACACCGCCGAGATCGCGCTGCGGGTGGCCGACGTGGCGGAGGCCCGCCGAGCGCTCGAGCACCGCGGGGTCGTCTTCGACGGCGACACGCTCGACACCGGCGTCTGCCACATGGCCTTCTTCCGCGACCCGGACGGCAACGCGCTCATGCTGCACCGCAGGTACGCGCCACATGCGTAGGGCCGAAGCGCTCGCAGCCTACCGAGCCCTGCCGCTCCCGGACACGACCGAGGAGCACTGGCGCTTCACCGACCTCGCCGGCTTCGACCCCGACGCGTTCGCGGCCGGTGGCAGCCACCGTGACGAAACCGTCACGCCGGTGGCGATGGTCGACCTCGACGTCGCCGGCTTCGCCACGGTCACCGCCACGGGGGTCGAGATCGAGCGCGTGCCCGAGGGGGTCGTCTTCGCGCCGCTGCCGGAGGAGCACGAACGGCTCTACTCGCTCGTCGGCTGGCAGGAGAAGTTCGCCGCGCACAACGCCGCGCTCTGGAAGCATGGGCTGCTCGTCGTCGTGCCGCGAGGCGTCGAGCTCGAGAAGCCGCTGTACGTCCGCGTCACCGCCAGCGGGCAGACCTTCTGGCGCCTGCTCGTGGTGGCCGAGGAGGGTGCGCGCGCCTCGCTGATCGAGGAGTACGCCTCGCCCGCGCCGGACACTCCCGCCTACTCGAACGCCGTCGCCGAGCTGTTCGTCGAGCCGGCCGCGAAGCTGGAGTACGTCTCGCTGCAGAACCTCTCGCGCGAGACGTGGCACTTCGCCACCCACCACGCCCGGGTCGAGCGCGACGCCGAGCTCGACTGGGTCGCCGGCGGCTTCGGCTCGAAGAAGGGCAAGACCCGGATCCAGAACGACCTGGCGGGCCGCGGCGGAACCTCCCGCGTCACGGGCGCCTACTTCGCCGACGGGAGCCAGCATCTCGACTACGACACCTTCCAGGAGCACATCGCACCCGACTGCGAGAGCGACTTCGCCTTCAAGGGCGCCCTCCGCGACGAGGCGACGGCGGTCTGGCGGGGGATGATCCGGGTCGAGCCGGACGCCCAGAAGACGAACGCCTACCAGGAGTGCCGCAACCTCATGCTCAGCCCGACGACGCACGCCGTGCCGATCCCGGGGCTCGAGATCATGGCGAACGACGTCCGCTGCACCCACGGGGCGACGGTCGGACGCGTCAACCGGGAAGACCTCTTCTACCTGATGAGCCGCGGCCTCGCCCGGGCCGAGGCGGAGCGGCTGATCGTGCGCGGCTTCTTCCAGGACGTGCTCGACCGGATCGAGCTGGAGCCGGTGCGCGACGCGGTCACCGCCGCGCTCGAGGCCCGCATCCCGCAGGGCGGCTAGCCCGAGCCCGGCCCCGCTTCAGAGGAGGCGAGGAACTCCCGCAGCGCGGCCTTCGCCTCGCCGACCACCGGGTCGCCGTGGGCGAGGAGCAGGTGGTCGAACTCGAGCTGTGCCAGCAACCGCGAATAGGCGGCGCGCAACCCCGCCCTCGTCCGCTCCGGCTCGTCCATCAGGAAGTCCGGGACGAAGGTCAGGCCCTCGACGCCGGGCCAGCGGACGATGCCGTCGCCGATCGCCAGCGCCCGGTACGCAGGCAGGTGGAGCGCAGTCTCGTCGGGGCTGAGCGCGTCGACCTCGTAGGCGACGACACCGCCCGGCAGCTCGTCGCCCCAGGCGTAGGTGCGAACCGGGCCCCGGCCTTCGAGCTCGTGCGCGCCCTGGGCCACCACCCAGACCTCGCAGCCCAGCCGCCACGCGTCCCGGTCGTGGTGACGGCAGGTGAGGAGGGCGTAGCGCGGCTGGAACCACGCCGGCGGCTCGGGCGGCAGCATCGGGTCGATCGCCACGCGCTCTTCGGCGAGGTAGTAGGAGCTGACGTCGCTGCCGATCGACTCCCGCAGCGCCGTCCAGTGCCAGAGGCCGGGCGCGATCTCCTGCACGGGCGACAGCCTACGCGCAGGCTCGCCCGGCGGTCGAGGCGCGCCCCGCGCGGACGCCTCGCCGGGCCGCGAGCTGCGGCAGGCTGCTCTGCGTCGGCCGACACGGCGGACCCCCGGCTACGCTCGGGCGCACGGTGAGCCCTCGCTGCTGTTCCCCTCCTGCGTCCGAGTACGGGCGCTTCTTCAACCGCCGCGTCGCCCGCATCTGGCTCCGCCGCTACCGGCGGCGCGGGCTTGCCCGCACCGCGCGAGCCCTCGTCGCCCGCGCCGGCGACGTCTCGGGCGCGAGCGTGCTGGAGGTCGGCGGCGGGCTCGGCACGATCGGCCTGGAGCTCCTCGACCGGGGCGCCGCCCGCGTCACGAACGTGGAGCTCTCCACGGGCTTCGAGGCGGCCGCCGCCGAGCTGCTCGCCGAGCGGGGGCTCGGAGACCGGGTCGAGCGGCGGGTCGCCGACTTCGTGCTCCTGGCGGACGAGATCCCGCGCCACGACGTCGTCGTCCTGCACCGGGTGGTCTGCTGCTACCCGGACGCCGGCTCGCTCGTCGCGGCGGCGGCGGCCCGCGCCGGCCGGCTGCTGCTGCTCACCTATCCGCTGGAGCGGCGCCTGACCCGGCTGGGCTTCCGCGTCGCGAACGCCTGGCTCTGGCTGCGCCGTTGCGGCTTCCGAACCTTCGTCCATCCGGTCGCCGTCATCGTCGCGGCCGCGGAGGAGCAGGGCCTCGCCCTGGAGGCCCGCGAGCAGCGGGGGCTCGCGTGGGAGAACGCGGCGTTCGCGCGCCCGGCGGAGCCGTCGCCTACCAGCGTCCCGGGCTAGGAGCGCGTCAGGAGCCAGACGCCGTCGCTGCCGCCGCCCGCAACCACGATCCGGCCCCGCAGCGCGGTCGCGGTGGGGTCGGAGAGCGAGACGGGCAGACGCGCGGCGACCCGTACCGTCCCCGAGCGCGGGTCGAGCTCCAGCACCCGCCGGCCTCCCACCAGGTAGAGGCGGCCGGCGAGCGCCGCCAGCGCGGCATGGGCTTCCGGCGCCGGGAGCGTCGCCACCCGCCGCACGGCGCCCGTGGCGGGCGTGACGGCGTAGACGGCTCGGCTCGGGCCGGCCGTCGTCAGGCCGCCGGCGACGTAGATCGTGCGGCCGAGCGCCGCGACGCCCGCGTAGCGGGTCCCGCTCGGCAGCCGGGCGACCGTCGTCGTGCCCCCCTGCCGTAGGTAGCGCAATACCGCGGACGCGTACTGCGTGCCGGTGTAGCCGCCGACGAGGTAGGCATGGCCGCCGATCGCGACGGCGCCGAGGTCGGAGAGCGGCTCGTCGAGCGCGGGCGCACGGATGGCGGCTCCGCTCACGGGATCGACGCGGACGACGTTCGGCCAGGAGCTCGCCTCGCCGCCGCCGAAGAGGTACACGGAGCCGCCGAGCAGCGCCGCCGCGGCGTCGTGCGTCGGTTGCGGCAGCTGGCCGACGGGGCGCAAGCGGCCCGGCGGGCCGGCGAGGATCGCGGCGAGCGACGCTCCGCCCGCGTAGCCGCCGAGGATCATCAGCCGGCCGCCGGGAAGCGCGACCGCTGCGGCCTTGGCCATCGCTCGAGGCAGCGAGCCGATCCGGATCACCCGCAGCCGCGACGTCCTGTCCGTCGGCCGGACGGTCGCGCCCCGCTGCGGGCGAGCCGCTCCGCCGGCGCAGCCGGCGACCGCGACGACGAGGGCCAGGGCGGCGGCCGCCCTAGCCACCCAGGCGGATCCGGCCGACGACCCCGGTTCCCTGCGCGTTCGGCACCCAGCTCGCCTCCACCGTGCGCCGCTGGCCGTTGGCGAGGCGGCAGGTGCCGCTGAAGCTCTCGCCCCCGATCCCGGTCACCCGCCCGCGGCAGACGTCGCCGCTCGGTAGGTACTCGAGCTGCAGCGACGTCGACTCCAGGGTCTGCGGCGAGACGAGCAGGTCGGCGCGCACGAGCAGCCGTTGCGGTCGTTGCGCCTGGCCGACGAAGGAGACGATCTGCTGCAGCTGGGTTCCGTTCCGGATCACCTCGCCGCTGAGAGGCTCGTTCACGTGTGCTGCGTCCCACAGGGGCGGCGCGTGCCGGAGCGGGCCGACGATCAGGAGCGGCACGCCCAGGGCGGCGACCGCGCCGGCGGTCGCCACCCGGCCGGAGCGGAGGCTGCGGCGGCCGAAGCGCCAGACGAGCAGCGCCACCACCACCGCCACCGCTGCGCCGTAGAGGAGGGCGAGCCAGACCGCGCCCCGGTCGGTTCCCGCCATCAACCCGTGCAGCGAGGCGAGCGCCCAGACGGCGAAGTTCAGGTAGTGGGCCGTGCGCCAGAAGCGGTAGGGCAGGCGGCGCCGGTAGCGGTTGGTGATCGCGAGCGCGAGCAAGAGCTCGGCGGCCGCGATCCCCAGGCCGGTCCACAGGGGGCGGTAACGGGCGGTGAACGGCACGAGGAGCTGGGTGAGCGAGAAGGGCAGGTAGGAGTCGGCGGCGATCGTCAGCACGTGCACGCCGATCAGCGAGCCCACCAGCAGGCCGCCGAAGCGGTGGACGTCCTCGACCGAGAAGCGCGGCCAGCGCCGGCTCTGCGCCTTCCCCCCGAGGGCCAGGCCGAGCGAGACGACGAGGCTGAGCGCGACGTAGGCGGCGACGCCGGAGGCGCGGGCGGCGTACCAGATCGCCGGGTTCGAGGTCACGTGCATGCGGCCCCCAGCGTCGCACGTGCCCAGGTCTCGTTCTCGAC
>Ga0209061_1005970_pt1 | contig 10190 bp, 11 predicted proteins | sample Coa_R1_10_FD_187157 | JGI IMG/M metagenome (GOLD analysis project Ga0209061, IMG submission 187157) | Surface soil microbial communities from Centralia Pennsylvania, which are recovering from an underground coalmine fire - Coalmine... | ecosystem: Environmental > Terrestrial > Soil >... | reverse complement strand
TCGTACCCGTCTCCACTCGGGACTCGGATACAGGACTCCGCAAGAAGTCATGGACGAGTACCTGAACGGGCAGGGAGCAGCGTGAATTAACCGCAAGGTCCCTGTCCGGAAAACGTGGGGCAGCTCAGCCGGTAAGGTACGCCGGCAGCGCTGCGGCGAGTATTTCGCCCCGCACTTGGTGGGCCATGGTGACGCCGTAGCTGGCTGCTAGGAGCCGCTCTGTAACGTACGGGTCGTTGATGCCTACCTTGTCCAGGGTGAGTGTGAACAGCGCGGCCGGGCTGCCGCGGCCATACCAGTACAGGCAGCAGGTGGCCTGGTCGCGGAGCCTCCGCACGGTGCTGGTCAGCAGCCACGTGACCCAGTGGGCGAGCAGCGCGTCGCTGTCGTGACGGTCACTGGATGCGCGCCAGCGACGTTCAAGGTCATGCAGGTCGGCCAGGATTTCCCGCTGGTTGCTCCGGACCCATTCGGTCCATCGCAGGTCACGGTCAGCAACGTTCATCGGCCGTAGGACCGTGTCGAGGAATCCGGCGTTGAGGGGGTGCGCGGGCGCGGCGCGTGTTTCCCAGAGCCGCCAGAACATGTCTGGCAGCCCGGGAGTAGTTTGCCTGGCGAGTTTGGCTAGTTCGTCGATCGTCGCGGCGTCGAGGAGTTGCGCCTCCAGGCCTGCGGCTTCGCGCAGTGCCTGCCTGCGTAGCTGCGGATCGATGATCGGCCACAGTTGCCGCTGCTGGCGACGGGGCAGCAGGGCAGCTAGCGCGGCGAGCACATCGCTGGCCAGTGGGTGACGTGTAGGCGGCTCGGCGGTCAGCGCCTCAACGGTCGCGCTGTCTTGAATCCAGTCGCGGGCTCCGTTTCGGTCGCGGCGGGCCAGTACGGCGCTGGCGATGAGGTGACCGGCGAGGGCGTCGTAGCTGGCGGCCATGACATGCGTACCCGGGGTTTGGCCGGGCTGGCGGAGCAGCACGCCTTCGTGCTCCAGCGCCCGGACGATGCTGCAGTCCCAGGCGCCGTGATCTCCAAGCAAGTCGCGCAGTTCGCCGAACTCGATGCTCCTGGTGCGGTGCTCCCACATGGCGACGCCGATCTTCTCCAGTGCGTCACTTATCTCGGGCGGATAGACCCGGCAATGCCTGGGAGATAGGGTCGAGATCCGCTCGGCTACCTGCTCGAGGTAACGGTCGAACACGGCGGTGAGGGAGGCCGGGATCGCCTCGACGCCGACTACCTTTTCACGGCGCGGATTCGTTACCTCGCAGAACAATCTGAGGGACAACGGGTGACGCAAGATGCCCACAGGCAGCACCGCATCGCTCGCGTCGATCTTGTAGTACGCAAAGTAACGGCGCACGGCGTCAAGCGTGTCGGCCCCGAAGCTGGGGATCTCAACCTGGGGGAAATTGTCAGGAAGACACTCGTCCTTGAACTCTGGGCGGACAGTGCAGATGAAGACCACATAAGGGCAGTCCTCAAGCATCACCGACAGCGAGGCAAGGAGCGGCTTCCAGTCACGTGGATCCTCGGCCTCGTTGAGCGCGTCAATGACGATCGGCAGCCGACGGCCGGCCCGCTGTCCGGCGGCGTCGACCGCTTCAATCATTGCCTCCATGCTCGGGCAGGGCCTGGCCCGGATGGTAAAGCGGCGGGCTAGGTCATCCAGCGACGCCCCGGCGTTGAGTTCGCGGCCGTGTAGCAGGATTCCGGCCGGGCGGTCCGCTTCCGGGGCCGTCAATTGGGCCGCGAGCTGGGTCTTGCCGCAGCCAGCGCCGGCGACCACCGCGACGGCATGAGCATCGAGGCGCTCCCTCAGATCGCTGAGGAGACGGCCGGTGAGGCGGACATCGGCTGTGGCGTTCGTTGCGGCCGGGGCGCATGGCTGGCGGGTATTGCGCAAGGCACGCAGCGCGGCGTGGTCTTCCGCGTTAAGGACCGGTGTCTGGCCGATCTGGTCTCTGACGGTTTCCAAGTGACCGTGCTGCAGCGCGGTGTTCACCGCGGCCATGTGCTGTACGGTTGCCGCACACAGAGCTTGCAGGCGCTTGATCTGTTCGGAAATAGGGTCGGGCTGGTCGGCAGCTGCTTGCGCGAGCTGATTTTCCGCTTTAGCTAGTTGGTCGGCTATCGTCCGCAGGTCGTGGCGGGTTTGCCGGCCTGCGAGCGTGCGGCGGACTGTCCGCTCGGCGTCCACGACCTGATGGGCTTCTGGTAGCCAGCGGGCACGGATCGGTGCGATCGATCGCTCGTGCAGGTCGACCAGATCCTCCGCCCTCAGGACAAGTTCGCCGAAGTAGGTCTCCCGGAGTATTTCGGCAGGGCCGCTGAGAAGATCGTCGGCTTCCGCGACCGTCCAGAGGTGGAGCCGCATTCCGCCTGCGTCGAGGCCGTAGAACCAGTCCTGGTCACCTGCAGTCAGGGGGTGCCTGGTCCACAACACCCAGTCGGTGAGGACACCGACTTCGGCGAGCGTCGTGGCTATAGCTCGTTTGATCTTCGCACGGCGAGTGCTGCCGAGCGGTATTCCGGGCCCGAGCCCGTACCAGCGGCATTGCCATCCCCACCAGCGGCCAGGCTCACCGAGCTGCGCACACGCGGTATGGAGCTTGAGGTGAAACTCCACCCCGGGCTGGGCGGCCCGGGCCCTGAAGTCGCCGCAATGACCGTAGTGGCGGCGGATGAGCCCGCGGCAGAGCATCTCGAAATTGGTCTCCGCAGCTCCGGGCAGGCCAGCGAAGACGTCCCAGTTCACCCCCGGCACGGCAACATCTCCTGACCGGTAGCACAGACCCGCCCCGTCGGCTGTCTCAAGATCCTTCTTCCGGGTAGTGGTGAGCGGAGAAGACCTCAACCCGCGCAGCGCGGTCGAGCATCAGCTTGAGGAACGCCGACACATCGCTTTCTTCGGTCCGCAAGGTGATCTTGTCTCCGTCCTGGCTGATCGACACGTCGTAGCAGAACTGCTCCAGTTCGGCCGGCCGCACGTCGTAAAACGACACGCGACCAAGCAGGTCGAGCATCTTGGTTCCGAAGCGGTCGGCGGGCTCACCGACCGTGATTCCCCCGGCGTCCGCTTCGGCCTGTACCTCGCGCATCAGCTGCTCAAGAGCATCCCTGGCGGACTCCGCATCCCCCACGCTCTTGAACTGGCCGATCATGACCAGGTTCATCGAATGCTCGGAGCCGTAACCGAACCAGACCTTCATCCTTGCCCCTCACTTCGCTGCCGCAGACGGCGTAGTGCGGCCAGCACCCCGTCGTCGTCGATGGCAACTCCGTCACTGTCAAACGAGGAGCCCTTCAGGACGCCTCGGGCATCGATGTGCGCATAGGCGTCCAGGGGGCGTTCCGCTGGCACAGGCGCACAGGCTGGCAGCCCGTCGGCGCCTGCCGTGCTGACCGTGAGCCGGATCGGGCCCTTGTAGCGGGAAACCCAATCGCGCATGGAACTTGCCACTTGCCCACTGATGCCAGCCCGGCCGTCGGTCGGCTGCTCGGGCAGCAGCAGGAACTCCTCCGCGCCTGCCTCAGAGGCCACATCGACTGCGGCGTCGAGCATGCCGACAGTATCCGCATTGACCACGTAGTTGACGCCGAACGGTGAAACGGAGCGGACACGGCCCAGGGCGGCACGAAGGTCAGCGAAACGGCGGCCGCGCAGCCGCTCATAAGTGGTCCCGATCCCGTCCATGCTCACCCGGATGAAATTCACCACTCCCGACAGTTCCGCACACATGGCATCGTCAAGCCGGTGACCATGGGTAGTAAAGGTGACCGCCAGACCCGTCTGCTCTGATACTGCGCGGCATAGCTGCGTAAACCCCCGGTACAGCGTCGGCTCGCCACCGCCGAAACCCACACCCAGGCACCCATGCCGGTCGAGTTCGCTAAGCCACAAGAGCAATGTGTCCGCAGCGAGCCTGCCAGGCGATTTCGGTGCGTAACAGTACGGACACGCCAGATCACAGGCGTTGGTGAGCGCGACAGAAATTTGCCGCGGCGCCAGGGACCACATGCTCCTCGGCGGCCCTAGCTCATCCAACAGCAGGTTGAGACTGCTGCGACGGTCAAACACATGCACCCCCGCCGGCCCGAGGCGGACTTTAAGAGCCCTGCTATAGGCGATGCCTGAAGTCATGCCAATACCTCGGCTCGTCGGTAGCACCTCCACGAGTGCCCCACAACTGGTCCCGGACCGGTTCGGGCGCCCTCCAGGCAGCCTGGCGCCCGACTGACCGCAGTCCCAGGATGATCACCGTGCGCCCCGCTGATGTGCCCACCGTCTGGCCGCCTGTGCTGTCCTTCGGGCGACAACCCTACCCCTCGTGCCGCTTCAGCCATCTGGATCTGAACCGGAGACGAGGGCTGCGGCGCCGGAGGAGACGGCGGCGACGGTGCTTGGCTTGCGGAGCCGGTAGAAGTACTCCGGCACGCGGGGTCCGTCTCGCCGGAGCAGGTATGCGGTGTCTTGGATCTTGCGGCAGGCGGAGGGGTCGATCCCGGCTGGGTCAGCACGGTGAGCTTCCCACAGGTAGCGGATTTCGTGTTCGGCTTGTTCGCGTCTGGTGGCGTGCCGCCAGTGGGCGCGGGCGAGTTCGGCGCAGTCCAGCAGGGCCGGGGAACTGGGCAGGAAGATCTTGATCAGGTAGGCGGCGAGGCTCAGGTCGCGTGCCAGCGCGACGCCCAGCCCAAGCAGGAACCACCCGATTCCGGTGACCAGGATCGTGGTGCCGTAGGTGTGGTGGTCACGCCTGCTCCAGATCATGCTCATGCGCTGGCACAGCAGGACGTCCCCGGGCCAGGGCACGTCGCGGAGGTCGATGCAGTACCAGTCCCGGTAGCGGGTGGCGTCGCGGATGCGGGCTGCTGCTGCGGCGACATCCTCGGGGGCGGGTTCCCGCCCGGCGAGTGCGGTGTTCCAGGGCAGCTTGAACAGCCTGGTGTCATACAGTTCCTGGACGCCGACGGCGCGCAGGATGCCGTGTTCTTCCAGCCAGGACAGGACCGTCCGGCCGGCGACCAGCCAGGCGGCCGCTATGGCGGCGAGGATGTCGCTGGAGGGCGGGACCAGCAGCGCCACGATCGGTGCGACCGTGGCGAGGACGAAGGTGCCGAAGGCACGGATGCGGTGCCACCGCTGCGCCGCGCGGTACAGGTGGCTGTAGGCCAGCAGGCGCTGCAGGTGCCGGGGTTCGTCTTGGCGCTGCTTGATCCGGGCTGAAGAGCCGGCCGGGACCGGGCGCGGCGGGGTGGTCATGAGAGGGGGAAAAGCTGCCCGAACAGTGACCGCCACGCGGCCAGGGCCAGCCCGGTCCGGCCCTGGCGGTCCAGCAAGATGGCCTGGGTGCATGCGGCCTCAGCGTCGCGGAGTGCGGTGCGGGCGCGGTTCATCTTGGCCGGGTGGGCGTCCAGGACATCGGAGATGTCCGGGCCGAGGTGGGCGGGATCGGGCCAGCCGTCGGCGACCCGGTCGGCGGCGCTGGCGAAGAACTGCCTGATCTCGTAGGCGTGGGAGCTGGTCCAGGGGCCGGTGATCAGGTCGAGTGCCATCACTTCGATCAGGAAGCCCGGTTCGACCGGGCTGCCGTGGACCTGGTTCCACTTCTTGATCATCTTGACGAGGGGTTTCCACTGCTCGCCGAAGTTCTGGTTGGCGGTGCTGGCCAGTTCCGCGTGGATCTTGGGATTGGTGGGGATCCAGGTGCCCAGCGTGTCGTCGGGGATGAGGTAATGGTCGCCGTCTTCGAAGGCGGGCACGACGTCGAAGGAGATCACTTCGCCGGTCAGATCGTCGACATGCTCGACACCGAAGTCGACCCGGACGGCGCGCCGGTCGGTGCACACCCGGGGCTGCCCGTAGTGGACGGCCAGGGTGTCGCGGACCGCGCTGAGGATCTCGGCGGGGTGCTTGCTCAGGTAGGTGGTGTCCCGCAGGACGATCATGATGTCCACGTCCCGCAGCGGCTTGGTCTTGGTGTGCCGCCGGTAGGCGCCGGTGAGGAAATCGGTAGCGATGTCGAACGCGTCTTCGAGCTGCTGGCGGATCTTCTGCTGGCGGCGGCTGGCCGTGGCGTCCTCGGTGTCGGTGGTTTCCAGGTTCCCGCGGAACTTCTGGAACGCTTCGCTGACGGTGATCACTTCTCGCTCCGGGTGTAGTAGGCCAGGCCGGCGCCCAAGCTTCCGCCACCGATGGCGGTACCGACCGTGTGGCGCGTGAACCCGGTGGTGGACCGGTAGGTGGTTGCCGCCCAGCCCGGCACCTCGGGATAGCCGGGCGCGCAGTCCGCGACGATCCGGTACTCGCAGCCGGCCGGGAAGGAGCCGTTCTTGCGGATGGTGTACGCGACGGTGTCGGGATCCAGCCACAGGTCGCCATCCCCGCCGGGGTAGTAGCCGTAGTCGATGGTGAAGTCGAACCTGCCCACCAGGTTGTCCCCGCGCTTGCGTGGGTCGTAGACCTCAAGGGTCGTGGTCTTCAGGTGGCCGGAGGCTAGCCAGGCCGCGAAGCCCCGCTCCAGCACGTCCCATTGCTCGCGGATCCGGTCCGGGTTCAGGCCGCTGCCTTTGATGATGGCCCGGATGCTGCCCAGCATGTTGGTGGCGATGTGGGTAACCGCGTACGTGGTGGTGTTGACGCGGACAGCGGTGTTCACGGGTTCTCCAGCTCGCCGTAGTTGATCGACCAGCCCTCGGTGACGTCGCTAGGGGCCGGTTCGCCGACGGTGATCCCTTCGGTGACGTCCCGGACCTCGATGCCGGGATGGGCGCGCAGCGCGTCCCGGATCTCCTCGATGTCGTCAACACCGCACGGCAGCGACATGGTCCAGCCGGGATCGGCGCACGGGCGTGCGGTCAGCGGGACTTCCTCTGTGCGCGCTTCTTCGGCATCAACGCCGTGCACGGTCCGGATCCTGATCCGCGGGCCGTTGCTGGGCATGACCACGATGGGTGCCTGCTGGGTGTATTCGGCCGTGATAAGCACGACGGCAATGTTGGTGACGCTTTCCAGCCGGCTGCGGCCAGCCGAGTCGGCCGGGGCCAGCAGGCCGGTGATGGCCTCCCAGGTCTCGACCGAGGTGCGAACCGGGATGGCAGCGACCGCGCGGCTCATCACGCTCATTCCCGGCCGCCCATCTGCTGCAGCGCGGCGAGCAGGTCAGCTGCTGAAACCCGTGCCGGGTCACCTTGCGCCTCCGGTGAGACGGCGCAGGCCGCGGCCACGGCCTTGCGGAGCCGGCGCCCGTCGAGTCCCTCTGCCGCCTGCGCGGCGGCGTCCAGGGCCGCCGGGTCGAGGAGCCGCTTGGCCTCCGGGAATGCCGCCGCGACCGCTGCGGCCGTCTGCTCCAAAATTGCCCGGCGTGCCGCCAGGTCGGGCAGTGGCACCTGGAAGATGTTGTCGGCGCGGGATGCCAGCGCGGGGTCGATGGCGCCGGGGAAGTTGCTGGTCGCTATGACCAGCACGTTGCGGTGGCGGCGGGCAAGCTGGTCCAGCCCGACCAGCGCGGCATCCACCGCCCGGTGGACGTCTACCGGGTTGGCCTCCAGGGATAGTGCCTGCCGGTCCGTGAAGACGGTTTCCACCTCGTCGAACAAAACGATCAGCGGCCCGGCGGCGGCGTGCTCCTCCAGCACGGTTCCGAACAACTGGGTGACGCCACGCTGGCTGCGCCCCAGGAACGAACTGGCCAGCTCATGCGGGTCGATCTCAAGGAAGACCCATGGCTGTGCCCCTCGCACCATCCGGGCCACCTTGTCGGCTAGCCCCCGGGCCAACGTGGTCTTCCCGACCCCCGGCGGGCCTGTGAGCAATAGCACCCCGTGCAGCGGCAGGTCGGGGAACGGCACTGTGGGCCGCAGCCGGACACCGGCGATTACCGTGCGGAGCAGGTGCTCCTTCATACCGTCCGGCAGCACAATGGAAGCCCACTCCGCGGCCAGATCGGCGTCGGGCAGCGCGCGCGCATCGGCGATGCCGCGGACATCAACATCGACAGTGCGGCTGGTGGCCAGCGGGGGCTCAGCAAGCTCCGTCATTGGTAGGCACCTCGATTGCCTCGGGGTTCATGCCGGTCACGCGTGGCGTCGACGGCAACCCCCGCGCCGAGTTACGATCGAGCCAGTACCAAATCCTACGGCGTGTACAACTGGAGGTACAACCTCTTCTGGAGAAACGCCCTACTGGGCATGTCCTGTACCCGGTCCTCGCGCTACCGTGCCCCCACCAGGGCACAGGCACAGGGGCGGAGGGAGGCAAGGATGAATGAACCTGTCGACATCAGCACCTTGAAAGCGCGGGTCAAGCAGCACCGGGAACAGCTCGGCCTCAGCTTGCGCGCCGCAGCCGCCGAGTGCGATGTGCCGTTCAACACCCTGGCCCGCGTCGAAAAGGGCCACCTGCCCGACCTGGCCAACTTCCGGCGCATCGTCACCTGGCTAGGCCTGCCGCCAGAGCAGTTCTTCCAGCCGCGAAAGATCCGCACCGAAAGCACACCCGAGATCATCGCCCACCATCTCAGCCGCGACCCTAACCTCAGCGACGCTGCGGCCGAGCGCATCGCTGCCCTCGTCCGGGACCTCTACAACAACCTCGCTGTCCTGCCCGCAGAGATTCGGGTACGCCTCCGGGCGGCCCCCACTTTCAAGCCTGAAGCGTCCCGATTGCTCGGGGAACTACTTGAAGCCATGCAGCACAAGCTCAACGCTGAGCCTTCACCCGGCCAGGCTGGCAGGTAGCCACGTGCAGCGAGGATTCAAAGCTGAAGCCGAGCGGCTCGCCGAGCGCACCCGCACCCAGATGGGCCTGCGGCCCCACGACCGGCTCGACATCCGCGGCCTAGCCGATCACCTGAACGTGGAAGTCCTCTCCGCCGACAAGCTCGTCGACCGCTCCCAGCTGGAAGAACTCGAGCAGATCCAGCCCGGCGCCTTCTCAGCCGCCACCTTCCAGCTGCACAATGGCCGGACCGTCGCCGTATACAACCCCTGCAACGACCCCGGGCGCACCAACAGCGACATCGGCCACGAACTCGGCCACCTCCTCCTCGACCACGACGTCCGCGAAATCCAGCAGCTCGCCGGCCACACCTTCTTCACCTGTGACCCCGAGCAAGAGCAGGAAGCCACATGGCTGGCCGGTTGCCTGCTGCTACCAAGGCCACTGCTGCTCCGCGAGGCATACAACGGCACAACCCCAACCAGCCTCGCGATCAAGTACCAGGTGAGCGAAGACATGGCCCGCTTCCGCCTCAACACCAGCGGTGTGCTGCTCCAAGCCCGCCGGGCACGCGCAGTCCGGGCTGCTAACTCCAGCTAGCGAACGGGCTAGCTGCGAACCGTCTGCCGAGGGTCGGGTACGTCCCCCAGGCGCTGGATGCTGGTGATGCCCGCAGGATCGACCACGACTGTCCAGCCCTCGCCGCGGCGCTCCAGATAGGCGAGAACCGAGCCCGGCGCGACCGTCGCCTTGTACAGGACCGCCGCGCCGTAGGGCGTGTGCCGTGTTCCGAGCTGCTCCGCCAGATGCCGTTCGCTCGTCCATGACATCCGGCGCATCCGAGCTGCCAGGCTTCCCCGGTATAGCGTGATCGCCGAGCTGGGGCGCGTCAGCGGGACCGTCGTGCCGTCAGGCTGCCGGACTACAAGCGGAGGATACGAAAAGAATCCAGCGGCACGAAATATCTCAAGCCAGTCAGATTCGCCGAGAAACGATGTCGGCGAGTCATCCCAGGTCCAGACATTGCTGATCATCTCCGGGAGGTCGCTGGCCGGGGTCCTGCCCGCCCTGAATGCGTCGCGCAGCGCCCGCGCGGGTTGTCCGCTGGCACGGATCTCGCTGAACACGGTGGAGCCGGCCGCGGACATGGGCGGCACTGGTACTAGCCGTTCAACGCTGTTCATTGGCTGGTTCAGATGAGTTCAGGCGTCGTGTTCGGTGACATCGGCGTTCGGCGCGGCAAGAAGAAAGGCTACCGGCCGGGGGCACCCCTGCTGGCATGCGTCGCTCCGGCGGCCGGGGCTGCCGAGCAACGGGTCCCGGCGCCGAAGTAGCTGCGCTCGCACTAAGCTAAGCTTGCCGTTTAACCTGCGCGTTCGCGCCTGGCCTTGAGCGTGAGGTCCCTCTTGGTGGTTTTCCCCACGTTATGGCGGGGTGCGGGGCGGCGGTTCTTGGAGCCTGGCGGGCGGCCGGGGCCGGG